>Ga0116154_10000351_pt1 | contig 59015 bp, 34 predicted proteins | sample AD_UKC030_MetaG_FD_89898 | JGI IMG/M metagenome (GOLD analysis project Ga0116154, IMG submission 89898) | Active sludge microbial communities of municipal wastewater-treating anaerobic digesters from USA - AD_UKC030_MetaG | ecosystem: Engineered > Bioreactor > Anaerobic > Digestate | place: USA... | reverse complement strand
TCGGATCGAGGTCCGCGCCCGAAGGGTGGCTGCGCAGTATAGCGGCAGCTTTCGCCTTCAGATCGAGGGAGGCCAGTACACGGATATGACCGTCAACGGGGCCATCGATGGCTGGCAAACGCTTACGGGCACGATCAGCATCACGGCAGGTTCGCATGTTCTGAAACTCGAGATGACATCGGGCGACGCGACACTGGGTGTGGGATTATTCGACTACATGACCCTCTACAAGGCGCCGGCCTCGATCAACAATCCGACATACCAGGTTTCGGCAAATCTGCTCCAACGGGACATGGCAGTTGGTTTGGGGCTGGGCGCGGGGTCGTCATGAGCCAGCAACGGGCCAAAGCGAAGCGCGAGGCCCGGCGGGATTCAACCAGGCACAAACAGGCAACCCGCATCGATCACCGCCTGGAGAATCAAGCTAACTATTAATTTAAGGGCAGACCCCAAATGGCACCGTTTACTGGCCCTTGACGAAGTAGAAGGCTGGACCGTTGTTGGCGGTATCCGAAAAGGAACGTTCCTCGGCGGGGCTGCCAACCGGAGCCCAGCTGTCAGGCGCCAACGACGTGCTCCTGTAAACCTGGAACGGCCCTTGCCCCCCTGTCCAAGTGAACGAAAACTTGCCGTCGACCATCTTTGCGCCGGTGATCTGGAGCGGTTCGGCGGAGATGCTGTAGAGCCCGAAGTCATCGATGCCAAAGTACCAGCTGTCTGTGCCCGCATGAGCGAAACGAAAGCGGACCTTGGCTTGGCCATCGGCCTGCGTCAGACGAAACAACTCCACCCGCTTGGACTCCACTCGATCGTCATCGATCCGGGGGCTGATGAAAGGCTCGAGGGCGGCGGAGACGGGCGCGGCAACAAACGCTCCGTAGGTCCTGCCGACATCGGCGCCTGTATCGGGATCGATATACCATGCGACATCGTCGTGTTCGGCGGTCAAGGTTGCCACGGCATCGATGTTATCCTGCGCATCACGCACGATGTCTCCGGAATTGATCATATAAATTATGGGCAGCCAGGTTTGGCCTTGATTCATTGAGTATTCAACGGCGGCGATGCTGTCCTGATTTTGTTCCCACAGGCTATGAAACGAGAGGTAGATATCCGTCTTGCCGACTAGATTGTAGTCGGGCGTAAAGAGATAGAGGACTTGCGAGGCGCCATTCCGATAACCGGAGTTTGCGAAGGCAAAACGACCTTTCGCCAGGGGTTCTTTGAACACTTGGCCGTCCAACACGTTCATTGGATTAACCGACAACACTCTGTGATAATCCGTCTCCCAATCCTCGGGATTATCGGGATTGCTGTAGGTGACGAAGCTCCCTTTGAACCGGTCGGCATCAACGACAATCCAGTTCGCGTAGCTCGCTGAGTTCAGATTGCCCAGGTCTGGGTCAAAATCCTGAATCTCAGTGTAGCTTTTCTGCGTCCAGCCGGCCGGAAGTTGCCCTTCAGGTGTCGAATCGAAGTTTTCGAAATAGAGCGGGGCGGGTAACACAACGTTCTGGTATTTTGCCACGGTGAATGAAAGCTGGTTTGTGACTGCCGCCGCCGGGATTCCGTTATCCGAGAAAACCAGTTCGTAGGTATGCGTTGATTCGGGGACGAACAGCGCGGTATTGGTGTAGGTGACCTCCGCCCCCCCTGGAATGGCGGTAACGGTGGAACTCACCGAAGCGCCGTCAACACTCAACTTGATCGAATCGATGACGACGCTTGTGGTTTCATTTGTGATGACCGCCCTGTACTCGACCTGGGGCGTTACACCAACCGAGTCCGGCGCGGGATGGATCTGAATCACACGGGCCTTAAGCCCTGAAGGCGCAACAACCCTGAAGGGTTCGCTCGCCAGCACGGTGTAGCCGTCGTTTTCCAGGAAAAACACCTCATACTCGCCCGGGGTGGCCAGACCCGCCGGAAAAGTGACCGAGCCCGAGGATATTCCCTCGCCATATGACTGAGTGCCGCCCACGTAGTTCCAGGCAATCGATGTCGGATCGCCATCGGGGATTTCTCCGGCCTGGTAGATGCCGATCCAGTCCGCCGGATTAGCCGGTCCGTTGGTGAAGTTCACCGTGATGGGCGCGCCCGTGACATACTCCCCGCTTTCGGGCCGGACAAACGGCAGTCCCGGGTCGACCACGCGAAAGTTGGATCGGGCCACGCTCACATAATCGTCGTTGACACAGAGGTGCATTGTCCAGTCGCCCGCCTGGTCCAGTCCGCCCGGAAATGTTACGACGCCATCTTTCAGCGCCGTGTTGCCCGCTTGGGTCCCATCCACGTAATACCAGGCCGTCGAACCGCCTCCCGGCTCGACATCTCGCGGATAGATCCCCAGCCAGTCTTTTCGATTCCCAGGGCCGTCTTTGAACGTCGTTACGATGCTTTCCCCCGGAAGATAAGAAAAGTGATCCATCATCACAATGGGCGTCTGGGCGTTCGCCGCCAAAACGGTTGCGAGGATTCCGCACGCCAACAGCCAGGCACCCCGCTTTCCGCTGGGATTCGAAAGGAACGACGAAAATTTATGATCCATTTTCATTGAATTTGAGGTTGAGATTCAGTGCGACACTACCATCTCCCCGTCTCTCGCGCCAGCGCGCGATAGGAAAAGCTGGAGTGTTGTGGCTGCACCCAAGGCAGCCTCCTCAAATAATTCAAGGCCGTGCTTTGAACTTGACGGGGAGCATTTCGTCCCAACATTATCCGCATTGCGCAGCTAATGCCAGTTTAGCTCAGTGGCAGAGCAACGGTTTTGTAAACCGTCGGTCCCCGGTTCGAGCCCGGGAACTGGCTCCATCTTCTTCATTCACGGTCATCATGGCTGGAACCGGTTTTTCATCTTTATGATATGCTAGATTCCCGGCTTGAGACTGGCCCTCGTCCATCACCCAGCCCGGCAGGGCGGAAGAACATAGCCGAGTGATTGATCTCTCGGTTTGTAGGCTCGGCCCGAGAGCGAGCCCCAGCAAGGACGCAAGAGAGGGTGCAAGGGGCATAGGCCAGGGATGAGATCCGGGACACAAAGGCATTCCCGGAGCTTCTTTCGCCCCTGGCGGGGCTTGGGGTGGGGCCTGGGGCGTCGGAATCCACCATTGAAACGGTGGGCTAATATCGGTCGTCCCTGACGGGACTGGGTTTGGGGCCTGGGGTGTTTGTCTACCACCAGAATCGTTTGGCGCCGATGAAGTCTTGAGTGAATCGCTTGAAATAGTTGGTGGAGGCGGGATCCAGGCTTTGGATTTTTACTTCGGGGCCTGTGGCGTGGAGAATCTCCTGGCTGCCGAGGTAGAGGGCGGTATGGTCGACTTGGCCTTCATCGCCCATGAAGAAAAGCGCGTCGCCTGGAAGCAATGCCTCGGAGGCGCCGGGCAGGATGAGGTTGCCGCTCAGATATTGTTGTTTGGCGTCGCGAGCCAGGTTTACGCCGATCGTGCGATAGGCCATTTGAACTAGCCCGGAGCAATCGATGCCCGTGCTGGAATTTTTGCCCCCGAGATTGTAGGGAGTTCGGAGATAAGATCGTGCCTGCTCCAGCACGCGCTGGATTTCCAGGGATCGATTGTGCGACAAGCATAGGAACTTAGGCACCTTGAATGGCTCGCCGGACGGTCCCTGCAGAATGTAATGAGCATCTGATGTTTGATCCTTGACCGCGAGACGGCTGCCTCGCGGGACGAACTGATCGAGGGTTCGGTAGTCCTCGGTCAAAGTCGCCGTTGCCGCATTGACCAGCCGAATAAATTCCGTCTTGGTAATCCTGCGGATCTCGGCCTTTGCGGCATAACCCCAGTAGCCGGAAAAATTCTTGATCAACACGGCGCCGGCAAGTTCCTTAAGGACATAGACGGGTTCGCCGTATAAAGCCTCGTCCATGGGAATTCCCGTAAGGTTGGGGCGCGACCAGGTCATGACATGGGGTTGAATGGCGACGCCAAAGGGCGGGGGATCGGCGGTCCAATCCGGCACGATTTCCACCCGGTCGACCACCGACGTGAATCCCAGGTGACGGAAGACTTCGCGGGTGATTTTTTTGAACTCGGGCCGCTCGGATTCACCGGCCAGGATAATGGTTTCGCCCTCCAGTTCGGCGCTGACATTGAAGAAGAATCCAACCCGGTCGGACAGGATCAGGCTGCGAATGCGTTCGAGGCACGTCTTGAGCGCTTCTGGGTGGGCCTCGAGTTTCGCCCCGACTTTCCGGGCGATTTCGCGGTGAAAGGCTTCGCCTTCCTTTTCGAAGTGCTCGAGCTCGAGTGCGGCGAACAGCTGTGTTACTTGCATAATGATCAAGAAGATAAGGATCCGATTGGAGCTGGAGAGACGAAATCGCGCCATGATCAACGCCTGGGTTGCACCCCGAGTCCGGGGGTGTTGGGAACTCGCCAATAGCCGTCGGCAAAGGTTGCGCCTTGATAGGGATCGTTTCTCAGAAGCAGGTTGCCATCAAGGTCCACCCATCGGGCGAGGGCCTGCAAGTGCACAGCGGCCGTGATGGCCACGCTGGTTTCAATCATGCAACCGAGCATGGTGTCGAGGCCCAGCTTTTTGGCGGCGGCAAACATGCGCAGGGCCTCGAGCAGGCCGCCGGCTTTCATCAGTTTGATGTTGATGCCGGAGTAAGCCCCGGCAACGGACGGAATATCACGGCAAGTGTGGACTGATTCATCGGCGACCAGCGGCAGACGGGTGCGTTCCGTGAGCCAGCGGGTTTCCTCGACGAGTTGGCGCGGCAACGGTTGTTCCACCAGTTCGATGTTGTGGCGTTCGAGCCATTCGAGTTTTCGGATGGCGGTTTCCTTGTCGCGCCAGCCTTCGTTGGCGTCGACTCGGATCGGTTTGTCGGTGACCTCGCGCAGGGTGCGGATGATTTCTTCGTCGTTTTCGCGGCCGAGTTTGACTTTGAGAATGCGGTATGGGCCGGCTTCGCGCGCCTTTTGACGCATCATTTCAGGAGTATCCAAACCAATGGAAAAGGAGGTAGGGACCTCGCGCTGGGGATGGACCTCGAGGACTCGGTGCAAGGGGAGTTGTTGTTTTTTTCCCCACCAATCCAGGAGGGCCATTTCCAAGGCCGCCCGTGCGGGGGGCGGGGCGTCAGGCAGGGTATCGGCCAAGTCAGGGAGGCTGGCATAGGACGACGGCTCGAGGCGTTCGTAAAAAGACCTGAGCCGCTCGATTCCGGCCAGGGTCTGGTCCGCCGTCTGACCGGCGGCCGTGAGGTGCCCGGCTTCGCCGAGGCCAGTCAGGCCGTCGCGCTCGTAATTCACCAGCACGTTTTCCTTGAACTCCGTAGTTCCGCGGGCAATGCCCCAGGCGTGCTGAAGTTCCAACCTGATTTTTTTCGCGTGAATGCGCGGTTTGCCGGAGGAGGACATGCTGGCCGCCTTTGTTGAAGCCATTCCAAGTCGGGCAACCAACGGACCCCAGACCGCCGCGCCGCACGAGGCTAGAAATCGCCGTCGATTCAGATCCATAGACAATGACTTCTCTCAATATCAGGCGTCTCGGACTTTGGCGAGAGCGATTACGTTCGAACCAAGTGCGTTCGGCGTGGGGAGAGCCTCTGTTGCGTCACGGACTTGGATTGCCTCAGGCCGCAATACTGGCGCGAAAAACTCTTTGTGCGTGACAGCGGGCACGTGCTAGGTTGAAGACGGTAAAAACACCATGAAAATGGATCCAATGCAGCCCAATCGGCGTATCCTTGTCGTCGACGACAATCCTGCCATTCACGAAGACATGCGCAAGGTGCTGGGGGCAGCCCCGAGTGAAAATCGACGACTGCTCGAGAAGGAAGCCCTGCTGTTCGACCGAAAGAAACAGGAGCCCGTTTTTGCCCAGTTTGAGCTCGATTACGCCCTGCAAGGACAGGAGGCTCTGGTGAAAGTCGAGACCGCACAGGCCACGGGCCAGCCATACGCCCTGGCCTTTGTCGATGTCCGAATGCCCCCCGGTTGGGATGGCGTGGAGACCATTGAGCATTTGTGGAAGGTGAGTCCCGATCTGCAAACCGTTGTTTGTACGGCCTATTCGGATTACTCCTGGGAGACTCTGATCCGGCGGCTTGGCGAATCGGACGGTCTGTTGATTCTGAAGAAGCCATTCGACAACATCGAGGTGATCCAACTGGCCCACGCGTTGACGAGGAAGTGGCAGGTCAGCCGCCAGGCATCCCTGAAAGCGCAGGACTTGGACCGGTTGGTGACCTTGCGGACAGCCGAGCTCAAAGAGGCCAATCGCCGGCTCAAGCAGGAAATCGAGGAACGCACACGCATGGAACATCAACTCCTCCAAGCCCAGCGGCTCGAGTCAGTCGGTTATCTGGCCGGAGGACTGGCCCATGAATTTAACAATCTGCATACCGTGATCCAGGGATACGCCCACCTCGGCCTGCAGGAAACTCAACCGGAACATCCGACCATCAAGGAAGCTTTTGACGAAATTCTCGGGGCTTCGGCGAGGGCCGTCAATCTGACAAGCGAGCTGCTGGCTTTCAGTCGCCGGCTCATGATTCAACCCCGAGACGTCGATGTGAACGCTTTGGTATCTCGGTTGGAGCCAGCGCTCAAGAAGATCTGCGGCTCCAAAGGCATCCTCGAATTGGAGTTGACACCGCTGCTTCCTCCTGTTTGGGCGGATTCCCAGGCCATGGAACGGGTGGTTTCCAGCCTGACGAGCAATGCCGTGGAGGCCGAACCGGATGGCGGGCGGATTACCTGGAGTACCCGGCTTGCCCCGCCCGGCGCCCATGAACTGACGGTGAAGCCGCACAGTCCTGAAAAACGATATGTGTGTATTGAAATGAAGGACTCAAATCCCACCCTAAAATTGCCGGCTGCCGATCATGTATTCGATCCCTTTTTTGGATGGACCGATCACACTCAGGGATCCGGCCTCCGTCTGGCCTCTGTTTATGGCCTGGTCAAGCAGCACGAGGGATGGATCGAGGTCGCCAAAGCATCGCCGCAGGGAATCGTTTTTCGGATCTACTGGCCTGTGGCCGCTCTGGATTCCCGCGCGCCCGCATCTTCAGAGCGGTTGCGCGGCCCTCTCAAGCCGGATGAACAAAAGTAGTCCCAAGGGCTCGTTCTGCCGCGACGAAGTCCTCGCGAAATACCGTTCGAATGGCTGGGTATCTGGCAGGTTTTTCTTGAAATGCAGAGGCGAAAACAGGCAAAAGAAAGAACGCTGATATGGTTGACGACTTGATTATCGGAATGGCTGGATCGGGGGGCGACGGGATTGTATCGGCCGGCGAATCTCTGATCGCGGCTGCCACGATGGAAGGATATTACGCCATCCTGACCAAGAGCTTTGGATCTCAGATCCGAGGCGGGGAGTCTTCTTGCCGGTTGCGAGTTTCCACAAGGCAGGTTCTGAATCCCGGCGGCATGCTCAGCGTCGCTGTGGCGCTGAACTGGGAGGACTTTCTGCGTTTTGGCGGAGAACTGCCGGTCGGTGGAAAGACCGTCGTGGTGTATGAGGCCAAGACCGGTGTGGCGCCAGACCGACTCCCTTTGAAAGGAGTCACACCCGACACGGTGCTGGCGGTGCCGATTGAGGAGATGGCGCTGAAAGCCGCAGGAACGGTCCGCGCCAAGAACACCTTGGTTTTGGGATTACTGGCCGGATGGTTTGGCCTGGCTGAAAAAAGCATTTTGGCGGGCATTCGCAAGAAATTTGGCAAAAAGGGGGCCGAAATTTTGCAGGGCAACGAGCGCGCTTTCCTTTCGGGACTCGAGTATGCGCGGAGTCAGCCCCTTCGAGAGGACCGGTCGCTTCAACCTGTGGGAGCGGGCAACGGCTGCAAGCTGCTGACCGATGGCAACGATATGTGCGGCGCGGCGGCGATTTTCGCCGGATGCAAGTTTTTTGGCGGTTATCCGATCACGCCCTCCTCGGAGATCATGCAGTTTCTCAACCGGGAAATCTGGAAATATGGCGGAAGCCTGTTGCAGGCGGAAGATGAGATTGCAGGCATCGGCGCTGTCGTGGGAGCTTCGTTTGCCGGGCTCAAGGCGATGACGGCCACCTCCGGCCCGGGCATGTCATTGAAGTCGGAAATCCTCGGTCTGGCGACGATTGCAGAGTTGCCTTTGGTTTGCGTGAATGTGCAGCGCGGCGGACCCTCGACGGGCATTCCCACCAAGGCCGAGCAATCCGATTTATTTTCCGCGGCCTTTTCGGCCCATGGCGACGCCATCCGGCCGGTGCTTGCCCCGATAAGCGTGGAAGATACGTTCGCCGTCACTGTCGAGGCCTTCAACATTGCCGAGCATTATCAGACCCCGGTCATCGTTCTGTCGGACCAGGAAATTGCCCAGCGCAAGGAAACCGTCAACCGGCTGGATACTTCACGATTCCAGATCCTCAATCGTCATCGGCCCACCGACAAAGAACGTGAGAATTACGTTCGCTTCAAAATCACCGAGTCCGGCATCAGTCCCATCAGCCAGCCGGGAATGCCGAACGGGAACTACCTGGCCTCCGGCATTGAGCACAACGAGAAGGGCGCCCCAACCGCCAACGGTGAAATCCACTCTCGCATGAACGAGAAACGATTGCGGAAGCTCAATCCGTTGAAACACCGAGCCGACCTGTTTCAGATCGAAGGCCCCGACGACGCCCTGGTGGGGATCATCAGCTGGGGCAGCGTGGCCGGGGTTGCGCTCGAGGCGGTGCGGATGGCGCAGGCGGCCGGCATCCAGGTCAAGCTGCTCATCCCGCGCCTGCTCTATCCGGTCTCAGAAGAGATCTACCAGGATTTCTTCGCGTCCCTGCAAAAATGCATGGTGGTCGAGCAATCGCATCAAGGCCAGCTCTATCGGATCATTCGGATGTGGGTCCAAGTGCCGGACGATTTTCTCTCGCTGGCCAAGAGCGGATCGAATCCCATTCTGCCTGAGGAAATCTTGGAACGGATCCGTCAATTGGCCTTTTCCCTGCAGCGACATCCCAAAGTGGAGGCGGCCCCGGATCTGGGATAAATCGGGTTGCGATGGGCAAACGACAAGCGATCGATCCAATTCAGTTTTGATAAGTGTCAAGCTATGACGAATGACAATCCAGAAACCGTGATGGCCTATACCGCCAAGGATTTTCGGAGTGAGCTCAAGCCGATCTGGTGTCCCGGTTGTGGTGATTATGGTGTGGTGACGGCCATTTATCGGGCTCTGGCCGCAGTAGGTCGGCCTCCACACGAAATCGCCTTTGTCTCAGGCATTGGATGCTCCAGTCGCATCCCCGGCTATACGACCGCTTACGGCTTTAACACGGTGCATGGACGGGCCCTGCCCATCGCTCAAGGCATCAAAATGGCAAATCCGGATCTCCTCGTGCTGGTGGCCAGCGGCGACGGCGATGGATTTTCGATTGGCGGCGGTCATGTAGCTCATGCCATTCGGCGCAATATCGACCTGACCTACATCGTGATGGACAACCAAGTCTACGGATTGACCAAGGGCCAGCTGTCGCCGACCTCTCCTCGAGGGGCAAAAACCGCCTCCTCAACCTATGGCAGCCTAGAAGAAGCCGTGAATCCGTTGCTCTATGTCCTGGCCTATGGAGCCGGCTTCGTCGCCCAGGGAGTTCCGGCAGACATGGAAGGATTGTCCAAACTCGTGGAGGCGGGCATTCGGTATCCTGGATTCGCTTTCATTAACATTCAGTCGCCCTGCGTCACTTACGGCGATCCCGAGTCCCAGCTCAAGAACCAAAAAGGCAAGATGCGCAAACTGGAGTCCGAAGGCCATGACCCGACGAACCGACTGCGGGCCATGGAACTCGCCCAGGAATACGGACAGACTCTTTATACAGGCATTTTTTACCAAGATCCCGCCTCCCGTCCCACTTACACGGATGAAGTGCTCCGTCGGCAAACTGAGCTGAAACCGGAAGCGCTGCCCCGCGATCAGATTCTGAGCCTTTTCGAGCCGAAGTAGGTGTTCCCGGCCAAAATCCCTAGGCGCCGCACCCCTCGCAATTTTCATACAGGCTCTGACAGCCGTGTTCTCTCCGCCCCTTCTCGGCCCGAGGAGGGTGGCGGTGTGGGTCAAGGCGCCATTAGCCTGAAGAACTGCGTGGCGTTGGTCACAGGCAAAACGACTGTATAGGTATTCCCGTCCGCGGAAGGTGAAACGGTCACGGGCTGCCAGTCTGCCGTCGAGAGGTTTGCCGTGGACTGCAACACAAATTGGCTCGAGGTTGAAGTCCAGGAGATTTCAACGTTGGCGCCCGCCTTCGTGAGGGTCAAGGTTGGCGAGGCCGGTGTAACCGACGAGCTGAAGTCCTTGAAATCGCGAACTACCGCCCGTGCCGTGTTGACCGAGTTGGTTCCGTTGTTATGGGAGGTGACGGCGATCCCGACATAGGCGGTCGCCGGGTAAGGGTTGCCGGGCGTGGTGTAGGTATGCAGCAGCGTCCAGTCCACTCCATTGGTGCCGTAGTAGGCGTTATACACCTCGTTGGTGCGCTGCAGCCGCAACCAGGCGTGAGGATACGGGACGGGCGTGGGCCGCAGGCTGGTGGCCAGACTGACGGTGGCGCCGCCTTTGACATCGCGCCATTGGGCGTTGAAGAGGTTCATGCCGGCCGGCTGACCGGTGGGCGGCGGTGTCACCAGGACCATGAAGTTGCGGCTCGTCCCTTCGAGGTCTTCGCGGACCATCAGGCTTGCCTTGGCCCATTCGTTTGGGCGGGTCAGGCTTTCCATCCGGGCGGCCACATCGAAGTTGCCGGTCTTTTCCAGGTAGAGGAAGTGGCATCCATCCGCGGTATTCCAGATGTCCGAGCCTCCCGCGCCGATGTAAAAGTCGGTCGCATTCAAGGCCAGAGCAAAGCCCGGCATGATTGGGTCGCTGAAGATCTCGGGATCACTGGCATTCGGCGTGCCGATATCCCGGGCTTTCAATGGACTCCCCACGACATTTCCGGTGAGGGTGACCGGCAGCATGATGTTTGGACCGAAACCGCGATCGGCGATATTCTCGACTTTGACCGTATAGGAACCGGTCAGGGGCGCCGCCGGTGTCAGGAGGACGGTCGTATTATCGGGTTGCAGGATGGCAGAAGTGACCGCGACCACGCCGTTGTTAATGAGGTAATTGGCGGTGTTCATGGCTGTGTCCGGATTCAGGCCCGAGACGGTTTCCTTGAACAAAACACCGATCGTCGTCCCGTCGAAACTGCTGGCGACGGCTTGCGCAACGGGCGGGGTGCTATCCACGATCAAAGGAGAGACCGTGGCTGAAACGACGTAGCCCAGGGCATCGGTGACTTGCACGGTTCCGGAGTAAACGCCTTCGGGAACATTTGGAAGAGTGAAGGCGTACGGGGGCGTCGTGGTTTGGCCGAGCTTATGGGTGCCCTCGTAGAATTCGACGAGGGTGATCGGGCTGGGCGCGGTGATTGTGGCCTGGACTGTCAGGCTCGAATTCGCGGGGAAGGTTTGGTTGTTGGTGAGATTCAGGCTTACGGTGGGCGATGCGGGGGGAGGCACCTGGAAGTCCCACGTTTCGCCCTGGCCCAGATTGTTGTTCGCGGTGGCCGGAGAAGGGGCGGATGTGCCGCTGTTACGATTGCCGGGCTCGATGATGATCTTGTCAATCAAAGTGCCATCCTCGCGGTGCCAGAGATTCAAGACGTGCAGACCGGCGGTGGAAACATCGATCGTCACGGGATCGCTCCCGGTTTGACGGTCGCTCCGCCATACCCAACCGGTATACGGAAATCCGCTCAGACTCGCATCGTTACCGACCCCGACCAATGCGCCGTCAAAACCGACATACACCGAATCATCGGTCCCCGCGGTGGATGAATCGGTGTGGTTTTCATTCCAGCCACGGATCCAGACCGTATGGATGCCTGTTTGGGCGAAACGAATATCGAATTCGAGAAGGGCGCCCGTGCCGAGGGTATCACTCACGCTGCCTCCTCCTCTGCCGTTGGGCACGACCATGTAGCCTGTGCCGGAGAATCCGGCCGCCGCGTTGCGCGCCAGCCATTCATCCGAGTCGGATGCGGGAGTGTTGCGGGTGGCATGCTCGGCCTCCAGGATGACGTAGCCATCGGCGCGTTGCGCGAACAGGTCAGAAATGCCCGCGTAGAAGAACACGACCGGGGTGTTTGCCGCGATGAGATTCGGTTGGCTGGCAATATCACTGATGTTCTTCACGGTGACGGTGTAGGTTTTGCCGGCGGTCTGGTTGTCGGTTGCCAAGGCCACGGTGCGTCCGTCGGCATCCAGAGTGGCGCTCTGAACGGATATCGAGCCCGTATCGGTTGTGATCGCATAGTTCGCGGGATTCTCTGCCTGAGATCGAGTGACGACCTCGCTAAACACGAGGACCACTTGGTTGGGGGTGATGGACACTCGAGGGGTGGATGGCATCGTGACGGTCGGCGGGGTGGTGTCAGGCAGGACGGTGAGGGTGGCTTCACGGGTGTATTGGGTGACGCCACCGACGATGACCCGCAAGCGCACCACGGCGCCATTCCAGTCCCACGTCAAGGGGCTGAGGGTCAAGGTTGTGGCGACCGCTCCCGGAATATCCACAAAGTTCATTCCCTGTTTTTTTTGCCATTGATAGCTATATAGGAACCCGGATGGAATCGTTGCGGCGGCTGTGAGAGTGATGGAGGTGTTTTCCGGACCGGCGGTATCGACGGGTTGCGTCGTGATGGTGAAGTCACCGACAACAGGGGACGCCGGTTCGCCCTGACGGAGCGTTGCCGGGGGGCCAAAGGTGGTGAAACCGGTGGTTGGATTGAAATTCGGATCGGTCGTGATCAGGAGTTTGTCAATGTACGCCCCGTCTTCGCGACGGGTGATGGCGATCGTATGCAGCCCTGGAGTGTCGATGGTAAAGGTCATGCGCCCGCCTCCCTCGTAAGGACTGCTGGCCCAGCCATAATTGCCCGTCAGGCCCGTCGAAAAACCGCTCATGGCGGCGAGGTTGCCGGATTCTCGTTCGGGTGGGCGCGCCCCATCCAGATAGAGCCAGGCCGAGTCATCGTTTCCATCGTTGCCGCTGTTGCGGTACCATAGAATGTGTGTGCCGGTTTTTACGAAGAGGATATCGTATTCCAGCATCGTGCTGGATTCATTGCCGCCGGCCCCATTGTAATTGACCATGGCCACGCCGCCTGAGGCCGCGCCGCGTTCGGCGTCTCTAAACCAGAGGCCATCGGGATTCCGATCGTAATCCTCGGCTTCCCAGATCACAAAACCGTCCTCGCCCTGCAGCCAGGGGCCGAGGGCAAAGAACTTCGCCTGGTTGGTGGCGCCAATGGGCAGGGGCGATGTCGCAGCCAGATCCGTGACGTTGTTCACTCTGACGGTGTATTCCGTGCCCGGTGTTTGGGGATCGGTGGTGAGAACCACCTGGGTCAGGTCGGTCGAGAGAGTGGCGTCGAGAACACCCAGGGAAGCGCCGATGGCGCTGGTGATGCTGTAATTGGCGGGACGGGTTGCCGAGGGGGCGTTCAGTCGCTCTGAGAACGTCAAGGTCACTTCCGGACGATGGGGGCCTCCTTGAGCGCCCAACAGCGCGGGCGGTGTCTTGTCGTCGGACACTGTCGCGACCGCCTCGGCGCTGTATGCCGACAGGCCCGGCACCGAAATGACCGCGCGGAACTTGGCGGCGTTGTCGGCCTTGTCGAGGAATCGTGTATAACTCGATCCGGTTGCGCCGGGGATATTGACGCCATTCCGCTGCCATTGGACCAGCGCATCCTGGGTCGGTGTGACGTTTGCGGCCACGGTGAACGTGGCGGGTGAATTCTCTTCCAGGGTCACATTCGCCGGCTGAGTGGTGAAAGTGATCCCGGGACCCGCCGTATCGCTTGCCAGAGTGGACAGGTAGGCGGCGGGAATCGGTTTCAACTCGAGGGCGGGTGTGGCGTCGTCCGCTTTCCGCCAGGCCACCTGGGCGAAATCGGTGCTGTTCCCTCCCCCGGAGCTGGCCTTGTAGAGGACCATGATGAAGTACCGTTGGCCGGCAGTCAGCGAAACCGGCCCTGATGTGGCCGGATCTCCGGTCTCGGGATCCATAAAAGGATCGCCATTATCCATTTCTTCGGCGATCTGGATTGCATTGGCTTCACTTTCATCGAGGCTCAAAAAAAGGCGTGAAGCCTTGTCGCTCCGCAGGAAAAAGAGGTAGTCGCCGGTTTGAAGAGGGGTTAAATACCCCTCAATCCGTCCCCCGTAATCCTCCAAAGCGTCGGTAGGTAATGCGTCCCGAGTGTTAAAGGACCGCAAGTATCGAATCTCGGTCGGGCTTGTGGGGTATTGCGCGTCGGCCAGGAGATCGTCCACCGTCGTGCCGGCAATATTCGTATATATGGACAGCTTGAGCAGGCCGGGGGTGAGAACCTCTGCCGCCCAGGCTGACGCCGAAGCCAGGAACACGAGCAGTGCGATGAATGGGGTTTTGATTAACGCAGTGTTCATAAGGGTTCCTTTCGGATCGGAGTGACGAGGGGATGATGATCATTCTCTTGGAATGCACCGGTGCGCCAAACCACTCTGATGTGGCCAGGAAGATCAACAAAAACACCTCTCGCGGCTGGAATCCGTCTTTGCATGGGGGCAAGACCTGATGCCAATTCTTACCATAGCCCAGAAGATCTCGGGAGGAAACCAAAAAGATGCATGCCGCGGAAATCTCGAACTTGCTTTCGCGCCTGAGGAGCTGTAGGGCATCTGTGTGCGGGAAATTGATCGATGCTCATTTTGGCTATGGCTGCTGCCAAGTCTGGCCCTGACCTTTGGCGTATCCGGCTTTGGGGGGCCGGTCATTAGCGAGTTCATGGCCGCGAATGATTCCGGATTGGCGGATGAGGAGGGTGAGTTTTCTGATTGGATCGAGATTTATAATCCTGAGAACGTTCCGATTTCCCTGGCCGGCTACTGTCTGACGGATAACGAGGCAAACCCTGGCAAGTGGACTTTTCCTGAGGTGACGCTCGATTCAAAGGCTTATCTCGTTGTTTTTGCCTCGGGTAAAAACCGGACGGATCCTCGGGGCCGCCTCCATACAGATTTCCGACTTTCCGCCGAAGGCGAATACCTGGCCTTGATCGCACCGGATCGGGTGACGGTCGCGAGCGCATTGGCGCCGGTGTATCCTCCACAATACGAGAATGAATCGTTCGGCCTGGACTTGGCGTCATCTCCGCCCGTCTGGAGCTTTTTCGCTCTTCCCACTCCTGGCGCGCCGAACGCGAATGGCACTCACGCTGGCCCCATTATTGCAGCGCTGGAACCTAATCCTCCGCAGCCGCTGGCCGGTCCCTTGACCATTCGTGCGAAGGTGGTTCCGGCCAATGATCCAGTGGCGACGGTGCGACTGTATTACCGGCGAATGTTTGCCGCCGAAACCCTGTTGCCGATGACGGACAATGGCACCGAAGGCGATGCCGCGGCGGGGGACGGGATTTGGAGCGCGGTCATTCCGGGCGATGCATTCGTCCCGGGCGAGATGACCCGCTGGCGATTCGTTGCCACGGACACCCGGGGGGCCTCGACAAAAGAGCCGGCGTTCCGCGATCCCCTCGATTCCGGCCAATATTATGGAACGGTCACGCGGGATGACAGAATCAAAACAGCCCTCCCGGTCCTTCATTGGTTTACCACCAACGTGTCCCGGGCTGATACGCTCGCCGGTTCCCGCGGCGCGGTTTATTACGAAGGCGAGTTTTACGACAACGTCTTGTTTGCATTGCACGGGCAGTCGTCCTCCGGTTTCCCCAAGAAGAGTTACAACATTGATTTTAATCGCACGCAACGTTTCCGCTGGAGCGCCACGGCCCCGCGGGTGGCGGATATCGATCTGCTGACCAATTGGGCCGACAAATCAAAGGCGCGACATGTCCTGGCGTATGAAGTGATGCGCCGGGCGGGTGTGGCAGCCCACTTTGCCTACACGGTCCGCGTCCAACAGAACGGGAGTTTCTTCAGCACGGCGGACATGGTCGAAGACGCCGATGAGATTTACCTCGAACGCGCGGGACTCAACAGGGACGGCGCCTTATACAAGGTGTACAATAATCTCCTGAACAAAGACGCTGGCAACACCGCGACCAGCGGGGTGGAAAAAAAGACCCGCCGATCGGAGAACAACACAGACCTCCAGGCGCTCATCAACGGACTGGATCTGACCGGCCAGGCCCTGGAAACATACCTCTACGACAACATCGACATTCCGCGATGTGTCAACATGCTCGCCGCCAATTCGGTGGTCCGCAACATCGATATGCACAGCAAGAACTGGTATATCTACCGGGATACGGGGCGGAGCGGCGAGTGGGCCATCCTGCCGTGGGACCTCGATCTGTCGCATGGCCGGGTCTGGAATACCCAGAACACCTATTTCGACAATGCCCTCTACACGGATGGCTTCGTGGTCACGGGCACTTCGATCCGGTTGGTCGCCCACTTGTTCCAGAATCCCGATATCCGCGCCATGATCTTGCGCCGCATCGGCGTTCTGACGGATCGGTTCCTGCAGCCGCCTCCCGATCCGGGAACGCCCGAAAGCGAATTGTATTATGAGCGAAGATTAAACGAACAGTTGGCCCTGATCGATCCCCCCGGCATTGTGCCTTCCGATGCCCGTTTGGATTTTGAGAAGTGGGGATCCTGGCTGCAAGGCGGCGCAACCGTGCGCTACACCAGCACCAATCCAGCCGTCGAAACAATGGAGGAAGCCATCCAACGCTGGAAAAAGGAATATCTGCCCGGACGCCGGGATTATATCTACAAAACCCAAATCGTTGGTCTGGGAGGTGAGATTCCGCTGCCTCAGTCTGGCGGGGGGCGCGCGACGAATTTTACACCCCTCGTGGTGAAGGGCGCCCCGGTGAAAGTGTTTGTGCCCTCCAATGGAAACCTGCATACGACCTGGACCGGAAATCCGTCCTACGAACCGTTTAACACAACCGGCTGGAAGAGCGGCACAACCGGTGTGGGCTATGAACGGGCCACTGGATACGAGGCCCTGATTGGGGCGAACGTCGATGCTCTAATGAGGAGCAACAACAGCGTCTATATTCGGCTCGAGTTCAACGTCAGTGATCCGGCCGCTTTCGACCGGCTCCAATTGCGCATGAAATTTGACGATGGATTCGCGGCGTATCTGAACGGCGCCTTGTTGGTTTTGGCGAATTCACCGGCTTCCCCCCAGTGGAACTCCGCCTCCATGGTGTCCCGGGAAGCCAATCCCGTGGTGTTCACGGTCTACGACATCACCGATAAGATCGCCCATTTGCGGGCCGGACAAAACATCCTCGCGATTCAAGGGCTGAACGATAATGTCAACAGCAGCGACATGATCATTGTGCCGGAGCTGTATGCCGGCAAAAGCGTTATCACGATTCCGCAGGAACCGAAGATTCACTTTGGCGGGATCGAGGTCAGTCCACCCTCGGGAAACCAGGACGAAGAGTACATTCAACTTCTGAATCCGCATTCGATTGCGGTGGACATTTCGGATTGGCGATTGACCGGTGGGGTGGAGCACACGTTTGCCGGTGGCACGGTTCTGCCGCCGAACGGCGCGATCTACGTATGTCCCAACGCCGCCGCATTCCGCGCGCGGAGCGCATCGCCAAAGGGCGGTGAAGGTCTTTTGGTCCAGGGCGGCTACCAGGGGCGTCTATCGAGCCTTGGCGAAACCCTGGCCCTTGTGGATGCTACCGGCGCCACGAACAATACGATGGCTTATCCAGCCCAGCTTTCCGACGCGCAACGCTATCTCATGATCAGCGAGCTGATGTATCAACCGTCTGGCCAAGGATTGGCCGAGTTCATTGAATTATTGAATATCAGCAGCACGGTCACGCTGGATTTGCGGGGCGTGCGATTCACCCAGGGGGTGGACTTCGACTTCGCCAGCGGCGCCATTGCCTCTCTGGCCCCAGGCGCGCGCCTGCTCGTCGTGCGCGACCTCGACGCTTTCCAGGGCGCTTACGGAACCAACCGGCCGGTGTCGGGCGTTTTCGCGAATGGCAGCGCCCTGAGCAACAATGGCGAAGTCATCCGGCTCGAGGACGCCAACCAGGATACGATTCGGGAATTCGCCTACAAAGACGAGGCCCCGTGGCCTGCGATTCTTCCCGGATACAGCCTGGTTCTGATAGCGCCCGAAACCAATCCTGATCCTGCCCTGGCCGAGAATTGGCGCCCGAGTGCCCGGCTTGGCGGCACCCCCGGCGGTCCGGAAAACGGGCAGTTCCCCGCCGATCCCATGGGCGATCTGAATCAAAACGGAGAACGCGATCTCATCGACTACGCCCTGGGTAATGACCTCGGCTTGCCTTCAGTCACTCCCCAGCTCATCCTGCAACCTGATTCCTCGGGTGGCCCCGCCGCCCTTCGGTTGCGGTACCCGATCCGTCTCGCCGCTGAGAACGTTGAAATCACCGTGTCCTATTCAACCGATCTGAGCGCATGGCTGGATGCCGCTGCGTACCTTGAATTTGTCGCGAGGGAATCCTTGGATGAAGCCAGGGAATGGGTCATCTGGCGTGTCAAACCTCCGCTTCGGGACGAACCTCGGGTCTTCATGCGCCTGCAGGCTGTGGTGGAAGCTAAGAAACGCCCGTAAATGCAGGCTCGTTACAGTGGCGCTGAAGTGTTTCGAAAACCGATGGAATGTCTGCAATTCAGCCCCTCGGATGCCTTTATCCCTATTCGAGGACACTGGCGTTCATTCGCCGTGTAATTTTTCGCGAGAATTTTGCGTGTGGATATCGGGCGCCTTTCCGTGCTCGACAATTCATCCTTCGACGCCTAGGGTTCGACTCATGCCCAGGCGCATTGCCCTCATGGCGTGCTTGTTGCTGATCGCGTTTGGCTTCGCCGGATGCCAACGCGATCCTTCCGATTCCTCCAGAAGTTCAAGCGGCACGCTGAAGAGCCCTTCCGAACAGTTCATCAGCCTGATGAATGCCGGCAAGAATTATCTCGATCAGGGCGAAGCCACGAACGCCTTGGCGGTTTATCGAAAAGCGGAGGCGATTGCGCCTCATGATGCGGATCTGCGTTTGAACCTGGCCAATGCTTTTTTAATGGCCGGCGACGCAGTGGAAGCAATTCGCGAGTCGGACAAACTCCTCAAAATCGAACCGAATTCAGCGGCGGCTTACTTTGTCAAAGGATCCGCTTATCTGCGTCTCTCGAACTGGGAAGGCGCCGCGATGGCCCTGGAAAACTCCAAGAGGATTGATCCGGGTGAGACCGCGACTTTTTTTCAGCTGGGAAGGGCCAGGATGGGATTGAAGCAATGGGATGAAGCCATCGCCGCTTTCAAGGAGGGCATCGCGATGGATCCCAACCATCTTCATCGAACCGCGCATTACCTCTTGGCCCAGGCGCTTCTGCGCGCCGGCCGACAGGAGGAGGCCCGACAGGAGCTTGAACAACACCAGGCCACTCCTGAAGACGCGGCGCTTCCGGGGAGCACCGCGCCGTTCGAGAGAAACAAGCACACGCAGGCGCGCGTGCCTTTCAGACTGGAACAGCCCGACAAGTCTGGCACAGCCATCCGGTTTGCCGATGCCACCCCCGAAGTCCTGCAGGGGGCTGCCGAGCAATACTCAAATCCGATGGTTGTGATTCCCGCGACTCGCACGGTGGGGCACAGCCTCTTCGTCCTCGAAAAAGGCCAGGGATTTCGTCTGCTCTCGATTACCAATGGCACATTCCGTCCCCAGGGGATTGCCAGCCCTTCCATCCCAGGCGCGCGATACACCAAAATGCTGGTTGGCGACCTCCAGAATGACCGATTCAATGACCTCGTTGTCCTCGGGGACAAAGGAAGCCATCTCTTCAAGTTATCGACCCACGAGGCGCCGCAGGATGTTACCCGCGCCAGCCACCTTGACTCGGTGAGCGCGGTTGATGGGATCCTGCTGGACCTGGACTTCACGGGGAAGTTGGATCTGGTCGCTGTGGCGGCCGACACCAATGCGGTGCGGGTTTATCGTCAGTTCGGTCCTTTGCTTTTTAATGAGATTACCTCCACGACCGGGATCCCGGCCTCGCTTCAAGACGCCCAGGCGGTGACTCTCGAGGATTGGAACCGGGACGGCAACATGGATGTGATTGTGAGCCGCAAGGAGGGACCGCCGTTGCTCCTGGAAAAACAGCGAGGCGGACGGCTCGTTCCTCGTGAAATGACCCAGTGGATGGCCGGCGCGGTCTTTTGCACCGGCGATTTTGACAACGACCTCCGGCCCGATCTGGCTGTGGCCAGTGAAGGACAGATCAGCGTCTGTTTCAACGGCGGATCGAAGAAGGAAATCCCTGTTTCGGACACGTCAGGTCTTCGTCAGATCACTGCCGTCGATTACGACAATGACGGATGGCTCGACCTCTGGGGGAGCGGAGATGGCATGCGGGTCTGGCGCAACCTTGGTCTTTCGGGTTTTGTGGAACAGACCGCCCGGCTTGGTCTTGACACGTTCGATGAGGGGGCGGTCTCGGAGGTGTGTTTCGCTGATTTTGACATGGATTGCGATTCCGATGTGATGGTTGCCCTGGTCAACGGGGGGATACGTTTCCTTCGCAATGACGGGGGCAACGCCAATGCCCAGGTAAAAGTCGAATTGACCGGGAATCGGTCCAATGCCAGCGGCCTTGGTTGCAAGGTCGAGATCGAAGCGGGAGGATTGCGTCTGTTGCGGACCGTCCAACGTTTGCCTGTGGAAATTGGTGTGGGGCAACATCAGAAACTGGATTCGTTTTTAGTGCATTGGGCCAACTGGCCCCAAGGCGCGGCCGACGTGCCCTTTCACTGCCGGGAGCCTCTCTTGGCCCTGGAATTAACCCTCCAGGAAGGTTCCTGTCCCTATCTCTACGCGTGGAATGGACAATGTTTTCGATTTGTCACCGATATCCTGGGCGCCTCGCCCCTGGGCTTGCCCATGGCTGAGGGATCCTATACTGCGGCCGATCCGGATGAGTATGTCTGGATTGGCGACGAAGTCACTTTTCCTCCCCATGACGGCCATTACCAACTCCAAATCACCGAAGAACTCCGCGAGGTGCTTTACCTCGATGAAGCCAAGCTCGTGGTGGTCGACCATGAGCCGGGCACCGAGGTGCACCCCACCGACAAATTGCTTCCCGCCGGGCCTTTTCCTCCGGGCATCCTGATGACCCTTCATCATGAACAACCGCTGCGCAAGGCCGAAACCCTCGAAGGAGTGGAGGTGACATCGGCGTTAAGGACGGTCGACGGCCGGCGGGTGTCGCCCCCCAGACTCCGGGTCCCACAGCTTCGGGGATTGGCCGAGCCGCACGGACTAATCCTCGATTTCGGACCGCTGGATACAGCCAAACCGCTGGTATTGGTGATGAATGGCTGGCTGCGTTTTGGTGGTGGCATGGCCAACATTGCCGCTTCGCACGATCCCTCGCTCCCGTTCCCATTTCCTGCCTTGGAAGCCGAGGTGGCTCCCGGGATTTGGAAACCGATCGATGTCATCGTTGGAGCGCCTGCCGGGAAAACCAAGACCCTCCTGGTCGATCTTGGAGGCAAACTGGAACAGAACACCCACCGATTGCGTCTAACAGAAGCCTTTGAGATCCATTGGGACCGCATTGCGTTGATGGAAAAGAAGCTGGACGCGACAACCCGTCTTACGTTCGTCATGCCTGCTGAAGCCGATCTGCATTTCCGCGGTTTCAGCCCTTTGAAAAACCTGCCCGCCGATTGGCCGCTCACTCCGGATTACCACATCGTGAGCCCGAACTCCTGCTGGACAATCATCCCCGGCGGATGGTGCACGCGCTACGGGGATGTTCTGAGTCTGATTGCCTCCCGGGATGAGGGGCTCGCTCTGATCAATGCCGGGGATGAGCTGACGTTGAAATTCACCGCGAGTTCAATTCCTCTGAAACCGGCGGGGCGCCTGAGAGACTTCTTTCTGTATGCCGATGGATGGGACAAGGACTCAGATTTTCATGTGGCTGCGGGCACGGAAGTCGGCCCCCTCCCATTCCATGGGATGCGCGATCAGGCTTATGGCCAAGAGAAACGGCCACCTTTTCCAAGCGATATTCTCCATCAAAAATACAATACCCGCTGGGTGGAAGGCCGAGTGCTCAAGCAAACCGTGAAACAATGACAGGCGGCGGGATTTCGGTCCTGACTTATCGTCGTGCCGGTGTTGGGACAGGATCCAGCCCGGCCGCCCAGGCCGTGCCCCGGCGATAAAGCTCCTGCACCTCGGGAACGGTGAGGGCTTTGACATCATGGCCCAGGGGACAATGGAAGCTTCGGCCTTTCCCGTATTGGGAGACGAAGGCCATGGGGTAATACTTGCTGTCGACCTTGGATTGCGCGTGGGCCAGGATTTCAATCGGATGTTCGCCCACGAGACAGGTGTAAAGTTCGTCGGTCGTGTCAAAGTCCGTCATGCCGCGCATGATGGGATGTTCCCGCTTGACGATCTCAATCCGAAAAGGGCCGTAGGGATCATGTTGGGTTTTGCCCGGGCCTGAGCCATACCAGGCACGGCCAATCACTTGTCCATATTCGGACCATTCGCCGTGCCACGCCCCGCATCCGAAGTGAACGACCACGACGCCTTTGCCGTTTTGGACATATTTTCGGAAATTCTCTTGAGCCGCCGTGCCCGGGCCAGGTTGCTCCCAATTTTGCCAGTGCATCACCAGAGTCTGGTAACGCGCCAGGGCGGTCGAATCCAGAAAGTGCGGATCTTCGATCGTGAAAATGTCCAGGCGCGGATCCTGGCGCAGGGCCTCGGCGAGGACGGGCCAGGTTTGACGCCAGAGGTGACCGGGATAATCCATCCCGGTCACGATGAGAATCCGGGTTTTCGCGGGGGCAGGGGAGGGGACGTTATTCTGGGCAATCGCCAGCGGAAGAAGCGCCATCCATCCGGCAACCATTAAAATGCGAGTCATGACCATTTTCATTTTCTTGGTGTTTTATGTCGACGCGTCCGATCGCCCCCGCCCGGACTTGTTTCGCGTTATGAGATCCAACCCCGATTCAGGGCGTAATAGACCTCATTGTTGCGCAGTTCTTTTTTGAAGTCGGACACGCGGGTGTTTTCGTCGATCAGGAGATACTCAATGCCGGCGATCTCGGCGAAATCTTCCAGATGCTCGGCTGTGATCGCCTGGCTGAAGCCGGTGTGATGGGCTCCGCCGGCATAGATCCATGCCGCGGCCGCGATGGGGAGATTGGGCTGAGGCACCCAGACGGTGCGAGCGACGGGCAGCTTGGGCAATGGAGCATTCGGACGCACGACGTCCACCCGGTTGACCAACAGCCGGAATCGATTCCCCATGTCAATCAGCGACGCATTCAAAGCGGGACCCGTGGGAGTGTCAAACACCAGGCGCACCGGATCCGCCTTGCCGCCAATGCCCAAGGCGTGGGTTTCCAGGGATGGTTTGCCTTTGGCGATGGACGGGCAGATTTCGAGCATGTGCGCGCCCAGGACCTTTGTGCCTTTCGGATCCAGGTGGTAGGTGTAATCCTCCATGAACGAGGTGCCGCCCTTGAGGCCGGCCGCCATGACTTTCATCGCGCGCACCAATGCCGCGGTTTTCCAGTCGCCTTCGGCTCCGAAACCGTAGCCGTCGGCCATCAACCTCTGGACGGCAAGACCCGGAAGCTGCATCAGGCCGTGGAGATCCTCGAAAGTGGTCGTGAATCCTTTGAATCCGCCTTCCGCGAGAAACGCGCGCATTCCAGCTTCGATGCGGGCCGCGTGGCGCAAGGAATCGCGCTGGGGACCCGCGGAGCGAAGCGCCGGTTTCATCCCGTATTGGGCCTGATATGCTTCGATGAGCTGATCGATGTCCTGTTCCGAGGCCGCCTGGACGTATTTGACCAGATCCCCGATTCCATACCCGTTGACCGAATATCCAAACCGCATCTGAGCCGAGACCTTGTCGCCTTCGGTGACGGCGACTTCGCGCATATTATCCCCAAACCGCGCGAACCGGGCGCCCTGGCTGTCGTGCCAGGCGGCTGCCGCGCGGCACCAAATCGCGATTTGGCTCTGCACGCCAGCTTCCTTCCAGTATCCCACGACGACCTTCCGGTTCAACCGAAGACGGCTCATGATGAATCCATGCTCCCGATCTCCGTGGGCCGCCTGGTTGAGGTTCATGAAGTCCATGTCGATGGACGACCACGGGATATCGCGATTGTGCTGGGTATGGAAATGGAGCAGCGGTTTGTGCAGGATCTTCAGACCGTTGATCCACATTTTCGAGGGAGAGAAAGTGTGGCACCAGGTAATCAGCCCGATACATTCGGACGCCTGGTTCGCTGCCTGGCAAAGCTGAGTGATTTCGTCCGGCCGGGTGAGGACCGGTTTGAACACGACCTTGACGGGTGTGGTCTTGAGGTCATTGAGGGTCTTGGCGATCTCCTCCGAATTGGCCGCCACCTGTTTCAGAGTCTCCGGCCCGTAAAGATGCTGACTCCCCGTGATAAACCACACTTCGAGTTTCTTAAGATCAATCGTAGACATCATACAGGGTCCTAAGTTAACGATTCGCTGTCATTCAGCAAGCCCTGTTAAGGCCTAATTTGGACCAAAGCCGGGTTTCCATCTCCGGGGAGGACCGTCGACGCCGTCCGGTGGAAGAGCATCGGCAAAGGCGTCGTTGTCCTCAAGCGCGCCCCGAAGCCGGTTGAGTTCGCGTTTCAGATCGGCGACGACCGGTTGCGCGCCGGGATCGTTGTAGATGTTACGGAGTTCGTGGGGATCCTGGACCAGGTCGAAGCATTCCCATTGATCCTTTTTCCAGAAGTAAATCAGTTTATGCGTGTCGGTGCGAATCCCATAATGCGCACGAGTATTGTGATGTCCCGGATCGTGGTAATAGCGGTAATAGAAACTTCGGCGCCAATCGCCTGGTCGTTGTCCTCGTAAAAGGGGTTCGAGGCTAACACCTTGCATGTCTGCCGGAACCCGCAGTCCCGCGACCGTGAGGAAGGTCGGGGCAAAATCGGCGTTGATGGCCAGGGCATCGGTCACTCCGCCCGATTGAACCACACCCGGCCAGCGCACCAAAAACGGCATCCGGGCGGATTCCTCGTAGAAAAAGCGTTTGTCGTACATGCCGTGGTCGCCCAGGAAGAAGCCCTGATCACTCGTATAGATGACGAGGGTGTTGTTGCGGAGACGGCGGGTGTCCAACCAGTCAAGGAGTCGGCCGACGTTGTCGTCGACACTCTGAATGCAGGCCAGGTAATCCTGCATGTATCGCTGGTATTTCCAGCGGTCCAGCTCGCGGCCGGTCAGGAGGCGTTTTCCTCCATTAGCGTCCGGGATTTCGACCTCGGTGGGTTTGTGTTGGAACCAGGCCTGGAGGGCCTGACCTTTGAGATCGGCCGGGGGTTTAAGTTTGAGATCGCGGCGTGTCATATCCCGAAAGACCGATTGTTGTTGTTCTCGGATCGCGTCGGTGCGGGTTGCGTAATCATCGTCGAGCGTGGGTGGCTCTGGAATGCGCCGATTGGCAAACATTAAACGATGTTTTTCGTCGGGTGTCCATTCGCGATGAGGCGCCTTGTGATGCAGCATCAGGAAGAACGGCTTGTCGGGAGGACGGTTGGAGAGAAAGGCCAGACCGAGGTCCGTAATTACATCCGTCGCATAACCGGGATACACCTTGGCCCCATCGCGATCGTAGAGCACCGGATTTTCATAACGTCCCTGCCCCGGGAGGATCTCCCAATGGTCAAACCCCGTCGGGTCCGATCCCAGATGCCACTTTCCAATCAGGGCCGTATGATAGCCCGCCGCCTGCAAGTATTTGGCCACGTGGGGTTGACCGCCATCAAAACGATTGAAAACCGGGACTCCGTTTTTATGGCTGTATTTGCCGGTGAGAATGGTGGCGCGGCTGGGAGTGCAGATCGAATTCACCGCGTAGCAGCGATCAAATCTCATGCCTTCACGCGCCAGGCGATCCAAATGCGGGGTTTGGTTTACAGTGCTGCCATAAGCGCCAATGGCATGGGCGGCGTGATCGTCGGTCATGATATAGATGATATTGGGACGGCGCCCCCCGGTGCCGGCCGGCTCTGTTGCCCCGAGGATATGATTCTGACATGCCCAAGGGACCAGCAATCCCACGACGATCCGAAGCATTGTTTTTTTCATAAGAAGGATGAATGACCCATTGGAATGGTTGATTTAATTCTCGTTAACGTTTGGGCTTGTCTCTGGCGGGCTCGATGCGGGCCGTCTTCAACAAATGCTCCATTTGGACAACTCGATCGGGATGGGCTGCGGCGACATTGGTTTTTTCGGAGGGATCATTCTTGAGATGATAAAGCTCGATCGCCTGGTCGGGTTTCTGACGCAAGGCCTTCCAGTTGTCCATTCTGATGGCCTGCTGGAAACTGTTCTCATGGATTTCCCAATAGAAAAAGTCGTGCGGTTTTTGTTCTTTTCCAAGGAGTGTCGGCAGGATAGATAATCCGTCCAGTCCATCGGGACGAGTCACTTCCGAAATTTGCGCAACAGTATACATGAAGTCCCAGAACGCCCAGGGGAAGTCGCTGACGCTCTTGGATGGGATGACACCAGGCCAGCTGACAATCATGGGGACTCGGAGGCCGCCTTCGTAGAGTTGTCCTTTGCCTCCCCGAAAGAGGCCCGTTTTTTGGAAAAGGGCGGAGTCCGATTCTCCTTGGACAGCAGGCCCTGTGTCGCTGGTAAAGAAGACGACGGTATTGCCTTGCAGGTTGAATTGCCACAAAGCGCTGAGGATTTTGCCCACTTCAATGTCCAGCCGGGTAATCATCGCCGCCCGATCTTTTTCCGGTTGCGGCCAATTCTCCTTGGCGTAGGGATTCGGAGTGAGATCGAGTCCATGCGTGTTTGTCTGAGAGGTGCTGAGATAAGGAAGTGGATAGGCCACATACAAAAAGAAAGTGTCTGTTCGATGCGATCGGATAAAGTTCGTTGCCGCGCGCGTAAAGAGATCGGGGGCAAAGAGACCCTTATGGCCGTTGGTGTTTTCGGCCAGCAACAGGCGTTTTCCGTTGCGCCAGAGCCATTCAGGATAGGCATTCTGGGCTTGGCTGGGATCAAGGAAACCGAGCCATTCATCAAATCCTTTCTTATGGGGTTCGCCGCTTGTTCCTTCCCGGCCCAGGCCCCACACGCCGATGGCGGCCGTTTGATATCCATAGCGCCATAGCGATTCGGCTATCGTTGTATCCTCACGGGTCAAAGGTTTTTGGCTCTCGTCCCGAATTGGGCTATGACCCGTATGAAGCCCCGTCAATAACGCCGCGCGCGATGGCACTGGGACCGAGCTTCCCGCGTAACAGGAGGTGAACCTCATCCCTCGGGCGGCCAGCGCGTCCAGGTTGGGGGTTTTAATCTTCTGCTGACCGTAACAGCCTATTTCACCGAAACCGAGGGCGTGCGCCTGGATCAGGACAAAACTAGGACGACGCAATGGTGTTTTGGCAGGAGGTTGAGGAGTGGCCCCCGTCAGGCCTGATGCCGAACTGAACAGGAGGATCGCTGTGCAGACCAGGAGAGGTCCGGAGAGAACGCTTCGGATTCGCCGACGGCCCTTGGATTGGGCGGGGCTGGACTTCCGGGCCGACCGTTCCTCGCGTGGCACGCCCAGCGTTCGCGGCCAATCCCAGCATTCCGGTCTATGGGAATGATTATGGCAGGCCATATCGAGCACGGTAGAAACGGTGGAGATAGTTTGTGGAAGCCGGATCATAGAGGATCATGTAACCGGTCGTATTGGTGATGACACCCGCGGTATTCCAGTGGATCAGGTTGGTCGAGGCCTCGATGGTGAGGACATCGCCGGGCGTGTTGGAGACTGCCATCTCGAATTGGGAATTGAGGTTGATCCGGGACTGGGACAGCTGGGGCGGTGTGGTCTGCTGGAGACGGAGGACCGCCGGATCACTCACGCTGTAGCCGGCAGCATTACGGACGATCACATCGTATGTCCCTTGTTGATCCGCGGACAGACCGATGAAAGTCAAAACGGCGTTCGTGGCGGCGGGCAGGTTTGTGCCTTCGCGGCGCCACTGGTAGCGGAACGGTTCTGTGCCAATGGCCGCCACAGAAAGGTGGATGGTCTGCGAAGGGGAGGTTACCACCTGGCTCTGGGGCGAAGCGGTGATCAGGGGCACGGTGGTGGTTTGGAATCCCAAGTATCCCCACCAGGTTCCCCAGCGATCCCCCAGCGAACCCGGCAACTCGGCATATTCCTGAAACGTCCAAAGATCCATATCGTTCAGGGGATCAACCACCGTGCTGCTGAAATCTCCCCAGCTATTGCGCCCCCGGGTGTTCAGTCGCATGTAAGGGGCCTGGCCGATGCGCAAGACAGTGTCTGATCGTAGCGTATTGGCTGGATCTTTGGAGAGCCGGTAGGAGTAGTTGGCGCTGGCATATTGGTTGGAACCGAACCGCGAGTAACCGATCAACACGTCATTGGATTTGTTCACAGCCAGGCTTGGAAAGGCGTAGTGGAATTGCGCCTTATCGTCTTCAATACGACCCCGCTGAAGAATGCCCCCGCTTGTATTCAGTTGCCACCATTGGACCGCGCAGCGATGGGGATTGCCATTCTTGGAAACGAAGACATGGTGGGCGCACCAAATCTTCCCGTTCCGCAACACCACCGAGTGAAGACGTGAATCATTGGCATAAATGCGGGTATCGGAGCCGAGTTGTGGCAGAAAATTCGTGAGGCCTGGCTGGAAGAGCCACTCCGGCACGGGTGTCGTCGTCGCGTAGGCCGAACGATACCGGGGCGCCTCGGGATCGCCTTCGATCCGGCTCAGGCGCAATCGGCTGGTGCCGTATTCTGTGGCGAGATAGAGTCTTTCCTCGTCCGCATCGCATGTGACGGCCGGGACAACATTAAACACGTTGGTTTCACGGAATCGGGACACCGCGAGCGAATTGTTGGTCAACTGCCGAATGGGAAAGACCAGGATTTCGGAATGACGAAAAAGATTGGTTTCCAGGAGATAAATGTTCACTGAAGCGGCAATCCACTGAGAGTTGAATCCCAGGTTGGGATAATCCGCCCAAGTCAGGTGTTGCGGATCTGCCTCAATCGAAAATAGATACCAGTCTTTTGTCGGATCGGCCGAGGTGGATATACCCACGAAGACGGCCGAATTGGTCTGGCGAGGATTGGCCAGGGTCATGGCAATCCATCGTTGAATGTGCGGGTGGTAAAGAACGCGAGGATCGTAGACATAATCCGGTTTGAGGCGGTCCCAGAACTGGCGGAGTGAAACGCGGCTGAGTTCCTTTCCTCGCCGGTTTTGGATGGCCACCTCCGTGTTGAGAACAACCATAAGATGCTCTGGGCCAACCGCGCCCTGGGTGTCAGGAGGAATGGCCGTGTAATTATCAATCAATCCGACAAAGTTCGTCCGCTCGGAAGGGAGAATGCCGTTTGAAAGCAGTTGAAGATCAGAGGGGCCTGGTAGGAGGGGCGAATCCCCGATGGCCGCGGTAATCCATACCAGGAAAAATCCCAGCGCGCTTAAGGCGCGTCTCCACCTCACTCCCCGAGTGGCAGTATTCAGCACAATCAGCAACCTGCCAGCCTAATGGCCGCCCGGTCAATCCCATTTCACTTTGCCAAAGTCCTGTCTTGGAGGCATGATGGATTCTCGGAGCTGTAACCGAGCGGCAGATAAGGTCTTGGGAAGGACCAAGGTCGCGCGGGCAAATCTCTGGCTCCGAATAAGAGAAATCACGTGAAGACAGTTCGAGACATTCGGCGCATGCAGCGGATGGCCCTGAGTTGGAAGCGAACCAGGACCCGGGTAGCCTTGGTCCCCACGATGGGCGCCTTGCATTCAGGTCATTTGAGCTTGGTTCGACGGGCGCGTCAGCGCGTTGGCCCCCAAGGGATTATCGTGGTGAGCATCTATGTCAATCCGACCCAGTTCGGGCCCCAGGAGGATTTGGCGCGTTATCCGCGGGATTTGCCTCGGGATTCGGCAATGTGCGAATCCGAGGGGGTGGATATCCTGTTTGTTCCGGACGACGCCGGGATGTATCCGCAGCGAGGCACTCCAACCGGGTTTAGCACCTACGTTTCTGAAGAGGGCTTGTCTCGGGGCATGGAAGGGGCTTCGCGACCGACCCATTTTCGGGGGGTGACGACGGTTGTGTCCAAGCTTTTTCTTCTCGTTTTGCCGGATGTGGCTCTGTTTGGGGCCAAGGATTTCCAGCAGGCCGCCATCATCCGACGCATGGTTCGCGATCTGGCGTTTCCAGTTCAGGTGATGGTCGCTCCCACGATCCGTGAGCGGGATGGTTTAGCCTTGAGTTCCCGGAACCGTTACCTTTCGACTGAGGAGAGAAAGCAGGCGACAGTGTTATCTCAAGCCCTGCGAGAAGCCCGTTCCTGGGTTCGATCCAAGCCGTCTGGATTATCCGCGCAGATCTTGCGCGGAAAGGTGTTTCGCCTGATCTGTTCCCGGCCGGCGGCCCGATTGGATTATGTCGAATTTTTCGACCCGGATACACTCCAGTTGGCGCGACAGGTTAAACCCGGCGTTCATATGGCCTTGGCCGTGTTCGTTGGCAAAACCCGGCTCATAGACAACGGCCGACTGTAAACCATGGACAGTTCATTGGGCAACGAACAGGCGCGCTCGGTGTTACTCCAAGATCTATGAATGCTCAAAAATCAGGGGGCGGACCCAGGCTAAACAACCGGAACGGTTGCCAGAGTTTGCTTTGGAGTTATACTGCCCTGATGCAAGTCTCTCGCAGAATGGGCATAGCTGGGTTGGCGGTGCTGGCCGTCGTGCTCATGACCGGTTGTGCTGGGATTACCGCGCCGTTTTCCGTCAGTCCGGCCACCTTCCTGCTGCCCGGCCTGCTGGAGGTGCCCCAGGAATCCGATCCCGTTGTGGTTGCCCCCATCGAAAACGCCGATTGCCAATTGTCCGCCCAAAGCCGTTAGCCTTATCTATGCGATTTCCTCTCGCGCTGACACTCAAGATTGCCGCCCACATCATCAAACACAAGCTCCGTCGAACCCCCAAGTTCGCCCTGGTGCTGCAACTGGAACCACTGCACACCTGCAATCTGACCTGCACCGGCTGTGGCCGGATCCGAGAATACTCGACCAGCATCAAGGAGATCCTGTCTCTGGAGCAATGCCTTGAATCGGCCTCCGAATGCGATGCCCCGATGGTGTCCGTGTGCGGCGGAGAACCCTTGATTTACCCCCGCATCGAGGAGTTGGTCGATGGATTGCTGCGTCAAGGGCGGATTGTTTACATTTGCACAAATGGTCTTTTGATGCGGAGAAAACTGCGGGATTACCTGGCTTCCATTTACCAACCATCCCGCGAAAACCTCCTGGCCAGCCTCAAAGACCAGGCATTGGTGTCGGACCAGGACCTCGAGGAAATCCGTAAAGGCAGAACCTCCTCACGCCCCGTGATCTCGCCCTCCCGCTGGCTTTACTGGAATGTCCACGTCGACGGTCTGGAACGGACCCATGACAAGGTCGTGGAACGGGATGGCGTCTTCCGGGAATGCGTGGCCGCCATCCAGATGGCCCAAAGGCTCGGTTTCCAGGTCGCCACCAATACGACGGTTTATAAGGAGACCGATATGGACGAGGTGGAACAGATGTTTTCCTACTTCTCCGCTCTCGGCGTGGACGGACACACGATCTCGCCCGGCTATGATTACGATGCCGCCAAGAGCGACATGATCAAACGGTTGGGCAAACGACCGGCCGATTTCTTTCTCACCCGTGAAATGACGATCCAGAAGTTCTCCCGGATCCTGGAATGGGGAAAGCGATTTACGATCTTCGGCACTCCGGTTTATCAGGAGTTTCTGGCCGGTTTGCGTCAACTCACCTGCACGGCCTGGGCGATTCCCACGCGAAATATCAAAGGCTGGAAAGCCCCCTGTTATCTGATTACCGACGCGCACTATGCCCATTACCAGGAGATGTTGGACCAGGTGGATTGGGACAAGTACGGCGTGGTTGATGGTCGCGCCCGGGATCCGCGTTGTGAAAACTGCATGGTCCATTGCGGATACGATCCCAGCGGCGCTCTCGGCACCAACTACCAGCGGGGCGACACCTGGAAGAACATTCGCTACAATTTTGGGGCTCGCCCCCGGCCGGACCCCGATGGGCTAAAGGTTCTTGCCGCCAACGGCGTTTCCGCAGGCAATCGCCAATCCAGCCAGTCCCAAGGTTCGAAACCTGAGGCGCCAATACCGAGCGCAAGGCCTCAATCTCTATACTTCAAGAATCGGGATGACGATGCGGCAGCCTGCGACGTTGCCCCCGGTTGTTCTCCAGGCGCCGGTTCCAAGGACAAGGCAAAGTTGCTCGCCCGGATTTTTCGTGAAGAACGCTGATGCCTCCTGGCCGGCCAGTTCATGAGAGCGTTCTTTCTGAACCCTCGCATGCCGAAGGTCAAAGGCATTTGCTTTCCCTGGGTGAGGGCGAGACACCACAATCCCATACGCGCGTCGATTGGCAGCATGGACGATTGATGGTTCCCGGGATGGGTGTCCCAATTAATCACGATTTCTGATTGACCCACAACGCCGTTTTGTGTCGAGATAGAAAAACATGACAAAGCGGTTTGTTGCGAAAAATGCCAAGAACCTCACATAGGAAAGCTGGTTTATCGCGATCGTCGACAGTGACCAAGTACGATGCGCAGAACAAAGTCCTTGAAAAGACCTATGGGGCGTTGGCGGACTTGCGTCGCGAATTGGCGGATTCCAAGGCGGCAGTGGAAGAGCGGAGCGCGTTGCTAAAGCTCTTTGCGGAATGCCAGGATTCCCAAAGGGCGTGGCTCCTGCTCGAAGACTATTTTGGCAAGTTGTCACTGGCCCGCAAGGATTTCAGCCATCAGGACTGGTGGCCGCGAATGCTCGCCGTCACCGGACGTCCGCGCCTGGAGGAACTGGCCTTATTATTCTTGAGATCCAATCGTTCGTTACCCAGCGAACTGCTTCCCTGCGCGAACCTGGAACGATTGGCCCAGGTGGAGGAGGCCGAAGCGGAGGCGGTTTTTCTTCATCAGTTGGAGGAGTGGCTGTTCCCTCCCGCGCCCGCTCATCTCGACTTGCCCCGAGCTTCCCTTCGGGTGGTATGCCAGCCCGAACCGGTGGCGGAGGCGACGCCCTTGAACCATTTGCGGGTGAACTTTCTGCTCTTCCGTCCTCGAACCGGGGAACGGGAGAAAACCGTCAGTGAGCTGATCGAACTGACCAATCGTTCGGCTCATGAACAGGAGCTGTTTCCGCCCGCGGACTGGGAATTCATTTCATGGTTGGCCGGTGTTTGGGGCGAGAATGATGGTCATGGAGATCGCGTGATTCTGACGGGATTGGAACTGCTGCGCTGGCTGGCCCGTTGGGGGAACACGCGGCGCCTGGAGGCCCTGCCGCCCCATCAGACCTACGGTTTTGCGGGGCAAGTGGCGGATTTGACCCCCAAATTGCACCACTACACCGAAGAAATCGCTTTTACGCATCAGCTCACTTTATCAACCGGAGAAACCGTTGAGATCGGTGAAGCCCAGTTTTTTGAGGGACAACCTACCATGGCCTGGGTGCGCGGAGCCTTTTTTCTGGTTCGCAACGCGCCCTCGTCGGAAGTCTTGCGCCAATGGTTGGTCCGCCGGCAGGTCCCGGTGCGCAAACTCAGCCATCGTTTCCTGGCCCAACTCCGCAAAAGCTGCAATGGCAACGGCACGGACTGGGACAAAATCTGTGTGGCCCACCCCGCCGTGCCGCAGTTTACCTTCGAATTGAACGACAACGCCGTTTATCTCCGATTGCAGGCCCTCAGCGAGCGCGATCGAAGTTGCTGGCAATGGAACGGCCATGAATGGCAGCGCCTGGGCGGCGCCAACCCCACCAACGGCAAACCTGAGTTCCTCGATGATGCCCGGCTCAAGACCGCAATCGATTGGCTGCGGAAACTCGATTGGTTTACACCCGAACCGGGGCTTTGGGTCGGTGATGCCACGGAAAACTTTCTAGCCCATCTGGCCAGCGTATGGCCTGAAAAACCCAAGCAAGCCGAATACCTCGGCAATCCGGCCTTTCAAAGGCTCTTCCTGTCTCCGCGCCAATTCCGTCCTCAGTTGCTGGTTCTTGGAAGTGGCATTGACTGGTTTACGGTTTCCGCTGAATGGGAACAGGAAGGCATGCGGCTGACCGAGACCGACCTGCAGTGCCTGGCCACGGCCTCGGGACGCTTTGTCAAGCTCCCGGACAGTGGCTGGGTGGAACTGGATGCCGATGCCGTTCGCCAAGCCCACGAGGCCATGGCGGATCTGGGCCTCGAGGGCTTAAGCCCTATTCCACAGCAGGTGAACATGCTCCACGCCACACAGATGAGCGAAGCCACGTTCCAGCTGTTTGGCGATCGACCTGAGGTCAAGGCCTTGAAACGGCAAGTCGCTGATTTTAAGGGAGTTCCTGAAACGAAATTGACAAAATCCGTCACGGCGGAGCTTCGGCCGTATCAGAAAGACGGTTATGATTTCCTGTGCCACCTGAGTTTGATGAAGCTTGGGGGCATCCTGGCCGACGATATGGGCTTGGGCAAGACCCTTCAAACTCTGGCCTGGGTATCCTGGCTCAAGGTGCAGCACCCGACTCAGCCCAAACCTTGTCTGGTGATTTGCCCGGCGTCCGTCCTCCATAACTGGCGGCGGGAAGCCAACCGCTTCACACCGGATCTCAAGGTGTTGGTGCTCGAAAGTGGAGCTGCCCGGCATAACCTCCGGCAACAGATTCCCCAGCATGACTTGATAGTCACCAATTATGCCTTGCTCCGCCGCGACTTGTCTGCCCTTCAGAAATTTGAGTTTCGCTCCATTGTTCTTGACGAGGCGCAGTTCATTAAGAATCCGTCGGCGCAGGTTACCCAGTCGGTCAAACAGTTGCGCGGAGAGCATCGTTTGGCCTTGACCGGAACTCCCCTGGAGAACCGTCTGTTGGACCTCTGGAGCATTCTGGACTTTGTCCAGCCCGGATATCTGGGAAGCCAATCCCAGTTCGAACAACACTACGAGGCCCGAAATAGCGATGCCTTGGCCCAGAGTGTTGCCCGTCGCCGGCTTTCGGCGAAACTGCGTCCCCTGCTGCTGCGGCGTCTGAAGCAGCAGGTTGCCAAAGACTTGCCGGATCGGATCGAGGAACGTCGCGATTGTGAACTGGGAGAGGACCAGCGCAAACTCTATCTGGCCGAGTTGCGTCGAAGCCGCGAACAGGTGCGTGAAGCCGTGGAAAAACAGGGATTAGCCAAGAGCAAAATGCACGTCCTGGCCGCGCTGACCCGATTGCGCCAGATTTGCTGTCATCCCGCCCTTGTGGGCAACGATACCGCTTCGGGCAAGACCGATACCCTGTTTGAATTGCTTGAACCTCTGCTTGCCGACGGACAGAAGGTCTTAGTTTTCAGCCAGTTTGTTCAGATGCTCAGGCTCATCGAGACCGAATGCCAGCTGCGTCAAATCCCGACTCACATGCTCACCGGCGAGACGAAGAACCGGCAGGAAGTCGTCCAGAAGTTCCAGGAGGACAATCAGGGCGCGGTATTCTTGCTCAGCCTGCGCGCCGCTGGAACCGGCTTGAACCTGACCAGCGCAAGCTACGTCGTCCTTTATGATCCTTGGTGGAATCCAGCAGTCGAAGCCCAGGCCATCGATCGCTCCCACCGAATCGGTCAAACTCGCAAAGTGGTCGCCTTCCGCCTGATTTCACCCGGAACGGTCGAGGAAAAGATCTGGGAACTCCAGCAGAACAAAGCCCAGACCATTAAAGATGTCCTCGGGGAGGCTGGATTCGCTCGCAGCCTCACCAAGCAAGACCTCGAATACCTGTTCGCCGAGGACTAATACTCGCGCAATTGCTTCTGTCCGGGAGCAGGCACTGGATAGCGGCCATCCACGCCCGCCCGCAACGGCGCCGGCGAATCCAGAGTGAACTTGTCCACATCCGGGGCGAACTCGTGGTCGTGGTTCATCATCTGATCGTAGGTAACGACTTGGCCGGTGTGCGCGGCCAGTCGTCCCATGGAGGTCACCAGGCTGGCGATGGCGCCGCGCTTGACTTCGTTGTAGGGTTTGTCTTGGCGTATAGCGTCGATCAGATCATTCCATTCCAACTGGTATGGACTCTTTTCGGGCTGCGGAAATGCCCACAGGAGGTTGGCCTCAGTCAAGTTCTGGCCTTTATAGGTGCGGACTCTGCCAGGCGTATGGCTCGAGGTGGAAATGACCGCCGAGCCTTTCGTTCCATGCCCGTAACTGGCAAACTCCTCGTGGCATCCCGTGACGCACCGGCCATTGAAGAAGAGCTTGGTCCCGTCCGCAAAGGTGTATTCCACCGAGTAATTGTCGAAGTTTTGATCGACGGAATTGCCACGGTAATGCCGTCCGCCCAGCCCATGGGCCTGGACAGGCCAGGCATCTTTCATCCAACAACATTCATCGACCTGATGGATGTTGTAGTCGCTGAACACGCCGCCGCTCGCCCAGAGGAAACTATGGAAACGCGAAACCTGGTAGAGCAGTTCGCCCATGTTTTCGGGTTTCGGACCTGCGTTCCCTCCCGGACCATGCATCCGGTAGGCCCGGAGCATCATCAGGTCGCCAATCTCTCCCGAGCGAATCCGGTCCCAGAGCTCCTGGCGTCCCTTGCAGTGTCGAATCATCAGCCCGACACCGACCTTCAGATTTTTCTTCTCTGACTCCTCGGCAAGCTTGAGCATGCGCCGCGTGGTGGGGCCATCGACCGTGACGGGTTTCTCCATGAAAACATTCAGGCCTTTCTGGATCGCGTAGGCGAAGTGCACCCATCGAAACGCCGGAGGCGTGGCGAGAATCACCACATCGCCTGGCTTGAGGCAGTCCATGGCCTTTTGATAACCGTCAAATCCGAGAAAACGCCGTTCGGCGGGCACGTCGAACTGGTCCTTTTTCCGCTTGGAGAGCTGTTCGAAACTGCGATTCAATTTCGTGGAAAAAACATCGGCCATGGCTGCCAACTTGACGGGCCCGTGGGGCGTGGATAGCGCGTTTTCCGCCGCACCCGTCCCCCGTCCCCCGCAACCGACCAGGGCAACCTGAATGACGTTATTTTCGGCGGCGTGAACTCCGGGGATGACGATGCCCGCCAAGGCCGAAGCCGCAGCCAGTTGACCGGTGTGCTTGATGAATTGCCGACGTGAAGTATTTGAGAATGGCGTGTTGTGCATGGCTCCTTTTACCTGGATGCCAGGGCGAAGTCCACATCTCCGTTTAATTACAGGGCTTCTCCGAAGAGCTCCCCCACAGAACCGGATGGGCTGATGATTTTTCTGTAAATTCAGGCGGCTCCTGTCAGACTCCCGGCACGCAACTCATGAAATCCCAAAATTCCGGAAATCCGGTTTACCTGGTGGTGGTCTGTTTGGTGGCGACCTTGGGCGGCTTATTGTTTGGCTACGACACCGCGGTCATTTCGGGGGGGATTGTCTTTTTGCGCCAGTATTTCCAACTGTCGCCGGCGGCCGAAGGCTGGGCGGCTTCGAGTGCATTGCTGGGATGTGTCGTCGGGGCGGGTTTGGCGGGGACGCTGAACGATCATTTCGGGCGCAAGAAGGTCATGCTGTTGTCGGCGGTGTTGTTCATCGTTTGCGCTGTGGGAACCGCTTTGCCGCGCACCCTGAACGAGTTTGTTTTCTTCCGGTTTATCGGGGGTATCGGGGTGGGGGCGGCTTCGATGACATCGCCTCTCTATATTGCCGAAGTCTCCCCGGCGCGGATTCGGGGCCGCATGGTTTCCCTCAATCAATTGGCGATCGTGTCGGGCATGCTGGTGGTCTATTTTGTGAACTACTTCATCGCAGGGCTGGGGGATGAAACCTGGAAAGTGAACCAGAGCTGGCGATGGATGTTCGCTTCGCAGAATATCCCCGGTCTGCTGTTTCTGGTGTTGCTTTTTCTGGTTCCGGAGAGTCCCCGATGGCTTGCCCAGCGAGGCCGGGAGGATCGGGCCCTGGCCGTGCTGGCGCGTGTGAATGGCGAACAGCAAGCGCCCGTCGAACTTCAAAGAATCCGAGAGGCCCTGGACAAGGAAGGCCAATCGCTCTTGCAGGTCTTCCAGCCGGGGATGCGGCTGGTCCTGATTATTGGGATTATGCTGGCCGTGCTGCAACAGGTGACGGGCATCAACGTCTTTTTGTATTACGCCCCGGAGATTTTTAAACGCATTGCCGGAGCCCAGACCGATGTGGCGCTTTTGCAGACGGTCGTAATCGGGGCGGTCAATCTGTTGTTCACGTTGGTGGCCATAGGCACTGTGGATCGCTGGGGGCGCAAGCCGCTGATGATCGCCGGTTTTGCGGGTATGGGAATCAGCCTTTTTGCCCTGGGCTTTGCCGCCTATCTCCAGCGGACAGACATCTGGATCCTGGTGTTTATCCTGGGTTACATCGCAAGCTTCGCCCTCTCCGTGGGGCCGGTGACGTGGGTGATTCTGTCGGAAATCTTCCCGACTCGCATCCGGGGACGCGCCATGTCCATTGCGACCGTTTGCCTTTGGATGGCCAATTACGCCGTATCGCAGACCTTTCCGATGATGGACCAGCAGGACTGGCTGGTGGCCCATTTCCATCATGCGCTGCCTTTCTGGCTTTATGGCGGGTTCTGTGGGGTCGCCATCATTTTCCTGGCGGCTTTCGTGCCCGAGACCAAGGCGAAAAGCCTCGAGGAAATCGAGAGTCTTTGGCTGCGCTGATCCCGCGCGGCACCCCGACTGAATCCAGGCTCAAGCAGGACCGATTCAGGCCTGGGGTTCGGTTTCCAGGAATCCCTGAAGCTGACGCAAGCGCGTGGGATGACGCATCTTGCGCAAGGCTTTGGCCTCGATCTGACGGATGCGCTCGCGGGTGACCTTGAATTGCTTGCCCACTTCTTCCAGAGTGCGCGAGTAACCGTCCCCGAGGCCGAACCTCAGTTCGAGGACCTTGCGCTCGCGTTCAGTGAGGCTGGTCAGCACGTCGTTCAGCTTGTCCTTAAGCAAGCTGTAGCTGGTCATTTCGGAGGGATTCTCGGCGCTTTTGTCTTCGATGAAATCTCCAAAATTGGTATCCTCGCTATCACCGACCGGGGACTGCAGGGAGATGGGTTGCTGGGCCATCTTGAGGACGGCTCGAACCCGTTCCACAGGGATCTGCATCTCGTCGGCAATCTCCTCGGGAGTGGGTTCACGCCCAAAATCCTGGATCAACTGCTTTTGAACCCGCATCAGCTTGTTGATCGTCTCGATCATGTGAACCGGGATGCGGATCGTGCGGGCCTGATCAGCGATGGAACGGGTGATGGCCTGACGGATCCACCAGGTGGCGTATGTGCTGAACTTGTATCCCCGGCGGTACTCGAATTTCTCGACCGCCTTCATCAATCCCATGTTGCCTTCCTGGATCAAATCGAGGAATGACAGCCCGCGGTTGGTGTACTTTTTGGCGATGGAAATGACCAGACGCAGGTTGGCCTCGACCATTTCCGTTTTGGCCTGCAGCGCTTTGGCCGTGAAATGCTGGAGCTCCTTGTAGGCCTTGAGATAATCCTCGTATGGCATGCGCACCAATTCCTCGAGGGCCTTGATCTTTCGTTGCTCGGATTGGATGATGACCAGTTGCTGGTTTTGTTTGCGATGGTTCTCCAGCTCTCGAATTGTATTCAGGCTGAGCTGGATCTTGTCGTGGATGTTATCGGCGACCAGGGCGATCTCCTCGATCACCTTTTGCTTGTAGTAAAACTTTGGAAAGGTCTTTTGAAGTTTGTCGTCCACCTTTCGGAACTCGGCCCAGGATTTTTCTTTGCGATTCTTCTGAGCGGCGTTCTGCCATTCGGCGTAGGTATCATCCACCAGGGTGTCGGCGGCTCTTACTTCCTTGACCAGCTTCCGGAGGGCCTTCAGGTGATTGTCGCGGCTCTCGATCTTCTTATCCAGGATCACCCGATCGAAACGTTCCTTGGGTGGTTCGGAAACGAGTTTCTCGGCGAGGGCAATGTGTTCCTTGCCGGCGAAGCCAAAGCTGTAGATGATCTTTTTGACCTCGTTTTCAGCGTTTTCAATCCGCTTGGAAATCTCGACCTCCTGTTCCCGGGTGAGCAGCGGCACCTGGCCCATCTGTTTTAAATACATCCGAACCGGATCGTCCAAAATATCCAGACGGCTTTTGTCGTCTTCTTCTTCGGGTTCGGGCTGCTTCACCCGATCGACTTCGGCTTGGTCGACAATCTCGACATCCAGGTTGCGCAGCTTGATGTAGATCTCATCCAGATCCTCCGGAGAAACCAAACCTTCCGGAAGGGAATCGTTGATGTCGTTATAGGTTAAATAACCTTGTTCCTGGGCCAGTTTGACCAGTTCCTTGACCTTTTCCTTCAGATCAAACGTGGATGGAATCCTGTTCAGACCCGGGGGGGCGGTGAGAGGAACATCTCCCGGCGGGACGGGGGAAGAAGAGGGTGTCGGCCCAGTGGTTTTCTTTGGAGCGTGTTGAACGGGAGCAACCGAATGGGCGGCATGAGCCGTGGGAGTGTGAACGGGAGGAACGGCAGGCTTGAGGGGTGTCTTTTTTTGAGGCGACGTTTTTGGGTGTTTCACCTTGGACTTCCCTTGGACCACACCGGTTTTCCGGGCGCTTCCCGCGGCGGGAGGCGTCTTCACCTTCGCTTTGACCATATTCATTTAGTTATGCTAATGCCCAATCAGTTCAAAAACAGCCGATTACTTTCGGGAACAGCCCTGGACAAGTCAAGTCCGCCTTTTCCCGCATCCCCGTTATCCGTGTCAGGCCACAATAGAATAAAACCCGACCCCCGGAGGGGGAGCCGTATAAAACGGCCTTCCTCTTCGGACGGAAAGAATTATATGAGATTTGGGTTGTCGCCGGAATGGGATTTTTTCGATTCCCCATAGGGGATAACCATCCCGGAACAGAAACAACTTTCGTATGGTTCCGCCGTTAGATATTTATAGCACGAATAATGAACTTGGCCAAATTAATCATCCAGGCCCAGCAACAGGGCGCCAGCGATCTTCACCTCGAGCCCGGATTGCCCGCCGCCGTGCGTGTCCGGGGCGCCCTGAAGACGATCGGCGATCCTTTGGGGGCTCAACTCCTGGCTGCCATGGCCCAAGAAGTCGTAGGCACGGAACTCTGGGATGAATTTCTCGCCAGACGGTCCTTTGATGGTTCCATGACGATCCAGGGCGTTCGGTGTCGGCTGAACCTGCTGCACAGTTCTCGAGGTATTGGCTTCGCCATCAGGCTTTTGTCTTCCTTTCAGGCCACATTGGATCGCCTGAATTTGAATCCCGATCTTCGTCGGCTGATCTCTTCCCCGCATGGCTTGGTTCTCGTCAGCGGCCGAACCGGGAGCGGGAAGTCATCCACGTTGGCCGCCTTGATCCAGGAAATCAACATGACCGAGGCCCGACATATCCTGACCATCGAAAGCCCGATTGAATACACCTTTCGTCCCCGGCTCTCCTTTATTCGTCAGCGAGAGGTGGGACGTGACACGCCCAGCTTTGAGCAGGCCCTGATCGATGCCTTGCGTGAAGATCCGGATGTTCTGATGGTCGGTGAAATGCGGGAGCCCGAGACAATGAGGTTAACCTTGAATGCCGCGGAAACAGGACACCTGGTGTTAGCCACCGTCCATGCAGCGACCTGCACCGAGGCGCTGCAACGCATCCTGCTGGCTTTTTCCCCCGAGATCCAACATAACATCGCTGCCCAAGTGGCGGATTGTTTGCTCGGAGTCGTTGCTCAGCGCCTGGTTTTCCGCCCCGATCTCGGATTTCGTGTTCCGGAGTGCGAAGTTTTGACCGCATCGACCGCTGTCAAGGCGATGATTCGCAACCGGGATTTTCACAAATTGGGCGCAGTCATGGAAACCAGCGCCGATGCCGGCATGTGGACCTTTGGACGTTATCGCACCTGGATGGAAAGGAAAACCAACTGGCAAAATCCCAGCCAGACTTCCGATTCCGCGGATCAGGAAACCCCTCAGCCCGAAGTCCATGCCAGGCCGCACCTCGGCCAAGCGATGAAGACCCCCCGCGAGGAACCGATCGAGCCTTCCCCGAAGCGAAAGCCAGATCCAGATCGCTCCCAGAGGCATCGCATCGAGATCGAACCGGTCGAGGGCGGCTTGGACAGTCTGCTGAAGGACCTGCGATAGGCGCCATGTTTTGCCGAGGGGGACCCCGAAGCGACCTCTCCCGCTGTTAATCGTTGGAAAAGCCAAACACTTCTGCCATGGCCGATTCCAGGATTTCCACCATTTGACACACTTGTCTTGCCGTCATGCAGTATGGGGGCATCAGCACGATCACATTGCCAATGGGACGCGTCAGCACTCCGCGCCGGGCCATCGCTTCGCAGACCCGGATCCCGGCTTTTTCCCGAAGAGGGATTATCTCTCGCGTCCTCCAGTTCCGAACGAGTTCAATCCCCGCCATGAGTCCCACTTGGCGGATGTCGCCGATGCAGGGAAACCGCCAGAGGCTCGTCAGGGCTTCAGCCAGCACACGTTCCAGCCGTTGTCTGCCGTTGCGGGATTGTTGGGTTTCCAGCAGATCGAGGCTGGCCAGGGCGGTGGCGCAACCCAGGGGATTGGCCGTGTAACTGTGGCCATGAAAGAAGGTCTTGAACTCCTCGTATTCACCCAGGAAGACCTCGAAAACCGTTGCAGTGCTCAGCGTGGCCGCCAGAGGCAGGTATCCTCCTGTGATGCCCTTGGACAAAGCCATCAAATCCGGCTGAGTCCCTTCGCGATGACAGGCATAGAGACGTCCCGAAGTGCCATCCTCAAAGGCATCTCCCGTGCGGCCAAAACCCGTCATCACTTCATCGGCAATCAATAAAGCGCCCTCGCTGCGGGTGAGTTCGGCGATCTGTTTGAGCCATCCCTCCGGTTGGGCGATCATTCCCGCCGCCCCCTGAATCAAAGGTTCCAGCACAAGGGCGGCATACGGATTCGAGCGTTTTTTTTGCCTCTGGAACGATCGTTTGGCCTGTTCCACGCATTCCCAGCGGCAACAACGATATTGCCGGGCGTCGGCCCGTTCCGGTTGGGCCTGGTTAAAAGGACAGCGATAACAATAGGGGGCCATCAGCGCGTCGGACCGGAACAACAGACCGCGATAGGTTTCATGGAACAGATCGATGTGGCCCAGACTGACCGCGCCCACCGTGTCTCCGTGATAAGCGCCCTGGAGCGACAGAAAACGGGGCGACCGGCTGCGTCCCGTGCGGCGGCAAAACTCGTAAGCCATTTTCAAGGCCACTTCCAGGGCGGTCGACCCATCGTCCGAGTAAAAGACCTTGCACAGTTCCTCGGCTCGAAGCCGCCTTTCGTGCCGCCCTTTTCGTTGTCGCCCGCTTTCGGATGATGGGCCGGTTTTGAAGGGGCCGACGGCAGCGGGATTCACTGACCGGACCAGTCTCATGGCCAGCAAGGACGCCGGTTCGTTGGCGAGACCCAGGGCCGACGTGTGCGCGATTTTATTAAGTTGCCGCCGCAAGGCCGCATTCAGCCGGGGATGATTGTGGCCGTGTAGATTGGTCCAGATTGACGCGTTGGCATCCAAATACTCCCGGCCTTGAATATCCCGCAAAAGCGCCCCCCGCCCCGAGGTAATGACCAGCGGTTCCCCCCGAAGCCAATCCCGCATTTGCGTGAAGGGATGCCACACGTATTGGTGATCGAGTTTTGCCAGCCGATGCATGGTCAGGATTCTCCTCGGGGTTGCCCAATTCGGCCGGGGATTCTGATGGAGTTGTTTGACAGGCTCATCGCACGTGCCTAAGTTTGGGCATCCTATGAAAAGCCGTCTTCACCGCCAATCCGGTTTTACCCTGATCGAGCTTCTGGTTGTGATCGCCATTATTGCCATACTGGCCGGCATGTTATTGCCTGCGCTCTCCCGCGCCAAGCTTAAGGCGCAGGAATCGCAATGCCTGAACAACCTGAAACAGATGGGGCTGGCTCATTTCATGTATGTCAATGATTTTGGCAAAACCGTGCCTTACGCCCAATACCAGGATCTTTGGATGCGGGCTTACATCGAGTTTCACGCGTCGGTGAATCAAGTCCGATTATGTCCTTCCGCCAAGGAATATCCCGGATCCGGCCGCCGGAAATCCCTCGGAGCCCCCAGCGCCTCGGGCGTGTTCGCCGATTGCGGCACTGTGGATCAAGCCTGGATCTGGGTGACAAACGGGTCGATCAGCAGCCCCAGTGTCAAAGGTTATCAAGGCAGCTACGCCTTTAATTCGTGGCTTTATGCCGGGGGTTGGCCATCGGGTTGGGGAGATGAGAAAATCGCGTTCAAGTCGGAAGCCGATATCCAAAGGCCCACCACCACGCCCGTCCTTGGAGATTCCATCTGGGTGGATGCCTGGCCCAAGGCCGATCAACGGCCTTCCTTCAATGGGTACTACGGATGGAACGATGGCGGCATGGGGCGTTATTGCATCGCACGGCACTCGGCCGGTTCTCAGGATCGCTCTCCCCAAACCAAGCCTGCCAGCAGCCCGCTAAAAGGGGCCGTCAACATCGTCATGTCCGATGGCCACGCCGAGATGGTCAAACTCCCCCGTTTGTGGTCGCTCGATTGGCATCGGGACTATAAACCACCGGCCAATCCGCCCAAGTAATCCATCGTCCTGTCCCTTGGCCTTACAGAACCCACATCATTATCCTATTAAAGACATGACAGGCCAGCCGCCTTGTGGTAGAGGAGGATGCCGTTTGAAAACACCATCGAAACAAGCCTCGGCTTCTGGAACAATTAAATTTTTCCTGGATTTAAAAGACCTGCCTTCCCCTCATCCGCGGGCCCTGAGGATGATGCTGTTGGCGGCGGTTCTGGTTCTCGGCAGCCTCCTGCAAGGCGCGGAGAGCATGGGATACAACCTTTATGCCAGGACAAATCTCGTTGCCTGGTGCGTCGTCCCGTTCGATGCCAAGAAACGAGGCCCCGAAGAAAGGGCCATGATGTTGGAGCGCCTGGGGCTTCGCAAACTGGCCTATGACTGGCGTGAGGAACACGTTGCCACCTTCGATCAGGAAATCGAAGCCATGAAGAAACATGGCATCGATATGGTCGCCTGGTGGTTTCCCTCCAGCCTGGACGCCACCGCCCACCGCATCCTCAGGGTGCTGGAACGTCACCAGGTCAAGGCGCAACTCTGGGTGACGATGGGAGATCCTTTGCCCGAGGCCCGTTCTCAGGAAGATAAGATTAAGGCGGCGGCATCCGTTCTTGGGCCAATGGCCGATGCCGCGTCCAAAATTGGATGTTCGGTCGCTCTCTACAACCATGGCGGATGGTTTGGCGAGCCCACCAACCAAGTCGCCATCGTCCAGAATCTCCAAAAAACCAATGTCGGCATCGTTTATAACCTCCACCACGGCCATGAGCATTTGGACCGCTTCGCCGAGCTTTTTCTGTTAATGAAGCCTCATCTCCTGGCGTTTAATCTCAACGGCATGATTCCCCGGGGCGATCAGCTGGGAAAGAAGATCCTGACGATTGGACAGGGAACCGAGGAGGCGCGACTGCTCAAAGTGATCCGCGAGAGCGGTTGGCAGGGCCCCGTGGGGATCATCGATCATCGGCCGGAAACCGACTCGGAAATCACTTTGCTCGAAAATCTCAAGGGTCTGGAAAACCTGTTGCGTCAGTGAATAGCCCAGTTTTATGAAAACACGATCTCTTACACGCCGTCAGTTTGTCCGTGATACAATGCTCAGCGCAGCCGTCGTGACCACGGGTCTATCATCGATAAGCGTCCGCACCATGCTGGCTGCGGACAAGGATCAGGACGCCGTCCGAAAAACCCGGAGCTACAATCCCGATATGGATTACCGGCGTCTGGGAAAGACGGGGTTGTGGGTTTCGGCAGTCTGTTTGGGCGGCCACTGGAAGCGCATTGACAAAGTCATTGGCGCCAAAGGCGAACTCAATCCCTATGAGGCGCCGACGGACGCTGCCATTCTCAGTCCCTTCGAGGAGAACCGCCGCCAGGTGGTCTCGCGTTGCATCGAACGGGGCGTCAATCTAATTGACCTGGCCGGCGATAGTGAAGCCGAGGTCTATGCCCGGGCTTTGCGCGGACGTCGGGAGCAGATGTACCTCGCTTATTCGCATCCTTCGAGTGAGTTGCGTGTTCCCGAGAATCGCAGTGCCAAAAAGCTCCTGGAACTGCTTGATGCCGGGCTCAAGCGCTGTCAGTTGGATTACGTCGACATCTGGCGGTTGATGGCGTTGGAACGGGGCGGTCAACACAGCCAGGCCGATGTCGAGGCCATGATTACCGCCCTTGACACAGCTCGCAAGCAGGGCAAATGCCGATACACGGGGCTTTCCACCCACGACCGTAAATGGGCCAAAATGCTGATCGAAACCTATCCCGATGTGGTCCAAGTCCTGGTTTTTCCCTATACCGCGGGTTCCAAGGAACTGCCGGCTGAGAGTCTCTTTGATGCGATCCGGCAGTACGATGTGGGGACCTTGGGAATTAAACCGTTTTCAAGCAATGCCATCTTCAAGGGCGATGGTTCCGTACAGCATCCAGAAGCGGATCACGACAACCGGTTGGCGCGATTGACGCTCCGCTATATTCTCAACAATCCCCTGATCACCGCTCCCATCCCGGGACTGATCAGCTCCCAGCAGGTCGACAACGTCGCCCAGGCCATCCAAGAGCATCGGAAGGGCGACCTTTCCCTCGAGGAACACTCCGAGCTCCAGCAGGCCACCCAAACCATGTGGGCCAATCTCAGCCCCGACTATCATTGGCTCAGAAACTGGGAATATGTTTAGCGAGGCGCCTTTCAGAGGTCACATGCGGTCTATCCCCTTGGTTTGCATCGGAATCACGTTTTGCGCCGTTTTTTGCGCCGGTGTTTTGAACGCCGAATCCGCTCCTCCGTCGGCGACCCCCCAGAAGCCTGCTTCAACGTCGGCGACAAATGCGAAAACTCCAATCGAGCCAGCCGACAATTCCTATTGCTATGTTTGCCACCGGAACTACGAGAAGGAAAAGCTCACCGTCATTCATACCCCGGCTGGCATAGGTTGTGAGAAATGCCACGGGGTCTCCGAGCGTCACAGCTCGGACGAGGACGGCATCACCCCACCCGAACTCATGTATCCGGCCGTCAAAATCAATCCCTTCTGCATCGAGTGCCATGCGGTGGATCCATTGCGGAACCGGCCAGAGCACCAGGCGGCGTTGGCCCTCCTCCGGGAGAAGGACCCTGCTAAAATCCTGACCGCCGGCGGAGTGACCAAGAGACTCTGCACCGATTGCCACGGCGACCATCGCCTCAAAGTCCGCACCCGACGCTGGGACAAAGCCACCGGCAAACTCCTGTCGGACGACGGAGTGCGCATGATGGAAACGGGCAAACCGGCCACACTGAAATAGAAGAGGCGAACGACCATGGCTGGGGCTCAAGGCGGATTGGCTCTGGGACTTCATCGTTCGCCCGCTTGATCATTCAAAGCCTATGCCATATCATTGCCGCTGTTCTTTAAACCAAGTCTTAAAATTATGAAGAAGAATCATCGCATTTCACGACGAGGCCTTTTGGGAATGGGCGCGGCAACCGCTGCCGCGGCCGTCCTGAACATCAACCTTTTCGCCGCCACCTCGCAACGACGCGTGGTCGTCTGGTCCGAAAACACGGCTCCAGTGGACAAGGTTTACCCCAAGGATGTCAACACGGCCATAGCCGAGGGGCTGAAGTCGCTCGAGGGCTGGGATATCGTGATTGCCGGCATTGACCAACCGGAGCAGGGGATTAGCGAGGCGTTGTTGAACTCGACAGACGTCTTGATTTGGTGGGGACACAAGCGCCATGGCGACGTGAAAGACGAACTGGTGGATCGGATCGTCAAGCGCGTCAAAGAACAGGGCATGGGATTCCTCTCTGTCCATTCCTCGCATTTTGCCAAGCCTTACAGAAAACTGATGGGCACGGCATGCAGTTGGCGGGAATACAAAGCCGATGGGACCTCGGTGAAAATCACCGTCAAGGAACCGAATCATCCCATCGCCAAAGGTGTTAAAGATTTTGCCCTCCCGAAAATCGAGCGTTACGGAGAACCCTTCGCGGTGCCCACTCCCGAGGCCGTCCCCTTCGAAGGCATATACACCAAACCCAATGGAGAACAGGAACCGGGACGCATGGGATTGTGCTGGACGATTGGCAAAGGCCGGGTTTTTTACCTGACACCGGGCCATGAGACCTACGATGATTTTTATCGTCCGGAAATCCGTCAGATTATCAAGAATGCCGTCGAATGGGCGGCGCCCGCAAAATAACCTTTCTCTCAACGGCTCGTTCTGTCGCGCGGGAAGGGACCGAACTGGCTCGGTCCCTCACGGTTTGACAAGACGATAAAACCGATGGGCAGTTCCCGGGGGCAAAACCACGCGGTTTTCACTTCCCTCAATCTTGGGCAGGTCAGGAGCCCAATCCCAGTTGGGATGGGGCGCAATCGCATCCGCCATTTGAAGCTGAAAACACCTGAGGGCGGCCGGCCAACGCAGTTCCACGTTGATTCCTGCGTGAAGGATGGTAAGGGGAGGTCCCTCCATCAGGCCGTTGTTAATTTTGATGCCGACGGAGACGGTGGGGCCGGGGATGGGCTGGCATAATAGCGAGAAACCGCTGGGCGTGCCATCCGCCCATTGAAGTGTGACATGATTGGGATTGGCGTCTGTCGACAAAAGATCATACCCGGTCTCCGGGATGGAGCCATCCCAGAGCGCGGTATTGAACGGCGGACCATAGATGGGGCGGATCATCCGAATTCCACGACGCGCCCATCCTTTCCATTTGGGATCGTTCCACTGGACAGGATCGACAGAAGGCGGGGGGGTAAGATTCAGAAAGACCGAAGAGTTTTCGATGATATGCCACACCGCAAGCCCTGAAAAAGGAAGGTGTGCATCATAGGAATCCCCGCGCCAGCGGTTTTCGATCAGGAAATACTCGTCGTTCGCATGGTCGGGATTGCACAAAAGCAACGCCTGCTGACTCGACTCCACGTCGCGTATTTCATACCAACCATTGGATCGGACGACATGGGGGATCAGCCAGCCGAACTTGAGTTTGTGCAAAGGATCGAGATGGCCTGGATTGCCGGGGGATTGGTCCATGAGGGAATAGGGGCCGGCGGCATAGGGCTGGAAGAAGTTGAAGTACATATCGCCGGCGTTGAATAACAGATGCGAGAGTTCATGCGCCACGAGCCCCAGGCTGGGAGGCGATCCGATGTAGGCTTCCGTAATCGGTGAGACCTTAACGCCATCCACGATCAAATCCTGCAGCGGGACCTGCCGGCCTACCGCGTGGTTCATTGTGCCAAAGGCCGAGTTTTGGGGAATCACGATCAGAATCCCCAACTCGTCCACACTCAGTTCACCGTTTCGATCCGCATCGTAGGCCGCGAAATTGAAGTTGGCGTCCGCGGCTCGGACAGCTTCAGCCCACTTCTGCACGTGGGGTGATATCCAGCCATCGCCATTGGCATCGCCTGGATCCGTTGGCCCCCAATAATGGCTCGCGGGCAGTGCCGCGTCATACCACCCCAGAACACCGGCACTTTCCAGTTGGAGACACCCTCCGGAATTCTCCTGGAAGTAACCGGTCACGCTTGGTTTGGGTCCAAAAAGCAGGTTTTCAATGTCATCCCTGGCCGGGGCGGGATTGTCCGGGCGATGGGGATCCCAAAGAATAGCCAAAATCTTGCGCACGCCGATTCCAGGTTTGATGTCAAAGAAAGGCGCTCCCAAGTCCGGCACAATTTTACGCCAATGATTGAGGGTCAGGGTTCGGTCTCCCAGGGACGCCCTTCCTCCTTCGGCGACCCGCCACTGGACGCGAATGTCGTGAGGACCCGCGGTCAGTCCGGTCTGCGTGAACGTATACGCCCGGGTCGAAAACGCATTCTCATTGAACGGCAGAAAGAGGACATCGGAAGGATTAGCCGGCTGGCCATCGATCAAGGCCCGCGCATAGAGGCTTTTACCGGCCGTGTAGAGCGTCGCTTCCGCGGCAAAGCCAATCTCAATATGGCTCCCCGCCGCTGTGGCGATCGAGGCGCTTAGCCCGGGCACATCCGTCCAGCTTGCGGACGTTATGGTGATATCTTGCCCAGGAGCCGGCGCCCGCACGGTCAGGCCCCCTTGTTTGGTCAGTTCAGGCGCCGCAACCACAGTCAGGGTTTGATCGGCAAGATGGACGGTCTGACCTCCATCACTCATCCACTGCAGGACAACCGAGTGCTTGCCGGGCGGGACATTCTCCCGGGTGAAGGTATAAGAGGAGACACCGTAATAATTGCCCGCCAACAACACGTCTCCTGGCTCGGCCACCTGGCCGTCGACCAGGGCCCGGATAAACAGTCGCGCGCCGCCTTCCCCATAACCTTCGGCGCTGAACGTCACCGCCAGGTTGCCCGTCACCGGCGTCGTGATCGTTCCATTCATATGCGCGAGGTCTTCCCACCAATTGCTTGTGTGAGACAGGGGCGCTCCGCTGGGCGCCGCTTTGACCAGGAGCCGGGCCGACGAGTCCAGTGCCGAATCGGTCCAGAGGCTCAGGCTGGCGTCTCCGATGAACGCGGTCCCGCCGGGATCCACCATCCATTGGATCTCCACCCAATGTCCCCCGGCCCTCAGGTTTTCCTGGACGAAATTGAAAGAGCGAGTGCCCTTGAAGGGGCCGGCCGCAAATACCACATCGCTGGGCGCCGCGGTCTGGCCATCCACCAGTGCCCGCACGAATACCCGGGCCGAACCCGAGGCCTCGACTTCTCCGCAGAATGTGATCTTCAATGCGGCATAATCCGCGGTGATGATCCCGCCTCTAACCCAGGATTGCGGTTCGCGCACTGGGTTGGATTGCCGGTCTCCAATCGTGGCAAACGCACTCGAGGCCGTGCTCCAGTCCGGCCCGCTTGGCATCGACAGGCTGGTCAGCCGCGGTTGGCCGGTGCCATTGGGCGAGGAGCTGAATGGCAGGCGATTGCCTTCGGCATCCACCATCACGAAGGCATCGCAATTGATGTGCCCCCAACCGGCTGAATTGTTGTCGAGGATTTTTAGATGAGCGAGTTGGCCTTTGAATTCCTGAACGGACCATGCGACGGGACTCATACTTTCGGTGTCATTTCCGGTGGCGCCTCGAACAACAACCCCATCAATTTCCAGCACCACCATCGTGCCGCCCCCGGGATCATCCGCGGGATGATGTCCGCCCCCGATGAGAAACCGAATCTCGTCCCCCAGAATCTGAAAGGGCAACGAGGTCAGCGTGCCGGTCGGGCCATCCTCCTGGATTCCCCCTGGGATCTGACCGGTGAATCCTTGGTAGTTCTCATAAGTGCCGATCCACCAGCGTCCCTCATTCTGAGCCGGCTGGCCCCGTCCGCGCGCGGTGGGATTATCACCGCGCGTTGGTTGGAAATCAAAGGCCGTGCCAGTCTTTGTCCAACCGCGCAAATATCCCGCTTCAAAATCGGTAGTGAAATCATCGCCCCGCAACAGACATACACCGATGCAGAAGACCGTCAGAGAAAACCTCCACCCTGTCACCCATGTTTTCATAAAAGCCTCCCACGCATTCTCGATGGGAAGCAGGATGTCTCCTCGGCCTACAATGCCGGGAGTCCAACCCCTGATCCCAGCGATGCGCCTATTGAATCACGCTTGGGATGATCTGTCAAAGGCCTTCGGCTGCTTTTCAAAACCAGGATGCCGCTATCGGACTTGCACCCGGTAGAATATCGAGCGTGTGCCGGAGCCAATCGTGTAAACAAAGGGCTGACCGTCGCACCGACGATCGATGCAATCCGCCACCGGCGTCCACGTGCGGCATCCATCGTTCGAGGATAACAGGGTTAGAAGCCGCCCGATCTCGGTGAGACAGGACATCGTCACGGTGTGATCCCCTGGATGATGGACGATGGTGAGTCGTGGAGCCGAGGGCAGGGCCGGGATATCGGGGGGCAATTCATCCAGGTTCACTTCAGTCAAGGTGTAATAGAGCGGACTGGGTCCGTCGTAGGTTCGCAGTTGTGTCGCGGCGCCAGTGATCACATCATACGAAGCCTCGGACCACGCCACCGTCCCCACCGTCATTTTCATGGTGACCGAGGTCCGGCCGTTCGCCCCAGTTCCCACGCGCAAGACTTCGCTCATGGCGCCGGTGGTTTCATCGAAGTCAATTCTCTGGCCCTCGATCAGGTTTTTCAATGCCGCCGACGGAAGGCATAATCCGCCAAGCTGATGGATGCCCGAGATCAAGGTTCGATGGTCAACCGTTGGAGGCAGGCCGGGAAGGCTTCCTTGCGTGGTGGTCTGTTGGTAGAGAAACCAATTGTCGCTGGGATTGAGAATTTCGACGTCAGCTGTTAGCGGCAGGACCAACGGATTCGAGCCAATGACCGTTGTGGTAGAGTATCCGTCGTAACGCAGCTTTCTGCCTGGGGTTACCCAGCCGGGGAGAGATCCCCCAAACCAGGGGAATTGAAGCGTTCGCACTCCCACGAACGCCAGACGGGTTAGGGTGATTCCTTTTTCCCCTTTGAGGGCGCTTGACTTGAAGATGAGATAACCGGTTTCAAGATCATAAGCCGTCACCAGCCGGCTTTTGTCGTCTTCGGATTGGATGCGAATCGCGTCGAAGACTCGATCCCCCACCTGATGTGGCATTCGCAAAATGGTGAGGCCGGGACCGGTCATGGATTCGATCGTGGCCAGGGCGGCGGGATGCACGTACCAATCACCGCCGCCCGCATAGCCAACCAGGCAGGCATCGCTGCCGAAAAGAGGCACCACCGGTCCGGTGTAATTGTAAAACTGCCAGGCTTGAACACGGAGCGCCGACGCCTGATCGGTGATTCCCACCACGTCCACCTGGGTGTATCCCTGGCCGGAAGGACGGGTGTAATCATCGGGATCGCTGAGGATATCCCAGTTGCTGAAGGCCGATTCCGGCACCGTGGCCACGGTGCTGTGGTAAGTCAAACGCATGCCTTCCGTGATCGACACCGGTGCCGGCAAGGTTCGAATCACCGGCAACACGTCCCCCACGTCCAAAGCCTGAATTTCGATCGATCCCGCCAGCACCACCAACGCATGGACAGCGCAACAACCCGGATTGAACCTTGATGGCAGTCCCCACATGGAATCCTCACTTTGATAAACACTGCTCCGTAAAAGGCCTCGTGTCAAAGGACATTTCCCGGAGAGCTGGTGTGTCTCGAGGTTCGGTCTGTGGATTATCTCGCTAGCATTTAATCCATCGCCAGATCAAGGGGTGAAGCCCTCCGTGCTGCAGGCCGCGTGCCCTCACGCGGTGAAAAATCAAGGACTCTGGCGCCGTCGGTCGTCAGCTTTCCAATAGGGCATAAACCCTGGCTAAGGCTTCATCCAGCTTGCTTGCGTCTTTCCCGCCACCTCGGGCGAACTCCGGGCGCCCCCCTCCCTTGCCTCCGACTATGGGCGCAATCGACTGAATGATCTTGCCCGCCTGGATTTGGCGGGTGTGCTGCGGAGAAACGGTGGCGACCAGGACGACCGATGGGCCCGGGGCGCTCCCCAGCACCACCACTCCCTGGAAGCAGGACTTCAAGGTATCCGCAACCGCCTGTAAGAAGTCGCCGTCCGCGTCATTAAGATTCTTGACGAGGACAGGAACCGTGCCGGATGTCTTGGCTTCGGCAACCAGGTTTTTGGCCAGTTCTGCCGCCTGCTTTTGTTGGATCGATTTGATCTGTTTTTCCAGTTCCTTCTGGTGCGCCAAAAGGTTGTCGATCTTTTTCTCCAATTCCACGGGGGGGACATTCATCCGGCCGGCAACGCTGCCCAGCAGCTCGGAATCCTGCCGGGTTTTCTGGTAGGCGCAAAGACCGGCAACCGCTTCGATGCGTCGAATACCCGCCGCGATGGCCGATTCGGCCAGGATCCGAAACAGGCCGATCTCACCGGTGGCGCGCGCGTGGGTCCCGCCGCAAAGCTCCATCGAAAAACCGTCCAGGTGACCGGCCGTGCCGCCGATCTGAATCACGCGCACCGTGTCTCCGTATTTTTCGCCAAAGATCTGCCGGATCTCACCCCGTTGCTTGATCTCCTGGTAGGGTGCTTCCAAGGCAAACACGCCGGCATTTTCAACGATCCGTTCGTTGACGATCCGTTCCACGTCCATCACCTGTTGCGCGTTCAGCGGCGCGCTGTTGAAGTCGAAGGTCAACTTGTCGGGGCCGACAAACGAGCCTTTCTGGGCCACATCCCGGCTCACCACCTGGTGCAACGCCCAGTGGAGCAGGTGGGTCACGGTGTGATGACGTTGAATAGCGGCGCGACGAGCACTGTCAACCGCCAACTGGACGATGCTTCCCACCTCTGGCGCGTCGGTTCCCGCCAGAATATGCAGGTAGGTCTCGTCGGATTTTTGAGTGTTTGCCACGGTCCAGGCCCGATCCCCGGCTTTTAAAACACCTGTGTCCCCGACTTGCCCTCCCATTTCGGCGTAGCAGGCCGAGGTGTCCAGCACCACAGCGGTTTTTCCCTGGAGATTCAAAACGGACAGAACCTGTGCCGGAACCACCAGCTGGTCGTAACCGACAAAACGCGTCGGAGTCGCCTGATCGATGTGCGTGACACTGATGACCTCGCGTTTCTGAGCCGCCCGGGCGCGCTCACGTTGTTCCTCCATCCGCCGATCAAAGTCATCTTTGTCCAATGCCAGACCGCGCTCGCGCGCCATCAATTCGGTCAAGTCCAATGGAAAACCGTAGGTATCATAGAGTTTAAAGGCGAACTCTCCCGATAGGCGCGTCTGACGACGGGCTTCCAGCGCCTCGGCCTCCCCGATGAACAGTTCAATCCCGCGATCGAGCGTCTTGTTGAAAGACTCTTCCTCACCCTTGAGGGTGGCCCGAACGGTTTCCTGTCGCGTCCGGATTTCAGGAAAGACGTCCCCCATCGTTGCGGCCAGCACATCGACGAGTTTGTAGAAAAACGGCTCGTGGAAACCCAGGGAACGCCCATACCGCACCGCGCGCCGGAGAATGCGCCGCAGGACGTAATTCCGATCGGTGTTTCCCGGTAAAATGCCGTCCGCAATCGCAAAACTCAGTGTGCGGATATGGTCCGCGATCACCCGAAAGGCAATATCGGTTTTTTCCTGGTCCGTCAGGCTTGTGTTGCCCGGTCGAGGCAGTGTGGATCCGTAGCGCCTGCCACTCAGCCGCTGCAATTCCTCGAACAGGGGACGGAAGATGTCCGTCTCATAATTGGAGATGATCCCCCCAAAATCGGTGAAGTTCCTCGTGCACTGGAGAATGCTGGTGACCCGTTCGAAGCCCATGCCGGTATCGACATTCTTGGCTGGTAACGGGGAAAAGGTTCCGTCGGGATTGGCGTTGAACTCCATGAAGACCAGATTCCAGATCTCAATGCACCGAGGGCTGCCGGTGTTGACCAGCTCGCCCCAGGTGTCGCCTCCGGGGGTCAGGTCCACATGCAACTCCGAACAGGGCCCGCAAGGTCCCGTCTCTCCCATCATCCAGAAATTATCCTTCTTGTTGCCATTCCGGATGTGGACTTTGGGATCGAGCCCGCTGCGCTTGAACTTTTCGGCCCAGCAATCGTAAGCCTCCTGGTCGAATTCGCTGGGATCCCCCTGGGTTTTATCGGGACAATAGACCGTGGCATAAAGCCGGTTCCTGGGAAATTTCCAGACCTCGGTGACAAGTTCCCAAGCCCAATCAATCGCTTCTCGTTTGAAGTAATCCCCAAAACTCCAGTTGCCCAGCATTTCAAAAAACGTGTGATGATAAGTGTCGAGCCCGACATCATCGAGATCGTTGTGTTTGCCGCCCGCCCGAATGCATTTCTGCGTGTCGGCAGCCCGAGGAGGAAAATAAGGGCATTTGGCCTGACCCAGGAAAATGGGCACGAACTGATTCATCCCCGCGTTGGTAAACAACAGGTTGGGCGAGTCCGGCATCAGGCTGGAAGATGAAACAATGGTGTGGCTCTTCGACTTGAAAAAGTCGAGAAACGACTGGCGTATTTCGTTGCTCGTCATAATCGCACCGCAAGAATCCGGCAACTGCCGGTTCTCTTTAAAGGGTCGAACATTACGAAAAAAGGAGCCCTTCTGGCTAGCGGAAGTTTTTTGACTGGCGCTCGATGGATGCCGTGCTCCGCCCATCAAGAGCTTCCATTCCTTCCTGTCCGCCAGTCAAAATCGCGTGCCGACCGCCAGTCATCGCGACAAAATAATGCGTAGCTGCGCGTTATTTTGTCGCGGAGCCTCGATCGGCCCAGGGCAAGGCATGGGCAATTGGAGCGGCCGGGAGCAATGGGGCGAGTGCCACAGGCGCACGGGGGGAATGTTGGCTCAGGGCAGAAAATGCTGGCAGAGGGCTTCGAGGGTCGTGCGGGCGGAGGAGGGCAGGGGATCGTGGAACTGAAGCTGGCTTGATGAAAGCCACGGAAAATCCAGGATCCGGTCCCTGCCGATATATTCAGCCAGGAGGGTTGCGTTGGATTTTGAGGCGGCATCACAGACCGGGGATTGAACCAGGACGATGATGGCCTTCTTGGCGGACGCCAGGGGAAGCGCGGCCAGGACGAGTCGCGCCTGACCGACCGCTCCAAGGCGGTTGGGACAGACCACCATGGTCTCGGTCTTTAACTGGGCGATCAGCGTGCGGGTGTCGAAGCCTTCCCCTAACGGGCTCAGCAGGCCGCCGGCTCCTTCGATCAGGAGAACATCCAGGCCGCGTCCTGCCTCTCGCAAGAAGTTTAACACACTGGAGAGCGATACCCGCCGATGTTGCCGACGGGCGGCCAACAAGGGGGAGATGGGGGCAGGAAAATGCCAGGGATTAATACGATTGAGATCTGGATTGCCATTCTGGGCTTTGGCCAGCCAGGAGGCATCGGCACGATCCCCCGAAGCAATCGGTTTGAAAGCCGCCGCGTGAACCCCTTTTTGTCGCGCATGCCTTATCAGAAGGGCAGTCAGGACTGTTTTGCCAACGCCGGTATCGGTTCCGGTGATCACAATCGTTGTTGCACCCATGGCAATGCATCGTATCGGATGGGGGCGTTTCTGACGACGAAAACCGGGGCCGGGGTGTTTTTGCTTTATTAAACGCGACGGCTTTGCTAATTCGATCGACCATTAATTATATAAACTTATGCGCACGCTGATTAAGCATCTGCTTTCCTCATCTGAACCGCGGGAACAAATCACAGCCCAGGGATGGGTTCGGACCCGTCGGGATTCGAAGGGGTTCTCGTTTTTGGAACTGAACGATGGATCGTGTCTGGCGAATTTGCAGGTGGTGGTGGATCCGAACGCGGAAGGATTCGGCGATCTGCCCCAACTCTCGACCGGGGCGTCGGCCATGGTCGAGGGCCGGCTAGTGGCTTCACCCGCGGCGGGGCAGAAGTGGGAGATGCAGGCGACTCGGGTGCGGCTGATTGGAACGGTGGATTCGAGTTATCCTCTGCAAAAGAAGGGGCATTCGCTCGAGTTTTTGCGGACAATTGCGCATCTGCGTCCGCGCTCGAATTTGTTTGGGGCGGTTTTTCGGACGCGCAGCCGGCTGGCGCTGGCGGTGCATCAATTTTTTCAGGAGCGCGATTTTGTATACGTGCATACGCCGATTATCACGGCCAGCGACTGCGAAGGGGCAGGGGAGATGTTTCGGGTGACGACGCTGAAGGGATCGGACTCCCAGCCGCCTGAAGCGGATTTCTTTGGCAAACCGACCTATCTGACCGTCAGCGGCCAGCTGGAAGGGGAGACCTTTGCGTGCGCATTGTCCAACATTTATACCTTCGGCCCGACGTTTCGGGCGGAGAACTCGAATACCTCGCGGCATGCGGCCGAGTTCTGGATGATTGAGCCGGAAATGGCCTTTTGCGATCTGACCGGAGATATGGAATTGGGGGAGACCTTTATCAAGGCGATGGCCTGTTACGTGTTGGATCACTGCGCCGAGGACCTGGGTTTGTTCAGCAAGTTTGTGGACAAAGAGTTGTTGTCGCGGCTTCGGTTTGTGGTGGATCGGCCGTTTCAGCGTGTGGCCTACACCGAGGCGGTCGATCTCCTCAAGAAAAGCGGTAAGAGCTTCGAATACCCGGTGGAATATGGTCAGAACCTGCAATCGGAGCACGAACGTTTTCTCACCGAGGAACTGTTCCGATGTCCGGTGACGGTGTTTAATTATCCCCGGGAGATCAAGCCGTTTTACATGCGGCTCAACGACGATCAGAAAACCGTAACGGCGATGGACATTCTTGTGCCGGGGATTGGGGAGGTGATTGGCGGCGCCCAGCGCGAGGAACGGCTCGACGTGCTTCGCGAAAACATGCGCTACCATAAACTCCGGGAGGAAGACTATGGGTGGTATGCCGATCTGCGCCGCTATGGCACCGTCCCCCATGCGGGGTTCGGCGTCGGCTTCGAGCGCCTTCTCATGTTCCTGACTGGGGTTGGCAATATTCGCGATGTCATTCCATTCCCTCGCACCCCGGGCAACGCGGATTATTAATAGCGCGCCGAGGGCCGCCAGGTCCCGATCATCCTGATTGCGTGTGTGTCCCGCCAGGGAGGTGAATTCCGTGCAAATCGCGCGGCGGTTCGCATGAGCGCGGATAAGTCTCAAACGGGCGCTTTGACGAAATGCCGGCCCGCATCGAGCGGGTCTGAGGCTGGTCTAAGGGTCCGTGCAAAAATAACTTGCGATTTTGGCGGGAGCGCCGCCGGGTCAGATGCTAGGCGCGTGGGCGAGAGTGTATCCTCGGTGATACTCGACCGTCCACGCAACAACGCAGATGACCCGGCGCCGCCCCGCCCCGGAGGGCT
>Ga0116154_10000347_pt1 | contig 60248 bp, 41 predicted proteins | sample AD_UKC030_MetaG_FD_89898 | JGI IMG/M metagenome (GOLD analysis project Ga0116154, IMG submission 89898) | Active sludge microbial communities of municipal wastewater-treating anaerobic digesters from USA - AD_UKC030_MetaG | ecosystem: Engineered > Bioreactor > Anaerobic > Digestate | place: USA... | reverse complement strand
TGGATCATCTTGCGCAGTTTGTTGAGCGCGATGTTCTGAATCTGGCGAACCCGCTCCCGGGTCACGCCAAACCGGGCGCCCACCTCTTCCAGCGTCTTTTCCGGCCCCCCATCCAGGCCAAATCGGTATCGCAAAATGGTGGCTTCGCGCGGATCAAGAGTCTTGACCATCTCCTGCAGCATCTTGGTGACGGTCTTTTCCTCCAACTGCTCGTAGGGTGTAAAGGCGTTCTCGTCCTCCACCACCTCCGAGAAATTGTTCGAATCGTCATTGCCAATCGGCGCGTCCAGCGAGGCCGGACGTATGGCCGCATTGCGAAGTTGCGCCACCCGCGACGCGGTCATGCCCAGTTCCTCCGCCAACTCGTCGTCTGTCGGCTCCCGCCCCATGTCCTCCTGCAATCGCAAGGAAACACGGCGCATCTTCGAAATCTTGTCCACCAAATGAACCGGCAAACGTATGGTCTTCGATTGATTGGCCAGCGCGCGCTTGATGGATTGCTTGATCCACCAGGCGCCGTAGGTCGACAGCTTCCCGCCCTTGGCGGGATCAAACCGCTCCACCGCCTTCATCAGTCCGATGTTTCCCTCGCTGATCAGATCCAGCAAAGGCAACCCCAGGCCTTCGTAGTCGTGGGCGATTTTCACCACCAGACGGAGGTTGGCCTTGATCATCTGCTCGCGAGCCTTCTTGTCCCCTTTCTTGATCCGGGCCGCCAGTTCGACTTCCTCCTGAGGCGTCAGTAACTTGACCTGGCCAATCTCCCGCAAATACAGCTTGATCGCAGTGTCCCCATCATACGCCGACCGGGTCCGCTCAGGCGCCGGTTCCGACACCTGCTCTTCCCGGGGCACTGCCACCTCCACTTTGTCCAGTCTGGCCAGTTCGCCATCCGATTCATCTGACGAAACCTCGGGTTTCCGTGACCGCGGCGCTGGCAAATGATGGATGTGTTTTGATGACTTCGTTTTTGCCGCCATACGACCCCAACACAATGAGAAAAAGCCCCTCTACCCGCAAGCAAATAAGCACAACCACTTGGGGTGCTGTTTGTAGTCACCCACGTCGGAGTCCCACACCAGATGCCGGTTCAGCCCCTTTGCCCCCGGGCGGCACATCTGCCCAGGCCGGCAGACTCCGACAAAGGCTCCAAAGATCAGCGGTTCTCAAACAGCCAGTTTTTATTGAGAACCCAGCGCTTATGCTGTGTCCTATTATGCGCCAAGACAACAAAATAACGTCATTCTAATCCATCTGCCCGCGTGCCAACCCGTTCCGAGCGTGGGGGGACAAAAACGGATGGTTTTCGCGCCCCGTATCGGGAACAAGGAAGGGCCTATGGCGCCATCGCGATGTTTGAGCATGCTGAAACTGGGGAGTCCGGCGCAAGAGGTGGGCTCAAATAATCACGGGGGGATGGCAACCAGTCCCAAACCGGACGCACAGCGATTGGGGTGAGATCGCGCGGTGTAGTATCGGATAAGACATTAGTTTATGCTTTTGAATTGATCGATGTGAGATTTTTTCTTATAAATTGAACTGTGCGATATGGCACTTTTTCTTATGAACCACGTGCTTTGGACCATGACCCTTTTCTTGATAACAGGTGTGCAATGCTTCGGTGGGGCAGCCATTTTTGCGAATAACTACGATTCCAACAAACCAGTGTATCTTGGCGCCGGCCACGCTCCGGTTCCTAATACTTGGCTGCAATTCACCACAATGGAAGGAACCCCCATTGGCGCAGCCTTCGGACTGACAGAACCCGGAATGTTTGACATTGGCTTTTTCGTAGTTCCAGGGGCGTCCAACAATACGGCTGTTTCCTTCAAGCTTCAAGGATGGGTAGGAACCAATGGTTCGAGTTTTGCGTCGGCCAACTGTAAATGCGAAGCTACCATCCATCAAATGGCTGGTTCGTTTAGTCCATCGACGATGCCAAGTCCTGTGGCGTTGAAGATGCCAGACCACTTTATCATAGGGGGCCATTACACTCCGAAACCCTTCACTCTGGCCTTGATCGGTGCGGCACTGCTCATCGGCCTTGGAGAATTGATCTGGCAGTGTCGTCGCAAGCATTAGAAATGTTGCTGTATTGCGAATAACCTCGCGCCGCGGCCGGCATGATTCGTCCCCTCAGGGACAACCGATCATAGCCCACCGTTTCAACGGTGGATTCCGATGCCCGACGGCAAGCAAGCCCCGCCAGGGGCGAAAGAAGCTCCCGGGTTTTCCCTTCTGCCCCGCATCCAAACCTTGGTCTATGCCTTTCACCGGATCTCTTGCATCGCTTCCGAGACTCGTGCTCGGGTTGTTCGGCCCCCCAGCGATAGATCGCTGGGCTTTTTTCTACAGCCCTGCCAGGCTCGGCCCTGCTCAAACTCCAGGCGAGGCAATAGGGTCAGATCCATATTGTTTATTATTGTATCCGACTCGCGCGATAGTGTGCCCCGGTAGGCGCTAGGGCCAGGAACCGGTGTGCCACAATCTGAACGATCTCTTTTGGAATTTTATTCGTCAATGATATGGATCTGACCCCATTGCCTTCTTTGACCCCATTGCCTTCTTACTGGGGGAGATGGGCATTCGACAGGACAACGCAGCAGGCCACCGGCGCTTTGCCGTGGAAAAACGGGGGGGCCAGGATTCGCCCGGGCGGCGCAATACCGACGCTGAGAAAACATCGATCGCGGCTCGGCTCAGAAGCCAGACCGTGATGACGCTGGAGTGGATTGCGAAGCGGCTGAAGATGCGATGTCGGCACGCGGCGGCAAATTGTCTGAAAAAAATCACCAAAAGCCGGGATTGACCCTATCTTGGAATTGTGTTAACCGCAGATTGCTCATCGTCATCTGCGCGAATCTGCGGTTCAGAGAAAGAGGAGGTAGTTGGATGTCCATGGCGGCGTGGTACGTGATGACCCAGCAAACTCCCTACGACTGGCGATGTAAAAGAATTGAATTGGGAGAGCAGCCGCCAGCCAGCATTGGGGTTTGACCCCCGAGCCCTTGGGACTGATTGGAGGCGGCTGTTCTCCTGACCCATTGAGATCCATGCAGCTTCACAACACTTTGCCGACGATTCGGCCGTGCGGCGAGTTACAAACGGGTTGGACTCCTGAAGCTCAAAGGCTTCCTGGGAACCCCAGCTCTTGGACACAGAATGAACGCAGCCCCGTACTGAAAGTTTTCTGGTCCCGCGCTGGCGAGATGGGCGCAGGTTGGTGAACGGGGGCTTGCCAAAATCAGCAAACGTGGTCAAAGAACGGTTGACCAAAAAACCGAGCCGGAGGGAGCCGGGCAGGAGACGTCCGGTCCGCTCCTTTCGGTTCGAAATTAGGTCAATCCAGAGATCAACTCACATCGCGCTAGACCCAGATGGCTGACTGAACGGATTGCCAGGGCGGGCTGTGGCCCACCCTTGGGAAGATCCGATTCCCGCAATGAAAACGCAGGTTCGGGTCAGCCGACGACGGAGATCGTTGGAAAAGCTGATGCAGAACCGTTTAAAAAAAAGCGGACAGATAACGTTTTTTCCAGTTGACCAGGGCCCTAATGGCTGCTTCCTCCAGGCGGTCTCGCATCGGAGAAAAACCTCACCTTTCTTTCTCCAAAACTGTCCCGCCAGACGTCACGGACATGGTTGTTCAATGACAATTATTCTTCACTGTGGAATTTTAATCGTCACTGTACACATGGTTTTATTCCCAGGTCGAAGAACGATTACGGCAACCAGACTCGAAGCCGGGGCTATGAGCATGCCAGCGAGCACCAACAAAACAGGCCAATCCGTGGGCAGATCAAGGGATTTCAGAGGCTGATGCGCCACAACATAAACAGCCAGAGTTGTGAGTAGCGCCGTAGCGGCTATTGCGATCCCGAGTCGATACGCCCATTTCGACGATCGGTTAGGCAAAAGGAATATGATGCTTGCGAGGGACGACGTAAACGCAAAGACTACGAGCAGCAACTCCAGGCTGTTGAAGGAGATCTCCGGGAGCGTGAGGAAGTATCCAGACAGCACGAGAAGGAGGCCGGAGTTAGACGCTAATGCTGTCGTCTTCATCGCTTGTCTGCCAAACAGTATTTATTGTCTAGAACTCAGACACCGGAAACAAAGTGGACTTTCAATGTCTTTTCGGCGAGATTAATCTGTATTTTCCACATAATTCAAGGATAAATTGGATTTGAATTGGAAATTTGTGGTATGATTAGGGAAGAGGAGTAAAAATTGTAAAAGACAAAGGGGTTGCCAATACTATTTACACATCACGGTTCTCGGGTAGCCTGCGGGCATGTCCCCAAAGCTGCAAGTGCAGTATCGATGAACGGTAGATTGATGGTCGGATTCGCCACAGCATGATGACGGATCACACCGAGTGGCAGGCGCGGCGTTGTGCATCCAACGCCAGCACAGGGCATCAGGACCAAAAAAGTGGCTAAGAAGTGGCCAAGTGAAATTTGTCGGTCGGGAGAGAATTTCTGTAAGTGTCTGATGAAGAGTGGTACCCCGGCTAGGACTCGAACCTAGGACCAATTGATTAAGAGTCAACTGCTCTACCAACTGAGCTACCGAGGCACCCGTCAAAGGCCGACATTCAAGCGATAGCGCCTGTCCAATGCAAGCGCGTTTTTCAACGTCTGTCGGCCTTAGGCCTAAAGTGAATTTGCCAAAGTCCATTCCCTATGCAAGCGAATTCTGCCAATTGCAACTCGGCGTGAACTGCCGTCCTGGGCAGGCCCGTCAATATACTTAAACATGCCACTCGACAATCCACCCCACGCCGTTATAAGGATCACACCTTCGCGCCGACATCGGGCGGAGTAAATACGCCGGGCTGGTCCCGTGCCAATGGTTGACAGCCGATATCGATCGGCAATAAAAAGAACCTTATCATGACTCAAGAGCATAGCCCAAGCGACACCCTGCGTACCCTGCCAGGCGACGATGCGCGTCAGATTCTCTGGCGATATTCCGAACGATTTGACCTGCAAATGCTTATACAGTCGGCTCGATCGGTGGCACGGGGACCTGTCGCCCGGTTGGTGGCCGAGGGTGCCCGTAACACCCATGAGTGGACCGACAAGAAGGCGCAGTTGTTGCCGGTTTTTGATGCGGCCGGCATCACGTCCGCTTTCATGGATCCCGAGCACGGGGGGTACATTGAAGGCCCCAAGAACCTCGCCCTGGCCCTGGTGGCCTTTGAGTTGTCCTGGGTGGATGCCGGTGCCGCCACCGGCAGCCTGGCGGGGAACCTTGCGCTGGCGCCCATCCACGAACGCGGAACGCCCGAGCAAAAACAGACGTATCTGAGCCGCGCCTGCCCTCCGAAGGAAGGCGAGGACCGCCGGATCTGGAGAGGGGCCTTCGCTCTGACGGAGCCGCTCCCATACGTGGGAGTTGAAACGGGTCTTTTAGGAGGAAAAATGACCGTGGCAGAATGGGAAGAAGGCAAAGAACCCATTCTTCAGGTTGAAAAACGGGGACGGTTCATCACGAACATGGGATTTGCGAACTTCGTGACCGCCGCCGTGGATTCAGGGGACGCACGGATCAAGGGCAGTTGCATCATCATCCTGGAGGAGACGGACCCGGGGAATTTCTTCCGGGGAATCCCCACTCGCAAACTGGTGCATCAATTGTCCTCCACACGGGATCCGGTGTTCAGCTTGCGCGTGCCGGCCAGTCGAATTGTCGGCGGCTACACCATCAAGAACGGAATGATCGTCCCGAATTACAGCCATGGAGAGGTCATCGAAGCCGTTTTTCGCCGCACTCGGGTCACCGTGGGTTTGATGACCTCCGCCAAGCTGCTTTCGGCTGTCGAACCGATCATTCGATATCAGCGGGGCCGTTTTCGCGGGGGCGACGCGGGGCAACCTGGCTCTCCCCGCTATGAATTGGGGCTCCAACAGAAAGAAGATGCCCTTCACCGCCTGGTGGATATCTGGGCCACGGGAGAAGCGAGCGCATCGTTGGGCTTTGCGACCGCGCGAATTTTCGATCAACTCGATCCTCTGGAACGGCATAAGGACAATTATTTCCAGGAACAGAAAATCGAAGGCACCCGAGCCCAACTTAAGTTCCTTGGTCGAGCAAACAAAGATGCCATGGAACTGCTGGAATTGACGGACCAACCTGAGGACAAACGGGATCCGGCGCGATTCGAGACTTTGAGGAATGATCCCTTTGTCCAGTTTGTGATGCTGGACTCGGTGGCCAATGTGCTTTGCCCGGCCACCAAGCTGTGGAACACCGGTTACGGCGCCAATATGATGCGCGAAGCCGTCAGCCTGATGGGCGGCTACGGGATCACCGAAGATTGCCCCGGATTCCTGGGGTACAAATGGATGGATGCCCAACTGGAAGCCACGTATGAAGGCCCGGAGGCCGTGCAGAGACGCCAGCTGTCAGTCACCATGACCCAGGATCTTTTCCTGGCCCAATACCGTCGCTGGATCCGTGAAATGCGGCGGTTGGCGCGGAGCAATCCCGGGACCGGCGCCTGCACCCTGGCTAGTGCCATGGAGGTTTGGCTTTGGACCCTCGAGCATCTCCAAAAAGCCACCGACGCCCTGGGCGAACGCCTCTACCTGGGAACACGCCAGGGAGTCACCTTTCCCTTGGCTGACGCCCTCTGCTGGTTGCTGGCCGCACGCTGTCAGATCCTCGATTTTCTTGAGCTCGAGGAAAAAGGCCCGCAACACCCTTCGTTAGCCGAAGGATTGCCCGGACTGCTGCAGTTCCTCTCCGACCTTTGCCATGTTCAAGCCGGGCGCGCTGCTGGCGAGGTCGGTCGCATCTGTGCCGAGCTCATTTTCGGCTACAACCGTCATCCCGCTTGGGACGCCAAGGCTTGCAATGCCTGCTATGACTCCGAAGACCTCGACGCCCTGGAAGGGGTCATTCCCGGGATCGCCTCGGCCGCTCGGGGAATGGGCGATACGTTCTCGCTTAAAACACAGAAAACAGCCAACGCCGGTCCTTGTGTTGCCTTCGACGGTCTGGATCATTTCGTCCGACTCCGGCTGAAATTGGACGGCTGCCTGACAGGCGCCCGCCTGACCAAAGACCGCGCCGCGGAAGCGCTGACAAAAGTGATGATCCCGGAGGCGCTTGATTATCCGGCTTGAAGCATCGTCGTCTCAGACCGCGCAAAGCCCGGTTCAAATCGGCGCCTGGATTAAAGCGTGGTGCCGCTTTGCTTGAGAAGGACTAGGAAAGGGCTGGTCTATAGGGGGCCTTCCCAAAGGTCGGGCTACTTAGGCGCGCCTTAATAAGGCATCGATCTTCCCGCGGGCCGGCGCGGAAGGCTGAGCTCCCATCACGGTTACGGAGAGGGCTCCGGCGGCATTGGCGAAGCGCACGGCCTCGGCCAAAGGCTTGCTCTCGCACAAAGCCACCGCCAAGGCTCCATTAAACACGTCTCCCGCGGCGGTGGTATCCACCGGCTTGACTTTGAAACCGGCAATCATCCGCGTCTCTTGAGGTGTCGCCAACAACGCGCCCTTCGCGCCCAACGTCACAATGACGTGGCCGACCCCTTTGCCCAGCAGGATCCGGGCGGCCTTCGACGCCGTCTCCGCATCCCGGACTTTTATCCCCGTAAGCAGCTGCGCTTCGGTCTCGTTCGGCGTCAAAAAAGTGACCTTCCGCAGCAAAGTATTGGGCAAAGCCCGCGCAGGCGCGGGATTCAAGATGACCCGCACCCCCGAGCGCGCCGCGATTTCAGCGGCGGCCTGCACGGTCTCCAGCGGTGTTTCCAACTGCATCACCAAAACCTGCGCGCCAGAAAAGGCCGTCTTCGCCTTGCGAATATCGGCCGGCGAGAGCCGCCCATTGGCGCCGGACGCCACGGCAATGCTGTTTTCGCCGTCTTTGGCCACAAAGATCAAGGCAACACCCGATGCCGCCCGGCGATCGCGCATCACATAGTCGACATTAATGCCGTCCTCGACAAATCCCTGGATCGCTTTCTCGCCGAACATGTCCTGACCCACACGCGCAATGAAGGTCACCTGTCCACCCGCCCGGGCCGCACCCACAGCCTGGTTGGCCCCTTTGCCGCCGGCCGCCACAACTAACTCCCCGCCCAGCAGCGTTTCGCCCGGACGCGGTATCCGGTCCAGCCGGATGATCATGTCGGTATTCGAACTGCCCACCACAACGATTTTGTTCTTAGCCATAAAATCGATTCCTTTAGCCGAATCTCATTCAAAGCTTGGAGGCGATCAGAACCCCCAATCCAACCAGATAGAATACGAACATGGCCGCCAGCAATGGATTCGTCCCCCGGGGTGCGCCCTTGAATTCTTTCCAGATGAAGACTCCCCATAAAGCGCCGACCAATGTCGCGCCTTGTCCCAGCCCATAGGACAAGGCCGGCCCGGCTGCCGTGGATGCGATAATGCTGAAGGACATGCCGAGGTTCCAGATGACGCCTCCCAGAATGCCCACCGCGTGCAACCTCACATTCCCCCGGGTGAAGTAATCGCCAAACGGCACCGGTTCTCCCGAAAATGGTTTGACCATCATGATGCTGTTCCAAATGAAATTGGAGAGTAACAATCCGGCCGAAAACAGAACAACGGCCGTATAAGGACTCAGTTTGCCGGCTTCCAAGGCTTGGGTGGCCGGATCGATTTTGCCCATCGCGTCCGCCACAAAACTGTAAAACCATCCCATCAGCACGCCGGCCACCACCGAGAGCACGATCCCTTTGACGGGGGTCTTCTTCCCCTGTGACATCAGCTTTTTGTAGGCCAACGCATCCAAAATGATGGCCACCATCACCGCCGCAACCCCCAGGGCGAGCATCGGAACATTCCCCTCCGGACGTTTCATATAGGTTGTGATCACTCCCAGCACCAGGGCCAGTCCGACCCCGACCGGAAATGCCACGGCCAAACCCGCTATGTCAATCGCCGCGACCAGGAGGATGTTGGAGAGATTGAAAATCACTCCCCCCAGAAAGGCCGATCCCAGCCACTTGGCATCGGCCTGCTGAAGGTCAGGCCAAAAACTGCGCCCGCCCTCCCCTGTGCTGCCCATGGTCAAGGCCAACACCAAAGACAACAACAAAACCCCAATGGCATAGTCCCAGTAAAACAACTGGAAACGCCATTCTTTACTGGCAAGCTTTTGCGTGTTAGCCCAAGAACCCCAGCATAACATCGTGATCACGCACATCACCACCGCCATGGGATACGACTCGACTATAATCATGATTCCTCCGGTCTGTTTTGGATTTCACTGAGACTAACAAGGCACCTTCATTTTTAAAGGGAAAAAATGGCCGGCAGGGTCCTCTCCGCGCATCGTTGAAAAATCTGTCTTGACTGACGGATGTTCCTGGGATGCTCTCCGCGCGCCGGCTCAAGGCCGCCCCTTGCCCTGCCCTACTCGCTCATCAGCTTGATTTCAGCCCAGTAAGCCGCTTCATACGACCAGCCAGTCGGCTGGTTGACCAACTCGACTTTGATTCGATTCCCACCAAACCGCGAGAGATCAACCTCTTCGGTCAACCAGTGAGCGGACGCGGTCTTTGGCCCCACGACCTTCCGCAAGAGCTCCCGACCATCGGCCTTTACGATCAACTCGAAATCCCCTTGAGGATCATGGCCCACCACCAGATGCAGATGAGTTTTCTTCGACCCCGGCACGTCGATCGTCCTGAACAGCACACAGCCCGTCTCCTGATCCAACGGGTGAGTCACCAGCACGTTCGATTTGCCCCCGAACTGTTCTCGAATCCCGGGATCCATGTCCTGCCCACAACGATCGATGCTCCATCCCGGCGCAAACTTTTCCACGGCCTTTTTCACGTCCTCCGACACATTCACCGCGGTGATCTTCGCCATCTCCTCCGGGGTGAAACGGCTGTTGGCGATCGGCCCAGGCGCCCAACTCAACTCGAGCGCGCTTGGCCTCGGCGCCTGATGGGGAATCAAGAATACCTCTTGCCCGTTCTCCGTCACAATCCGGCCGCCGGCACGGACAACATATTGGCGGGCCAGTTGCTCGCAAACCGCAAGCAAACCAGGAACATTATAGGCGGTGAAACTGAATTTTTTCTCCTGATTGAGCTCCCGGGTAAAACGTCCGGGCAATGAAGAGGAACCCAACGTGGTAAACAACACCCCGGCGGAGCTTGACGGATTGCAGTCGGAATCCATCCCGCTCCGGCATGAAATCAGAATGGTTTGATCGGGATCCTTCTTTCCATAAAGAAGCCCCATCAGCACGTAGGCCCCGTTAATTTTGCAGTCGATCCCGCCATTCGAGGCCTTTTGAAATTCGGGGTTCTTCCGATATTTCTCCTGGCAAAGCCGCCACGTTTTCTGCCAATCCGAGGAATCGGCCCGGTACCATGCCAGCATGTCACGAACCATCTCTGCGTATTGGCTGTCCGCCGGGATTGCTCTCAGGGCCTTTTCCACGAGTCTCACCAGATCTGTTTCAAAAAACGCCTCGGCATAAAGCGCCCCCATGAACTGCCCGGCATACATCCCATCTCCGTAGTTCATCAACCGACCAAATCTCTCCCCCAAATCGATCGCCACCTGGGGCAACCCCGGCGCAATCAGGCCTGAGAAATCCGCTTCGATCTGGTAATCGATGTCGTTCGGACAACGATTGAATTGGGGATGGCTGGAGTCGGGCGGAGCGATGCCCTTGCGCAAGTTCCTGCGTCCCGCGTCATTCGCGCACCAGAGGGGATATCGGCTGTTGGCAAAATCGATCCCCGCCTGGCGTGTCGAGACGTCTAAACCATGTTCTTCCAAAGAACGCAGAAAGGTCATTTCAACATAGAGATCATCCTGGCCAAAGGCATCGTTGATCATCGACGGGGTCCATCTCGGCACAGCGTCCTCCGGAATGATGGCATCCTTGAACCGGAACTCCGTCGGCCCCCCCCAGCACACACCGGCAATCTGACCAATCCAGCCCGCCTTCATCTTGTCGCGGTATTCGGACAACGGCAATCGACGAAACTCAGCCGCGGTCACAGAAAATGATCCCGCCAAACTTGTCACCAGTACCACCCAAGCCGATCTCGTGATCCAAAGCGATTTCATTGAACCCAGGATAATATTTCTGAGCGATATGTCGATCCCTCACCTCGGGTGCCTTTTCGCACCCCCTAACAGGCTCCTGTTCGCCGGCTCCTGGTTTTGCGCTCTGTGGCGATCCGATCCTCACTCTCCGGCTTCTGAAGTCGAAACCTTCCGCCCGTTAAACAACACGGTCTTGTTTTTCAGGCTGGGATTGGATTCAAACCGGATTCGAATCGATGGAGGCGCCTGACATTCGATCCGGACCGCCTGGTCCCGCAAGACCCAGGATACCCGAATCGGGCCTTTCACGGTGGCGGTTGTGCCCCGGGCCCAGCTCAGGCCGGACAACCGCGGGCTGATGACCACCTCCTCGGCGGCGGGCGCCGCCGGCAGAATCCCAAGGATGATGCGGTTTAAAAACAGCACGGGGGCCGAGGACCACGCATGACAGTGGCTCCGGGTCGGAAATCCTCCCGATCCCGTCGTGCCTGTCGGAAAACTCTCCCAGACCGTCGTAGCTCCCGCCTCGAGCATCGGCAGATAATTCTCATAAACCTGCTTCACGATCTCATCCTGAAGCCCCAGCTTTTCCAAGGTCTCATACAGATAAAGCACGGCAAACGGCGATCCGATCCGCACCATCTTCTCGGGAGGCTCCAACAGGTTCCTTTTGGCGGCGTCGAGCTGATCCGGACGAATCACATCATAGAGGACCGCGAGAAAGCTGGTGTGCTGACTGGTGGAGGGACTGATGGAACCGTCGTCGCGAATCGCATCCGGATAGGCGCCCCGAACAGGATCCCACAACCGGTTGACTCCCTGCGTCAATCGCTCCTGCAATTGATCCAGCCAGTTGTTGTATTGCGATTCCCCGATCACGCCCGCGGCCTGGCGCGCCGCCCGAATCGCTCCAATCATGAAGAGGGTGTTATGCAAAACAGTCTTCTGTCCCTGGTCGATCGGCGTCCAGTCAAACATGTTCCAAAAAGGCCCGCTGAAAAGCCCGTCCTTCGTCACATAGCCTTCGGCGCCTTTCAGGTTGCGAATGACGGACGGAAATATTTCGCGAAGGAACTCCCGGTCGCCCGTATGCCAGTAGTAATCCCAGGTGGAAATCCCCCAAAGAAAACTCCAGGCGGGAAGCAGACAATCCCAACACGAAGGCGTCTGACATCCCACCAGGGGATAGCGCTCCAGGGATTGAGCCGAAATCCGAATGCAGCGGCGCCCCAAATCCGTCGCCCCAAAGACGCCATAGGCAAACAACGATTCGTTCCGCGCGTCTCCCACCCAGTGTGTCTGTTCATAAAGCGGACAATCGGTGAAGGTGTCTTCCATGCAGAGCTTGAGGGTTCGGGACGAAATTTCCCAGATCTTGTCCAGGCGCGCGTCGCTGCAGCTGAATTGCCCAATGGCATCCACCGGATAGGTGGACTCGACAAGCTGCAAGTTGCGGATCGATACCGGAGACCGCATGTTGCGCAGGGTCATAAACCAATATCGGCCGGAGCGACGTTTCAACGACAAATAACGGTTGACCCCCGAGCGTGAAATGTAGCGCAGGCCATTGCGGTTGCCCCCGCTGTGCTGGATGCGCCCGTCCGGCGCGATGTATTCCACCGCGTACAAATCCACAACAACCCCCGCATCCGCCAGCAAATCGAAGGCGAAGTAACCGCAATTCTGCTCGCCCAAATCATAGAGCAGTTCCACATCTCCGTCCGGGCACGGATTGACCTCAGTCATGTCCGGCGTGTTGTGCATCAACGCCGCCGGATTTCGCACATACGCCAATCCATCCCCCACCTCCTGCCGCTGATAAAACTGCCAGGCGCTATCCTGCACAAACATCTCCCGCGATGGCATTACTTCAGCGCGCCGGCCCAGCTGTTTCCGAAAATCGGCCGGGGTTCGCACCCCCTGCAGCAACGACTCCACCTCTTTCCCATAGGCACGAATCTTCTCGGTCACCCGGGTGTCCTCGTCCCGAAAACCAATCCACCGCAGGTCGTTCGTCGCAAAGGCGTATTCCGGAAATCTCACAAAACACCACGGATTCTCGTGCCGGTTTTCGAGTAGATTGAAGAGTCGAAATCCCGACGGTTTCATGAAGCGCAGCGCCTTTTCCTTGTCATGCCCGCAAACCTCCCGAACAAAGGCCAGGACCAAGTGTTGCCCAGGCCTCAAGGAGAAACGTCCGTCCTTAGACTCGACGCCGTCGATCGCGAACCTCATGCCTTCGCTCTGCAGGCTGAGTTCGCAAGACTGGCTGTTCTCCAGAACGGTCGCCATGCCACAGGCGCAACTGACGGTATGGTTGGCCTCGATCAGGCCGGGATTGACCAGACGGGCGGCGGGCAGGCAAAAATTCAGCCCCTCCGCCTGCACAATTCTAGCCCCACGAAATGACTTCAAAGCCACCGGTTGGCGTGTCAGTAATGCCACATCGCGCGGATGAAGGCCCTTCCACGGCCCGGCATCCACGGAAAACAACTCCTGCGCCCGAGCAAACCGCAACCGGTTTTCGAGCCGCGCATCGTACCATTCCGCTGGCTCCATCTGGATGCTCACCTTGGGGGTGTTCGCCAGCCATGCCTCCGCCTTGGCCACCTCCCAGGTGCGATCCGTAATAATGGTCTCCCGCTTCCCATCCGATCGGTATACGTCCAACTGGGCCAGCAAACCCGGATGCCGGGGCACTCGATGAAAATCGCCAACCCCGAAATACCGGGCGATCACTCGAATCTCGTTTTCCCCGGACCGCAGGTAGCCGCTCACATCGAGTTCATCGAACTGGAAATGCTCGGGCCAGCTGCGGCTCGGCCCATCGTTCACCCATTGATCGTTAATGAACAACCGGTAATAGCTGTCCGCGGTGATCCGCATCCGTCCCTTTGAGGGATCACTGAGCCGGACCCGCTTGCGTGCCACCACGATTTCATTGTAGGCGGCCGGATCCGCGGGCGCCCGCCAAATCCAGCGGGCTTGCATTGTTTCCAAAGGCTTGCCCCCGATGGCGTTCGGGTTCGGCGAGGAGCCAGTAGTCCTGGCTGCTTCGCTCCATCCAAAGCCCTCTCCCATCGCCCCAAGCACCATCAACACGGTCAGAATTCTCATCATCTGCATGGGATCCATCCTAATCGATCCCGTTTGGAATGAAAATGCGTTTTGCGGACGAACTGCCGCCTCTATCGTGACCGTCCAAGCCGCCGTGCTGAAATAGTGTCAAGCCATTCCTTTTTTAGGAGCTTGATTAATGATTCGTTTCCGTCATGATCATTCGATCGGTCACCGAAACACACCCCGCAAACAATGGCGGAGCCATTGAGCGTAAGTGATTGGACCTGTGACCGGTCGATCTAGCGACCTAAATGATGCCCAAGACTGCTGACCCCTCTAGTCCGCAGCCGGATGCCCCCGCAATCCGGCCCGGCGCCCTGGCGACTGATCCCCACGCGCGAGCCGCCGATCGCAACCCCGAGGATTCGTCCTGCATCAGAATCCTCCTCATCGACGATGATCGCGGCGAGTTCCTCCTCACCCGCCGTCTCCTGTCGAAGGTCGAGCGCCAGAAATACGAACTCCACTGGGCCGCCTCGTATGCCGAAGGTCAATTGGCCATTCAAGGAAACGAATACGACGTGTTCCTGGTCGATTACCGCCTGGGGGAACGATCAGGCATGGATTTGCTGCGGGAAGCCAGAGCCTCCGGCCAAATGGCTCCGATCATCCTGCTCACCGGCCAGGGTGACCTCAGCACCGACGTGGAAGCCATGCGAGCCGGCGCTTCGGATTATCTGGTCAAAGGCGAACTCAACGCGGCCTTGCTCGAACGATCCATCCGTTATGCCCTCGAACGAACCCGCGCCATTCAAAAACAGCGGGAAAGCGACGAGCGCTACCGCACGCTGGTCGAAACCTCCCCGGATGCCATCGTCTGCACCGATCTCACCGGCAAAATCTTTCTGGCCAACCAGATGGCCGCCAAATCCCAAGGCCTCGGCTCCGTCAAAGAAATGTTGGGCCGCCGGGTATTCGATTTCCTCGCGGCTGAAGACCGCGATCGCGCGATTCAAACCTTAAACGACACGATCCAAACCGGCCTCTCTCAAACCATCGAGTTCACGCTGGAACGAGCCGACGGAAGCCATTATCCCGTCGAAGCCAGTTCCGCCAGAATGATCGACGCCCTCGGCCGCCCCATCGCCGTGATTTCCATCTTCCGCGACATCGCGGAACGCCGCCGGGCGGAGGGAACCTTGCGGAAACTGTCCCGCGCCGTGGAGCAAACCGCCGACCATCTGTTCATCACGGATCGCGAGGGCGTCATCGAATACGTCAATCCGGCCTTCGAACGATTAACAGGCTATTCCTTGTCCGAAGCCGTGGGCCAAACCCCGCGCATCCTGAAGTCCGGTTATCACAGCAGGGCCTTCTTCCAAGAACTGTGGGATACCATTCTCGGAGGACAGGTCTTCCGGAGCGCGTTTACCAACCGAAAGAAAAACGGGGAGGTCTTTTACGAGGAACAAACCATCACCCCCATCCTGGATCCCCAAGGCCTGATCAATTTCTTTGTGGCCACCGGCCACGATATCACCGCCAGAAAGAAAGCCGAGGAGGCCCTTCGCACAACCGAGGCGCGTTACCGCAGCATCTTCGAAAACGCCATCGAGGGCATCTACCAGTGCGCGCCCAACGGCCATTACCTCACCGCGAATCCCGCCCTGGCGCATATGCTCGGATTCGATTCCCAGGAGACATTCCTGACCAGCCTCGCCAGCGGTCATCACCAACTCTATGTCGACCCCCACCGCCGGCAGGATTTCCTCCGGCTCGTCGCCGACCAGGATGAGGTCTCGAACTTTGAAGCCCAGGTCTTCCGCCGCGACGGGCGAATCATCTGGATCTCCGAAAACGCGCGCGCCGTCCGGGATGCCTTGGGAGAAATTGTCCACTACGAAGGCACCGTCGAAAACATCACCCAGCGCAAGCAAGCCGAGCAGGACATGTTGCGGTTGGCCGCCTTTCCCCAATGGAATCCCAATCCGGTCCTCGAGTTTTCCGCCGAGGGCAACCTCTCCTACTTTAACCACGCCGCCCAGAACATGGCGGAATCCCTCCAGCTGGACCATCCGCAAGACATGCTCCCGCCGCAAACTGCGCAACTGGCGCGCGATTGCCTGGCCACTGGCAAGAGCATCATTCAACGCGAAGTCCGCATGGACGATCGGACCTTCTACTGGTCGTTCTTTCCCATCCTCGCCAACCAGGTCATCCACTGTTACGTCGAGGATGTCACAGAACGGCATGATTTGGAGTCGCGTTTGAGACACTCCCAAAAGATGGAATCGATCGGCCAGCTGGCCGCCGGAGTGGCACACGATTTCAACAACCTGCTTACCATCATCCAGGGGCAAGCCTGCTTGGTTCTCGCAAAATCCAAGCTGGATGCCCGCGCTGAAACGGCCCTCCAGCAGATCGTCACCGCCTCCGAACGCGCCGCCAACCTGACCCGCCAATTGCTCGCCTTCAGCCGACGGCAACCCATGCAGCCCCTGGCCATCAACCTGAACGAAGTCATCCACAACCTGGCCCGCATGCTGCAGCGGATCCTGGGTGACGATGTCTCGCTCGAATTCAACTCCGGCCAGAACCTGCCCGCCATCCTGGCCGATGTCAGCATGATGGAACAGGTGATCATGAACCTTGTCGTCAACGCGCGCGATGCCATGCCGAAAGGGGGACGGCTCATCCTGCGAACCGCCTCCCTCTTCATCACCGACGACTACGCCCAGCAGCACCCGGAAGCGCAATGCGGCCCTTGCGTCTGCCTCAGCGTCACCGATACCGGTTGCGGCATGGACGATGCCGTCCTGGCCCGGATTTTTGAACCCTTCTTCACCACCAAAGACATCGGCAAAGGCACCGGCCTTGGATTGGCGACTGTCTACGGCATCATCAAACAGCACCAGGGATGGCTCGAAGTCGAAAGCCAGGTCGGACGAGGATCAACTTTCAAGGTTTTCCTCCCCGCCACGCCCGAAATCAAGGCCGCCACCTCGGAAGGGGCCGTGCCCCCCGAATATCAAGGTGGATCCGAAACCATCCTCGTCGTCGAAGACGAACCTTCCCTACGATCCTTGATCGAGGAAATCCTCACCGCCCTCGGATACACCGTGCTGAAGGCCAGCTCCGGCGTCGAAGCCCTCAACCAGTGGCGCAGCCAACGCCCGCCTGTTCACCTCCTGATCACCGACATGGTCATGCCCGAAGGCATTTCCGGACGGGAACTGGCCGATGCGTTGCTCGCTGAAATCCCCGATCTCAAGGTGATTTTTATCAGCGGATACAGCGTCGATTTGTCGATGCCTGGATTCACGCTGGCCGAAGGCGTTAACTTCCTCCAAAAACCCTTCTCGCCCTACGCCCTCGCTCGGACCAGCCGTGACGTCCTGGATGGCCGTCCGATGACCGCCCCCGTTTGATCCGGACCTCCGCCTGTCCCAGGGCCGGATTTGGGCTCGAGAAAAGTCCTTGGCCCGCAAACCCTCGGGACTCCTATTCGGCTCCGTCCCAGCAATAGGTGCACAGCTGGCGCTTGGGCAGGCCAATCGCCTCCACCAAATCCTCCAAACGCTGGTACTGCAGACTCGTCAACTTCAACCGTTGTCGAATGCACTCCACCATCGAGCAGTGCTTTTCGCTTTCGGGATCGGTATACGCTCGCAAGTCCGCCTCGTCCACACGCCCCTTTTCCAGAATCGCCCGCCGGGCCGCCAAATCCATTTCCGATCTGGACCGGGAAAAATTCAGGAATTTACAGCCGTAGACCAGCGGAGGGCAGGCCGGCCGCATATGAACCTCCCGCGCGCCATATTCATACAACCGCTGGATAATGTCCTTCAGTTGCGTTCCGCGGACAATGGAATCCTCGCAGAACAATATGCGCTGGCCCTTAATCAATGAACGGATCGGCACCAGTTTCATCCGAGCCACCAGATCACGCACCGTCTGGTCCTGGGGCATGAAGCTCCGCGGCCAGGTCGGCGTATACTTGACAAAAGGACGACGATACGGAATGCCAGCGGCGTTGGCGTATCCCAGGGCATGCGCTGTGCCGGAATCCGGAATGCCGGCCACCTGGTCCAACTCTATCTTATCCTCCCGGGCCAGGGCCGCCCCACACCGGTTTCGCGCGACCTCCACATTGATTCCTTCGTAATCGGAAGACGGATACCCATAGTAAACCCAGAGAAACGCACAGATCTGAAGCCGATCCAAGGCCGGGCTTGCCACCTGGACCTCCTCCGGAGTCAGCAACACGATCTCCCCAGGCCCCAAAAACCGCTCCGTCTCAAACTCGAGGTTCGGAAAAGCAGTGGTTTCCATCGTGACCGCCCAGCCACCCTCCTTTTTCCCCAGAATCACGGGTGTGCGCCCCAAACGATCGCGGGCCGCATAAATGCCGTGAGCTGTCAGCAACAAGATGGAACAGGATCCTTCGATCAACTCCTGCGCGTGCCGAAGCCCCTCCGCAAAGCTGGCTTCCTCATCGATCAGCGCGGCCACCAGTTCGGTCGGATTAATCTCGCCGCTGCCCATCTCCGAAAAATGAACGTGCCGCCGACGAAAAGCCCGCTCAACCAGCTGCGGCAAATTCCGCACCACCCCCACGGTCACAATCGCAAAGTTGCCCAGGTGCGATCCAATCAGCAAGGGTTGGTCTTCGTAATCGCTGATCACCCCAATCCCCTGGTTGCCCTTCATTCGAGCCAGGTCGGTGTCGAACTTCGATCGGAACTGAGCGTTGGAAATATCGTGGATAAACCGGGTGAACCCCTTCCCATCGCTCACGGCCAATCCCCCTCGCACGGTCCCCAGATGGGAATGATAATCCGTGCCAAAAAACAGGTCACTCACACAATCCGTCTTGGATACAACTCCGAAAAAGCCTCCCATAATCCACTCCGGTTAGGACGATTGAACTTGCTTGTAGGTCATGCCAAACACCCCCGCAAATTATCGAACCCTCTCCCTCCAGGCGAGCGAAATCCACCGGCAAACGGGTCCTTTTCGCAAACTCAGCGGGATCGTGGCCTCGAGATGCTCCTGGCATTCAGGAGGACGCAGGTTTTCCACCGCCTTCGGTCCCAAACACCATCAGCCCCAGCTCCCGATGGTTCACTTTTCCCGTCCCGAGTTTCGGGATCTCCCGAATGTATCGAACCTCGCGCGGCACGCAGAGGTTCGTGAAACCGCGCGCCTTGATCACCTTACGCACCTGATCCACACTGAGCCGCGGTTCGTTGGTGACCGCGATCAATGCTTCACCCTTCTCTTCATCCGGCCGGCTTAAGACAGCCACCTGACAACGCAAGCCGTATTCGGGAAACGCCCCCGCAAGTGTCTCCTCCACCGCCGTCAGACTCACCATCTCCCCGCTCACCTTGGCAAAACGCTTCAGCCGCCCAAGTAGAAAGACAAAACCTTCCTCATCCACCCAGGCGATGTCTCCCGTATCATACCACCCTTGCATCGCCTGAAACTTCGCCTGGGCTTCGGAATTCAGGTAGCCTTTCATGATGTTCGGACCGCGAACCTGGAGCCGTCCCCCCCGATCCACCCCCTCCACCGGTTCCAGCCGGTGCTCGATCCCAGGCAGAAAACGACCCACCGAACCAAACCGCGGCGCCTGCGGAGTGTTCACACAAATCACCGGACTGCATTCCGTCGCCCCGTAACCCTCCAACACCCGCACCCCAAACTGCCGGGCCCAGTAATTCGCTGTCGCCTCCTGCAGCTTTTCCGCCCCCGCAAATAAATATCGAAGGTTCCGAAAATCATACGGATGCGCCTTCCGGCCATAGCCGTTCAAAAAAGTGTTCGTGGCCAGCAGAATCGTGCAGTTCCGATCGTAGACCGCCGAGGGTATCATCCGGTAATGCAACGGCGAAGGATAAAGGAACGTATAGATCCCGCGCGCAAGCGGAAGCAGCATCCCAACCGTCAAACCAAAACTGTGAAACAAAGGCAACGCATTGAAGATCCGGTCGTGATCATGAATATCGGTCACCGCCAACATCTGGCGAATATTGGCCATCACATTACCATGGGTGAGCTCTACCCCCTTGGGCATGCCTTCCGAACCGCTAGTAAAGAGAATCACCGCAGTCTCCTCCCGCCCCGGTTTCATCCAGGAGGCCCTTCCCAGTCTTTGCCCCCACCACGCCAATCCTTTCTCCACGAATCCAACCGAGCTTTTCACCTCCTCCAGATAAACCAGCTCGACACCGGCCTGGACCATGGAATCCAGATTCAACTTTGCGCGTTCGAGAAACCGGCGGGAGGTGATGATCTTTCGGATGCGAGCCAACTGAATACAAGTCAGCATCGTGGATACACCGGTCGAGAAGTTCACCACCGCCGGCACCTTTCCCAGCCACCATAAACTCAGCAAGACCAAAGGCAGTCCATTGACGTTGGGCAACAAAACACCGATGCGCTCCGGTTCCTCTCCCCAGCGCCGTTGCCAGACTCGAGCCAGAATCCGCACCCCTGTCATCAGACGATCGTAGCTCAAACAGGCGTGGCTGGCATCTTCCAGCACAATTTGCCTGGGGTTCCGCCTCGCGTTCTCTGCCACCCATCCCAGAACGTGAGACGCCCCGAAATCGGTCTCCACCTGCAACTGTTGACGCTCCATTCCGTCCCGAAGCCATCGCGTCAATGCCTGGCGCGCCACACTCGTGCTCGTATTGGCCATCGCCGGAGGACTAAAAACCTCGCTGAAATGCACCGTCACCTCCGGAAACCAGCGCGTCCACCCCGTGTGCCGCACCCAGGGCAGACGATTGGCTCCCCGTATGTATGCCAGGATGACCCGCGACCGGGTCTTGTGCAGCAGGAAACCGGTGCCTTCGAACAACTTCATCAGCGAACCGGTCAGCGAAATCCTCCCCTCCGCGAACAAGACCAAACGCCCCCCGCCTTGCAGATACTCCGCCATCCGTTTCACGGCATAAGGCGAGGCGGGATCAATCGGAAACGTCCTCCGGTTCACCATGATTCGTCGATGCAACCCACTGCCCGCCGCAGTCACACTCGACGTGACAAATCGCCAGTCTTCCTCAAGACAAAGTCCAATGAACAACCAGTCAAACCAGGAGACGTGGTTCGGAATCAACAGCACCGGACCGGGCGTCCGGAGCACCTCGGTGTTGTAGGCTCGAAAACGACACCAAATCTTGGCCACGATCCATAGCAGCTTTCGCGCGTATTTCATAGACCTCTCAATGCGTTCCTCATCGTCCCTTTCATCGACTCACCCCCCTCAACTCGATAACACCCCGCCCATGCCTCGCCGCCCTCTCCAGCGCCGCAGTTCCTGCCAAATCGCCCGCGGCCAACATGAAGATCTCACCCGGTCTTCAGCCGGATCCCACCCCCGAATATGCCAGCGCATCACCCTCCCCCAATAGGCCAAATTGATCAACACCAGGAAAGGCAAACTGCGCCAGCGCCGACGATCCAACACACATCGAACCACCCGCCTCACCATCCTCAGGGGACTGTAAAAAGCTCGCGTGACCCAATCATGACCCGCCTGCAAGGCCTCAACCGACAGCCCTGCCGGCTGATGCACAACATGATGAAAATCGTAATGCGCCCAGTTCCAATCAAGCAACCGACCTTGCTCCCTTGAAAATAACTTCGTCCCTGGCAATGGCGTGAACACCGAGACTTGAACGGCGTCGATCTCCAAGGATTCGAGCAGATCCAGCGTCTGCCGAAATACCGATGGACGATCCCCGTCGAAGCCAAAAACCACCCCCGCCTCCACCCCAATCCCATGATCGTGCAAGGCCCGAACCGCCTGCCGATACTCCTCCACCCGGTGACACCCCTTGTTGACCTCGGCCAGGTTCGCCGGCGAAAAGGTCTCCAATCCCACAAATACCCCAACACAACCCGCTTCCGCTGCCAAATTCAGCAACTCCCGCTCCTGCGTAATCGCCAACGTGGTCTGGGTCACCCACCTCTTTCCCAACGGACGCAACCCCTTCAGCAACTCACGCGCATACTCCCGGTCCGCCAATAAGTGATCGTCCACAAAGATAAAAAAACGCCCCGCCAAACCACCAACTTCCTCCAGCACCTCCCCGACCGGCCGACGTCTCTGACGACACTGGTGCGCCGCCGCCACCGAACAGAAGGCGCAACCCTGGTCGCATCCCCGCGTTGCTTGCACCGCGTGCAACGTCGCGTAGCTTCGCCCCGATAACAAATGCCGAGGCAACCTTGCCAGTCCCGCCAGTTCAGGACTGCTCCCATGCCGGTATATGCCGCGCGATTTGCCCGCTGCTACATCCGCTATCACCTCGGGCCATAATCCTTCCGCATCCCCCACAACCACCGCATCCGCATGCCCCGCCGCTTCCTCGGGACATAACGTGGGATGCATCCCTCCCAATACGACCGGCGTTCCCCCCTGGCGAAACAGCTCCGCCAATTCATAAGCCCGCGGCGCCAATGCCGTCATGCAGGTGATGCCGACCAAGTCAAATCTCTCTCCCCAAGGCACTTCCTCAATTTGCTCGTCCAAAATCCGCACCTCCGCCTCCGCCGGACTCGCCGCCGCCACACTCAGTAAACTCAACATCGAAAATCGAAACGTCTTGCCGTTGAACCACCAATGCCGCCCCAAATGACGCCATTGCCCGCTCGCGGGCGCAATAAGCAGAATCTTCATAACTGACCCTCCCGCAGTTCCCTGGCCTGTCGCTCAATGTTGGCGCATACCTCCGTCAACTGCTTCAATAGTTCCTGCGTCCGCCCAACCGGAGCCCCCCCCCAGATTTCCTCCGCCGCCCGATAATAATGCGGCAATACTTCATCCATTAACTCCGTCCCCGCCTGCGTCAATCCCACCCGATACGCCCGGCGATCTCCCGGCGTCTCCGCCCGCAAAACCAACCCCCTCGCCTCCAAACGATCCACCAATCCCGTCACGTTCGAACGATGCATGATCAAATATCGGCTCAACTCAATCTGGGACATCCCCTGCGAGGCATCCCGAAGCAAGTTCAAGATATTGAACTGGCTGGGACTCAAATCCCAACGCGCAAAAAATAACCGGCTGCCGTTCCACAACATCTCGGCCGTTCGCAACAACTGCAAGGTCGCCTCATACCTCGGCCCAGGCTGAATCATTTGTTTCATGGGATACAATCTATATATCGTTTGTTTATATGTCAACTATAGGATCCCAATGAACACGCTTTTTTTTCGATGGATCTCCATACGAAGGCCCGAGGCCTCGAACAGTGGATTCGATTGCGGATAGAATGACTGCGGCGCCTTCTACCACCAGAAGGTTGGGTCACCCGTCGTCCGAACCCGCATGCGATCGAAATTCCGCCACTCGGAATGCCCGTCGAGCATGAGTAAGTTGCCTCCGGCGGGGATGGCCCCGTTCAGGTGGGGCGCCTGGTGTCCCCTCCATCCGCCGTCGATTTTCGTGTAGCGGTTCTTGGATCGATCCTTTTCGTTTTGCCCCATGGACAACGTGCCGTCGGCGGCAATCACCCGGTCCGTCGGCGAAGGATTGACCAGGGTGCCGTCCTGGAGTCTCCAGGGCTTGGGATTCAGCGACTCGGTGATATTGGTGGCCGTGATTCGGCCGGATCCCTTAAAGGCAACGGCGTACCCGATCACCCGGTATCCCGAAACGTTATCTCCCGCGATCTCATTGCTCACCCCAGTCGTGAAACTCCAAAGCTCGTCGTTATTCTGCTTGGAAAACGCGGGACAATAAAGGATGGAGCGGGTGCCGCCGTTCTTGACGAACGCATTGGCGGCCCTGGCGGGCAGGTCCCAGGGCCAAACGGCCCCGGTGCAGTCCGGAAACTGATCATTGCTCTCCTCCGCATACATGCGGATCGCCAGGCCCAACTGCCGCATGTTGCTGTTGCACTTGATGCGCACCGCCTTGCTTTTGGCCTTGGCCAACGCCGGCAGAAGCATGCCGGCCAGGATCGCGATGATGGCGATGACGACCAGCAGTTCAATGAGAGTGAACGCCCTGGATGGCAGCCGGCTGGCCCAACGCCGGCAGTCGCGTGTTTCCGCCCTGCTCCCCTCGTGATTCTTCATGTTGCTCGCGTCTTTCTCGGCCGAGGCGACGATCCGTCCTCGATGATCGATCCTCGTCCTTTTGTCGTATTAATTTATTCCGGGATGGCCCCGTGCGCCAGTCTTGCCCCGTGGCCGGCAGGTCGATGCGGGCTGCGGCATCGAAGCAGCCCCTCGTCCGTCCACCCTCAGCAAAACAAGGAACCTCTGACATCCCGAAGCTGGTTTTGGCAACACCTTACTCGCGATTCCACAAGGCTGGGAACGCCAGATTGCGCTTATAAATCGCCATTTTGCGAATCGGCTTTGCACGACTTCGATCACTTGCGGCCATAGAGCCTCCGATACGCCAGCGGGGTCATGTTTTTCTCGCGGCGAAAGTAACGGGCGATATGTTCCTCACTGGTGAATCCCAGCGCCAAGGCAATTTGGGCGATGGTCTGATTGGTCTCCACCAACATGCTCCCGATCGTGGCAACCCGGGCCCGTCGGATCTCCTGAAGCGCGGATCGTTTGAGCACTTGTTTGAACCGCTTTTCCAGGACCCGGCGGGACAGGCCGGCGGCTCGCGCGACATCAGGCACCGACACCAGGCCGCGGGAATGATCCCGGATAAACCGGAGGGCGCTGGCCAGGTGGGGATCGTCCACCGCGACAATATCGGTCGATCGGCGTGCCACCACATGGGTCGCACGCACGAGGATCTTGATTCCGCGCGCCCGGCGGCCTCGCATCATTTGGTCCAGAATTTCGGCGCTTTCGTAGCCGGCGCGCTCAAAGTTGACCGCGACACTCGACATCGGGGGATCCGAAAGGCCGCAGATCAACTCATTGTTATCAACGCCAATGACCGCCACCTGATCCGGGACGTTCAGGCGGGCCAACCGGCAAGCCTCGATCACCTGTTGTCCACGGTCGTCGTTGCAGGCCATGATCCCAGCCGGCTTGGGCAAGGATTCGAGCCAGCGAGCCATGTGCAGGCGATCCGCGGATCCGGACAGCTCTTCGCGGGCCGCTGGAAACCGGTAGAAATGAGTTTCAAATCCGGCCTCGGCAATCCGGCGGCTGAAGCTCTCCCCCCGTTGCTGCGACCAGGGAGTCCTCTCGGTGTCGCTGTAGGCCATTCCGCAGTAGCCAAACACCCGAAAGCCCGCATTGAGCAGATGTTCGGCGGCCATGCGGCCAATCGTCTGGGAATCGGTCACCACGTTGACCAATCCGGGAATCTCCGTTCGGCTGTGGCCCACCACCACCGCTGGAATCCCGCTGGCCAACACCTCGTCCACGTTTTCCACATCGCGCAGAATCAGCCCGTCGGCGTCCAGCGTCCTCAACAACGGCCAGGCCTTCTCAAGACCGGCCGGCTCCCAGAAAAATGACCACGGCCCGTGATGATGGGCATAGCTGGCCACGCCGCATAACAAGGCCCGGCCCGATGCCCTCGAGGATTCCAACAACAACACGACTTTGGGAACAGCCGAAGACTCCCCCGAATTCCGGCGGCTTGATCTGCGCATGCCCCCGGTCTACCAAAGCCTTCTCGGAATGACAAGCATTCGCAAATTGGCGTTATATTTGCGCAAATTGGCGTTGGGTTGGTTCCCGTGCCGCGTAATATCGAATCCAATGCCGTCATTCAATCCGGTAATCTTATGGAAATTCGCCAATAAACTTGTCGGCCTCCCGGCTTTTTGAAATCCTGTTCTCCAATCCAATGAGCTAAGAATCAACCATGAGCGCAAAATATGTCATCGGTCTCGATTATGGCACCAATTCGGTGCGCACACTGATTGTCAACGCGGCCAACGGCCGTGAAATTGGCACCGCGGTCTGGGAATACGAACATGGCACCTCCGGAGTGATCCTCGGACGCGATCCTCACCTCGCCCGCCAGCACCCCGCGGACTACGTCAAGGGAGCCGAGGAATCCATTCGCGCCGCCTTGTCGCATGCCCACGATCGGGTGCCCAGTTTCCGGCCCGATCAAGTCGTGGGCATTGGGGTGGATACAACGGGAAGCACCCCCATCCCCGTCGACGCTCAAGGCCGGCCTCTGGCGTTCCAGAAGCCATTTGCCAATCACCCCGCCGCCATGGCTTGGCTTTGGAAAGATCATACCGGCGTCGAGGAAGCCGCGGAAATCACTTCCTTGGCCAAACGGGTGCGCCCGCAATACCTGGCCAAGTGCGGCGGCACCTATTCCAGCGAATGGTTCTTCAGCAAAATCCTGCACTGCCTCCGGACATCCCCCGCCGTCTTCAAGGCCGCCTATACATGGGTGGAATTGGCCGACTGGGTGCCGGCCATGCTGACGGGCACCGAGGCGCCCGCCCAAATCAAAGTCGGAATTTGCGCGGCCGGTCACAAGGCCATGTTTAATGAAGATTGGGGGGGGTATCCGGACGCTCAGTTCCTCGGAAAACTCGATCCACAGCTGGCCGAGTTGCGATCCCGCCTCTGTTCTCAGGCCTATGCGGTCGATCAAACGGCCGGGCGACTGACGGACTCCTGGGCCCGGCGGACGGGTCTGCCTGCTGGCATTCCGGTCGCCGTCGGGGCGTTTGACGCCCACCTGGGCGGCGTCGGCTCCGGCATCGCCCCCGGGACCCTGGTGAAAATCATCGGCACAAGCACCTGCGATATGATGGTCGTGCCGGTCGGCCAGAGACTCGCCGACATCCCCGGCCTGTGCGGCATCGTCAAGGGCAGCATTCTTCCGGGTTACTACGGTCTCGAAGCCGGTCAATCAGCCGTGGGAGACATCTTCAACTGGTGGGTTAATTACATCCAGCCGATGGGTTCCAAAGTGTCCTACCAAACCCTGGATGAGGCGGCCCGGAAGCTCCAGCCCGGCGAGTCCGGATTGGTTGCCCTGGACTGGAACAACGGGAATCGCACCATCCTCGTCGACCAGCGCCTCACGGGAATGCTGGTCGGCCAGACCCTTTATACAACTCCCTCTGAAATCTATCGCGCCCTGATTGAAGCCACCGCCTACGGAGCCCTCACCATCATCAATCGGTTCGAGGAATATGGGGTGAAAGTCAAACAGATCGTGAACTGCGGCGGAATCGCGGACAAAAGCCCGATCACGATGCAGATTTACGCCGACGTCACCGGCCGGCCGATGAAGATCAGCCAGTCGGCCCAAACCTGCGCCCTGGGCGCGGCGATCGCCGGAGCCGTGGTCGCCGGCGCGCACAAGAATTTCGCCGCCGCCCAAAAAGCGATGACTAGCCTCAAGCCCAAGGTCTACACCCCCAACTCCAAGGCTCACGCCACCTACAAACAACTCTATCTCATCTACCGCAAACTCCACGACGCCTTTGGCACCAAAGGATGGCAGGGCAACCTCCACGACGTCATGAAGCAACTCATTGACATTCGCAACCGCGTCCGCCAGTAAATAATCCCACACGAATTATAACCGTCGATCATTCAGGAGATATTAAATATGCTTAACGTCAATCATTGCATTCCCGCTCTCTCGGCCGCCGCCTGTGTCCTCGGTCTCGTTGGCTGTGCGTCGCTCACCTCCCCGTCCGCCTCGGGCCGCATCAGCCAAAAGCCCTTCGGCGCCACCAAGGACGGCATCCCCGTGGAGGTTTTCACGCTGCGCAACGCCAACGGCGTCGAGGCCCGAATCTGCAACTACGGCGGCATCGTGCTGTCGCTCCAGGTCCCCGACCGAAACGGCCGCTTCGGCGATGTCGTCCTGGGCTACGACACCCTGGCCGAATATGAGAAGGAAAGCCCCTACTTTGGCTGCCTGGTGGGCCGGTACGGCAACCGGATCGCCAAAGGCAAGTTCAAGCTCAATGGCCAGGAATACTCCCTCGCCATCAACGATAAACCCAACACGCTGCACGGCGGCATCAAGGGCTTCGACAAGGTCGTTTGGAAAGCCCGACCGTTCACCAGCGATCTCGGTCCCGCCCTCGAACTCCGTTATTTGAGCAAGGACGGCGAGGAAGGCTACCCGGGCAATCTCGACGTCAAGGCCGTTTACACCCTCACCGCCGATAACAGCCTTCGACTCGACTACACCGCCACCACCGATAAAGACACCGTCTTGAACCTTACCCACCATTCCTATTTCAATCTGGCCGGACGCGGAGACATCCTGAACCACGTGGTTTATCTTAATGCGGATCGATTCACCCCCGTCGACAGCACGCTCATCCCGACGGGCGAGCTGCGACCCGTCAAAGGCACTCCCTTTGACTTCAATACCCCGACCGCCATCGGAGCCCGCATTAACCAGGACGACGAACAATTGAAATTCGGCAAAGGCTACGATCACAACTGGGTGATCAACAAGCCGATGAAACAACTCGGGCTCATGGCCCGCGTGACCGAACCGACCACCGGCCGCGTGCTCGAAGTTCTCTCCACCGAACCCGGCCTCCAGTTCTATTCCGGCAACTTCCTGGATGGCAAACTCAAAGGCAAAGGCGGCTGGGTTTACCAGTTCCGCAACGCCTTCTGCATGGAACCTCAGCACTACCCCGATTCCCCCAACCAACCAAACTTCCCCTCCGTGGCCCTTAAGCCCGGTCAAACCTACCAGAACACGATTATTTACCGGTTCTCCGCCCAGTAACCATTAACCACGACCACGCTCCCCAAAGGAAAAGGCCACACCATGCATATACTTGATTGGATCGTCATCGTCCTCTACTTCGGTCTCATCGGCTGGGTCGCCTGGTGGTACGGGCGGCATCAGAAGGACAGCATCGATTATTTCCTGGCCGGCCGAAACGCAGGATGGATCGTGATCGGAGCGTCCATATTCACGTCGAACATCGGGTCAGAACACATCGTCGGCCTCGCCGGCCAAGGGGCCTCGACCGGCTTTGCCATGGCCCACTGGGAATTGCACGCTTGGTGTCTGATTGTGCTGGCCGGGCTGTTTGTGCCTTTCTACTATAAATCGGCCGTCCAGACGATTCCCGAGTTTCTGGAAAAACGCTTCAGCTCGCATACCCGCCTCGTCCTCTCCTGCGTTTCCTTGGTTCTCTATGTCTTCACCAAGGTCAGTGTCACGGTTTATGCCGGCGCGATCGTTTTTCGGGCGTTGCTGCCCGACACCTTTGGCTCGCCCGAAAACGCCTTCTGGGTTGGAGCTTTTTCCACCGTCATTATCACCGGCGTTTACACCGTCTTCGGCGGCATGCGCGCCATCATGAACACGGCGACGCCTCAGGCGGTGATCATCTTGCTGGGTTCGTTTATCATTACGGCGATCGGTCTTACAAAATTAGGTGGCTGGGGTGAACTGGTGCGGTTGGCCAGCGAGAACAAGGAGCAATTTGCCCTTTGGCGCCCCCTGTCGGATCCCGATTTCCCGTGGCTCGGAGTTTTGATGGCCTCGCCCATCATCGGTCTTTGGTATTGGTGCACCGACCAATACATCGTCCAACGCACCCTGTCGGCCAAGGATCTGCCGACCGCCCGTCGCGGCGCCCTGTTCGGCGGCCTCCTCAAGGTCTGGCCGGTCCTGATCTTCCTAATTCCAGGCATGATCGGATGGGCGATGCACCAGAAGGGCATCATCCAACTGCCATTCAAGATGGGAGCCGACGGCTTGGCAACGACCACCATCGATGGAGATCTGGTCTTTCCGACCCTCGTCAAGCTCCTCCTGCCCCCGGGGATTCGGGGCCTCATCGTGGCTTGCTTGCTCGCGGCCTTGATGAGTTCGCTGGCCTCGCTGTTCAACTCGAGCGCCTCGCTCTTCACGGTCGACATCTATGATAAGTTTCGCCCCAATCAGTCGCCGGCGCACCTGCTTTTGGTGGGGCGCATCGCCACGACCGCCGTGGTCGGCTTGGGCATTATTTGGATTCCGGTCATGGCACAGGTCTCAAAAGGGGGCCTCTATCAATACCTTCAAAACGTTCAGGGATACCTCGCGCCGTCGATCACTGCGGTATTCTTCCTGGGGCTCTTCTGGAAGCGGATTAACGCCACTGCCGCCACCTGGGGGCTTGTGGCGGGTTTTGTCCTCGGCATGGTCAAACTGACGCTCCAGACCTTCTACGGCAAGGCGAAGCTCACGACGCCGGTCCTCTTTGCGCAGATTGGCGACTTCAATCCCTATTACTCCACCGGCGTTCTTTTTGCCATCAGCGCTCTGATCATGATTGTGATCGCTCTGTTAACCCCGCCTCCTCCCGAAGAGAAGATCAGAGGACTTACCTATGGTTCCATCCACCGGGAAGCGTCCGACGAGATCCACAAGAGCTGGGATTGGGGCAACAAGCTCCTGGCCGGTTCCATTCTGGTCATAGTCCTTGGCATGTATCTTTACTTCAGCTTCTGGCTGGGTTAGCGATGCACCCTCGGCTGGGCATGGTTTGTTTGACACAGGTAACTCAATAATTCCGCCTCATGAAAATGTTACTGCAAAAACTGGGGACCACGTGCTGCGCTTTGGCCACGATGTCGCTGGTCTCATCCGGCATCGCCGCTGACTCGGGCGCAAGCCTCACAGTCCGCGTCAACCAACCCGCTCACCGGGTTGCCCCAACGCTGTGGGGCATTTTCTTTGAGGACATCAACCTGTCGGCCGATGGTGGCATTTACCCGGAATTGGTTCGGAACCGATCGTTTGAAGACGCCCAGACCCCCGAATACTGGACGTTGTCCAAGCCCGCGGGTGACCAGGAGAGTGCGATCCAGATTGACACCAGCCGGCCCTTGAATCCGATGAATCGCCACAGCCTGCGCCTGCGCGCCAAACCGGGCGCAGTGCTGCGAAACCCCGGTTTTTGGGGCATGAACTTTGTCAGCGGCGAATCCTACCACGTCCGCCTGGCCGCACGGGCGGAAAAGGACTTCTCCGGTAACCTCGGAATCATCCTGGAAAAGGCTGAAGGCGGCGAGCTGGCCCGCGGGCAAGTCACAGGCCTGACAACCGACTGGCGATATTTCGATCTGACCCTAAAGCCCTCGGATGCCGATCCCCACGGAAAACTCGGCATCTCCGTTCAAGGAAACGGCACCCTCTGGCTGGATATGGTCTCCGTCATGCCGGCCAAAACCTGGAAAAACCACGGTCTCCGAATCGATCTCTGTGAAATGCTCGCCGGCCTGAAACCCGCCTTTGTCCGATTTCCCGGCGGTTGCTGGGTGGAAGGCGATGACATGGCCCACATGTATAACTGGAAGAAAACCATCGGCGACATTGCCCACCGTCAGCCCCTCTGGAATATCTGGGGCTACCATGCCACCCACGGCCTCGGCTACCACGAGTATCTCCAACTCAGCGAAGACCTGGCCGCCGAACCCCTCTTCTGCATCAATGTCGGAATGTCCCACAAAGAAAACATCCCGATGGATCAGATGGGACAGTGGGTTCAAGATGCCCTCGACGCCGTCGAGTACGCCAATGGCCCAACCCACACCGTCTGGGGAGCCTTGCGCGCCCAACACGGCCACCCCGCGCCCTTCAATCTCAAATACCTCGAAATCGGCAACGAAAACGGCGGCCCGCCCTACTACGAACGATGGCCACTGTTCTACAAAGCCATCAAGGCCGCGCATCCTAACATCCAACTGATCGCCAATGTCTGGGGCGGATACCCAACAAATTACGCCCCCGATATTATCGATGAGCATTACTACAATAATCCCGAGTTCTTCATGCAACAGGCCTATCGCTACGATTCCTACGATCGCAAAGGCCCCAAGGTCTTCGTCGGCGAGTATGCCGTCACCCAGGGCTGCGGTCAGGGCAACCTGCGGGGCGCCCTCGGCGAAGCCGCTTTCATGACCGGCATGGAACGGAACTCCGATGTGGTCATCATGGCCGCTTACGCCCCCCTCTTCGTCAATGTCAACCACCGCAAGTGGAACCCCGATCTCATCAACTTCGATAGCTCCCGGGTCTACGGCCTGCCCAGCTATTATGTCCAAAAACTCTTCAGCGAACATCGCGGCGATGTCGTCCTGCCGATCGAGTTGAACTCGCCTGCCGCAATAAATCCGATCAAGGAAGGCGCCATCGGCGTCGGCACCTGGGCAACCCAAGCTGAGTTTAAGGACATCCGAATCACCCGCGAAGGAAAGACCCTCTATTCCGCCGATTTCGCCAAGGGCACTTCTGACTGGACGAAACTCGGTGACGGCACATGGGCGGTTCAGGACAACGCCTTCCGGCAGACCAGCATGAACCAAAACGTGCGCGCCATTCTCGCCAATCAAAAATGGGATCACTACACCTATGCCCTCAAAGCACGCAAACTCGGCGGCGACGAAGGATTCCTGATCCTCTTTGCCGTCCAGGATCCCGAAGCCAAATCCTGGTGGAACCTCGGCGGCTGGGGCAATAAACGCCATGCCCTCGAACTCGGCGGCGTGATCGGCAACGAGGTCGACGGACAAATCGAAACCGGCCGCTGGTACGATATCCGTATCGAGGTCTCTCAAAGCCGGATCCAGTGTTACCTCGATGGCAAACTCATTCATGATGCGAAACCTCCATCGGTCCAGGCCCTTTATGCCAGCGCCACCCTGGATACCGCCCGCAATGAAACCGTCCTCAAGGTTGTGAATACCGCGCCGCACGCCCTGGAAACCGACATCAGACTCACAGGCGTCGATCGCCTCGCCGGCCCCGCCCAAGTCATCCTGCTCGCGTCGGACAAACCCGAGGACGAAAACTCCCTCGAGCAACCGGAGAAAGTGTCTCCAAAGTCCACGACCCTGCCCTTGACCAGTCCATCCTTTAAACATGCCTTCCCTGGCAATTCCTTTACGGTCCTGCGCGTGAAAAACCAATAAACGCTGGCCATGAAGACAAACCATCGCCTGGCGGCGTTCCTATTCGCTCTGACATTCGCCACAAGCGCATCAGCCGATGTCATGGTCGATGGCCAGCCGCCCGTTCGGATACACCCCGCCGCACCGCCTCAGGCCCGGCCTTTCAGCCCGCACGATGTCCGCCTGCTCCCTGGCATTTTCCTGGACGGCCAGCAAATCGCGGTTAATTGGCTCCTGAGCCTCGAGCCCGACCGGTTCCTTGCCAACTTCCGAAAAGAAGCCGGCCTCCAGCCGAAAGCAACCCATTACGGCGGTTGGGAATCCCAGGGAGTCTCGGGCCATGCAGGCGGCCACTATCTCAGCGGCTGCGCTTTGGCCTACGCATCCACGGGTGATCCGCGATTCCTCGAACGCGTCAATTACATGGTCTCGGAACTCGCCGAATGCCAGAAAGCCAACGGCAACGGATACGTCGCTGCCATTCCCAATGGTAAGAAAATCTATGCCGAGGTCGCCGCAGGCAACATCCGCTCCGCCGGCTTTGACCTGAATGGAGGCTGGGTCCCAAACTATACCTTGCACAAACTCTTCGCCGGTCTTCGCGATGCCTACCGGCTCTGCAATAATTCGCAAGCACTCGCCGTCGCCCAGGGCCTCGCCGACTGGATGGATCAAGTCCACGCCAATCTCGACGAATCCCAGATGCAAAAAATCCTCGCCTGCGAACATGGCGGCCTGAACGAAACCTTCGCCGATCTCTACGCCGATACCGGCAATCAACGATACCTGAAACTCTCCCGGCGGTTTCATCACCAGGCTATCCTCGATCCCCTCGCCAGAGGCGAAGACGTCCTCCCCGGTAAACACGCCAACACCCAAATCCCTAAACTCATCGGCCTGGCCACCCGCTACGCGCTGGCTGGGGATCCAGCCGATCGCGCGGCCGCCGATTTCTTCTGGAACCGCGTCGTTTACCATCACAGCTACATCACCGGCGGCCATTGCGACCACGAACACTTCGGCCCCCCCGATCGCCTCAACGATCGCCTCAGCCCGGCCACGACTGAAACCTGCAATGTCTACAACATGCTCAAGCTCACTCGCCACGTCTTCGGCTGGAACCCCCAGGCGTCTGTGGCCGATTTCTACGAGCGCGCCCTTCTCAACCACATCCGCGCCACTCAACACCCCGATGGCCGAGTCATCTATAACCTCTCGCTTAAACCAGGACATCATAAAGAATACCAATCGCTCGATGACGCCTTCACCTGCTGCGTCGGCACCGGCTTCGAAAACCATGTCCGAGCCCATGAAGCCATCTATTTCCATGATGCCTCCAACCTTTGGGTCAACCTGTTCATCGCCTCGGAACTCCGATGGAAAGCACGCGGCATCACGTTGCGACAGGAAACCCGCTGGCCTGATGCCGATTCCGCCACGCTAACGTTCACCTGCGATCGCCCGCAACGCTTAACCCTCCGCCTCCGCCACCCCCATTGGGCACAAAATGGCTTCCAGATCTCCGTCAATGGCCGACCCCAACGCCTAATCACCACCCCGTCCAGCTACGCCGAGATCCATCGCCGTTGGCAAACCGGCGATCGTCTCCAGCTCACGTTCCCCATGTCCCTGCGCACCGAAGCCATGCCCGATAATCCCAAACGCATCGGTGTCTTCTACGGCCCCACACTGCTCGCGGCCGACCTCGGTCCCCTTGATGATCCAAAGGCCACACAACCGAACTTCGTTCCCGTCCTCATCACCGAAAACCGGCCGGTTTCCGATTGGATTAAACCCTTATCCCCCGCGCCACTCCTCTTCAAAACAACCGGCGCCGGCAAACCGCGCGACCCCGAACTCGTTCCCTTTCACAAGCTCCATGACCGCCGCTACACCGTCTTCCTCGATCTCTACACCCAAAACGAATGGGGCCAACGCGAAATCGACCTCCGCGCCGAACAGGAACGCGAACGCCAGATCGCCCTCCGCACGGTCGACCTGCTTCGCATCGGCGAAATGCAGCCCGAACGCGATCATAACCTGCAGGGCGACAAAACCAGCGCCGGCGAACATCTCGGACGCAAGTGGCGCCATGCCATCGATGGCGGCTGGTTCTCCTTCGATCTTAAGGCCACCCCAGATCAGGCCCACGAATTGACCTGCACCTTCTGGGGCGGAGAAACCGGCCAGCGAAAATTCGATATCCTCATCGACGACGCCCGGATCGCCACTCAAACGCTCAACCAGGATAAACCCGGCAAATTCTTCGATGTCACCTATCCTGTCCCCAAGGAACTGACCCAGGGCAAACAAAAGGTCACCGTCAAGTTCCAGGCCCACCCCGATCACTGGGCCGGCGGCCTTTACGGTTGCCGCTTGCTCAAACCGTGATGCCAAACAGCGCTTCCGACCGGTTTTCTGAACCACTAATTTTCACTAGTCCACACTAATGAACCCCGAGAAAACCCCTGTTTATAAATAATCAATACAAAAGGAGTCCGGTACTGAGGCAAATAGCGCAGGATATCGGATGGCTCGATTGAGCGACAGACTTCCATTAACATTTTTCTCTTCTGCAAATTAGTGAAAATCAGTGAAGATTAGTGGTTAAAACTTCTTTAACTCGATTCAAGACGTTGGGTGCGTCCTGTGTTCCGCGACAGTTTTTTGTCGCACCTACGACAAAAACTGTCCTGATAGCGGTTCCTTGCGTAACGGGGGAGAAGAAGGCGGTTCATTCCCCAATCTCGGCCTTGGCGCAAGCGACGATGCGATCGATTTCACGGGCCAATGCCGCGTCCATTTCTGGGACAGTATGCGTGCTGAGAATCCGTTCGACTTCCGTTCGCAGACGATCGCCCATCGAGGTTCGGCCGCCCTCTTCCCATGCGCCATAAACTTGGCGTGTCCATGCCGGACCGGGCATCCATAATTCTCGCCGGTAATTTTTAATCGTGTGATCTTCGGCCAAGAAGCTGCCCGCGGGGCCCACGGCTTGAATGACATCGGTCGCGAAGTCTCCCGGGGCAATCCCAAAGCCTCGCACAACGCGTTTCACATAGGCCATGACCTCGTTATCAGCCATCAACCAGGCAAGGCTGCCGGCGTGGTCGGGGCCGCAAATGCCCGCATGACCAAACATGTCGGCGCCAGCCAATGCGCCCAGCACCAAGGTGGTGGCTTTCTCGATTCCAGCCTGGGCATCGAGGACTTTGGCGTCCGTTAAACCGACATTGATATAAATCGGAAGTCCGTAATGCTTTCCCATGGCCACCATGGCCATGCCCATCAATGCCTGTTCGGGCGAACCGAACGAGCAGATGCTGGTTCTTGGATCCAGAATATGCGGGATGCCACCATATTTCATCGGGATCCCCGGCGCGATCAACTGGGTGACGACAATTCCCGCAAGGATCTCGGCATTTTCCTGGGCTAATGTGGCAGCAAGGGTGGCCGGGGCGGTTCCGGAGGTCATCGCCATCGGGCCAACGGAAACCGGCTGGCCTGCGGCCGCGAATTCGAGGACCATGTCCAGACCGTCGTTGGGAAGCTGCAATGGGCTGATCGGTTCGAGGAAGGCCTCGGTCATGGGACGTTCTCGCAAGGCCTTCTCGCCACCAACCAATGTCCGGTAAATTTCCAGAACATAACGCGCGGTTTTGCCATTGTGGGTCCAGGCCATTGTTGGCTTGGTGGTTCCTTTAGACAATTCGGCTGTGAGGACCACCTCTCGATATTTCTCACTGATCTCAGCGGGTTGAGCCATGGCGCCTACAAAATTGATGTTAGGAAGGGCATCCGCCAGACGAATCGCATCCCGCGCGTCCTGCAGAGTTGCCGGCCGCACGCGTTCGGTGTGGAGATCTAGCCATCGATACTGACCCGGGCTCGAGAGCTGCACCAGGTCCCCGTCGTTAAACCGCGCCACTCGAGCTGGATCGCGTCCGTTCAAGACATACTTCTTGCCAACGATCTGAAGGCTGTTCATCACCAAAGATTCGGAAAAATGAGCAATCGGACGTGATGTCTCCACGCGCGCGCCGGTGCCTTCGACGAGTTTCAGGATCTCCGGATGATGGATCATGATGCCGGTATCGCTCAGGATTTTCAGGCTGGCTTCATGGAGGGCCTGGATCTGTTCGATGCGCAGCAGGCTGACTGCGGGATTGCACGTTGCCATGTTTGTTGGGAACTCCTTAGGACTGAGTTTCATTGCGGGACATTCTGCCATATAAGGTGACAGCTTCAATCTTCAAGATTTGCTTTAAGGACTGTTTTGAGATAGGATGAGAGAAATGAATCCGGATCCGATGCCACCGTTGCTGCCAGAAACAGCGATTCACGTCCTCAACAAATCGAAGAGCGGTTTGGGGAAAGTAGGATTTGTGATTGCTGCAGTGCCCTGGATCTTCTTTCTCATGATAGTCATTACCCGGCCCAGGTGAGGTTCGATCCTATCAACCCTTGGCGGGTTGGCTTCCATGGTGGCGTTTCCTCTGGCTCTGATCATCAACACTCTCGCTTTGATCATGAACCGGGGCCGGCCTTACGCCGCCGCCGGTTTGGTTCTCGGGCTGGCGATCCTCGCGCTCTTTTTCATTTCCGTCTGCGTCTGAAGGGGCAATCCTGCCAATTGGGGTCTGCCCTTAAATTAATAGTTAGCGTTCTGCTCCAGGCTGTGATCGATCCGGGTTGCCCGGTCGCCCCTGCCAAAGCCGTCCGCTAACCGGATTCAAATGCACGTAACAGACGAGCTTCAACAGGCAATCATCTCCTTCCACGATTCGGGCTTGAAACCGGCTTTGCAGCAGATGCCCAATGCGCCAATGGCGCCGGTTGAAGTAAACCGTGAAGGCCGTGAGATGCTGCCACATGAGGGCGCAATGGACGAACCATGCCTCTCCGGCTGAAGGCTCCCGATCGAGATATTAATCACTATCTTTTATTTTAAGGGCAGACCCCTAGACTGGCCCGGGCAGAGGGTAGATCCCAAGGCTGGCGAGGGCAGACTCCTTGGCTGGGGACGCGTTGAAAAACCAAGAAACGGTTCCGGGCCGGTTTCCGATTACGGAGCACATCAGCCCTGCTGCTACCAACGACAACCGGTTCTATCGGCTGCGGATTTTGGATATCCCCTGACGCCCCTGGTTTTTGCTGGCGATCAACCGCAGGACAGGTAACCTGCCTCCATGAACAGAATCCTCAATACGGCCCTGATCGGGATGGGCCTGGGTCTGGCGTGTATGTGTTTCGCGCAAAGCGTCCCTTCAGGTGACGCGCTTCCTTCGATAGCCGGAGTCAGGGAATGGAAGTTGATCTGGCAGGATGAATTCAACGGCACTGAGCTCGACGAGAAAAAATGGAATCGACTGGGCGATTGGAAACGGCGGGACGGCTTTTGGGTCAAGGACGATGCTTACTTGAGCGGGCGCGGCACCCTGCTCTTGCGGACCAAGAAAGATGGCGATCGCTACACGTGCGGAGCAATCAATACCCAAGGCATGTTCGAGCACGCTTTTGGCTACTATGTGGCCCGATGCAAAATGCCCAAACAGCCAGGACACTGGCCTGCGTTCTGGATGATGTGCCCGGGCGTGAGCAAGATCGGCGATGGCGGACGCGACGGCACTGAGATCGATATCGTGGAAATCCCGTGGCGGGACGGCAAAATCACCATGAATCTCCACTGGGATGGCTACGGGAAAGAACACAAATCCGCGGGCACGAATACGACCATCAAAGCGCTGACCGAGGGTTTCCATGACTACGGCCTGCTTTGGACGCCCGAGGAGTACGTGTTTTACGTGGACGGCAAGGAAGTCTGGCGCAGCCAGGCCGGCGGGGTGTCGCAGGTGCCTGAGTTTCTCAAGCTCACCGAGGAGATTGGCACGTGGGGCGGTGACATTCGGAAAGCGGAGTTGCCCGACTATTTTGAAGTCGAATATGTTCGGGTCTACGAGATGCGCCGGTAACCGTTCTCTTGCTCAACCTCGGTCTGCTCCCCAACAACACCAGCCTCATTCCTCCAGTAAGAAATCGAGGTTGTCAACCGCGCGAAGCCGCCACTTCCGCCAGTCGGCGAATCCCCTCGCGGACGATCTCCGGAGACTGGGAAAAGCTGATCCGGACGCATTCATGTTGATGCGGCCATGGATCAGACAAACCATAGAAAAAGTACTCACCGGGCACGATGAGGACATTTCGCGACTTCAAGCGTCGATAAAGCTCCCGGCTGGTATAGCGCAGGCCTCGAAGCCAGAGCCAAAGAAAGAAAGCGCCCTCGCTGACATGCAGGGCCCAGTCCACCTTGGCCGCCCCCAGGTATTCCTCGATGCTCTCCTGGGCGGCCCAACTCCGCTCCCGATAAAACGGCTGAAGAATCCTCGGGCCCAGCTCAAGGAGCTCCCCGTTCTCGATCAGGGGCAGGACAAGCTGCTGGCCCACATTGTTGTTTGCGAGGCCTACAATCGCCGTCCAAGATTGGATTGCCGCCGCGATTTCAGAGGGACCGACGACGATGCCCGTGCGGACGCCAGGCAAGCCGAGTTTGGATAAGCTGAAAAGATTGATGACATGGGGCGCCCAATACGGTTTGGCTTCGGTGAACACCACCTTGGGGAACGGCACTCCGTAAGCGTTATCGACAACAAGGAAAATCGCGTAGCGCGCCGCCAGATCGGAAAGCCGGATCAATTCCTCTTCCGTCAACACATTGCCGGTGGGATTCGTGGGGCGGGAGACAGTGATTGCGGCGATATCACCCGACTCGAGGCATTGCTCGACGGCAGCGAAATCAATGTGATACTTGAACCGTCGTTTGGATTCTCCGTCAGGCCAGGATATGGCAGGGCGACAGACCACAAACAGGTCTGCCTCCAATCCCTGATCCGCGTAGCCAATGTATTCCGGAGCCATCGGCATGAGGATTTTTCGCTTGGCCCCACCCTGTCCGCGGCCCGCCAGCAAATTGAAGAGGACAAAGGCGGCGACCTGGGTCCCGTTCGTCACCGCGATGTTGTCCGGAGTCACAGGCCAGCTATAACGTTTCAACAGCAAGTTCGAGAAGGCTTGTATGAACTGCGGATTGCCCCGGGGCGGTTCGTAGTTGGCCAGCATCCGGTCGAACTGATCCTCGCGGGCCATAAGGCCCCGCATCAAGCCGCGCCAGGTTTGACGGATCTCGGGTATCGCGGCCGGATTGCCCCCGCCAAGCATCAGCACATCGGGCTGCGTGGTCATGGCGGAGCCCAAATCGTCCATCAACTCGCCGATGGCGCTTTGACACGCCAGTTTCCGGCCGACCTTGGAAAAAGGATCGTGCTCGGAATCCAGCGGGGATCGAGCGCGGCATTCCGGACAATCTTCAGGAGGGATGGGAGGATCGAGGGGCTGCACGTTGGGTTCGGGGACGATGCGACTGTGCGCGAACGAACGTTCGCTGGCGCTTGGTTTCATTGTGGCTCGGCGCGAAGCTATTTCCGCTTGTGGATCAGAAGCGAATTTCCGTCCGGATCCGATACCACCGCCATTCGACAGACGGGGGATTCAAAGGGTTCCAGCATCGTGGCGCCATTTTCCTTCAAACAACGCATGGCCTCATCGAAGTTCTCCACTTCCAGTCCCACGCATCCGCCGTCTTTCGACGGTTTCCATTCGGGAGCCATGTTCCCGATGGAAAGCGTGCTACTGCCGATGTCATACTCAATCCAACCATTCGTGTTGTCCCCATAAACCATCGAAGGTTTGAGCCCCAATACCCCCTCGTAGAAGGAGCGCGCGCGATTGAGGTCGGTCACAGAATAGCCGGAGAATGCGATCTCGATAATTTTCATAATTCCGATTGGATCAGGATACCCGGACCGCCGGTCCCTGGGAAGCCCCAATGAGAGGTGGATGGTTACGCTATTGGATCTTTTGTTCCTGGGGGCAATGGCCTAGGGTAGGCCCATGTCCAACTACGTCATAGCTCTCTTTTCCTTGGTCTCACGGCTGTGTTTTGACTATCGATCTCGAGGGATTTCACCCGTATGGATTGCTCTTTTGGCGCTGGGCCAATCCCTGAGCCTCGTTTTTGCCGCCGGACAGGGCGCAACCCTGCATGTGTCCAAACTGGGAGATAACACTGACGGACGCACGTGGAAAACCGCGTTTCATACCATCCAATCGGCCCTCAGCGCGGTCCCGGATGCCGGGGGCAATCATCGCATCGTTGTTCGGCCTGACACCTATCTGGAGGCGAACCTTTATCCCGCTCATCGAGGCGCGGCGGGGGCCTACAATGTGCTGATAGGCGACGTGGACGGCCGGTTTGGCTCAGGCGCCACAGGTCTTGTGGTGATTGATTCGGGCGATCCAGAGAAAGGATTCAAGAGTTATGACTGGTGGGGGCCCATTCGTTCTTACTGGAAAGGATGGAGTCCCGCGCATCAAGGCGAGGAGTTTTCCGCAGCGATTTGGGATCGATGGACTCTGAAGAACCTTTACGTGAGCGGCGGCGATGGTGGTTTGTTCTTCGACTTGGTCCGGAAAGCCGAGCCCTTTACGGTTGTGGTGGAGGACTGCGTCAGCCTGGGCCGCGCCTTTGGCGGGGGCCTGGCGAACGTCCTGTCCCGTCCCGATGAGCCGAGTGTGTTTCGGCGTTGTTCGCTCTGGTGTCTTGACTGGTGGGGGGATGCGGCGGGCGCCTACGTCCGGGCCGAACACCCCACCCCGCCGGCCCATCCGGATGTGGTCTTCGACGACTGCACCCTGGCGGGACCCGATAACGCGCTGCAGGCCGGAAATCCAGGCTACAGCGGATTTACGCGCGTCAAACTCAGGAATTGCCGGCTGGTGACATTCAACTTTTCCCAACCGCAAGGCAAGCCGGGCACCGGCGTGATCCACAGCACGATCGAAGGCAAGTTCCTGCATGTGGATCTCGAAGACTGCGCCTTGATGGGCTGCAAAGTCTTCGGAGTGGGCGGAACCAACACCGGGGCGATTGGCTACAGCGTTCAGGGTGAGGTTAAGGCCTACGTGCAGTTTCAACAAGACGTGCCCGAAGGGATGATTCGGCTCGGCCGCTGGCCGGTGGAGGTCTTCCACAGTCTTTTGCCTTCACGATTGCCGCAGCCGGCCGCTTTCACACGCCAGCGTCCCCAGCTCGTGAAGCTTCCCTTTGCCCTTCCCGGGGCGATGGAGAACACCCCGGTCCTGTTTAACGGAAAACCGTTGCTCGTGCTGAATCATCGGGATGACACCAAATCCAACACCGAGGCCTACGCCCAAAGCATGCACCTGGCGATTCGGGATTTGACAACCGGCCAGGAAATCAGCCGGTTCGGAACCGGCCACTCCTTCGCTAATGCGATTGTCAATGGCCCCCAACTCAACGTGTTCGCCAGCGAGGGCAACAAAGACTGGTTCCATAACATCTACCGGTTTTCCTCGACGAACCTGACCCACTGGCAACGCGAGTTGGCCCTGGAAAAGGATCCCGGCGAAGCCCTGCTCAACGTATCGGTCTGTCGCGACGATCAGGGGTACCTCATGGCTTACGAATGCAATAAACCGGTCGCGTTCTGCTTCAAGTTCGCGCGATCCAAGGATCTTTCGAAATGGGACAAGATCCCCGGCCTGATTTTTACTGGCGTCAATCGCGAATACAGCGCATGCCCGGTGATCCGGTTCTTTGCGCCTTATTACTACGTCATCTATCTGCATGCCGCGCTGCCTGGGCACAACGGTTGGATCTCGTTTTTGGCGCGCTCAGCCGATCTCGAGACCTGGGAACTCAGCCCCTTCAATCCTATCCTCGAGGCGGGGCCCGGCGAAGGCATCAACAACTCGGATGTCGATTTGTTCGAGTGGGAAGGCCGCACTTATCTCTATTACGCCACAGGCGATCAGGCGACATGGGGATCGGTCCGCACCGCTCAATATGCGGGATTCGTGCGGGAATTCTTTACCCATCATTTTCCTGACGATACTCCCACGGTCCGTTTCAGCGCGCGGGCGCCTTGATCCGCGATTCAATTGACGTTCTCCCATCGGAGCCGATAAAACCGGTGGGGCCACGCCGGCGTCAGGTCGTCGGGCCATTGAAAGGGCCGCGCGGCGATTAAGTTGGTGCCTAAGGGCATCCAGTTCGTCAGGTTCGAGGAAAACTCCAGCACTTGCTGGGATCCGAGCGGGGCATCGAGGATCAAGCGAACCGTTCCGTTGGTCAAAACCGTGGCATCAATAAACTGGGCGGGCCGTTCCACCTTGATCACCGCCGCCTTTTGCGGCTCCAATTGGAGTTCCCAATCCGACCCGGGTCCGGTCAGTCGTTTTCCACTGAGCAGTTCGGTTCCCAGATGCCGGACGCCGGTTCCCGGGCGATCGAGAGCATGCGACAACCGGGTAGTTTGGATCACGGAGCTGTCATTGAATAAGGTGAAATAGAGGACCCCATCGGGACCAGGACCGAAGCGTTCGACCAGGATGTTGGTATTCATCGAGGTTGCCTGAGTGATGGGTTGCCAGCCCGCTTCCGCGACCTGCTTGATGAGCGGTTGGTAGCGTTTGAATAGAGCGCGGTCGCGATTGTACCAGGCTGGTTTCTGCCAATAAGGATTTTCCGAGGCATTATGGCTGAACATGGAAGGAAACATCCCGTAGAAAAGGCAGCGTTGAAAATAACGTTCCACCCAGTCCGATCCAAAACGGTCGTAGTCGGTGTTCATCAACAGGAGGTAGGGTTTTCGCCCCGACAGTGTCCTCCAGAACAGCATTTGGGCGTGGGACGAGGGCGCATACTGGCCGTTAGACAACCAGTCGGTTTCGGTGCCCATGATGTCCAACCACGGGCATAGAAAACTGAACCGGTAGGGCACGCCGTTGGCGAAACAGAGCTTGCCGAAACGATGCAGGTCCTCGCTGATCCATCGGGTGAATTCGAACACGGCGAGGGCTTTCCATAACGCGGGCCTTTTGGATTGGGTGTCGAAGGTCAGAGGGACCGAGGTATGGGCAAAGTGATCGCGACGATAATTCAGATCGGCCGTGACGTAGCCTTCCAGCGAATCCAGGTACTCGCCATCGAGAGTGCCCTTGGCCTGAGCGCCGTATAGGCTCTCGCGGAGGGCGTCATTCCAGTGGACAGTCGCGGCATTGGGGCTGGAAGGCAGGGCCGGATTGGGATTCAGGCTCCACACGGCGCCATTGGCCCAGGGCTCGTTGCGAAACAACAATGCGGGCTGCCCCCGAGGATCCTCCATCGCCGCATCCTTGGAAACCATGGCCATGCGTTGCCGGGATCCGGCGGGGCCGGCGGCATATTGGTCGCGTACCGCCAGGGCTGAGGCAAGGGAGCGCGGCAAGTCGGGCGCCATGGGCATCCACCAAGTCATGGGCTCCGTGTATCGAAAACTCAGGATGCCGTTGCGGTCATCGAATGGGACGTTGTTGTTCCCTTCGTGGTATCGAAAACCGAAGTCCTGCCAATCGGCGACGGTGCTGACATCGGTAAACGGCATCCAGATGCCCTGGTTTGGCGAGCGCACCGCAAAACGGGATGGAAAGAGGGCGATGTATTTATCCCATGCAGATCGATAACCCCAATAAGGATCGAACCGGAACAGGACGAATCGAAACTCGGCGCCGGACGGAAACCGCGCAGTCTCCCGGACCAGTCCGAAGTCATACGCGATCAACAACTGCTTGGTCCCCGCATGGTAAGCCAGACGGAATTGGGCGGGCTGCGCCATGTCCAAGGCCATCGCAAGCCCGGAGCGGTCATCGTAAATGCAGGCCAAGGGATAAAGCGAAAGACGGCCATTCGCCCCGCAGTTCACCGAAGTCGTGTGACTATACTCGCCAGGCGCGGCAATGAGGTGTTGCTGGCGGAGATCGTCATTCCATTTCCATCCGACTGCGTCGATGGGCAAAGCGAAAACGAGCATGATCGCCCGGTCTGCCCCTGTGGTGTCCGTGACCTTGCCCTCGAGGATCAAATGATCGGACTTCGCGGTTATCGTGGTATTAAGTCGGAGGTTCAAGTCGGGGCAGGCATCGTTTTCGAAGGCGAACATGTCCGATCCCGCGGCAATATCCCGCGCCAAAAATCCCGAGGGCGCCACGCAGGCCAACTCACGACCGTCCACGCTCAATCCCGTGATCCGCCCTCCTGTCCATGCGATGCTGAAATGGTCCTGGGTTTTGTGGAATGCGGACTCGCCGAGGGGAGGATTGGTTGAAAGCGCAACCGACATGGGAGTCCCTTGAAAAAGGAACGCGCCGGCCGGCGTCTGGATTTCAACGAGGGAGATATCATCAAACCAAACCTTGCCGGAGTGCTGACGGAAGAGACAATAGACCGAAATGGACCGCACAGGTTTGTCGGGAAGAATCACAAACTGGCGTTCCTCCCAATCGTGGGTGCCAGCGGAAAAGTTGCCGGTTTGCCCCCACAACGGTGTGCCATCGCGATAAACAATATCCACGTAAATGGAGTAACCGCTGTCGGCGCTGCCGCTGACATTCTCAGCCCGGCTCCATCCCCGAACCACGATCGGAAGAATATTGGTGCGGTTCAGAGTTAACGACTGGCTGGCGCCATGCCACTCCGTCAGATGGGTCGATTCACACACCAAAGCCCGCGTGCCGGACCGGCCCTCGGCTGAAATCGCCCGGTAACCTTTCGGGGCGGCACCCCAAGAGCTAGCCTGGACCAATGTCCCCAGCTCAAAGCCGGGATTCCGCAGCAAGTTCGCATCTCCAGCCCCCTGCTGAACCACCTTCAGAACAGGATCCGAACCCATCACACTGTGGGCGGCCAAACCGATGATCACGAGAAATTGCCCGAGACCAAAAGCCCGCCTCCAAACTCTATGAAAACCTGCATGCATGTTGGTTAAGTTGGTTTCTCGAATTTCAATCGCAAAGGATGGGATTTTTCATGGTCCCCCGTCTGTGTTTGCCCGCCCACCCGAATCCGGTAGGTCCCTTCAAAAGCGGCGGGAATCCCCAATTTGCCTGAAGCATCGGTGGAATAGTTGAACCATCGCAGAAAATGCTCGCGATGCCGGCGATCCACCTCGGTCTCATCGGTTCGAGGCGGAAGTTGGGTTTCGAATCCGGCCCCAAACAAAAACCGGTGTTTAACGTGCTCCACCCGCACAGATGCGCCGTTAACCGGGCGCCCCTCCGCATCGCGGACTTCCACAGTCAGGGGTGACGTTCGATTGAGCCGGATCCGGGCGTCGGTCTCGGCCAGCAATCGGGCCTCATCAATCCCAGTCTCCGCCGCTTGGACACGAATAAAACAGGCTACCCCGATCAGGACAAATGCCAAGGCATGCATGCAAGAGATGTAATCATGTCATTCCCGTTTTGCACGCCCGAATTGAATCCCAGACATTCCATCGATGTTCCCAACACTTCAGGACCCGCGTATTTGGCCTGCCATGATTCGCGTGGATTGGCGTTCATGCGCGGTGAAGTCGATTTATTTGCGGTTCAGGGAATAAGGAGTTGCCTAGATCCGAGGATTTTTGGATGATTGAATTGCGATGAAGGCCGAATCCAAGACCACCCGCGCCCTCCGGCTTGAGAAAATCCTCCACAGCCTGAAAACAACCTACCCCGACGCGCGCTGCGAACTGGACTATGAGAATCCCTTGCAGTTGTTGATCGCCACCATTCTTTCGGCTCGATGCACCGACAAACAGGTGAACATCGTGACGGAACGCCTGTTCAAAAAATACCGCCGGGCCGAGGACTATGCCAATGCGCCGTTGCCTCAACTCGAGTCGGATCTGAAAACCCTGGGGCTTTTCCGGAACAAAGCCAAAAACATCCAGGCCTGCTGCCGAACCCTCATGACCGAACATGGCGGCGAAGTACCGCCTTGCATGGAGGCCCTCGTCAAGCTGGCCGGTGTGGGTCGCAAGACCGCCAACGTTGTTCTGGGCAACGCGTTCGGCATTGCGGCAGGCGTGGTCGTCGACACACACGTCGCCCGCCTCTCCCAGCGCCTCGGACTGACCCGGCAGGAGGATCCCGAGAAAATTGAGGCCGACTTGCAGGAACTCGTGGATCCCACCCAGTGGACCCTATTGAGCCATTGGCTTATCTGGCATGGACGCCGCCGGTGTCCCGCGCGAAACCCTCAATGCGGCAGCTGCGAGATCCGCGCCCATTGTCCCTCGGCTCGAGTCGCCGGGAATGCTCCGGCCCGATGAGCATCGAACTCCATCAGATCAGCAAGGAATTCGGCCGAACGCCCGCGGTCAAAGACATCAGTCTTTCTGTCAACGAAGGAGAACTCATGGCCCTGGTCGGGCCAAGTGGCGGGGGAAAAACAACGGTCCTCCGGGTGATCGCGGGGCTCGAACATCCAGACGAAGGGGATGTCTTCATCCGCGGCCAATGCGTCAATACAGTGCCGGTCCAGCAGCGTAACATCGGTTTTGTTTTTCAGAACTACGCCTTGTTCAAGACCATGAACGTGCAGCGCAACATTGCGTTCGGTTTGAAGATCAAGAAATGGGCGCGAAAAGACATCCGGGCACGGGTGGCGGAACTGCTCGAGTTATTGGGATTGACCGGTCTCGAACACCGGTTTCCCCATCAGTTGTCGGGTGGCCAGCGGCAACGGGTTGCGATCGCGCGAGCGTTAGCTCCCAAACCGACCGTGCTCCTCCTGGATGAGCCTTTCGGGGCTGTGGACGCCCGGATCCGGCAGGATTTGCGTGAATGGCTGGTCCGTCTGCATCACGATCTGAATATCACCACGATCTTTGTCACTCACGACCAGGAGGAAGCCATGGAGGTGGCCGACCGCATCGCTATTTTCTCCAAGGGCAAGCTCGAACAGGTGGGCACGCCACGGGAGGTCTACGACCGGCCCGCGAATGAGTTTGTGGCCCGATTCATCGGGGTCATGAACGTGATCGAAGCCGACGTCCACCAGAACCGAGCCCGGGCCGAGGAACTCGAATTCGTCGTCCCCGGCATCTCCGACGGTGAACGCATCCGAATCGGGTTCCGCCCGTATGCGGTCCACGTTTCACCCGACCTGTCTCAGTACCGCTATCAAGCGGTCATTCGCCATGTCTTCTTTCTGGGAGTCATGCTGCGGCTCGAATTGGAACTGGCATCTGGTTTGACAGTCAGGGCGCGGCTGACCAAGGAAGAATATTCGCAGCTCGGTCTGGCCGAAAATCAGCGAGTCTCCTTCGAAATCCGGCAATTCCGGGTCTTGACCTCAGAAACCGGTTTCCTGCAGCCCGAAATTCAAACGGAAGACGACCGGCCTGTCTCCTTTGCCGACGGGATCTAAACTGTTCTTGGTCACTAGGTCGAAATGTCCGAGGACACCCCTGGATTCGGAGCCTCCCCTCACGTCCCAGCTCCCATGCACCTCAACTGTCCAGGATCGATTCAAGCTAAAGCGACAATAAATACTCGACCAGAGCCTCGATGTCCTCCTTGGTCAGGTGGGCGGTCCTGCCGTGGAGTTGGAGCTGGTTCCAGGTGGTGAGCACATCCCGAATCGTCACGGCGCCCCCGTGATGCAGGTAAGGCGCCGTGCGCCAAATCTCGGCCAGCGTTGGCGTATCCAAGGGCGGATCCTCCCCCGCAACCGCCGAGGTCCCAACCCCGTGAAGGCGCAAATCGGTCAATAAAGGCGCCGGATGACAAAGGCCGCAACGCGTGTCCGGACTTTGAAATATCGCCTGACCGCGACGGGCGCGCTCGGTAAGACTTCCGTCCTTTAACCGGTACGGACTGCGCTCGGGCCGCAAAGACCGCAGGTATGCCCGCACATCGTCCAGTTCCCCCTCGCTGGGCTGACAAAACTGGGAGTGACGAAAACCGGCTTGCACGGCGATCTCCATCGACGCTCTGACCCCCAAAGACATCACTGGCGGTGTCCGATAGGCCCATAACAGGGACCGGGTGTTCTTCAAACTGCCGATGCCATCGTTCAGCAGGTCCCAATTCAATCCATCGGCGCGGCCCTCGGGATGACACGTGGAACAGCTCAGCCAGTGCTGGAAAGCGTAGGTGGCATCATGAAAAATGCGCTCGCCACGACGCTCCGGCCCGGAGGCAGCCGCGGAATCTCCCCCCAGCTTGATTCGTGCCTCGATTCGCCCCGAATCACTAGCCAACAACAGAATCTCCCCGGAATAGTAACACGCCACAGCCAGCCATCGTTGATCGGGCGACAGAGCCAACCCCCGCGGACCTGTTCCCGGCAACGGGAATACATCGATTAACCCCGCGCGGGATAGGGCATCCAGATCGTTCATCAGGAGATCCCGTCGTTCCGGATTCCGACGGATTTCCTCCCAGACATTTCCCGGCCCAGTTGGGGGATCCGTTGTCGTCTCGATGACCCCCTCCAATCGCCGATGCAATCCCGCAAGATCCAGCCGGGCCAACTGGTGAACCCCCGACAAAGTCACCCATAGCCATCGCCCATCACGGCTGCAGCAAACTCCCCAAGGATCCGCGGCCCCTTCCATGATGCGATCCAGGAGAACCGTGGCAAGCAGACGACGGTTCCTAAGATCGAGGATGGAAATGCAGTTCCCCGTCATCCAACCCCGGGACAGCTGAGTCAGGGGCAACTGGAATCGGGCCAGCACGTGCGCCACATACGCCCAGCGGCCATCCTGCGATACCGCCACCCCACGCACCAGAGTTGAACCAGCCGGAAGCAGCCAGTTCGCCAGTACGAGGCCCCGGTCGAAATCCACCAGACTCACCACCGAGGCTACCGCCGGATCCAGGGCGCTGCCTCCCGGCAGGAAATTACCCATCACGGCCAGACGGGTCCCCGGCTGGATGGCGATGCCCGTCGGATGCCGCACAACCGGGATTCGCCTTAACGTCGTTCCGCTGTCCGAATCGAGAACCGCCAGATGGTGACGACCGGTTTCTGCCACCAGAAGACCGGCGTTCGGCCCCGACAGCATGAGGCCCGCCGGCCGCGATCCTGTCTCCCACCGTGCCAGGATACTCCCCGACGAGGGATCAAGAACCGCCACCGCGTCGCCCTCTTGTTCGCAAACAAAAAGACGCGATCCCGAGAAAGACCACTCGATCCCCGCAGGCTTCCGCAAATCTGAATACTCCCGAATGACTTGCCGGCGCAAAACATCGACGATCACGACCCGCCCCCCGGTGGGATCTGTAATCCCTAACAGATTACCACCCGGGGAAAAAACAACCTCCTGCGGAGAACGATCCCCCCAGGATTGAGCGGGCTTTTGAATAACGAATTCGGCTCCTGACGCATTGGCCAGAAATACAACCAGCCAAAGAACCAAAGGAACTACCTCGCCCCGTTGAGATCGGCTCACAGAGATCACCTTCTCGTTTACACCAACGCCCTGTATTTCCTGCTCACCGACAGAAGCCGAACCAGTTCCTTGACTTTCTGAGACTGAGACCGTTGCGTCACCAACGTGGCGTCGTCGGTAAATACGATCACGGCATCCCGCAATCCAACAATACCCGTCAGGGTGCGATTCCGAGTGCGGGCATCAAAGACCAGGTTTCGCGCCCCGTCGACAGAAAGGACCTCGCCCACGGCGCAGTTGCCATCCGCATCGGGCTTGAGATGATGCGTCAACGCGGGCCAGGCGCCAACATCATCCCAGGCAAAATCGCCGTTGGCCACCACCACGTTCTGGGCCTTTTCCATGAGGGCGTAATCGACGGAGATCTTCTTCAGGCCTGGATAGTCGCGGGACAGGAGTGAGGCGAGTTTCCGGGGATCGCCGGCGGCTTTAAACCAACGCTGACAGACCGCCGCGAGCTCGGGTTGATGCATTTCCAGGCTTTGAGTGACGGTCACGAACGACCAGATAAACATTCCGGCGTTCCACCGGTAATGGCCGCTGTTCACATATTCCACCGCCTTGTCGTGATGGGGTTTTTCCACGAACTGCTCGGCCTTGAAAAAGGTTGTCTTCCAGCGTTTGCCCCCCTGGGGCGCCGGCAACGGATGCCCGACCTTGATGTAACCATAGCCAGTGGCCGGTTCAGTGGGCTTGATCCCAATCGTCACCATCACCTGCCCGCGGGCCGCCAGATCAAAGGCGTCCCCTAAAACCTGCTGGAACTTTTTCTCCTCGGAAATGACATGGTCCGCCGGCAAAACGGCCATGACAGCCGTCGTGCAACGCTGACCGACCAGGGCCGCCCCCAAGGTGATGGCAGCACAGGTATCTCGGCCACATGGCTCCGCAATGATGTTTGCCTTGGGTAATTCGGGAAGCTGCCGGGAAACGGCATCGGCCTGGGCCGCATTCGTAATGATCAGGATGTTCTCGGCCGGGACCAATGGCGTCACTCGATGAACGGCTTGCTGAAGGAACGAGGTCTTGCCAAGTAGATTCAAGAGTTGCTTGGGATTTCTTTCGCGGCTGACGGGCCAGAATCGCTCCCCCCGACCTCCAGCCATAATAATGACAAATCGATCCCGAATTGGAGTGTTCGCTCTTACCTTCATGATGACCTCAGCGTTGTTCCGGAACCGGCTCTGCGAGCCGATTCCCCGGGTTCTTGACTGCGTCGACCAGCGTTCGCACGAATGCGGTCGCTCCCGGAACCAGATCCGGGCCCCGACCGAATCGAGCAATCTGATTCACGATCGCACTGCCCACCACGACAGCATCCGCCTCTTCGGCCACCCGCGCGGCTTGCGCGGGAGTCGAGATCCCGAATCCCACCGCCACCGGCAAATCCGTGTGCCGTCGTATCAGCGCCACCCTCTCTCCAATGCTCTCCGCAACTTCTTGCTGCATCCCCGTCACGCCCTCGCGGGAGACGTAGTAGACAAAACCGCTCCCCTGCGAGACGATGTAACGAATCCGATCCTCCGGCGTCGTGGGCGCCACCAGATGAATCGCGCACAACCCGGCCTGGCTCATCAACTCACGGTATTGCGCCCCTTCCTCCGGCGGCAGATCCAGCATCAACATGCCATCCACGCCCGATTCCGAGGCTTGCCGAATGAATGTATCCAGGCCATTTCGCGCCGCCAGATTGTAGTAAAGATATAGCACAATCGGGATGCCTGAGGTTCGGCGGATTTGCGCGACGGTCTCAAGCACCCCGGCCGGTGTTGTTCCGGAATCCAATCCGCGTTGCGCGGCCAATTGATTGGTCAAACCATCCGCCAGCGGATCGCTGAAAGGAACCCCCAGTTCGAGGACATCCACGCCGGCCTGATCGAAAGCCATAGCCAGATCATGAGTGGCTCCCAAATCTGGATCGCCAGCGCCAATATAAGTAATCAGCCCTTTCTGATGTCGGTTCTCCAGTTGATGAAAACGCTCCTGAATTCGGTTCATTTGAAGGGAAATAAAGTGTTGGTTTTTCTTAATGTCAACGAGGCAGGTCTCCGTTGCCGGCGCGGGAGACGGCCCTCGCCTTTCACCGGAGATGGCGCCTGGTGGAAACACCAGAATAACCGCAATCCCTCGAGGGTGAGATCGGGTGTGTAATGATGGATTCCCGCCACGCGCCGGGCGAGCCAGCCGGCATCTCCGCCGGTCGCCACGACCGTCAACCGCGTGCACCTCAGTTCTTTTCGGACCTCCTCAATAAGGTGGCTCACCAGGCCGCAGTATCCACCGACTGCGCCTGCCAACATCGCTTCCTGGGTGTTCTTGCCGATCACTCGTTTCATTTCACGCCATTTCATCGGCGGGAGCAAGGCGGTTTTGCCGGCCAAGCAGCTGGCCACAAGAGCGAATCCGGGAGCGATCGCACCACCGATATACTGGCCTCGGCGGTTGACCACATCAAACGTGGTTGCGGTTCCGGCATCGACGGCCAGGACCGGCGCGCCCCAGTGAACCCGGGCCGCTAATGCGTTCGCCAGCCGGTCGGGACCGATCGTCTCCGGGCGGGGATAATCCCATTCCAGCCCCCGAAGCGTTCGGGCGTTCAATTCCAGAAGCTGAACTCCCCACTTGCCTTCGATCAGATGGCGAATTTCAGGCAGCGCCCGGGGCACCACACAAGCCACAGCGGCTCCCGCCAAGGATCGGGCCAGCCTCAGCCCGGGCAACCTTGCCTGCTCTGCGCAATCCGCCCATCTCCCCGTCGGAAATCGCCACTGCCGCACGATGCCATCGCCGTCGGCCAAGCCCACATGAGTATGAGTGTTGCCTACGTCGAGCAAAAGCAATTTGCCGGCCAAACCCAGAACACTTGTCGGGAGCTTGCCGGACTTGAGTTGAGAAGAGACTGAAATCACAAAAGTCAAAAGACGAACGACTTGCAGGCTAGTTCACCGAGAGATCCTCGGGGCCTTCCGCCAGAAGTTTATACTGCCATCCCCGATTGAGCAGAATCTGACGCCATAGCTGGTCCGGGTTTTGTGAAAACACGAGGTCCAATGTGGCGGGATGAGTCAGCCAAGCCTTGCGTTTCATCTCGTCTTCCAACTGGCCCGCCGCCCAGCCGGAGTAACCGGCAAATATGCGGACCTTTTGAGTCACCGACATCGACTCCCCCAACTCGATCAACGTGTCCAAGGAATGTCCCAGGCTCAAGTTTTCCATGACATTCGCGTCCGGCAAAAATTGGTCGGAATGCAGGTAGCTCATGGCGGTGGGCTGGACCGGCCCCCCAATGTAAAGCGGCTGGCTCTTCAGGGCGTCCGGCAGGTTGGCAACCAGGATCTCACCGACACTGGCTCCGCTTTGACGATTCAGCACCAAACCAAACGCGCCTTCGGCATCATGCTGACAGATCAGGACCACTGTCCGGTTGAAAAATGATCCCCGCAGACTGCCCCCGTCCAACAACAGAAACCCTTGTAACGATTCAGGATGCATTTTCACGCCGTTGTTCTTTCTGATAACCGCAGATTACGCTGCACTCTTCCTGCCGCCAAATCAAGGGGGAACCGAGCAAGGTTAGGGGTCCGTGCAAAAATGACGTCCGATTTTGCACGGACCCTAAGTCCTCCCTTCGTCAGTCAGATTCCACAAGGACGCGGAACCCGACGTTGAAAATCCGTTGGTAAGGAGGATACCCAAGCCGGAAAGAGGACTGGCACCGTTTTGGACGATCCCGCCAGGAACCGCCCCTCACCACCCGGGCCTCGGTCTCCATCGATCCCGCCGGCGCCGCAGGGGGAGTCTCCAGCGAACGATCGTTTGAAGAATAAACCGATCGGGTCCATTCGGCGGCGTTGCCGTGCATGTCGTATAATCCCCAGGCATTAGGCAAATAGCTGCCAGTATCCGCGGTCACCAGATGGCCGTCATTGAATCGATCATCGCGAACCGCAACATCCGGAGCCAGCGGACGCCAGCCTTCGCTCGATAACTGGCGCAGGCTCGCGTCCGCTAGATTGCCGTAACGGGAGAAATCCGCGTCCAGATCGCCAAAAAACAGCGGGGTATCGGTCCCGGCACGACACGCGTACTCCCACTGAACCTCGGTGGGCAAAGTCGCCTCCAGCCCGGTCACGCCCGACAACCATCGGCAAAAATCCATCGCCTGATCCCAGGAAACCCGAACCACGGGCTGCCGCGGACGATTCAACGGCCAACCCAAATACGCCTCGCTGAAAATCCACGAGCTTCGATCCTCAAAACGACTGTCATGGCGGGGATCGAACTGGGCGTACTGCTCGTTGCTGACCTCGAACTCGGACATCCAAAAAGAGCGGTCCACGCGCATGACGCGCGGACGGGCATCCCCGGATTGGCCTGAGGCATCTCCCATGACGAAGGCCCCGGCGGGGATGTGAACGAGTTTCATCTTCACCCCGTTCCCCAAGTCGAGAATCCGGGTGGTTTTTCCGGGGCGTTGCTGCCGGCGCTTTGCCTCGCGGGCAGAAAAGGGCCAGCCGGCGGGAGTCTCGATGACCGCAAGCTGCGTCAAAAGCCCTGTCTCGGATTGATGCGTGCCGAGAGCCTGGCTGGGGAGCGGGGATGGATCGGGAATGTCCTCCGCGTTCTCATCGATGCCGCCATAGAGCCGCCGCAAGGCCTGCCGGCGCTCGGGCTGCTGGCGCCCGGGGATGCGCGTGGTCTCCTTCCAGGTCCCATGACAGGGGGCGTTGAGATCGATCCAGGTTATCAATCGATCCCAGGATTCCGCATCGAGGCGAACCTGGTAATGGCCTTTCTTCAGCACTTGCACCAGTTCGGAAGTGTCCGCGTGAAACTCCATCGGGGGCAACACGTGCAAATCACTCTCCAAACCGCCCACTCGAACAAACGACCGCAACGCAACATAAGCGGGTTCAAATACTGCGCTATACTTGCCCAACAGTTCCGTGCGAGACACCCCCGTCACCAGACACCCCTCAGGCCGGCCGTGTTCGTAAACCATCCAGGCATCCGGACGCTCCCGCAAATCCGGTGAAGCGGAATCCGGACTGTTCCCGGATCCTTCATGACAGCGAACACAATAGCGATTGAGAACCGGCTGAACCTCCCGCGCAAAGCTGAATCCCCGCAAGGGACCGTGCCAGGGTTCGATGTCCGAGGGCTGGCGTTTCAAGGCCGACGCCCCCTGAACGGGCGGCGCGCTTCCTTGCCGCTCATGACATCCCACACAAGACACAATCTCCCCGGGCATCGCCGTCATCCAACTTCGCATCAAGGCCAGGGCCTTGCCCTCGGCATCCAACGGCTGCAGTGAGATCGGATATTTGGCCGGCACACGAAAAAAGGCGGAACCGTCAGGCTCGACCGGCACCGTTCCCAATACGCGCTTCACCTCCCACGGCCCATCGGCCCCCACCCGATGATCAATCCCGGCCACCTGCTGATATCCGAAATGATAGGTGAATAGCCGCAGCTGTTTCACCGTGCCGCGAGGCACATCCTTCAATCCAGGCCCGCTATACACATCCTGGAGGAACACAACGGCATGGGTAAGATCGGGCTGCGTTTGATCCGGAATCACCGGCGGTCTGCGCATCGCCCGAAATGGAATCGGCTCGAGCAACGCCTGCCCTTCTTCCTCCCGCAACAAAATCCGGTTGTCAAAGACATCCACCAGGTAAATGCCCCAAAGAGAATCCGGCTCCGGTTTGCAGGCCGCCAGAAAATACTTCTCACTCAGCGGATACGGATGAAGGAACTTCGGCCAGCTGTGTTCGGTGAGTTTGTCTTCAATCTTCGCCTCCACAGGCCGGCCGTATCCGGGGATGCGTTGGACCACTCCCTCCACCTCATGCCGTCCCCGAGCCGGATCGAAGATGACCAACTCCCCGACTCGTCCTTCGTGATGACCTGTCACAATCCCTACGATCTTGGTGGAGTGCCCGGGAACAGGCCGGGCAAAAAAAATGGCATTGGGCCAATAGGAACCGCTCCCGTAATACTCCATCTGACCGGTTCCATCAGGATTCATAGCCATTAGCAAACGATTCCAGACGTGGGGGGTATCTGTGTAATCCCAGCGCAGGTAGAGTATCCGTCCGTCATTCAGCACCGCCGGACAGTAATCATGGTCCTGTTCAAAACAAACCTGGCGGATGTCGCCGCCTCGAGCGTCCATCAGATACATCATGCCGACGTTGACCTGGGCGTTGCAGGGCACCCCCTGCAAAACAGCGGTCGAAAGAAACGCAATGTTTCCGTTCGGCAGATAACACGCGTCATAATTGTGCACGTCTGGCTGGTCGCCCGGCGTGAGCTGGCGAGGCGTTCCGCCGTCAGCGGGGATTTCATGGATTTGCCAGCGCAGACTCCCATTCGGCATGGAAAAAAGCAGCTTGTCCCCATCAAAATGAAGATCGACATCAGTCAGCAAACGGCGTCCCTCGGATCGATAGAGCGTGCTCAGATTGCCCTCAGGACGCACGGGCGACAGAACCGCGATTTCGTTGTCCCAAATATCCGTTCGCGGAATCGTCGATACATGCCAGGAACTTTGTTTGGGCAGACCCAGATACTCGCCCAGTCCCCGATCTTCCCACTGGGATCGGCGGGGATCGCCCAATGGCCTGCGTTTGACCAATAGCAATCGATCAAAATCCAACAACGGATTCCTCAGCAGGGCCTGCCGGCGAAGGTCCTCCAGCGCCCTGGAACATTTCGCCAAAGTCTCATATGCCTCCAAATCACCCCGCTGCCCAGATAAAGCCCCCAGCAGCCTCCGGCTTTCCTTCTCCAGCTCGTCCAATCGCGCGCGATAGCGCTCGCCCTCGGAATAACGATCGCCAAAGGTCTGCTCCAAATCCAGCAAAGCGAGCCGCAGCGATCCAAAGGCAAATGAACGCAGTCGATCCAGAGCGGCAGCCAACTCTCGCGATCGGTAGTAATCCCGGCGAAATTGAGTCAGATCGCTCTCGTCGTGAACCGAACCCGCCTGCGTCCGCATGCGAGCCGCCAAGGGAGTTATCCTCCGGCTGGCGTCAGCATACCGCCGAGCTAACCCTTTCCAATCGGTCGGATTCCAGGGAGCATCCCAAATACGATCCTGTCGCTCCCATTCCATCTGAAGCCGAGATGGGCCATCAGCGAAATCTTGGGCGAGGCGATTCCACCAAAGCTTGCGTGTGGCTTGCCGGGGCCCGGTGACACTGAAACGAACACTGCCATTCGTCCCTGCCCAATCGTCCACCCCCACCCAAGCTTCGAACCATTCGTCTTCCGCCCTCAAGGGAATTTGGATGCCACTATTGGCCTGCACATGCAATCCTTGGTCGAAAGAACGCCCCTGCAAGGACATCTTCTGGTAAAGCCCGGACCTTAACGTCAGATCATACTCATGCCGGCCCTCAAGGATCTTGATCTCCGACTTGCGTTGCCCGATAGGAACGACCTCGCCCGAGCGCTCGATCAGACGCGCCTCGGCCCAGTCAGCCACGCCCCATTTGACATCAGGATCCCCCGCCACAAACAGGTATACGGACGGCATGCCAGTTACCCGAACTCGGACCTTCACGGGCGAATCTCCACCCCGAAAAACTTCGCTTTCAAATGCGGCGATCTCCGTTTCCGCCGCGATCTGAGCCAAAGCACGTTCGGATGCCAAAAGGCTCGCCTGCCAGCTTTCACGAAGCTGATAGCTTCCAGAATCAACACTCCCCGAAGACGCCCCTGCAACAGGGGTGAGCAGGATAAATAGACACACCCCAAATAAGCCCGAAAATCCAAGTTTCTTCATATTCACGAGGCAATAATCCGACCATTCTATCATGCTTTTGGGGGCTGAAGTCATTCCGCTCGGATCACCAGCATTCCCCACAAACCGAGTTTGGGGATTTCCGCCTGACCATCACGCAGAGACACTTCCAATGGCTCGGTATCCGGGGCAATCCACAAGCCTCTCTGCGCCCGGCCAACCCCCAAGGCCTCCCGATCGATCCGCACCAGAACTTTGCTCAGCGGACTCACATCATCCCGGTCCGGAAGGTAGCCGTAATTCAAGCAATGAACCACTGCGGAATCCGGTTTGGTGCGGGGCAAAACGCGGATCGGCTGATTGTTACTAACCCGCACAGCCGGGACAACTCCCGCCAGGGCCTCATCGAGTGTGCTGAAACGACGGGTCTTGCCCGACCATCGTTCGAGTAGATCGCGATCCTCCGGCAAAAACTCCCGGCGCTCGGGGACCAACAGGCATCGACAGCTCTGAAGCTCGCGTTCCGTAAGCGGATGCTCCACGATCTCGTCGCCGGCCACAAGCAGACGGTAGGAAACATGGTTCGTAGCCAAACGATTGGCTCGATCAAACCAACGCTGGGGATTCTCCACATAAGACCGATGGGGCAGCACCATCACCAGATCGGCGTAAGTTTGGTAACCATCGAGCCAGTCTGCGTTTCGCCGCACGAATTGATAAAGCGGCGCAAATTTTTCCGTCGGGCCATCATACCAATGGGTTCCTTTCTCGGGCGTGTGACACCACTGATGATGCGGGGCCATCAATCTCTGTCCCGCGGCATATGAAAGCGCAATCCAACAACGAACCAGGCCCGGAAGGTTCTTTTCCTTGATGAACGCCCAGTCGCCCCCGCTGGCTGTGGCCGCATAGGGACGTCCCATCGCCTCCGCCAGGCGGTAGGCGAACAGGGGCAGATCACTCGGACGCCGCTCCGCCGCGTGATGATCGGTTTCCGCGGTAAATAAATCCAGCGCCCGGTAATCCGACAGGTGCCGCGGCCATAACAGCCCGGCATTGGCTCCAATCGGAAGGGGGCGTCCCGCCGTTTCGGCGGCCAACTGCCGTAATTCAAGCATGAACGAAGCTGCCGCGCGGCATTGGTAAATCGACCAATGCGCCCACAACGGGTGCCCGGTCACCTTCCGTCCGGTCCCGCCCTCAGCCAGCCAGTTCTTCATCGCCGCCCGAAAATCGTAATCCTCGGCTGAAGACAGCCCGAACCGCGATCGTTCTTCTGCGGGCAACTTCTTCACATAATCCTGAAATCCCTCCACACAACGGTCGCAAAAACAAACCCCAAGCCATAACCCGCCCGCGGTTCCCAGGTGATCATCGACATGGACACCCGCCGCTCCCGCCCGAACCGTCTCGATCACTCGATCCCGCAGAAATTGCCGGAACAAGGGTTGTTGCGTGCAACACCACCAGTAGGGAACGCCCTCGTGCTGATGATCCGTCAGCCAGGGAACCTTGACCGGACGCCCCTCGATGTCGCGGCACAACCCCTCCTCATAGCGATCCGGATAACACCGGTGATACGCCGAAAATTCCGTCACCATCCCCACACTGCCAAACCACAACACTCCCGGCGCCTCAGCCAGTCGCTGCGGCGTCGGCTTCGGACCCCAGGCCAATACCGTCGCCCCATACCGCTGGTAGACGGCCCGATCCGCCGCATACATAAAAACAACGTCCGATGCTTTCAGAACCGGGCCATCGGCCAGTGCCCCTTCGGGAAACCAAGAGGCAAGCCATCCAAAGACAATTCCCGCACGCAAGAGGTTATTCCATCGGGTCTTCATCATCGGTGACTCTATCCAAAGAATGGAGGAAAGTCCCGCTCGAACTGAACAAGCGCGCGCCCATGAAATTCCCCCCGCCCTGCGCGATTCCAGGAACGAATCAGAGGCAGGCAAAGCCTGAGCCGAGAAGGGACTTGGGGTCTGCCCTTAAAATAATAGTTAACGCTATGTTTTAGTTTTCGGTCAGCCCAGATTGCCCGGTTACGCGAGTTTGAAGAAGTCAAGGTGCCAGGAGTAAGGGTCCGTCAAAAAATAAGCTATACATTCGCGGCGAGGGATTGTTCGCTCCGACGAGGCGCGAGCGACGCGCATACCCCCAGTGGGTCTGAAAGGAGCGAGCAACGACGTCGGAGTGAAG
>Ga0116154_10000340_pt1 | contig 61453 bp, 44 predicted proteins | sample AD_UKC030_MetaG_FD_89898 | JGI IMG/M metagenome (GOLD analysis project Ga0116154, IMG submission 89898) | Active sludge microbial communities of municipal wastewater-treating anaerobic digesters from USA - AD_UKC030_MetaG | ecosystem: Engineered > Bioreactor > Anaerobic > Digestate | place: USA... | reverse complement strand
TGGGAGGAGCGGTTTCGGAGTGTGCTGGTGGAGGGGGCGGGAGATGTGATGGCGACGATGGCTGGGTATATTGATTTGAATCCGGTGCGGGCGGGGTTGGTGGAGGATCCGGGGGAGTATCGGTGGAGCGGGTATGGGGCAGCGATGGGGGGAGGGAAAGCGGCGCGATTGGGAATCGAGTTGGCGATGCGGGCGGCGAGTGGGCGGGAGATGAGCGTGGAGGAAGCGTTGAAGGAGTATCGGGTATGGGTGTATGGGCAGGGGGAGGAGACGGAAGGGTTGACGGAGGAAGGAAGGCCGATAAGGAAAGGGTTTACGCGGGAGGAGGTGATGAAGGTGGTGGAGGAGAAGGGGCGGTTACCTTTGAGGGACTATCTGAGATTGCGGGTGAGGTATTTTGCGGATGGGGCGGTATTGGGGACGCGGAATTTTGTGAAGGAAGTCTTCGTGAGCCTGCGGGAGCGGTTTGGTCCGAGGAGGAAGGATGGGGCGAGGCGATTGAAGGGGGTGAAGGCGGATCTCTATAGTTTACGCGCGTTACGAGTGAATCCGCTGAGATAAATTGTGCGACAAATTCTCTGTTTTGAAGCTCCGTCAAAGATCCAGGAGGGAAGCTAACGCCTTGGTTTGGCCTTTTTACTATTTTCAGAAGAGACCATTTCCGGTCTACTGGCATTAAATCGAATCCAGACTATTCATTTTATGAATGTGACCTCGCTTGAACGGCTGCGGACCACCCTCAGGCACGAACAACCGGATCGTGTCTGTCTTGATTTGGGCGCCACGCCAGTGACCGGCATATCCGTGTTTGCCTTGAGCCGTCTGCGTCGGGCGGTCTTGGGAGAGACAGAGTATCGGGTGAAGGTGATTGAGCCTTACCAGATGCTAGGGGAAGTGGACGACGCCTTGGCGGACGCGTTGGGGGTGGATGTGGTCAATGTAGGTTCTAACTCGACCATGTTTGGTTTTGAAAACAAGGACTGGAAACCTTTGACCTTGCATGATGGCATCGAGGTGATGGTGCCGGGCCAGTTCAACTTTACCGAGGATGCCGAGGGCAACTGGCTGATGCACCCGGAAGGGGATCTTTCGGTGCCGCCCAGCGGACGGATGCCCAAAGGGGGGTTCTTCTTTGATGCCATCCCCCGCCAGCCGCCCTTGGACGAAAGCCGGTTGGATCCAGCCGATAATCTGGAGGATTTTGGATCCCTGAGCGAGGAACAAGTCCAGCATTATGTTAACCAAGCGCGACAGGCGGAACATCGGCGGAAGGGAGCGGTCCTCATGGTGCCCGGGACCGGTTTTGGCGACATCGCCCTTGTGCCGGCCACTTGGCGCAAGCACACGTGCGGAATTCGGGACATTGAAGAATGGTATGTCTCGACTGTGACGCGCCGCGATTATGTGCTGAAGGTCTTCGAGGGCCAATGCCAGATTGCACTGAAGAACCTCGAACGTCTGATTCAGGCGGTCGGAGACTCGGTCCAGGTCGGTTACGTGACGGGCACCGATTTTGGCACCCAACGCGGATCTTTCATTTCCCGGAAGGCTTACAAAGAGCTTTACCAACCGTTCCATAAGACCATCAACGAGGTTATCCATCGCCGAACCTCCTGGAAAACGTTTATCCACAGTTGCGGCGGAGTCTGGGATTTGATTCCGGACTTTATTGAATCGGGATTTGACATTTTGAATCCTGTTCAGTGTTCGGCGGCGGGCATGGGCGCCGTCCGCCTGAAATCAGAGTTTGGACGGGACCTTGTATTTTGGGGGGGCGGAGTCGACACCCAGAGGACGCTGTGTTTCGGCACGGCCGACGAAGTGTATCGCGAAGTGCGGGATCGGATCGCCATCTTCAACCGTGGAGGCGGTTTCGTATTTAACACCGTCCACAACGTGCAGGCACTCACTCCCGTGGAGAATCTGCTCGCTATGTTTAAGGCAATTCGCGACAGCGTTTGACTTGGGACCGGGTGGTCCTTTAGGATGCCGGGCTGAAGCCCGTTATGATTCGGCGTGCGTTTTTCCCTGGCCACAGAAGCCGCCCGGCGGGGGGTGATGTCCTCGGCGAGCCGTGTTGTCCAGCCCGATTCGGCAAGGATGCATGGTCCGGGAATGGTTGGCCTATTGCGGGGCGTGTGGTGTTGGAACAGCGTTGGTTGAAAGCGGGCCATTCCACCCTGAAACCAGAGGAGTTTTTATGCCAAAAATTGCCATGCTTGGAGCGGGCAGCCTGATTTTCTGCAAAACCCTAATCAACGATTTTCTGGCCACATCGGCGTTGAATGCCAGCGAGATTTGTCTCATGAGCATTACCCGTCCCAAGCTGGACAAAATGGAGGCTTTTGTCAGGCGCATGATTGCCGAAAACAAACTCCAGGCCAGGGTTTGGTCGACTCTGGACCGACGGGAGGCCCTTAAGGATGCGGACTACGTGATCATCATGATCCAGGTGGGCGGGATCGAGGCTTTTCGGAAGGACTACGAGATTCCCATGAAATACGGGGTGGATCAGTGCGTCGCCGACAGCCTCGGGCCGGGTGGAGTCTTTCGGGGCATGCGAACGATTCCGGTCTTGATCGACATCGTTCGCGAAATGGAGGAGCTCTGTCCCCGGGCTTTGTTGTTGAATTACGCCAATCCGATGGCGGCGAATTGTATGGCGCTGGGCCGGGCTGCGTCAAAGATCCAATTCATCGGATTATGTCATGGCGTCCAAACCACGCTCGACTTGATCAGTCGTTATGTGGACGTGCCGAAGGACCAGATCGATTATCTCTGCGCCGGCATTAACCACATGGGATGGTTTTTGACGTTGCGGGATCGCCGCGATGGCCGGGATCTGTATCCCATCCTGCGCTCGAATTGCGAGAAACCCGAATACTACACCACCGAGAAGGTGCGCTGCGAGGTGATGCGGCATTTCGGCTATTTTATGACGGAAAGCACCGGACACCTCTCGGAGTATGTCCCATGGTTTCGGAGCCATGAACGTTCGCTGAAACGGTATTGCGACCAGCCTTCCTTCGGCGGGGAAACGGGGGCGTACTACCAATACTGCGACATGATTGCCAAGAAATACGAGAAGACAGACTACCTGACCCTGGAAAGCCCCAAAGTGGGGCGCCGGAGTGTGGAATACTGCTCCTACATTCTTGAGGCTGCGGAAACCGGCGCGCCGTTCAGGCTGAATGGCAATGTACGAAATGATGGTTACATCTGTAATCTCCCCGCCGGCTGTTGCGTCGAGGTGCCGGTCTATGTCGATCGGCTGGGATTGCATCCCCTCCACGTTGGAGCGCTGCCCCCGCAGTGCGCCGCCCTGAATCAATCCAATATCAGCGTGCAAAGCCTGGCGGTGGAAGCCGCATTCACCGGCGATCCCGAATACGCGGTGCAGGCCATCGCCATGGATCCACTCACCTCGGCTGTTTGCACGCTCGATGAGGTGCGTGAGATGACGATCGAGATGCTTGAGGCTCAACGCCAATGGTTGCCGCGGTTTGCCGGCAAATCAATCGCTCCCAAACCCATCATCTCCATCCCGGCCGATGTTGTGCCCGTGGATGTGCCTCTGGATCCGGCCCTGGCCATCGCCCATCGGTTTGGCAAACTCGCCACCCAGGAGGTCAAACCGGGTTAAGGCATGCCGTTAATCCAGGCCTCGAGGTCGATAAAATTGAATGCCTGTCCGAGAATGAACAGGGGGCGATGACTGCATATCTTGCCTTGGTTTTGCATGCCCACCTGCCGTTCGTGCGGCACCCCGAGCATGATCGTTTTCTCGAGGAATACTGGTTGTACGAGGCCGTTCTTGATGCCTACCTGCCGTTGGTGCAGTTGTGTCAGGGCTGGGCCAGAGATCGCGTGCAAGCCCGTCTGACTCTATCCCTTTCCCCTACCCTCAACGCCATGTTGCAGGATGGCTTGCTCCGCAAACGATGCCTGCGTTATCTGGACGAACGAATCGAACTGGCCGGTCGGGAAATCCACAGAACTCACTTCGAACCGCGGTTTCATCCTCTTGCCATTCTGTATCGCCAGCGGTTTGAATCGCTCCGGGCCACTTACCTGGAGTATCGCACAGATCTGACGGCCGCTTGGATGGAGTTTCAGGAGCGCGGACTCTTGGAACTAATCACCTGCGCTGGCACCCATCCCATTCTTCCCTTCCTGACTCAAGACTCCCCGGCCTGGCACGCCCAGGTCTCGGTCGCTCTGGATCAGCATTGGAAAGTCTATGGACGGCATCCCAACGGCTTCTGGTTGCCGGAGTGCGCTTATGTTCCCGATATGGAACCTCTGCTGGCGCACCACGGACATCGATGGTTGGTCCTGGAGTCGGAGGGCTTGCTTGGCGCGATGCCCAAGCCATATCAAGGCTTATTCGCTCCCGTTCTCACCCCAGCCGGATGGGCCGCCTTTGGCCGTGAGCCGGCCGTCGCGCGCCAAGTCTGGAGCCGGCAAGCGGGCTATCCCGGCGATCACGCTTATCGAGATTACTACCGTGACATTGGTTTTGATCTGGATCTGGATTATTTGAAACCGTACTTGCCTCTCGCGGAACGGCGCACACCGACCGGGGTCAAATACCATCGCATCACCGGCCCGGGCGTGGACAAACAGCCTTATGATCCGACAGCGGCGTCGGCGAGGGTTTCTCAACACGCCTCGCATTTCCTGGATTTGCTGAGATTCCAGGCCGCGGAGACCAGCGGAAACCGTGACCTTCCTCCACTGATCATGGCCCCTTTCGATGCCGAACTCTTTGGCCATTGGTGGTATGAAGGCGTTGGATTTCTGGATTGCCTGGTCCGAGGCTTGAACTCTCCGGGACAGGAAATCCAAATGATCACCCCGACGGATTACCTGGCGCAACACCCCCGTCTGCAGGCAGCCGCTCCCGCTGCCTCCAGTTGGGGTGAAGGAGGTTATTGGAAGGTCTGGCTCAATGAAACCAATGCCTGGCTTCAACCCGGTTTGCGTTCGGCACAACGACGGATGATGGAACTCGTCTCCCGGCTGCCTGGACCCCGGGCGGCATCCGTCACTCCGAATCAAAAAAAGGGTTCCCGCGGCATGACTTCCGGCAACACCACCTCCCGCAACCGCAGCCAAAACGAAAAAGAACCGCCGCCATTCAACTCAGACAGCCTTCAGAATCGAGCCCTGCAACAAGCTGGCCGCGAACTTCTCCTGGCCCAGAGCAGTGACTGGGCCTTTATGCTCTATCACCGAACTACGGCGAACTACGCCCGGCAAAGGGTTATCGATCATCTGAATGCCTTCCAGAGCCTACATAACCAAATCCAGTCTGGCGTCATAGACGAAACCGCTTTGCACCTGCGGGAGGAGCGTTATAACCTCTTTCCCGATCTCAATGTTCATTATTGGAGTGAGCCAACATGCAGACCCTTCCAAGGGTAAGAAAGGGTTCAAGCGTGCTGTGACGCACGCGTAGAATCGATTGGGAAAAGAGGCGACAAGTATGGAAGGGGAGCTTATGAACATGGTTTCGGAATCGCCCGCCGCCACAATACGGCTGGGGCTTTGAGGGGGAGACTGAGTGACCGAAGTAGGACTCGGAATCTGGCAAGAGTGAACGCAAAAGGTCAGCGGCGGGAGTCGCCCGCCGCTGACATTCAATTGGTCTTGGCACAAGTCAGCTGGTCAATCTCCTATTGCCGGTTCCTGAGTTTGGCGCCCGTCCTCTTGCCCCGCGGTCCCACTCGCGCCTTCCCTGGACTATAACGGACAATGATTGATGAGGTACTGGGCGTCGGCAATCAGAATGGCGGCTGCGGTGGCATCGATGCCGGTCCCGGTTTGGGCCTGGACTTCAGCAATGAAGGCCGAGTAGATGTTCGCCGCCGTATTGCAGTTGCCGTTCGCGTATGCGCTCGCCGCCGCGTTCAATTTGGCGAGGAGCGAATTGGCAAGGCCGGCATGCTTGACCTTCCCAGCCGCCAGAAAGTGATCCACGTCCTGTTTGACACTCTCGGGCGTGACGATGATCTCGAATGTGACTGAACTGCTGGCGTTGTTGCCTGCCTTGTCCACCGCGTTCACGGTGAATGTATGCGTCCCGAGCGCCAGTTCGGTGAGAAGATCGATGGACTGTCCGCTCGGCAGGCCGTGGCCCGCTAGAAGACCGGAACCATCGATCAACGCCTCGAACGTATCAACGCCAGAGCCGCCCGTGTCACTGACACTGTAATCGAGGACCAACGTCTCCGAATGCGTATAAGTGGTCGGCGCCGGCTGAACGATGACGAGGGTGGGCGGAAGCTTGTCAATTCGCACCGTAATCGTGTTCGGTCCTTCAACGTTGCCAGCATTGTCGATGGCAAAGAAGGTGACCGTGGTGATTCCAGGACTCGTGATCCCGAACGCGACTGCGGCGGCGTTCACCGTGGTATCGGCAATCGGGTGAGCCCCCGCGGCACTGTAGGTAATGCTCTTCACCCCCGAACCGCCCGGATCCATTGCCGAGATCGACACGGAGACATCTGTGTTATTCCAGCCGAATGGTGTCGAGGCAGGCTGCTTGATTGCAGACGAGATGGGAGGCGTGACATCAGTGTTCAGAGTGAACTGAATCGCGCCAAAGACTGGCGTCGTTGAAGAGTCAATCTCCTGAATCTCCGGCGAGGTGAGAGGCACTGGGAGGTTGCCTGCCGCAATGGCCGCACCGAAGCCTGGATCGAATCCCACAGCATCAGTGACTGCAGCGCTGACCTGGGTGTCCAGCCCAACGGCCGAGAAAACCGGACCGAGGTTGCCGGAGAAGAGTACGATATCCGACGGATCACTGATCCCCAGATCGTGAAAAACACTGCCCAGGACAATTTTTAAGCGAAGGTCCGCCGAGGTCGCAACCCAGTGAACGATGGGACCGAAGGCCACCTCCACATTTGCAGCGCCGGGAAGCGGATCAGTTAAAGTAAGATTTGCGCTCACCGTCTGTCCGGCCGTGTCCCACTGCAAGAGCGGGATCAATGGAGCCGTGGCCGGTCCGGACTGGACGCCGAAGGCCGAAATGGCGCCTCCGATCCCCAGCCCCCCCACCGGCATGGGAGAGAGTGTGATCGAGCCTTCCACGGTGGCCGTGCCCACATCGATCACCCCCGCGATGTTGAGGCTGACGGCACAACTTTCCACCGGAACCTCGATCGGCGTATTGCCCGTAAGGGGGGCTACAAAGTTCTTGGGGCCGGCTTCGAAGTGGCACGGAATCAAAACCGAGCCGCAGATGTCTGGCAGAAAGCACTCTATAATGCATCCTTCAACCGTGATGGTTGTTGGGATGTTGATGCTGATGTTCGGGCCTCCTCCTGCCACGGGTGAGTAGGTGACGTTCAAGGGCAGGACACCGCCCGCCACCACGTCGGCTTTGTCGTAATGGAAGGTCATATCAACCCCGGCATCGAAATGGATGTTGCCCATCCCAGAGATGCCGAGGCTGTAACTCACACCCGCCGGCAGGCCGGGAGGCACGAATGGGCAGCCGTCAAAACTGTCGCCGCGGCTGTCTGAGAAGGGAAAACTGGCGTCAAAGCCCAGTCGAATATGTTGCGTCTGGCTTACAATTGGGGCACCCAAAGCCGCTGGCGCGCACAAAATCCCCCCCAAAGCCAACAGTAGGATGAATGTTTTCTGCAGGCTTCGTTGAGTTCCCTTCCGGTTCTGATCCATCATTGTCTCTTGTACCATGTTTCGATCTTTCATATCGTCTTTGCTTTCTTGGTTTCATGCGATCGTGCTGCATTGTTTACACCCGCTGAGACGCCCATTCTCCGCATGGCGAAGTGGATTCGCCTCTTCGTGTGGCCCCAAGTTTGCATCAATCCCACAGCATGACTATTGCACTTTGGATGTACAACCTTTGTTCAAGGATCGAGTTGCCGTGTAGTCGGTAAACGTTATGATTCATCCTTGATTGCGGAGACAAAGAAACGGATGTGAAAGGAGCTTATGTGCCCTTCAATAATTGACCTGTCCCTCTGTACGGATAATTGATAAATGACCTGACCCTTAGAATTGATAAATGACCTGACCCTTAGTAATGAATGAGCCCAGCTGCGGCAGTCCATTCAAGGGGCCTCGGCGTCGAGGGCAATTCTAAAGCCTGCGAAATCGACCGTCAGCCACCAGGGGCTGCGCGGGATTTCAGGATCGAGGCTGTCCCAGTCCGGATGCTCGATCCAACGGGCAGCTGAGCGAAGGCAGGATGGCGGAGAGCAAAAAGCGCCGCCGCGAAGAACCGCCGGTGAATCCGGGGAAGTTTTGCCGCACCATTCGGCCATATTGCCGGCCATGTCGAACAGTCCGAAACGATTGGGTTTCAGCAATCCAACGGGATGGGGTGTTTCGGCCGAATCCACGTCGGCGGAGTTGCCCAGGAACCATCCGTAATCCGAGATTCTAGCCGTGTCATTGCCCCAGAAATAGGCGTTTGTGGATCCGGCTCGACAGGCGTATTCCCATTCCTCTTCTGAGGGGAGACGAAACGGACGGCCCGTTTTCTTGCGCAACCATCGGCAGTATTCGGAGGCGGCGATCCAACCCACGCCGGTGACGGGATAATGTTGATGGCCGTGAGTGCGGTCCATGATGGCGTAGTTAACCGATGGATGGGATATGCCATCTTGGTCGACCCACGCGCGGTAGGAGGGCTGTTTGTTAGTCATTTGAGAAGGCTCGACTGACATGAAGGGAAGGTATTGGCGCCAGGTGACCTCGTATTTGCCAAGCCAAAAGGGCTTGACCTGGATTATTCTGGGACAGGCCTCATGCGGTTCGCGCCCGGGTTCGCCCAGGGGGCTTCCGATTTCGATTTGCCCTCCGGGGATCGCGACAAAATCGATGGCAACGGACTGTCCGGGGATGGGTTGGTTGAAGTTGGTGAACCAGGAAACACGGTCTGTGGGTTCTGCCCCGTGCGCCGATAGAATCGTGGCCAGAAAAAACAAGGCTGTGATTGCGTATCTTCCAGGTGAAGATGCTCCATTCATATTGCTGAAGAAGGAAGGCGTCCGGTCTATTCGCGCACGGGAATGATCAAGGTAAAGGTGCTGCCTTCGCCGATCTGGGAATCGACCTTCAGTCCGCAGCCTTGATCCTTGGCAAATTCAAAGACCATGGACAGTCCGAGGCCCGTTCCGCGGCGGGCGGACATGGCTTTGGTGGTGAAGAAAGGTTCAAAAATCCGGGTCATGACCTCCTGGGGGATGCCGCAGCCATGGTCTTGCACGGAAACGGCGACATGCCGCACCGCATGGGCGGGCGCCAGAACCAAGCCGCTGGGCAGGCTCTCCAGGATGAAAGTTTTGACCGAGATGTCCCCCTGTCCTGCCATGGCTTCGGAAGCGTTAATCAGGATGTTGAGCAGCATCTGTTGAAGCAGGTCTTTGGCGAGAACAATGAGGGGCAAATCCATCGCCGGTTCGAACTGGACCCGAGTCGTTTCCGAGATCCGATCGTCCATCAGTTTCAGGGTTTGTTCCACAATGGTGTTCAACTCACACGGGGCCAGTTCCTGTTTGGCCTCGCGTCCATACCCGAGGAGGGCTTTGACAATGGTGCTGCCTTGTTCGACGCTGGTCTTGATGCGATCGATCCGAGTCCGGATTTTGTCGTGGTCATCGGGGTTGGCCTCGATGATTTGAGCGGAGCCTTTGATGATGGACAGGATGCTGTTGAAATCGTGGGCAATTCCAGCGGCGAGAGTCCCGAGGGCGCGCATTTTCTGGCTGTGTAAAAGGGCTTGCTGGGCCTGCTCCAATTCATGCGTGCGTTGCCGGACGATCAGTTCCACCGCGGCGTAGCTGCGAATGAGCCGGATATGGCGGTTCACCGCAAATCCCGCCAGGCTCAAAATCAAGAGCAGGCCGATGATGGAGATGGCGATGAGCCGCCGTTCCCGATACCAAGGCAATCGCACGGTGAATTCCAGGAGGGCAGGTGTGGCGCACTCATTCCAGTTGCGATCCATGACTTTGGCTTCAAAACGATGATGGCCCGCGGTGAGGTTGACGAGGGTGGCCGCGGGGACCGATCGATAAGGGCTCCAGGCCTGACCATCCAACCGATAAGCGTAGACCAGACGATCGGAGACCGTGAATTCCCATCGGTCGCGGCCCGAGAACTGGAAGGACAGGGCAGCCGCATCCTCGAGATTATCCAGGTCTTGCTCGGCCTGGACTTGAATTTGGGGTGCGACGGTATCGGCATCGGGATAAAATCGGCTCAGCCCGCGGGCTGTCCCGGTCCAGAACCGGCCTTTTCTGTCGAAGGCCAGGGCGTAGACCGCTTCACTGGGCAGTCCTTCCTCCGGACCGTGCATGATCCAGGAGTCATGGCGGAACCGTAATAATCCCGTGCCCGACCCCACCCAGACGGCGCCCTCACTGTCCATTCTCATGGCATTGATTCGGTCGAAACCCGATCTTTGGACAGACCATGCCTTGCCGTTAAACTCGTGAATCCGGTTTCGAGTGCTGATCCATAATGTTCCCTGACGGGTTTCGAGGAGGCCCGTGGCGTTGTCGGGCGCATCCGGTTCGGAGGTGAAATATTGCCAGCGATCCTCGCGGAAACGGGCGACGCCTGCCGAACCGCCGAGCCAAAGATCTCCGTTGGCGGTGACGCGCAAGAAATTCAATTCTGATCCCAATCGAACGGATGGCGGAGGCTCTGGAAACGAGGAAAAGCGCCGGCCATTAAAGAGGGCCAGCCTATAGACCGATGGATTGGGCTCCTCGGTGACGATCTGAACGCAGCAGAGGTTGCGGCGGTAATAGCCCAGCAACCGCATGGTTCCATCGCTAGGCGGGGGAATGGATGCAAACTGACCCGTGCGCGGATCCAGGAGCAGGAAACGATCGCTCAGACACAGTCCAATGCGTCCTTCGAAACTGAGAAACAAGCCGCCCGCGGGGGGAGACAACACCTCAATGTCATCGGGCAGCGGATAGGAAGTCCAAGAAGTCTCTCGTCGTAGCAGGAGATTCTGGGCGCTGACGCCCCAGAGATCGCCCCACGGGGTTTCCAGAAGGTCATAGATGGGCGCGTCACCGAGAGTCGCATCCTCGGTTTGAAGCCATAACAACGGAGCGTGGCGGACCAAGCCTTCGGAAGTCGCCAGCCAAAACACCCCTTTCGTCTCGACCGCCAAGTCATGGAACTGACCCGCAAGGGTTCCCTCGGTTTCCACACGATTGAGATTTGTTCCTTCCAGCCGAAACAAGGCGTTGAGCGAGTCCACCCAAAACGCCGAATCCGGTCCCCGCCAGCAGCGCCGGACGCGTCCCTGGGCGATCAGGCTGGGTTGGTGGGTTGCTGGATCGAAATGGAGCGCAACTCGCGCGGTCGATTGCGTCGAGTTGCCGACCGCCGCAATCCCGCCGTCTTCATCTTCCACCGGGTGGGTTAATCCGCGGACCGGGATGTTTTCCGGGATCCGATATTGCTCGAAGAGGGGTTCCATGTTGGTTCCCCGCAGGGTACGATCCATTTTGATCAAGCCGGAATCGCCGGCAATCCAGAGGCCTCCATCGCGAGCACTGGCCAGATCCAGAAACGCGCCGATACCGGTCTCGGACGATCGCAATAGAACCGAGGCCCGTTTTCGGATTCGATCAAAACCCAGGACTCGATCATTGAGCAGCAACACAATCGGGTTCCCGACGCCGGTGTGCAACGGCGCCGACCGGATTCTCCCCAGGAGATTGGTGCGGAACTGAGAGGCAACTTCCGGGATGGGATGTTTCAGCCATTGACCGTTTTCGTATTGCTGCAGGCCTTCGGGATACCCTGCCCAGAGTGTTCCCGTTGCGTCCTCATAAATCCGGCCCAACCCTTCAGGCGCCGGAATCCGCATGAACCCATAACCGTCAAACCGAGTCATTTGCGGGGCGCTGCCGTGTCGGATCCAGACATTGCCGTTCGAACTGACAGTGATGGCCGTGGCCATCGAGTCATACAGTCCGTCCGCAGCCTTAAACACCCGGAAATTGGGGGCGCGTTGCCCCCAAATCATCCAGGACGACCAGAACAGAATGGCCAGAATACTTCCTGCGGATCTCGAAATTTTCAAACAGGCTCTTCGTCTCAAGTGGCAGATGCTGAATTTCAGATGTTCTTTTCGCCCAGATTTGGATTCGAAACTCACTATATTTCCGGCGTACCGGCAGGTAAAGCGCGATCTGATCGGGTGACCCAAAAGCGCGGCCAATTCGAATCCGTTTCTCCAGGCCGATGCAAGGGATGGATTGGACGCGTCGGGGCTGGGACAGCGGACCGATGTGTGGAAAGAGCTTGCGCCGGCTCGTTCAGTTCCCATAATGTTTGCCACCTTTCGGGGGCCAACGTAGCTCAGTCGGTAGAGCAGCGCTTTCGTAAAGCGCGGGTCGCTGGTTCAAGTCCAGTCGTTGGCTCCAGTTCATCATGCCGTCAGAAGGCCCAGATTACCCCGACCGAGTTTTTCTCAGCTCAAATCCTTGGATAAGAATAAGTTAGCCTTATTATGTAAGCGTCCCATTGCGCAGTTGCCACGCAACTGAACCCGTGAGACAATAATCAGTGAGTCGATGAGACGGCCGAGGACCTCGGCATAATAACTGCTAGGCAATAATCAGTGAAAAACTTGATACGCACAGGGGTGGTGCTGGCGGGGTGGATGATCTCGCTGGTGGTAATGGCGGACAGAACCGGTCCGGCCGAAGGAGCGTTGTCGGCAGATCGGGCCGAGGCCGCGATTGCACGGTTGACGGCCTTGGTGCTGGAAAACTCCGTTTATCAAGGGGGGCGCTTTGACGATGACATGTCTGAGAAGTTCTTCGACCAATACTTCAAGTCTCTGGATCCCAGCCGGATGATCTTCTTGAAGGGCGATCTGGAGGAGTTCGCCTCCTACCGTTTGACGTTGGACGACCTCATCCTGAAGGTGGGGGACACAAGTCCGGCGCATCGGATATTTGCTCGGTATCTTGAACGCCTCTCTCAGCGGGCTGAATATGCCCGCGAGTTGCTGGCCAAGGAGAAATTCGAATTTGCCGATCCGTCAATTTACTCGATGGACCGGGAAAAGGCGTCGCGTCCCGCTGACATTGAGGAAGCCAGGCAGTTGTGGCGTCAGCATCTCCGTTACGAGTATCTTCAGGAGAAACTGAGCAAGAAGAAGCCCGAAGAAATCGTTGATACCTTGAAGCGCCGCTATGAAAGATCTCTGCAAACGATGAAGAAATTTGATCGCGATCAGGTTTTCGAGATCTTCCTGACTTCATTGGCCCACGTGTTTGATCCTCACTCCGACTACATGGGCCGTCGTCAAATGCAGGATTTTTCGATTCACATGAAGCTGTCGTTGTTCGGGATCGGCGCGACCCTGCGATCGGAAGACGGCTACTGCAAAGTGCTCGATTTGGTGCCGGGCGGTCCGGCGGCTTTGAGTGGTTTGATCAAGGTGGGCGATCGCATTGTTGCGGTGGCCCAGGAAGGGAAAGAAGAAGTGGACATCATCGACATGCCCTTGCCGCAGGCTGTTGAGATGATCCGGGGCACCAAGGGCACGACCGTGCATCTGACCATCATTCCCGCCGATGCCGTGGACAGCTCTGTGCGCAAGAAAATCAGCCTGGTTCGAGCCGAGGTCAGCCTCAAGGATCAGGAAGCCCGGGCCATCCTGACGACAGTTCCTGTGGGAGGCGTTCATCGACGGGTGGGGATCATCGATCTCCCGTCGTTCTACGCGGATCTCGATCGGGCCAGAGAAGACGGTCATAAGAGCGCGACCGCGGACGTGTCCAAGCTCATTGAGAAACTCAAGAAAGAGAAGGTTGAAGGCATTGTCCTCGACTTGCGGCGAAACGGGGGAGGCTCGCTAGAGGAGGCGGTTGGAGTCACAGGGCTCTTCATCCATAAGGGCCCGGTGGTTCAAACCAAAAATTCGAATGGCCAGGTCCGAGTTGAAACCGACACGGATCCCGCCATCCAATACGAAGGTCCATTGGTCGTATTGACGAGCCGCTTGAGCGCGTCAGCTTCGGAGATTCTAGCCGGGGCCCTCCAGGACTATCAGCGCGCGTTAATCGTGGGTGAGCAATCGACTTTTGGCAAAGGCACGGTCCAATCGGTTTTGTCCCTGGCCCCGATGATGGCCCAGGCGGGCCTACCGGTGCAGGAGGATCCGGGCGCGCTGAAGCTGACCATTCGGAAGTTCTACCTGCCGGCTGGATCATCAACACAGTTGAAGGGAGTGGTGCCCGACATCCATCTGCCTTCGCTCAATAACGTCGCGAAAATTGGCGAATCCGAGCTCGATAATCCGATGCCTCACGACAAGATCGAGCCGGTGCCCTTTAAACCCCTCAACCGGATCAAACCGTTTCTTCCGGTCCTTTCCGAGAAGTCGGCCAAACGGGTGGCTGCGGAGCAGGAATACCGCTGGCTCATCGAGGACATTGCGGAATTGAAGAAGAAGATCGAAAATCCGGTGGTCTCCCTGAACGAAGAGCAGAGGATCCAAGAGAAAGAGGAAGCCGAGCGTCGGGTTGAGGCCCGCAAGAAAGCACGAGCCAGCCGCCCTTCCAACACCCAGACGAATTGGGAAATCACGCTTGCCTTGGCTGACATGGCCGGCTTGCCTGAGCCCACGTCCAATTTGGCGACCAACCGGCACGACTTGCGTTATCTGGCCCGAAACGAGGATCCGGAGGATGCCGGCAAGGAACCGCTGGTGGACATCGCCCTCGAAGAAACCAAGAGCATTTTGGCGGATTACCTGGCGCAGATGGCTCAGCAAGTGGACAGCACCGCTGATGCGGGCAAGGATCCCGCCCGGCCAGGAAACGATCCATCCCGCAAGCCTCCTCGTGATCTGGTTTCCGAACCCGACAGAAAACTCTAGCCAAGCCGCGCCTCTATCCGATCAATCGAAAAGGTTGCTCGACCTTTTTGAAGGCGAAAAGCGCCATTCCGTGGCTGCCGCCCAGGCGGCGATGAAAGAAATCCGAATGCTCATGCAGCCAGAGATGAAGCTGAAGCGCTTTCCAGACGCGTTTCTTGTCAATCCACCCTCGCCGGATGTCGGGAATGGGCTCCATTCGGCTGTCGACGCCATTCCAGCGCCAGCGGAGGCCATGGGCAGGCGAAATGGATAAGCGAGGGAAGACCGCGCCACACTGACGATAGGCGACCTCTGAAAACAGGCATTCGGGATTTGTTCTCGGGCTCTGATCCGGGCTCAACAAGATAATTTCGCGGAACCGAGAATGGACAAGCGCGTAGGCCCTCAGCTCCTGTTCGCGCAGCCGTCGTGCCGGATGCAAACGACGAATTACACGGGCGTCGAGGCACCGCACGCCGAGAGCCTTCAGCTGCGCGTCCGAGCGCGCATCAGACGCCCCCAAACCCAAATGCCAGAATTCGACCGGCGAGACCGATCCAAGCCTGCGGAGCTTTCGGACGAGAGCCAGAATCCCGAGCGTCGTAACGCCGGAACCGCCGCACACCAGAAGACCGCGTCCCCGGTATTTTGCCGGATATGGCGGCAGGGTCTTCAAGAAGTCCGCTGTCGCCAAACCCGCGCTGGGAGGAGACAGGCGCAATTCATCGAAGGGATTGTCCCGAGTCAACCGGACGGCCCGGCCGCCGGCTGCTTGCTCCGCCGAAGTCAGCCTTCGCAAACGTCCGCCCTGGTCATAGAATTCAACGCGGCGGATGACTTCTTCCGCTGTAATCATGTGCATGCATTGCGGCAGTCCGTTGACCACGTCGGCACAGAGTTGTTGGCGGCCATCGCGAGAGTCGCCATCCCCGAGCGGAACCGTTCGCGATCGCCAGCATCCTCCGTCGCGACAACAGGAAAGTGTTCCCAGCGTATGGATGAACTGATGATGCGGATAGGCCTCCCAGTGGACCGGTTCCCGTCCGCCCGCCACCACGACACAGGGGCGATGACGCCAAGACGGATCCTTGACTTCCACCGCCGCCGCCAGATGCATCAAGCCTGTCACGGGACAGATCACCCCCTGCGCGTGATAAACCAGCCGGACCAGCTGGCGCATGTCCGTCCGTCCCCGCAGATCTACCACCCCGTTCAATCGGGGATGATGATGTCCAAGGCTCCCCACCTGGACGAACAGAACTCGATCGCGAAAATGATCCACGACTTTTTGATAACGTTCGCGATCCCACCACTTGATGGTGACATCGTATTTGCCTCCCGCAACGATGATCCAGAACGGCACCTCAGCGCCGGTCAGCTCGTGGACTTGGGAGATCCAGGCCTTTTCCTGGGCCGAAAGATGCAGATCGCCTTTAAAGGCCGTCGGCCGAATTTGCAGGCCGAGACGCGCGTTCAAAAAATCGATAAAGCCATGAATACAATGGTACGGCGCATGGTTGCTTTGATGAATCAACGGATATTCGCACGGAATGACCTCGACCTCCGGATCGGTTTCCCGGAGAGGTGTGAGGTAGGGATTGTGCATCCAAAGTTCCGCGCACGAGGTGCGGACATCGGTCAGAAACCGACCGGGATAACAACGATGCAGATCCCGGACCGCCGCCGTCAGCAGGACGATGTCTCCCGGCGACAGGGCATTCTTCAGAATCAGCTTCCTCATCTCAGCTGAGCGAGACAACCTCGGCCGCGCAAAAAGGCGATTGCGGCAATGAATTGCTAACCACGGGGGCTCAGGGAAGAACGTCCAGAGCTCCTTTCAGACAGGGTTCTCAGCCGCCCCTGGCTGATTCTCCATTGTTTGTCCCCGTATTGAATGATCGCCTCCTGGTCCACAGGAATGGTAATCCTGATGGGCGATGGGCTGTAGCCCGGTCGGATGGAGGGGGGAGAGGGGCGCGAGGACTTGGCTTTCTTCTTCATGGCGATGCGTCGCCTTTCAGTATAGTCCGTGCCGCCGGTCGAGACAAGCCTGCCGGACATCCTCAGGTGGAGAAACTCAACACACGGGGCTTGACCAGTCGCTCAAAATCCTTATAAGCCAGTTTGATCAATTCCGAATGGCTGCCGGCGTTGAAGGCAATCTCTTCGTCCTCCGCCAAGCTGGGGGCCACATAAACCTCCATCCCATACAAATTGCCAAAAGGCGGCATCGCGCCCGTATCACAGTCGGGAAACGCGGCCTTGAATTCGTCCTCGCTCGCAAGCCTCACGGTGTCAGCGCCCACCATCTCTCGCAACTCCTGCAGGACAACCTTGCGGGTGGCCGGCAGGACAACCATGGCCATCTGACCGTCGATCTTCACGATAACCGTCTTGGCCATTTCGCGTCCGGGCAAATGGGCGCTCTGAGCGACCTCCTGCGCCGTGTAAGCCGGAGAGTGAATGATGCTGACGTACTTGATCTGATTTTCGTCAAGGTATTTTTTAAGTTTGGTGGCTGGCATGGCAGCTCCTTTGGTTGGGGGATTTCATCCCAATTTAGCGCTCCTGCCAGCCACGCGCAAGGCCCGGGGGGTCAGCCGGTCACCGCAATCTTCTTCGGCTTCAAATGTTCCGCCTTGGGCAGGACCAGAGTCAACACTCCCTGTTCCACCTGGGCGGAAATTCGGGTCGCATCAATCGCCGGATCCAATTCAAATACCCGGCGGTAATCCCGGGAACGAGACTCGCGATACACATAGTTCCCGGCGGCCGCCCCGGCCGGCCTTCGTCCCACAATGATCAACTCGTTTTTATCCAATAGAACCTCCACCCCCGTCTTCTCCACCCCGGGCATGTCCGCCTTCAACAGGTAGTTGTCCTTGGTTTCAATAATATCCACGCCCGGCGTCATGAATGTTCGTTCGGTTTCGGTCCCGGCCTGCGGTTTTTCTGTTCTGCTAATCGTGTTCATGGTCTCTTTCCTTTGCTTGAGTTTTCATTGGCTCGAGGTTGCCCTCCCAAATGCGCTCCTCAACTCGCGTTGATCTCAATCTGACGCGGCTTGACTTCTTCCACCTTCGGCAGAGTCACCTCCAGAATCCCGTCCTTGTAGCTGGCCTTCACCTTGTCACCCTCGACAGCCTTCGGTAGCGACAGGACCCGATGGAACCTGCCATAGGCCCGCTCAGACCGGTATAAGCGCACTTCCTTATCCTCGTTTGCAATCCGCCTCTCGCCCGATATCGTCAACGCTCCCTCGTGGAGACAGATATCGATCTTATCCTTATCCATGCCGGGAAGTTCGACCCTCACCGTGAACTTTTCCGGGTCCTCAAGCAGATCCACTACGGGAACCCAGCCGTTGAAAAACTCCAACGTCCGCGGCATCGCCTCGATCGGCGATTCAAAGAATCGGTTCATCTCTCTACGCAAGGAATCCAGTTGATCGAAGGCAGACCAACCTGCCGAATTCTCTAAATATCGATTCGATAGTTCCATAGTTTTTCCTTTCTTTAATAGCTGAATCTATGCCTAAGCTCATCCCATGCCACAAGAAATAAAATTATATATATAACTAATAATGAATAATTTATATAATTTAAACTCCCAGGCCAAATCTCCAATATAGAGACATAACGTCACATATCTCCGCAAGAACTGTTTTGGATTAATGAGACACAATGACTCTATTATTGATATGGATTTGACTTCTGCAGGATAACGGCAAAAGTGGGCGCATGAAATTGACGCGTTTCTCCGGGAACCCGATTTTGTCGCCAAATCCGGATCAGCCCTGGGAGGATTTGGCTGTGTTCAATCCGGCGGCTTGGTATGAGGATCGGACGGGAGAAATCCTGATGCTTTATCGTTCTGCGGAATCGCATCCGGACTACAAGTGTTATTTCGGTCTTGCGCGGAGTCGGGATGGCTATCATTTCGAGCGGGTATCGAGCCGGCCGGTTCTGGGGCCCAGTGTGGAGGGATTTGACGGGGCGACGATTCAGGATCCGCGGATGATCAAAATTGGGGATTGGTATTACATCACCTACGCGTGCCGGCATTATCCGTTCGGTCAGTTCTGGATTCCGGACGTGCGTCAGAAATACATCGTTCCGGACTGTCCGGAGGAATTTCCGGGTTATCTTCGGCGGAATGCGACGTTGACCGGGTTGGTCATGACTCAGGATTTCAAGGAATGGATTCGGGCCGGGTGGTTAACCGATCCGCTTCTGGACGACCGGGATGCGGTATTGTTTCCGGAAAAGGTTAACGGCAAGTTTGTGCTGATCCATCGTCCGTTGGAGTGGGTGGGCGCGGCCTATGGCACCGAGCATGCCTGTGCCTGGATCCAGTTTTCGGACGATCTCATGGGATTTCCTGCCGCGCCGAGCCGGTTGTTGATTAGAAACAAATATCCTTGGGAGGCCTTCAAGCTTGGGGTGAACACCCCTCCGATCAAGACCCCGCACGGATGGTTCACGCTTTATCATGCGGTGGGTCCGGACAAGTTTTATCGCTTGGGAGGGTTGCTTCTGGATCTGGAGGATCCGGGAATTGTCCTTCACCGGACACCGGACTGGCTGATGCAGCCGGAAATGGATTACGAAGTGGAAGGTTTCTATCGGGGTGTCTGTTTCCCTTGTGGAACAGTCCTGAGGAACGGGACCTTGTTTGTTTATTACGGGGGCGGCGACAAGTACTGCGCGGTGGCGACGTGCGATTTCGAGGCCTTGATTCAGCACCTCCTTGGCTGTCCGCCCTGATTGAGAAGATCGCGGATGGGGTATTGCGGGGCGGAGGGATTACTTTTTCTTTTGCCGGGTTTTTTTATCCTTCTTGGTTGCGGCATCGGATGAGGATGAGGGGGGCGGACTGTTGGTGGCAACAGTCGATTCCAGGGCATTGGTTTGTGGCATCGCCATGAAAGGAACGTCGTCTACAGCGAGGCGCCGAGCGCCTCCAATGACTCGGACGGTGCCGCTGGGATCCACCTTTAAAATGGGTCGGCTGATTTGGGTGTAGTCATGCCGTTGTCGAACCAATAACTGTCCTTCGGTCCCCACAACGCAATAAATGAAGGAACGCGGCCCCACCTGGTTCAGGAGATGGAGATTGCTGTTTTTATCGACGAACGCCTCCGGTTTGCTGAAGGAAAGGACTTTTTCGATAGGAAAAACCCGGAAGGTTTTCACCTCGGTCATATCGGTGACGCGGACATAGAGGCGCAGCTGTTTGAGGTAAGTGGCCTTTTGAAGGATGTACTTGCGAAACTCGGGCTGCCCCCCCCCAACCTCAGTGCCCGGCACTCCGAACGCCTGTTCCCACAGCCGCACGCCACTGATGATGTCAAAGGCCTTGGGCTGGCTGACGATGGCCTGATTCCACTGGTTAATCTTGACGGTGGCAGTGACGCGATAGCGCCCCACACGGCTGAGATTGAAGTAAGGTGCGATATCGACGTTTCGAGTGGCGACCTTGGAGGATTCCAGGATGAACTCCCCCTCGGTGGCGGGTTCCTGGTCTTTGGAGACGACGAAGTTCTGGTCGCGGGCCTCAACGCTGAATTGCAGCCAATCGCTGGTGTCCCCGAACTTCAGTGTCTGGCCGGAGAGATTGGTTATCCGGACGCCGACAATCAGCGTTTCGTTGGGCAGGTACTGTTCCTGGTCCAAAACCAACTCGACGCTAACCTGGGCTGAGGCGCAATAACTCCAGACCGATAGCAGGACCGAAAGGAGCCGACAAAGTTTCATAGAGTCAGTTTATGGCATGGCCCGCGATTGACAAGCGGCATCTCCGCGCCAGTGGTCCTGGACCGCGCGGGCCACTCGCTCGGGCTTAATCCCTCTGAGGCATTCCTGGTTTTTCTCGTAGTGACACGAGGCCTTCATACAGGGCCGGCAGGCCAGAGGATGCTGAAGGACATGATCGAACTGGCCGTACGGACCGGTCCGATGGGGTTCGGTGGGGCCGAACAAGGCGACGACGGGTTTGCCCAGGGCGGCGGCCACGTGCATCGGGCCGGTGTCGTTGGTGACCATCAGGCGCGAAAACCGGATCCATTCCACCATTTCGGGCAGGGTCGTGCGGCCGGTTAAATCGAGGCAACGTCCCGGATTGGCCCGGGCAATCTGGTCGCCCAGTTCCTGATCTCCGGTTCCACCCAGGATGACAAAACGGGGAGCGGGTTTCTCCGAAGACAACAAACCCGCCAACTGCGCGTAATACTCCGCCGGCCATCGTTTGTTGGTCCACCGTGCCCCCGGATTCAGGACGATCCAGTCGCCTTTTTCCGGTTGACCCAAGCGGCGAACGATTTCCCGGGCCGCCGAATGCACAGGAATCCAGTCAAAGTCCCTGTCGACGGGCACCTGCAATTTGCGCAGCACTTCGAGATACCAATCGACGGCATGGACGTGGAACGACCCGCGAGGCACTCTCATGTCATAGAAGGTTCCGGCTCCTTCTCGAGGATCATCCAGCCCGATCGTGAGTTTTGCCCGAGATATCCAGGCCAGCAAAGCGCTCCGTAGAAGGCTCTGAAGATCGATAACCCAGTCAAACTCCTGCCGCCGAATCTGCCGGAAACTCCGGATCATCGGCCCCCAAGAAGCCAAATGACGCCAGCCCTTTCGATCAAACAGGATTAGGCCGCTGAGATCGGGATCCCGCTCGAGCAAGGGGGCCAGATCCGACAACAGCCACCAATAAATCCGGCTGGCCGGGTATCGTCGTCTCAACAACCGCAGAACCGGCAGGGCTTGAATGACGTCTCCCAGCGAGCTGGGCTTGAGAATCAGGATGTTTCGCGGCTCGCTGTCCTCGCCATTTCGTGTTGCTGCACCCGTAATCCCGTTGGGATTCATGTCGAGGCATCGTCGCGACCTATGGCCAGAATCCTCCGCTTATTTCCCATGCGTAAGGCGTTCAGCCAGGCGCTCGGGCAAACCCGCCGCCCGGATCTTCGCCTGGGTCGTGGCCATATCGTAATCCAGACGACGCAGCTCCACCGATCCTTCGTCGACATCATAAACGACATAGGTCGCCTTGGGAACGCCATCCCGCGACTGGCCGACGCTTCCCACATTCACGAAATATTTGCGTCCCGGCTCGATCTTAAACTTGGAGTAAGTCCCCCCGCGAACAACCGAGTCCCGTATGAATGCGACCGGCACGTGGGTATGCCCAAAAAAACAGATCGGAGTGTTTTGATACGTAAAACTGGCCGCCGCCGCAAGCTTGTCGAATACATATCCCCAACGTTTCGGCGCATCTAAAGTTGCATGAACCATCGTAAAATTCGCCGCCAACCGTTGGTATTTCAAATTGCGCAACCATCCGCGATCCTCCGCGCTCAGTTGCTGGCGCGTCCAGTTCACCGCCTCCGCCGCGTGCGGATTAAAACCCTCCAACTCCAGGTCCGCTGAACAATACTCATCATGATTGCCCATCACGCAAGGCATGTTCATTTCTCGAATGATGTCGAGGCATTCCTTGGGATTGGCGTTGTAGCCGACGACGTCGCCCAGACAAGCGTGGTGGGTGACCTGTTGCTGCCGGGCATCTTCCAATACCACGTTTAAAGCCTCCAAGTTGGCATGAATGTCGGCGATGATTGCGTATTTCATTGTAAAACAACAACTTATCCAATAATCATGAATCCGCGGAAACCACCCCGCGCTTCACTCCAGTTTACCTGGGTGTCTCGTATCAAACCACCCAGACCCGAATCGAGTATGGCCTGGTGAAAAGCCTCGAGTTCGTCTCGGGTTCCTTCGGCCACAAGTTCGACACGACCATCCGGCAGATTACAGATGGTCCCGGTAATTTCAAATCCCGGAGCCAGTGACTTGACAGTATACCGGAAGCCGACACCCTGCACCCGCCCCGAATAATCAACCTGCATTCGCAACCGATTCATAACGAAGCACGGCCGCACATTCATCTTCATTCGGCTTTCCGGTCATAATCGGCCGGCATGCCCCTAATGAAGCTAGTTCCATACCACCATCAAGCCATAGTTGCGTCAAATCTGGCAACGTTTTTGTTTGTTATGACGGATACGGGCAGGGATTGGTTTCTTTTCTTTCGTGATGTTCTCAGGGTTTGAGCCGGGGCCGGCTCCTGTTCGACCATCATTGTGCCGGCTCGAGGGGAGGGTAATGCTGGGTTAAAGCCTCCCATACATCCTCCACAGGCAATTGGTGTAGTCCTCCTGAAAAAGTCAGCAGATGCATTCGATGGGAACGCGGGCGCCAGACTGTTGGGTTGGAGGGGCCCCAGAGGACCAGCCCGTTCAATCCCACAGCAGCCGCCAAATGTGTGATCCCTGAATCATGGCCGATGAAAAATCGGGATTGGGCCAGGCGGGTGGCCAGATCGACCAAAGGCCGCTGAAAGAAAACGTCGCAGCGGTTAGGATCGAGGACGCCCTGCAATTCCTGCCATCGGTCCGATTCCGCCTCGCCCCCGACCAGCAGGAGACGGCCCCTGGAGTTTTTCAATAGCCTGGAAATCAGTTCCAGCCAATTCTGCCAGGGCCAATTCTTGCGTTGGCTTCCGCTTCCAGGATGAATCGCCAATTCGGGGAGAGCAGCCGGTTCTTGTTGGATCTTCAGACGGGGAACTGGGTCGGCATTGTGAATATGGAGATCCCGCAAGGGTTCGAGCAAGCATTCGCAGGGGTGGGATTTCCCGTTTTCATCCGGCCGATGAGAGCCGATCACAATCCGGGCCAAACACCGGCGTTCGAGATTGCTTCTCAGGACGGATTCGGGATCGTGAAGGTAGGAGAGGATGACGTCAAAGGCCTGGAAGTATTGGATCCAAGGGAGGGGAAGTTCTCCGTTGGGGACAAAAAACGGGGCAAGACCTGGATCCTCGATGGATCGGATGCCGTCAACCCAGGGCGAGGCCAGCTGGGCGATATGCGGATAGCCCAGGATTTCAATGCCCGCATTCGGGAACCGAGTTCGCAGGGCTCTGAAGACGGGCAGCGTCAGGACGAAATCTCCGACGGCTCCGCCACGCATGACCAGGATACGCATTCCTCCACCTTCTCTCCCGGTTCGACCGAAAATCGGGGTGCAATTAGAAAACAGTGAACCCCAGCAGCGCGACGAACAGGCCGAAGACGAGCCGGCAAACAGCCAGGATCCGAGTTCGGTTATCGGTGGCCACAGCCCAGTTGATGAGATCGCGCATACGCCAGGGCGAGACCGTGAGCCAGATCCCGGCGAGGACCAGCGCATAAGCCCAGACAACGATAACCAGGCGCCAGAGACTGTCCGCCCAATGGGCGGTATCCACCATCAACTTGGCCAGGAGCAACAGCACGATCGCCAGTCCGCGAACGGCAAGGAAATCCCTGACATAAAGGCAACTCAGGATGCCGACCGCGGCAAAGCCGAGGTACATCCATCGTTTGTAGGGCGCAAAATCGGCCACCGACTCGAGGCTCAAATTATACAAAAATCCCGCGGTGCCCAAGGCCATCAACACGTACCCCCATCCCAGCGAGCGGGGGAACTGCCGGGCCAGCCGCGCAAAACCCCCGGGATTTGCCAGCGCGTAGAGTTGCGGCACACTGACCCCTAAACCTAAAACGACCGATAAAAGACCTAGATTCGACATGAACAGGAGAGGTTGTATCCGAGGCTCCCTTTGGGCTCAAGTCTTTCTGTCATCTTCCAGATGGATGGACCGGGGATCGCCATAGAGGGTGAATGACCCGGCCCGGATGACTTGGGCGTCCAAAAGCCGTCCCCGGCAATCTTCATGGCCTTCGATCACCATGATCTTATTACAGCGGGTTCGGCCTTCGAGCCGGGCCGGATTTCGCCGGCTGGGACCTTCCACCAGAATTTGCAGGCGCTGTCCGACCAGATTTTGGTATTTCTGTTGAGCGATCTCGTTTACTGTTTGGAGCAATCGGGCGAGACGTTCTTCCTTGAGCGGCTGGGGCACTTGATCAGTCCTATCGGCCGCCGGGGTGCCCTGGCGCGGAGAATACTTGTACATGAAGGCGTTATCGAACTTTGCCGCCTTGGCCAACGCCAGAGATTCCTCAAAATCCGCCTCCGTCTCCCCTGGGAATCCCACAATCAGATCGGTGCTGATCCCGATATTGGGGCGGATGCGCCTCAGCTTCTCGATCAGGCCGAGAAAACGGTCGATGGTGTATCCGCGGTGCATCAATTTCAGAATCCGGTTGCTCCCGCTCTGAACGGGAATATGAGCATGTTCGCACAGCTTCGAAAGCCGTCCGTAGGCCTCGACGAGATCGTCCCCATAACCTTTGGGGTGAGGCGCGGTGAATCGGATGCGTTCAAGGCCCTCGACCTCATGGACGGCCTCAAGCAACTGAACAAAGGGCGAACAACCGTTGCGCTCGGTCATTTCGCGCCGGGCGTAACTGGTGACGATTTGACCCAGCAGCGTGACTTCCCGAATCCCGTGGGTGACCAACCGCCGGCATTCGTCCACAATGTCGGGGATGGTTCGGTTGCGTTCCGGTCCGCGCGTGGCGGGGACAATGCAGAAGGTGCAGCGTTGATTGCACCCCTGCATGATGCTGACAAAGGCGGTGACTGCGGGAGAACCGTTCCGCCCTGTCAAATGCATGCTCGGCGCCGCCTCGCTCCCGGGTTCCTCGGCGATATCGCAGATTTGGTCGCGTCGGCCTGCCAGGAGATCGTCCAGGCATTCTCCCACGCGGTGAAATTTTTGTGTGCCAAGGACAAGATCAACATCCGGCAACCGATCAATTAACGCCTGGCCGCGGGCCTGGGCCATGCAGCCCAGGAAACCCAGAATCCGCGAGGGATGTTGCCGGCGCGCCTCGTGCATGAGGGTCTTCATTTTGTTGAAGGCCTTTTGTTCGGCGGCATCCCGGACGCTGCACGTGTTGAGAAGGACGATGTCGGCTTCGCGTTCGCTGGCCGCCAGGACATATCCCTTGGCCGCCAATTGGGCTGCGACCGACTCGGAATCCCGTTCGTTCATCTGGCAGCCGTAGGTTTTGATAAAAACAGTTGGCATGGCTCTGACCAATCCAACAACGTAGGCAGGCCCGGGCCTCTTTGGCAAGTGGGGACTGACAGCGGGAGATTGCGCTTGTCGGCTTGGCGAGTATGCTCGGGCTGCTTTGAACATTGAGATTATCAATACCGGAACCGAGTTGATGTTGGGCAGCACCCTGAACACGCATCATCAATGGCTGGCCCGCGAGCTGTTCCAGGCCGGATATCTCGTGACACGCCAACTCACCGTGGCCGACGACGGACCCTCCATCCAGGAGGCCGCCCGCGAGGCCCTCGGACGCGCCGATCTTATTTTGATCACCGGCGGCTTGGGTCCGACGTCCGATGATCTCACCCGCGAATTGATCGCCGCCTTGCTGGGAAAAAAGCTGGCCCTCGACGAGTCCATTCTCGATCGGATCTCATCCTTTTATCAGGATCGCCAGCGCGCCCTGCCTCCGAGTACCCGGGTCCAAGCCATGGTTCCCGAAGGAGCCCGCGTGCTGACCAACCATTACGGAACGGCGCCGGGACTGGCCATGGAATGTCAGCCGAATCCCTACCGGAAGGACGGCCGGGCCAGTCTGCTGATCCTGCTGCCGGGTCCGCCCCGCGAACTGCACCCGATGTTTCAAGAACAAGTGCTGCCGTGGGTGAAACAAAAATTTGTTCTGAACCAGCCTTTTTTCGCTCGGATCCTGCGCACAACGGGCCTTGGCGAGTCGTCAATTGAAGAAAAAATTGGGCCAGTCTTGACCGGTCTGGTCTCCGAGGGACTGGAACTGGGGTATTGCGCTCGGATCGGGCAGGTTGATCTCCGGTTGATCGGCCGGGGGGTTAGAGCCCAGGAGGTAGTCGGTGAAGCCGAAGCCATCATCCGACGGGAGCTCGGTGACGCCATCTACGGGGTGGGCGAGGTTTTGTTGGAGTCGGAGGTTGTCCGAATGCTGACCGAGAAGAGACAAACCCTTTCCCTGGCCGAATCCTGCACGGGCGGATTGATCGCCCATCGAATCACCAATGTCCCGGGGGCGTCCCAGGTTTTGCTGGCGGGTTTTGTGACTTACAGTAACACGGCCAAAACCCAATTCCTGGGAGTGCCCGACGAGATAATTCGAGCTCATGGCGCGGTGAGCGAGGCGGTTGCGAGGGCGATGGCCGAGGGCGCGCGTCAACACGCGGGCAGCGATTTTGCCCTGGCCGTCACCGGCATTGCAGGTCCGGCCGGCGGGAGCGCGGCCAAACCGGTGGGCACAGTCTTTATCGCCCTGGCTTCTCGGGACGAAACCCGGATCGTTCGTCAATTCAATCCCTTGGACCGCGAGTCCTTCAAACTGATGGTCTCTCAACAAGCCCTGAACATGCTCCGGAAAAAAATCTTGGAGCCTGTTTGAAAATTCCGAGAGGCGCTGTTTCCAATCAAGCTATTAGGGCTGCGTTAACAGCGCGATCCGATAAAATCGCACAGCCGCCCCCGCCGAGCCTCGATCCACAAAGGAGGTGCGATCCCCGGTGGCCACCAGCTCCGCCAGCGTCGTCCAGGCCTCCGAAGGAATCTCACTCGCTTTTTCCACCCGATATCGGGCGCCAACGAGACTGGTCCAGGTCAATCCCAATAGACCGTCATTCGTAAGGAAGACTTCCTCGATGACGGGCGGGGTGAGAAATTGATTGGGGGCGCCCGGGGTCGGTATCGGCAGGATTTGTCTCTGCTGGGCTTGGCCATCGGGAACCGAGCCGAAGGCCTGATCCTCGGTCATGGCGGGATAATGCAGGTAATCCACCACCGCAGGCTGGCCATTCTGTAGACGACACAAGGCCACCGAACCGCCGCCAGCCGCCAGCCGGAATCCGGCATGCCATTCCTGGGGCGTGGTTTCCTGAGGTTCACCGTCCGCCCACACAACGAAGTGGGTATTGCCTGCTATTCCAGCGCCTAGTGGGAATGCCCAACGTGTGAGATCTGCGAAGTTGTCGCTGAGGAAATAGCCGTCCAGGGCGGTGGACAGGGCGCCTCCGTGGAATAGCTCCACCCAAGGCTCCTGCTCGCCGTTCCGGTCGATGATCCCCGAGGCATTCACAGACTGGACCTCGTTCAACCACAGGTCTGGGAAGGGCGGGAGCGTTGAGCGCACGGAATTCGGCTGCCCCGGAGTGAAGGGCGCAAGGGTGCCTTCGGCCTGAAGCGACAGGCCAAACACCACGTCGCTGCTGCCCGCGTTGATCTGATGCACTTCCACTGCCACGACGTTTTCTCCTTCGCGCAGGGCATCGCTTGACAAAATAAAGGGACCTTCCATCGACGCATCCCCCACCGTGCGATCGGCAAAGGTGTCATAGGTCACGGTGGTGTCCGCGTTGATCCCCAGGCGGAAGAACTCCCGTCCGTTTAGGTAGTAGACCGCCCCATCATCGAGGGCAGTCTGCAGGGTGAGAGTGACTCCCAAGGGCGTGCCGGTCCATAAAAACCGTGTCCGGAAATAGTATGTGGTGGGCCCGAGATCCAGAGGAGTCAAGCCAGGAGCGGGGAGGGCCGCATTTTCCCGGTAAAAAAGGGCCTGGCCACTGGGCCATGTGGAATCCTCATAAGCGGACTCTCGCCAGGCGGAGCCCAAATCTGCGCCGGTGGAATTGTAGCGCCAGTTGTTCGTCATGACGATCACGGAGCGGGATAAAGAGGCCCCCTGGCTGGCGATGGCCGCCCAATTGCCCACACGCCGATTATCCTGGGCAGGATCGATGAGCTGCAAGGATCCGCCCTGGCCATTGGCGGCGGCAGGCCAGGGAAGGCTGTTTTCATACTGGACTTCGTCCCACAGGCTTTCGGCGCCGCTCCCGATATGGATCAGGCGGAGCCAGTCTCCTGTTGATCCCAGTTGCCCCGAATATTCTCCCAGAACCGTTGCCTGGTTCGTGTAGGCTGCCGCGAAAGCGGCCCGATTTCTGACAATCACCGCATACTGCCCGGGGAGCAGTCGTGTGCCGGCAGAAAACGTGTAATCCAGCGCTCGCCCTTTCAACTGCAAATCATCGAGGTCCATTGCGGTCCGGGATGAGTTATTGAACAGCTCGATGTACTCGCTGTTAACGGTGGGCGGGTGGTGCATGATTTCGTTGATGACGACGTGCGGTTGAATCCCGATCACGACGGCGAACGATTGGCTGGCGCTGAGGTTGCCGGGACCATCATCGGTCACTCGCACGCGAATGATGTTGGTGCTGGCGCCCTGGTCCCCGTCGATGTTCCAACTCAGCAGCCCGGTGTCGGGATTGACCGAGACCCCGGCGGGGGATCCGGGATCCAGGGAGAAGCTCAGTTTTTGGGCTGGCAGATCGGGGTCGGTTGCGCTCAGGGACACCACCAGGATGTCTCCTTCTCGAAGGACCTGATCGGGGATGGAGGCCAGGGATGGGGGTTGGTTGGATTCCAGGACATTTACACTGAAGGTCGCCGATGCGCTTAAATAGGGGGGATCGGACTCGGTGGCGCGCACGACAAAGATAGCGTTGGTAGGTCCCTGCGCTTCCTGGGGTGTCCAGCGGATCAATCCCGTGAGGGAGTCGATGACCGCGCCGGGCGGCGCCAAATCGAGGCTGTAATGCATTACGCTGGGGGGCGTGTCCGGATCGATCGCGGAAACGGTCAGCGACCAGGGCTGCAATTCGTCAGCGGTTTGCGCCTGGATCAGGTCGAAGACCGGCGGATTATTGACCTTGTTGACCTGGACCGTAAAGGCGGTGGTCTGACTCAAGGGCGGGGATCCATTATCCGTGGCGCGAATCAAGATCTGGTGGATCCGACCTCCCTGGTCTTCGGTCGGTATCCAAGCAAACGCGCCAGTAATTGGATCCAGTTCGGCGCCAGTGGGGGCTCCGGGTTCGAGGCTGAATCTCAGATCATTCGCGGGATGATCCGGATCTGTGGCACTAGCGGTCAGGCTCAATAACGAGCCTTCATCGACAGTTTGATCCGGGATCTCAGTCATCCGAGGAGGCTGGTTGACTTCGGAAACCGTCACCGTGACCCGCTGGAATGCGATGCGCGCGGGGGTTCCATTGTCCGTCACTTGCACGGTAAATGTGAAGGCATCGGGGCCTTGGAGCTCTGAAGGAATCCAAGTAAACCGGCCGGTTTCAGGATTTAAATCCGCGCCTTGCGGCGCGTCGGTCCCCAGTCCGAAGGTCAGTTCTTGATCGGGGTCGGGGTCCGTTGCTGTCAGGATAAAACTGAGCTCGGTGAGCTCCGCGACGCTCTGGTCGGGCACCGGCGCGAGGACCGGCGGCCGGTTGCCTCCCGCAATGAGGTTGGGGGCGCGCGGCGTCGGGCTTTCAAGAAAAAGCAAAGGCAGTTCGGCACCATCCGGATAACGGCCCATGCTCACGTTGTTGGTTTGCGGGCCAAAGGCAAAACCATCAATCAACACCCCTTCCGGACTGAACAATCCCAGCTGTTCACCGGTCTGAGCGAGCTTGAAATTGGCATGGACATCGCCATTCGTGGTGGTTTGATCCATCTCCTCGTCCGCCCAGATCAGGAGGTATCCTTTCGGATGAATCACCGTGCCTGCGGGAAAGACGAACAGGTTGGCGTTGGTCAGATTGTCGGTCAGCGTGAACCGGGATAGGTCCAGGCTGTTGGTGCCGGCGTTGTAGAGCTCGATCCAGTCCTCGTAATCGCCATCCGCGGGATCGACCAAAACGCGGGTGTTGCCCGCCAGAAATTCGTTCAAGGTGACTTGAATCTCCGGATACGCGGGATTATTGGGAGCGCGCGGCGTCGAGGTGTAGAAGGAGCGCCGTTGTCGCGGTTCGCCATCGGGATAGGAACCGTAACTCCGATCCGGAACCGGCAGGACATAATCCAAATAGTCCATGACTGCCGCCTGGACGGGTGTCCCCTGGTAACGCACAAGGGCGACGGATCCCCTGGTGGGATGCAGCCGGAAATTGGTGTGAATGGCCGATGCCGTGGATTCCTGCGTTTCGCCGTCAGCCCAAATCAACAGGTGCTCGCCCGGGCTGATCCGTGTTCCGACCGGGAACTGCCACTGGGTGAGCGCGGTGTAATCGTCCGTGAGGTAATACGCGGAGAGATCGATGGTATCAGCGCCTGAATTGTAGAGCTCGATCCACGGTTCCCGTTCGCCGGCGTTATCCAGGGCGCTGGTCAGGTTGCCTGGCAGGACCTCGTTGATCCACACCAACGGGAAGGCCGGGAGGGATTGCCGGACGGGATTAGCTCGGCCGGGCGTGACTCGGTTCGCGTCATTTGTCCCCAAAGCCGTCCAGTTGCCCGCGCGATACGGGTCCTGGGCAGGATCGATTAACTGCAGGGAGGCTCCTTGCCCGGCGGCGTTGGTGGGCCAGGGCGGCCGGCTGCCATACTGGACGTCGGATACTCGAATGTCGGGTTCGGGAGGAACACCAGGTTGGATGAGCTCGAGGTGCTCGCCGTTGTTATCCAAGGAACCCGGAAATTCCGCGAACACAGGGATCGTCGATCCGTATGCGGCCTGGAAACCGGCCCGGTCTTTGGCCAACATCAGAAAACCGCCGGCCGGCAGCACCGCGCCCTCCCCGAACACATAATCCAGACCTTTCAGGCGGAAACCTGTCAGATCAAACGGCGTGCTCGTGGAACGGTTGTAGAGCTCGACAAATGAGGCGTTGGGCTCAAGGGAATTGTAGTGGATCTCGTTCAACACCACGTAATCCTCCGGCTGCTGAATGGCCCCGCGGTAGACCACGGTAATGGTGTCGGTGGCCGAGGCCAGAATATCGCCTCGGCGATCGCGGCCCCGAAGCACCAGCACGTTGGTGACTTCGGTCAGCGGGACCTGGAGCCGGAACGTGGTATAGGTCAGCCACGCGTGCGGATACGGCGTTCCGTTGACCTCAAGATCGGCCACAGCAAAGGGGGCGGTGCCCTCGAGAACAACCGTGGGCGTGGTCGAGGTGAAATTGGCTCCGTTGTTGCTGGTGATTGCAAAGGCCGCCGCATCGTTGGCCTTGATCTGATTCATGATGTAGGTGCGCCGCTGGTTCAGGTAAGTGGCGATGCCGTTGGGATTGCTCAGGCCGGTGACGTTGTTCTTCAGAAGGATCGAGCGACGCGACGAGACCTGCGGAGTGAATCGTTCCGGCAGCATCGGTCCGGCCACCGCGTCCTGGTAGGCCCGCCAAAGCATGCGGCGGAAGGCCGTGTTGTCGTACATGCGATTGCCGACCGGATCTTGTCCGCCCGAAAGACCCGCCGACGCCCCATCCCCGATGCCCAGCACGAAGTCAATGTCCCAGGGCATGAGGTGCCAGCGAGCTCCCGGTTGCTTGAACGCGTACATGTTTTGACCGACGTTGTAGGTCCAGGCATCCCAGTTCCCCAGCACGCGGTTGAAGGCGTGGACTCGCATCCACTGTTCGATATCGGCCAGATTGAGCAAACGAGAGACATAGTTCGTGGTGGCATCGTTGGCCGCGGTCACGAGGTCGAAGATGTTGGTGAAGTTATTGGCGGTGCCGTCATTCGGGCGCCGCTGCCAATTCCATCGGTACCGGGCGAGTTTGAGGCCGGTCGTGGTGGTGAAACTCTGCAAGGTGGCCCCGACCGATCCAAAAGTGGAGTTGTTATCCTGGAACTCAAACCAGACGGCGATCTTGTAGAGATCGCCCTCGCCATCCTCCGGAAACCAGCGTTCCGCGTAATCGTTATTGGGCTGTTCGAGATCTTCCGAAATGTTCCGGTGCTGGTTGCCATTTCGAAAAAGTCTCAGATAATGGCTGTGCAGGTAGGGGATCTCCATCTGTTGCCCGATCCAGGCTGATACCTGTCCTCGCAACCCGGTTTCCTCGCTGCCGCCGTTGCCCGTGCTCGCAAACACCCGGTCCCGGGCGCCAAGCAGGAGATTATCCTTGGGCACTTCCACGGCGAAATCGCCGGAGCCGCCGTGGTAAGGGCTGCCCTTGTCCCGGAAACCCACGTTGTAAAGGACCCGGGAATGATTGTAAACCAGTGTCGCATCGCGATAGGTGTTGTTCAGGGCGTTGTTCCGCGCGTTTTCGGTCGCCCGCGTGCTCCAGAGATGATAATGGGCGAACGTCCCAAACGGCGCGGGATCCTCCCATCGGATCAAGCACTCGCGGACTGGGGCATCGGCGGGAAACAAGGTGGTGCCCGGCGATGAGGCTTGATCGGTCGCCTGGATGCGGAAGGCCACCAGACTGCCTCCAGGCCGTCCTGGAATCGTGGCCGAATACAGGCCATCGCCGCCGACCAGATCTCCCCCTGAGCCGTCGTCACGCATCATCACAGTCGTCAAGGCCGCATTCGGATCCAGGCGGTGTTGGACCACGAGTTGGCCGATGCCATCGGAATCCGAGGCCCGGCAGGTGATCACCACCGATTCGTTCGCCCGCGGCAGAGCGGGGGTATGATTGACCTCGTAGATGGCGGGGCCGGCGTTGTTGATCCTCCGGCTATTTGGCAGACCCGGTGTGCCCAGGTTTGATGGCAAGGTCATGCGCGCCGACATTTCGATCCAGTTCCCCCGGGTGCGGAACAGCACTTCGGGCCAGCCGGTCAGCCAGCGGACCTTTGCCCGGATGGTTGCGGTGACGCCCGAGTTCAAGACTGCGCCCAAGGGGGCGCGGATGCTGTTGATGCCGGTGTCACCATCGCCCAGTCCGCGCACGCGCAGGCAGCGTAGACCGGTGGCGGCTCCCGAGTCGACCACAGCAGACTGGCTGTGGTTGCCTTGGAGGGTCCAGCCGGTCGGACCGGCTTCAAATCCGCCGTTGGCCAGCACATTGGTGCTATCGACCCGGAAAATTTCGATATCATCCACCAAACACTCGCCCGCCCCCTGCATCAGAATATGAAGGCGGTTGGCCGAATAACCGCTCTGGCCATTATCCAACCGACCCGTGAATGTCGCTTCTGTCCAAGGCGCCTTTTGAGTCTCATCGCTGTCAGCCCAATTGGCCGGCTGCAACAGATCGGCCGCGGGATCGATCAACTCCAGGCTGGATCCACCGCCATCCGCCCATTGGCCCCAGCGTCCTCCGTCGCGATAACTGACCTCCGCAACCACCACATAGTTCAGGTTGGTCTCGATATCCCCCAGGCGGTTGGTGCTGAAGACCGGCTCCGGCATGGCCAGGGCGATGCGTTCGCCGCTATCGCGCAAACTCCCCCCGTAATTCCCCACAAGATTGCCTGCCTGAAGTTGCGCATACTTCGACCGGAGCCGTTCGGCATCCCGAGCAATCACCAGGTATCCCCCGGGAGCTAAAATCGCCGGCCCCGGTATCGCGAAATCAATGCCGTCCACGAACCGCCATCCGGCCAAATCCACCGGCGATCCGCCCCGGTTATGCAGCTCCACATACTCATCGGCATCATCGTCCGAGATCGGGTGGTACATGATCTCGTTGATGACGATGTCCTCAGATCGCCACCGGGCATTGGCTTGACCGGGCGTGGAATGGGTGAGCCGGCGAACCGTTTCGGCGCCGTCCGGCGATCGCCCCGAAGAAACCCCATTTTCCTGGGCGTCAAAATGGATCGCGTCCAAAACCCGGCTCCCGTTGGAATGGATTAGGTAAATCGTTTCACCCCCTGAGTTCAAAGCAAACCCCAATTGTTGTTGATTGAACGCCATCCATCCTCCAGCCGGCAAACGAGTGCCCGCGGGTATTGAATAACGGTTCATCGACGGATCATCCGTCAACACACAACCCGAGAGATCCGCTTCCGTCGCCGAGTGGTTGTACAGTTCGATGAAATCAAACTCGGGATCGTCCGTGTGAGCCAGAAATTCGTTGATCACCACCCCGCCGAGTGAATCCGGCATGATCGCGTCCAACTCGCCCGGCGAACCGCCGATCAGGGTGCTGGCCCCCCAGGCGCGCGGATCGTCCTCGCCATAACTCGGCCGCCCCAAAACCAGCGAGTGCCCCCCACCATCCGCCATGACCGGCCAGGGCGCTCGAGTGCCATAGTTCACTTCCAGCCGAATGGCGCCTAAATTGTTTCTCAGCCGGATTCGACCTTCGTCGTTCGGCAGAGAACCTCGCAAAGGTCCCACGACATTCGTGATGCCATACACCTCCCGAATGTCCGCAGGAGAAGCCGCGACCACAACGAATTCTCCCGCCTCCAACTGGAATCCCGCGGGAAACTCGAACTCGACATCGCCGCTGAGACGCCACCCGCTCAGGTCCTCAAAAATCGACCGGGCATTGCAGAGCTCCACAAACTCAAGATTGCGTCCATCCTTTCGGGAAGACGGATGGTACATGATCTCGCTGATGATCATGCCGGTGGTTCGGCTCGAGGGGCCGAGCGGCTCCCGCGCCAGCCGCGGCGCGCCCACGGTCTTGCTGACGGTCAAACCCAGATCCCGGAAACTGGCGGTCGCCGAGCGTGCCGCGTTGTCACTGGTCACCGCAAATCCAAAGTAAAGCCTGGCCGGCAAACCGGTGAAGACTCGCGCCCCGAGCTGGGTCCACGTCTGCCCGTCCAAGCTCGCAAAACCGGCCAGGGTCTGCCCCGTCCTTCGCAAACGCAACCACGTCTGGGGATAGTTCACCGGAAACCCGCCCGCCGGGGCCTGGGTCTCGGAATTTGCCCTCAAACTGGCTCGCGATTCGAAGAAACAACCGAGCTGAACCGACGAGGCAAATACCGCCCCAAAAGGAGAGCTCGGATCCAGGCTTTCCCGGGCCATCAAACCCGCATGCACATAGGGATCCGATACGCTCACGCGGGCCACCCGAACCTGCAGATCAAAATCTCCCGTTCGCTCTTCCCATCCGAAATGAAACTGATCCGTGGTGCCCCCGATATCCGATCCCGCCCCGGTGACATCATAGCCCCCGGGAACATAGACGGTCTGACCTGGGATACCCGGTGTTCCCACATCGGCCGGTGTGTATTCGTAAGGCGTGAATCCGATTTGAGAGCCCGGCAGGATCACATTCGCCGCCGCGGCGCGGTCGGTCACATGATTGACCGTGAGTAAATAGGGCACCCCAAAAGCCAAAGTCGTGGTGGTCAACTCCACCGTCGATGGGTCCGGCCCCCAGGCCACACTGAGGATCCCCGCCCCCTGGTTCAACGCGTAATTGGCCCGATTCGTCGCGCCCGGCGCCGCCACAGGTTCGCTGTAACTGAGCCGCACCGTGGTGGCTCCCATGTTTTGAGCCTGAACAAGCAGCGGCCGGACCTGATCCGGAAGCACCGTGAGAATCGCCGGATCGGAGTTGGTGGCGCCCAGGCTGTTGCTTAGTCGCACGCTGAATCGGGCTCCGTTATCCTGAAGAGACACCGGACCATAGCTCAGACTCGAGGAGGATGCCCCCGGCAGATCCACTCCATTCCGCTGCCATTGATACGTCAGCGGGCTCACATTGCCAGCCCGCACCAGAAACTCGGCGCTGCCCCCTTCGACCACCGAAGTATCCGCAGGTTGTTGGGCGATGACTGGCGGGGTCATCGTCACCCCAAAAGGCAACAGGTGAGTGGCGGGAATCGGCCCCTCGTCCACCCCGTCCGGGCGAAGCCAGCGCACCGCCAGATTGTCCCCCCCTCCCCCCTCTTTCTGCAATGCGGCAATGTAATAATACCGGCCCGACTGCAAACGCACCGGCGACGATTTCTGGTTCGACTCCTTCTCCCACTCCCGCGAGGCTGTCCACGAGTTCACCGTGGCAATCAGCTTCTGGTTGGCCGGATTCTCGTCCAGGCTCAACCACAACTCTCCATTGTCATCGCTCGCAATCCAAAAAGTGTAATCCCCGGTCACTGGCGGAACCACAAAACCGTGGATCCGCTGGCCGTAGTTCTCGAGGGCGTCCACCGGGCCTTCAAAAAAGTCCGTGATGAGATTGGTCGAGCTCGGTTTGAGAGGATAATTCGGAGAACTCGTCAGATCGCTGATCGCAGTCCCGGGGATGCCTTCCCACACCTCCCGCAAAATCGAGCCCGCGGGGATCGAGAGCGAGCTCCACAAGAGCCCGATGATCATGAGCCACCTGCCCACAGCAATTCCCTTGTTCGCCAAAGCGCCTTGCCCTTCTTTGAGTCTTCTCATAGCCATAGATGCAGCAGTCATCGAGCCAACATTGAATCAAGCAGCCCCTCCGGAAACGCGGCCGCCCACTGCTGGCTCATGGATTCTGAATCAGGGATTTAAAAGGATGCGCGCGCTGGTGCACAGGAAAAACATCCGTCAGGAAGGCTCGCTCGCTCCTAATTTCCAGATCGGCACGATCTCCTTCAAACGGTCCATGAACGCGATCACCGCCGAAAACGCCTCCCGTCGATGGGGGGCCGCCACGCCAACATAGACGGCGGTCTCACCAACGGGAATCCAGCCCAAACGGTGAATAATGCACAAGGCCAGACAGCCGTTTTGGCGGCCGATTTCCTCCGCGATTTGCCGGATCAGCTTTTCGGCCATCGGCGCATAGGCCTCATAAAACAATCCCGGGATGTCGTGTCCCTGCTCCTGTCCTCGCACGATGCCGCGGAATTCGACCCAGGCGCCTGCCGTCCCGCGCACAGCGGACGGGAGGGGCCATGGCGTGGCGGCAATCGATTCGCCGGTGAGCAGCACCCTGACCTGCATGGTCATCCTCCTGAGACCGGCGGCAGAAACGCCACCTCGTCTTGCGGATTCAACCGCGTTTCCCAGCCGACCAGCTCCTGATTGCAGGCGACTTGGAGCGGGACCTTGATCTCCCTGAGTCTCGGCAACATTTGCTGCAACCGTTCCCAAAGTTCTCGGGCCGACACAGGGTCGCTCAGGCGGAGTTCCAACTCGGAAAATCCGCTGACCTCGCGGAGCTGGGCAAAAAACAAGATTTTCATCCTCCAATGGCAGTCATGGCGCGTTGGGCTTCGTAGGACTTATGAAAGAGATGATCTTTGGGTTTCTGCCGGATCGCCGTCACCATCGCGTCACGCAGACGATCGACATCGAGCCAGGGACGCAGACTAGTCATGAGATCCACCTCCCGGTGACATCCGAGGCAGGGTCGGATCTTGCCGTCCGCCGTCAAACGCATCTTGTTGCAGCCATCGCAGAAATGCGGATTTGTCATCGCGCCAATGAACCCCACCGTGGCTTGGTATAGGGGGAGTCGATAATACACGGCGGGACCGCATCCATGCCGGGTCCGATCGGGTTCCATCGGAGTGCGCTCCAGGATCGCTTCCCGGACTTCACGGATGGGGAAAAAGTTGCTGTCATTGAGCTTCTGCGTCAGGCTGACCGGCATCAACTCGATGAAACGCAACGGGCACTGATGCTCGGCGGCATACTCGATCAGCGGCCAGATCTGAGATTCATTGATGCCCCGCATCAGCACGCAGTTGAGTTTCACCTGTTGGATTCCGGCGGCGCGAATGGCCTTCAACCCATCGAGGACATCGCGCAACCGCCCGCCAGTGATCCGTTCATACAGGCGTTCGTCGATCGCGTCCAGGCTCACATTGACACTTCGCACCCCGCTGTTGGCGATCACCCTTGCCATCGGGGCCAATCGCGCGCCGTTGGTGGACAGCCCGACATTATCAACGCCCGGCAGACGACATAACCGGGACAGGAATTCCCCGACGTCCTTGCGCACCAGCGGCTCGCCGCCTGTCACCCGGAACCGGCGAAACTCGAGGCCCGTTGCGACTCGAACTACCTCCAGGATCTCCTCGTAGGAAAGAATTGCCGAACGCGATCGCCATTCCCGAAATCCTTCGGGCATGCAATACAGGCAACGTTCGTTGCAGCGATCGGTTATTGATATCCTCAGATAATCAATTCCGCGTTGGTGCGAATCCCGGTTCACAAGCGCAATCGTCGGCCTTCAGCCGCTCTCAGTCCGGCCAATATACCTCATCCTCGCATTCCCAAAAGGCCAAAACAATCCGTGGCCAAATTCCAGTTATCGCTCATTCCATGAGCAATCGCGTATGCGAATAGCCGGGTCGGGAAACCCAGTGTGCAACGGTTGGATATACAAAAGTGAACCGAGGCGGTGTCTGTACAAGAAAGTATGAAAACTTCGAAGCTCAAGATCTCAGGGGCAGTCCTGTTGCTGTGCGTGGCGCTTGCCGGCATCGGCCTTCAGCTCATGGGGCCGGGGTTGGTCACTACTAGGCCGCGACAACCTCCACAGGCCGGGACCACCTCACAGGGCGTTCCGGTGACGGTTACTGCGCGTGGGGGGCTCGTCTTTCATCTGAAGACGATTGTACCTTTGGCCGCTTTGGCTGGCGTTGGCCTGCTTTGCATCGCCTCAGCCCGGCGGCATGATACGGAAAGCCCCCAATAAGGCAGCAGGCTCAAAACAAAATTTATGTTATATGTGAATAGTCCGCCGTTCGATCCGGGCACCCGCATGCTGGCCCTTGACGGTGTGCGGGGGGAACTGGGATATTCAGGCATGAGACTGGCTAAGGCTCAGGAAAGCGGGATGGAGCTGTCGGCGGGCGAGCGGGCAGAGTTGCTGGATTGGCTCTGGGATGGCCTTCAGTCACCAGGCGTTCTGGAGCTACAGGAACAATGGGCTGCGGAGGCGGAAGAGCGCATTGATGCAGTGGATCGCGGTGAGCTCCCGGCTGTTGACGGGCCGACTGCCCTTGAAGATCAACGACGTTCGTTCGGGGCATGACCTATCGTTTCACCTCGGCTGCGGTCGGTGAACCGGAGCTTTAGGCATCGCGTTTATGAACAAACTAGGTAAGGCACTCAAAGAAGGAGTTAAAGGATTCATGAAGGGCGTCGGCCCATCACGTTACCACGCAGCTGGCATTCAGGTGCGCTGCACACACTGCAGCGGCGAGTTGTTCCATCAGCATAAGGCGCTGGGCAGGAAAGGAACTATGACGAAAGATTACGCCGAACGGATCGACGAATTCTGGCCGACCCTTGTGCGGGCTTGGGATGAATTCCGCGGCAAGCCCCCTGTGCTCATGAAAACGGTCCTATCGTTGTTCTTTGGTTGTCTGCTGCTCGATGCGACGGGTGCAACGCCGCAGGACCAGAGTCGAAAAAAAATGGAATCCGAGGGAGCGGCGATTCTGAGCCGGACCGACGCAGGTCCAACGGCCCTGCTTGAACTGGACACATATGCGGCTGAGCAGGACGGTCTGCTGGACGAATTTTGTCGGACGAGCGTTCAGGCTTTCAAGGACCGGAGTGCCTACCTACTTTCGGAACTCTGGCGCGCGGGCATGCTGAAAGACGAAATTAAGCAGCAGTTGGTGAGGGACCATTACCGCATGGTGCTATTCCAGGTCTACGGCAACGACGGCGCACCCAACGTTGTCGTTAGAGGCTTTCAGACGTTTCCTTTTCCGGATGTCTGGACGGAGTTCACGCCCACCCTGTACCGCAACGGTCAGGTTGAGTGGTCTCCCGGCAAGGCGCAGAAAGCCCACGTGATGTCGATCAACAATTCTACGATTACAAGCCAGATCGGTGGGGCACTCAACCACGGTGACGTTTTGCAGTACCGCATTGTGCTACGGCAGAGCGGTGATGCGACTGTGGGGCAGATGCGCCCCTGGGAAGTCAGTGTGTGGAGCAACAGGCTTCTGGTGCAAGGGATACAGAAGTCAGAGAGGTCGGTCAAATGAAGGGTTGGCCCAACCGCGGAGTCGAGCGACTGGCGGCCGGCGGTTATCCTTTGCCCATTCGAATCGAAATCTGGTTGTGATCGCTTCGTCTCTTGCTTGGGCGCGCCTCGGACCGTTAAGATCGGGGTTATGAGAAAGATCGAGGCGTGGATGGGACAAGCGGGCGCCAACTTGGTTGTGCTCGCAATTTTCCTGGCCGGCATGATGGCTGTTGGCGGATGCGGTCGCTCGACATCGCCCGGACCCACCCCGCCGACATCGGCGGAATCCAAGCCGATGGTGATCGGGGTGTCATTGCTGAACCTGTCCTCGGAATTCATCGTGATGCTGGATCGCGCCATGCGAGCCAAGGCCGAGGATCTGAAGGTCAGGCTCATCGTCAACGATGCCCAGCGCAGCGCCGAGCGGCAGATTCAACAGGTCGAGAGTTTCATTAACCAACGGGTGGACGTGATCATTCTCAATCCCTGCGAGGTCGAGGCCAGTTCACCGGCGGTGGACAAGGCCGTCGCGGCCGGCATTCCGATCATCAATGTGAACTCCGAGACTCGAAGCGAGCCCACAGCTTTTGTGGGATCGCGCGACGAGGAGTCCGGTCAAATTGCCCTCGAGTATTTGGCCGGTCGTCTCCAGGGGAAAGGCAATCTGCTGATGATGCACGGCTTTATGGGACAGGCGGCCCAACTGAAGCGGGACCAGGGCGCTCACGACGTGATGAAGCGATATCCTGACCTGAAGCTCCTGGCGGATCAAACGGCCGAATGGGACCGGGTCAAGGCGGTCACGCTGATGGAGAATTGGATTCAGTCGTTCGGGGGCAAAATCAACGCGGTGTTTGCTCAGAACGACGAAATGGGCATGGGGGCTGTCATTGCCTTGGAACAGGCCAAAATGAAGGATCAGGTTTTGGTGGCCAGCGTCGATGCGATCGCGGACGCCCTTCAGGCGGTCAAACAGGGCCGTTTGGATGCCACGGTGTTTCAGGACGCCCGCGGCCAAGGGGGGACCGCCGTTGAACTGGCCGTCAAGATTGCGCGAAAAGGACCATACGAAAAACAGATTTTGATACCGTTCCAACTCGTGACGCGAGATAACGTGGATCGCTTTTTGCCCTGCTTGATTCGCGTTAATTAGCGTCCATTAGCGGTTAAGTTTTTTCTATTCGCGGTTCTCGGAGCAGATTCGCCGCTTGAGAGAGAGAATGCGAATTGATTATAGTTCGGGGATGGAACAGGTGAAACGGCTCTTTGCGGAAGACCAGTTTGCCAAACTGGCCGGGATTGAGATCGTTGAGATTCAGCCGGGACATGCGGTTTGCCGCATGGAAATCCAGCCTCAGCACTTAAACGGGCTGAAGACCGTTCATGGGGGAGCGATCTTCACCCTGGCGGACTTTGCGTTTGCGGTCGCCTCGAATTCCCACGGGGTGCCGGCGATGGCAATTAACGCGAGCATATCCTTTCTCAAGGCGGCAACCGCGGGTGTTTTGCGGGCGGAGGCCAAGGAAGTGTCGTTACATGCCAAGCTAGCGACCTACACTGTGGATATCACCGACGCGACCGGGGCTCGCATTGCCCTCTTTCAGGGAACCGTTTATCGCAAAAGCGACAAATCCTTGGTCAAAGGTTGACCTCGATGACCTAAAAACGAAGTTGGTCCGGTGGCGCTTCCGCCAAAACCGAAGTGATTTTTGGCATACCCCTGTCTATTGTGAGTCAAAAGCCGAGGGACAACACTTGGGCGCCCTTGAGGCGGGGGGTGTTGCGAGGATCCTCGAAGAGATTAAGTTGCCGGCCGACGACCTGCCGCCAGATTTCGTAGCCCTTGCCGTTCATGTGCAGTTGGTCCTTGACAAAGATGTCGGCCAGCGGTTTCCCGCGTCGATCGAGCATAGCCGAATGCACGTCCACGTAGACGAGGCGGTTGTCTCGCCGGGTATAGTTTCGAATCAGGCGATTGGCGGCTCGGAACTGATCGATTTTCGCCCATCGGGCGGGATTCGGAGCCATGGCGATAAAAGCCAGCCGGGCTTGGGGAAGATGGGCTTTCATGAGTGCGACCAGCTCTTGGAAGTCGACGAGGACCTGTTCGGGGGACTTGCCATCGTTGATATCGTTGGTGCCGGCATAAAAGACAATCAATCGCGGGCGATAGGGGAGGACAATGCGATGGAAGTAATGAACGGAATCGCTGATGTAGGATCCCCCGAAGCCGCGGTTGATGACGGAAATCTTGGGGAAGTCCTGGGCAAGATTCGTCCAGAGCCGGATGCTGGAACTGCCGAGGAATAACACGGCGTGCGGAGGAGGCGGCTGGATCTGGTCTTGGCGCTCAAAGGCTTGAATATCCCGTTCCCATCGGGAAGGAGATCGTGCTTGGGCGGGGGCGGCGGCCTGGATTGCCCCGCTGAGCCACAACAGGCTGAGACCCACCGCGATCCGCGCGAAGATGCAAGAGAACTTCATTTCCCGAGACAGTATGCGCCCCGCGGGATTCAAGCAAGACCGGCCGTCGTGAAAGGGCGGATGGGGCATCGGATGTCACTCCAGTTTTTTTCGCTCCATCGAGGCGAAAAAGCCCGACGCCGCTTTGGGGTCTTCGCACGGGAACAACAACGGGTGAAACCCTTGATCTGCTGGCAAAATGTCTGGCAGGTCAAGAACTCGAACTCTAGTGTGGTGTGTGCAAACACGACACTAGCCCAGGGTCTTTTTCAGGAATTTGAGGCCTCGGACGGCCAGCTCTTTCTGGCTGGGGGCCAGTTTGCGCCAGATGGCAGCGGCTTTGGCAATGACTTCGATTTCCTGGGAGAACGATTCGATGACGACGGCGCCGTCATACTTGATTTTCTTGAGGGCGCGGGCGATGTCGGGCCAGGCGATATGATCATCGCCGGGCACCCCTCGATCGCAGCCGCAGGCGTGGAAGTGAGCCAGGTGTTTTCCTGCCCGGAGGATGGCGGCGGCGGAGTCCTTTTCCTCGATGTTCATGTGGAAGGTGTCGAGGTGGACCTTGAGGGCGGAGCTATCCACGTCGCGGATCATTTGCATGACCTGCTCGCAGGTATTGATGAAATCGGTTTCAAAGCGGTTCAGGGGTTCCACGGCGAAGGCGATGCCTTTGGGTTCGGCGTATGCGCAGGCTTGTTTGAGGTTGTTTGCCACGGTTTTCCATTGGGCTTTTCGTTCCTGAGGGGAATAGGCATTGGCGCGTCCGACAGCCGAGTAGACCGGGCCAATGATGACGGGGGCTCCCAGGATCACGGCGGCGTCCACGGTGGCGGCCAGGTACTGGAGGCAGTTCTTCTGCTGTTGCTTGTCGCCTCGCAGGTCGCGATCGGGGCCGAAGATACCGCAGATCGCGCAACAGGCCAGTTCGGCGCGGTCCAACGCGGCCCTGACTTTGGGGGCATCGATCAGCGAGGGATCTTCGAAAGCGATCTCCACCGCATCGAATCCCCATTGTTTGAACTGCTTAAACAAACGGGTATGTTGGGTGGTGAAAGGCGAGGTAAACAGGAGCGAATTGATGCCGAATTTCATAGCGATTAAATGCGTCAATGGATTTTGAACCTATGCTAAACCAACTGTCCGCCGTGTCAAAAGCTTTCGTGGGCGTACTCCTTGTTCTCAGTCATTCCGGACTGCTTCGGGGCTCGCCGGCATCGGGGGGGGCGCTGTCTTTGTCTCTGACGAGCGTGGAGAGGGACAAATCGGTTCCGCGGTATCAACCGATCTCTTTTCAACTTTCGGGTCTTCGGGATTATGCGAACCCATGGGATCCGGATGAGGTGACGGTTGACCTGGAGGTGATCTTGCCCTCGGGGCGGACGCAGCGGGTGCCTGCCTATTTCGCGCAGCGGTATGAGCGCCGCAGAATCCGTGATGGCAATCGGGAACGCGACTGGTTTTATCCGCTGGGCAATCCAGGCTGGGAAGCACGGTATACGCCGGTCGAGGCGGGGGCCTATGAGGCGGTGGCCGTGGTGACCGACCGTTCCGGACGACAGACCTCGGCGCCACTTCGTTGGAAATGCGTTCTTTCCCCGGCTCGGGGATTTATTCGCGTGAGTCAGGGCAATTCGAGGTTCATGGAATTCACGACCGGAGAACCCTTTTTTGCCCTGGGCCAGAACCTGGCCTTTATTGGCGACAATCAGCACGTAAGTCTGACCAAAGCAGAAGAGATCTTCAGCCGTCTTTCGGAGAACGGGGCGAATTACCTGAGGATCTGGACCTGTTGCGAGGACTGGGCGATGGCGATCGAGGCCCGAAAAAGCGCCTGGGGACGATCGTGGAACTGGCACCCGCCCTTTGTGGAGAGGCCGGGACCGGACGGTCGCACCGGCCGATGCGTCCAGTTTCCGAAAGACAAGACGATGCTGGATGTGGATCCGTCCCATAGGGTGGCGTTGCGACCCGGCACGCGGTATGTGCTGACAGCCGTTTTGCAGGCGGCCTCCAACACGGCGGTGAGAACGGAAATCAACGGGACACGATCCGAGCGTTGGACCCCCACGGATCCCGAAACATGGGGCGCTCTTCGCCACGAATTTACGACGGGATCGGGAGATTTTTGGATGTCCGGCCTGCGGTTTCAGCGCGAGGGAGAAGGCGCGGTGTGGGTTCGCGAGGTTTCCCTCCGGGAAAAGCCGGATGGACCGGAATTATTGTGGGAAGCGGCCATGAATCGGCCCATTCGCGGCTTTTTCAATCCGATTGATTGTTTCATGTTGGATGAACTGGTGTCCCTGGCCGAGCGGCATGGGATTTATTTGCAGCTCTGTTTGCTGACCCGCGATCTCTACATGCCATCGCTGAAGGATCCGGCAAGTCCGGCTTACGATCAGGCCATCCGTGATGCCCGCATATTCCTGCGGCATGCGGTGGCGCGCTGGGGCGCATCTCCGAACGTGGCTGCCTGGGAATACTTCAACGAGATGGATCCGGGACTCCCGACCGACCGTTTCTATTCGGAACTCGGCGACTACTTGGAGCAGGTGGATATTTACCGTCATTTGCGCACGACCAGCGCTTGGGGACCGTCGCCCAAGGATTGCCGCCATCCAAAACTGGACCTGGCCGATGTTCATTTCTATCTGCGTCCCGCGGACACCAACCGGCTTGGTCATGAAGTGGAAGCCGTGCTTGAGCGGACCCGCTTTCTCCGGGAACACGCTCCAAACAAACCCTCGCACCTGGGAGAATTTGGGCTTGCGGACAATCAATGGCGTCTGACGGAGGAGCAACGGATTCGGCCTGAATTGGACGATGTCCATCACGCGCTGTGGGCCTCGGCGCTTTCAGGTGGGGCGGGATCAGCCCTGTTCTGGTGGTGGGAAAGGCTCGATCAACGGAATGTGTATCCCTTGTATCGGCCGCTAAGCCGGTTTTTACGTGACGTGCCATGGACATCGGGTGCCTTAACGGCGTTGCGGGCAACGGTGAACAAGGACGCTTTTTGCGTGACCGGCGTCCGCACCCAAGACCGGGCATGGCTCTGGCTCTTTGATGCGGCGGCCTCCTGGCGCCAGACGATCACTCTCGGTCAGCCACCACCGGAGCGGCGCGAGGAGATCGTGTCGATCGCGGATTGGCCGTCGGGCAGCCGCCAGGTCCGGTGGTTCGAAACGCGCCGCGATCGTTGGCTTGAACCTGCTGAAGCCCGGTTTCAGGAAGGGAACCTGATTCTGATCGTGCCTTCCTTTACGGGAGATATCGCGGCCCAGATCGGGCCGTAAACCCTTGGAATCAGAGAGGGCCAGGCCGGTAAAACACGAGCGGCCGGCATGAGGCCGGCCGCGACTCGGATAAGATTCCTGGATTCTGGCGAACGTTTAGGAAGCCAGCTTTTTCGCGGCTTCCTCTGGGATTTCAACCTTGGTCGTTCCGACGTCTTTGATTTCGACCGTGGTCGTCCGATCGATGGTGATGTCGTTGTTGTTCCAGTTCATGGTCGCCTGGACTTTGTATTCGTATTTGGCGAGGACACCGTTTTTCATCCAAAACTTGACGGAGCCCTTGGGATTCGCCGGTTCGGGGGCATTGGCTCCGCCTCGGAATCCGCGGGTCAGCAGGGCCTTCACACCGTCTTCGGTCAGATCACCGACGAAGGCGTCGCCGTCCTTCTTCAGTTCTTTGACTTTCTCGGCAAGGTTGGCGGCTTCGATGGCTGGGGTTTGATAATTCTGCAAGGTGCGAGCGATCCAGCGGCTGCGGTTGCCTTGTTGATCGCCGCTGGCTTCGGTGGCTTCGGCGAGCGATTGCCAGCCGGCGTCGGTTTTGATGGCGCCTTTTTCTCCCTTAACCACGGCCTCGATCGTGTTTTCCCCGCGGGTCATCTTCAGGAAGGCAACGCCGTCCTTGCCGACTTTGCCGTCGGTGGGGCCGGGGCGCATTCGGGAAGCGCTGCCGGCTTCAACCTCGCTATGCCAGGAGTAACCGCCGGCATCGGCGAGTTTCTTGGCGGCGGTTTTGACTTCTTCTTTTGGATCGGCGGCCATGACGGAAGCAGCAAACAATACCGCGGCGGCGATCAGGACTTGTGTCTTCATGATTTTCCCTTGGTCAGGTTGTTATTGGGTTTTTGATGTGGATAAACGCGAAGCGCTTTCCACGGCACTGCATCATGGTATACCCGGTACCATGACCGCTTTAAATCCAAAAAAGTTCACCCCATCCGCGGGACATCCGTTACGGATGAATCCGGCGGAGGCTGTGAGCGTTCTATTCGTGGCGCAAGGCTTCAATGGGATCCAGCAGGGCGGCTGCCTTGGCCGGATACAGACCGAAAACGATTCCCACGGCGCCCGAGATGCCGAAGGCGAGCAGGACCGACCAGACGGTCACGATCGTCTTCATCGTGGTCAAATGGGAAACGACCACGGGCGTCAGGATCCCCACCAGCACGCCAATGAGCCCGCCGCCAATGGCCAGAACCACAGTCTCCACCAGAAACTGCATGGTAATATCCCGGCGCTTGGCGCCCAAGGCGCGGCGAATTCCAATTTCCCGGGTGCGCTCCGTGACTGTGGCCAACATGATATTCATGATGCCGATGCCGCCGACCAGGAGAGAAATCGCCGCAATCGAGCCCAGCACGATGTTGAAAATCCTCTTGGTTTGTTCCGCCTGGCGCAACAGCTGCAACGGCACGATGACTTCGTAGTCGTTTTTCGGGTGGAATCGGCTGAGCAAGACCTTGATTTGAGGATCGGCCGTCTCGACGGCTGCCGTGTCTCTCATCTGGACCGTGATCTGGTGCAACTCGACCTTTTCCATCTCGAAGCTGCCGGCGGTGCGGCGGACCAGGACTTCACCGAAGCGCGAGCGCGCGGTGCTGAGAGGGATGTAGACATTGTTGTCGAGGGGTTCGCCTTCCATTTTGCCGGCCTGGGTGCGTTGTTGGGGCATGTTCCTTTCCCGCACGAGACCGACCACTCGGTAATAGAACTCGTTGATGCGGATCGAGTGTTCAAGCGGATCCTGGTAGGGAAACAGCCGTTGGGCCAGGCCGATCGTCAGGACACAGACGTTGTCTTGTTCCAGATCGTCGATTTCGGCCAGAAAACGTCCGCGCACCAAGTCCAAGCCGACGATGTTCCGATAAAAGGGGAGGGTGCCCAGGATCTGGCAAGGCACGTTGTTTTGAGCAAAACGGACATTTTCCCGCACGATGCGCACGGGCAGAACCCGTGAGACGCCGGGGATGGTGGACTGGATGCGGGCGCCATCGGCATACGTGAGCCCGTAATCCAACGCGGTTCCTCGTCCGATGCCGGCCTGTTTCGAGTCTTCAGGCGGTTTGATGCTGCGGAGAATAATGTTGTCGCTGCCCAGTTTCTTGATGGCCTCTTGGGCTTCGTAAGACGCGCCTTCGCCGATGGCGAGCATGGCGATCACGGAACAAACGCCAAAGATGATGCCGAGCATCGTCAAGGCCGAGCGCAGCTTGTGCAGCATCAGGCTCTTGACGCCGAGCCGGATGATGCTGGCGAGCTGGAAGCTGAAAGGGCTCATGGTTGGAATTCCGGAGCGCGGCCATTGGAGGACCGAGGCGGATTGTTGATCTCCCGATCGATCAAGCCATCGCGCATGTGCAACACGCGGTGCGCCCGGCTCGCGACGCGATCGTCGTGAGTGACCAGCACGATGGTCTTTCCTTGCGCATTCAGATGGTCAATCAAATCCAGGACCTCCTGGCCGGTGCGCGAGTCCAGGTTGCCGGTCGGTTCGTCCGCCAGAATCATCAGAGGATCGTTGACCAGAGACCGGGCGACCGCCACGCGTTGTTGCTGGCCGCCCGAAAGCTGGTTGGGCCGGTGATGCAGGCGGTCGCTCAAACCCACCATTTCCGCCAGTTTCTCGCATTGCTCGCGGTAACTTCCCAGGTCGTGTCCCTGATAGAGCAGAGGCACCTGGATATTCTCCAGCACGGTGAGCTGCGCGATCAGGTTGTAGGACTGGAAAATAAAACCAATCATCCGCCCGCGGGCTTCGGACAAGTCGTCGTCGGGCATGCAGGACACGTCGATGCCGCCCAGGAGATAACGACCGGAGGTCGGCCGATCCAGGCATCCCAGAATGTTGAGCATCGTCGATTTCCCCGACCCGGAAGGTCCCATGATGGCCACGTAACTGCCGCGTTGGATGGATAAATCCACGCCCCGCAAGGCTTGCACCACGACTTCCGCCCCGAGAACGTAACGTTTTTCGATGCCCTCGAGTTGAATGATCGCTTCAGCGGTTTTCATCCGGTTGGTTGCGTTGGGGGGTGGGCGGGGCGGCGTTAAGGGGGGCGGCATTGGTAACGGAGCCGCGACGAGGCCGGTCGCGTCCCCCAAAGCGCTCTTTGATGGCCGCGCGTTCGGTCTCATCGATCTGCCCGTCTCCGTTCGTGTCGTACTGTTTGATGAATTCCTCGCGGTTAAAGCCTCCGGGCATGCCTGGGGCGCCGTTGGGGCGCTGACGGGTTTCGCGATTGGCGGAGCGATCGAGTCCTTCCGCGACGCCGGATTCCTGGCCGAACTGCGGGAGGCGATCGCCGCGCCCGGTCCGGTTGATTTCCGAATCGCCGGGCACTCCGGCTCCCCTTCCCGAATTACGATTGTTTTCGGCCTCTTCGCCGGTTATGGCGGGCTGAGGACGGCCGTTGTCGTTGCGGGAATTGGCTTCGGCCGCGGTTTGGGGCGATGCTGCCGGTATCGCATCGTTGGTCGTCACGATGGAACCCGCAAGATCTTTATCCTGCGAGTCAAAAGGTGGAGAAAGCAGCACCCGATCGCCTTCTTTCAGACCTTCGGCGATTTCGATGAACTTGATGTTGTATTGGCCGATCGTCACGGGCACGGGGTTTTCCGGAGCGCTGGCGAGAAACACCACTTGTTTGCCCTTCCGCGTGGTGACGGCTTGGATGGGCACGGTAACGACGTTTTGGAGGTTGGTGATGACAATCTCGGCGCGGGCGGAAACGCCCGGTTTGATGTCGGGGAGTTTGCTGGTGATGACAATTTCAGTGGCATACACCTTGAGGTTCGGATTGCCCCAGCGGCTCTGGCTGTCCGGGAGGGGAGCCACGCGTTTCACTTCCCCGCTGAAACGCTGGTCCGGCATCGAATCCAGCACGATAAACGCGGGTTGTCCCGCCTGGATTTGATTGATGTGGGATTCGTGGATTTTGACCCTGAGCTTCATCTCGCTGGTGTCGGGCAGCTTGATGATTTCCTGCCGGTTGCGGATCACCGCGCCTTCCTCGATCATTGATTCGCTGCTGAACCGGTTGTCGCCTCCTCCGGCATAGACCACGAGGCCGTCCTGGGGGGCAAGGATCTTGGTGGCGCTGAGGTTTTTCTGGTCGCGTTCGAGTTTGCTTTTGTTGAGCTCCAGGGTGCTTTTTTGGGTTTGAACATCCGCGTTATATTGGGCCAATTTGCGTTCGCCCTGGAGTTTCACGCGTTCGAGATTATCCTTCGCCTCCTGGAGCGTCGCCTCCAACTCGCGTTTTTTCTTCGGTTCGTCGAAGGTTTCGATCATCCAAAGGGCTTTCTCTCTTTGCTCGAGCTGAAGTTTCTTCTGAAAGACCGACAACCGATCCGAATCGAGTTTGGACTTGGATTCGTAGTTCTGTTTGTAGAGTTCCTCGGTCCATCGAAGGGTTTCCTCAGCCAGTTGGAGCTGTTCGATGACGTTGGTGATTTCAATCTGGGCATCGCGCCGGGTTTGGAGGGCTTCGCCTTTGACGAACTTGTCGAGATCGGACTGCGCAAATTCGACCTTGAGTTCGGCGGCGCTGATCTCGCTGTCGACCAGGCTCTTTTGGATGTCGAGTTGTTGCTCGGATTGAACGAGGGCAAACTGGGCCTTTTCCACGTTGATTTGCTGCAGGTTGACCGCATCGCGCGCCGATGAAGAATCCAGTTCCACCAACAGCTGGCCCTTTTTCACGTAGGATCCTTCCGGCAGGATATAGATAATCCGCGCGGTTCCCTCCACCTCGCTGCGGATGCTGACCTCGTTGACGGCCTCGATAGTGCCACCTTCGACGATGGAAATCAGGAAATCGCCGCGTTTGACCTCGTAGAAAGCGGCTTCTTCGGGGGCGGGTCCGGAAGTCTTGATGCCATAGACCAGAAAGGCCAGGACGGCGAAAATGACGAGAGCCAGCCAGAGGGGGTTCTTCCAGCGACTGGCTTTGGGGGGCGGAGAAGATGCCGGGGTGTTCATAATCAGTTATTGAAGTATTCTTCGGGAGTTAACACCTTGTCGTCGAATTCCGTGGCGGCCGGCCGGGCGCCGGGGATAAAACCGGCCAGGTGGTCCTTCAGCCAAAACTGGGGCAGCTCCTTGTTCAACGCTCCAATGTCCAACATCAGTTGCAGCCGCGACAAGTGGTAATCGACACGAGACACCGTCAACTGGTTCTGGACTTGGATTTGTGAATCGATGGCATCCAGCAGCTCGCGCACCTCCACTCGCCCCGCCTCCAGAAGCAGGGCGGTGCTGGCGACTCGGCGGTTGGCCAGGACCAGCGCGTTTGACTGAATCTCGAAGTTTTGCCGACGTTGGGCGACGGTCCGCAGCCCCCGTGCGATGCTGTCCCGGAGCTGATCCAGGGTCAGAGTCAGATTGCGCAACTGGGACTCGAAAGAAATCAGAGTCGACCGGTAATCATTGCGTTCATTGAGGCGGTCCAGGGGGAGATCCAATTGGAGTCCCACGCCGGCCCGGATCTTATCCGGATCGAAGGTCGTATAATCCGTGGGTTCATCGGAGGCGAGGGAGGCGTCGGCGATCAGGTTCAAGTCGGCTTTCAGACGATCGGCCGCAACCCGGACCTTGCGTTTGCTGTCCTCGAACGCATCGATGGCATTCAAGATAGTTAACTGCTTTTTCACGGCGATGCTATAAGCTTCCTGCGGATCCAAAGTTACATCGATCATCCCAATCTGTTCGAGATCTTTCAACGCCTGGTCCTCGAGCAGAATCTGCTCGCCCAGGGTCAGTCCCAACTTGATTTTGAACTGATCCAGGCTGGTTCGATAGCTTGCCAGGGCGTTGACATAAGTGTTTTTGGAGCTCAGCTCCTCCTGGCGCGCCCGGTCTACATCGACCAGCGCCTCCCGGTCTTTGGCCCGAGCCTCGAGGCGTTTCGTCGAGAGCCCCAGGTTCAGATAATTGGTGTAGCGATTCCGGATGGTGTCTTTTTGGGCGAGTAAGGCGAAGTAATCGCTGACGATTTCGAGCGCGAATTCATCCTGGAAGAAGCTGTAATTGCGCACCGCATAGACGACATTGCGTTCCGCCTGAGTCAGGCTTTCCACCGCGGCGTTGTTGCGGCCAAAACCGCGTAACAACGGCTGGACCAAATTCACCGAGAGGGTGGAGATCACCGAGCGGCGCGGATCGCCCGTGTAATAACGCAAAATATCGTTGGCCATCGAAACACCAAGACGTCCGCCGCTGCGAACCAGCTGATCCACGCCCACCTGGCTATTGACCGTGCCGGTCTGTTCGCCCGCCGCGTCGCGGGCATAGCGGGCCTGCGAGTTGGCGAAAAACTGCGGCGTAAACTGATATCGCGCCCCGGTGAGGGTAAGGGCCGTCAGGTAAAGCCGTTCCTTTTCGGCCTGGTAGGTGCGGCTCCGGGTGGCTGCCAGCTCGAGGGCGCCCTCGAGCGTGAGGAGCCGCCGGTTCGTCTGCAACCGGTCGTCAATCAACTCGGTGGCGGTGATATCTTTAGGCTTGCGCGACGAATAGGAGGTGTCTATAGTGAAGTCATTGGTCCGCCCGAAGATGCGGTTCTCGGCTTGTTCAATGATGCGGTAGACTTCCTTGTCGGCCGAACGCCGATGGTGCGAGGTGGAGCACCCCGATAAGATGAGTGCGACCAAAAATATCGTCGCTGTCCTCCAGTGAAAAACACGGGATCCGAATTGATTATTTGTTCTGGTGCCCACAACATCCGTTCTACTTTGTCTTAACGAGTTGACGTTCGCGGCTTTGTCGCGGTTACAAAAAAGCTCAGAGTCTGTGTCGCCCGTCCGAGGAGGCGGGCTGCGCCCCTGAGGATCACCCTGGGCGGGAGGGACTCGGGGAATATGAAAAAAAACCTAAAGAAACCGCGGAGAACGCCGATAGGACAAGGTGAACTCATTAATGAATGAATGACGGGTGTGGCCAAGGAAGGCTGAGAGCCGTCATGATGAGCTTGAAGTAAAAGAGCAGGGAGAGAAAGACGTTTTATGGCTGTTACTCCTGCATCCAGAGATAAGGGAGATTCCAATGATGAGCCCATTCGGGTTCGGATCGCCGCGCGCAATCCCAAGGCAAGGTTGGCCAGTGGGGCCGTTCTGATGGGCAGGATCCCCGTGCGGTGGCTCGCGAGAATCGGTTTTCTGCCGCGGTTAATCCGGGCGAGTTGGCGAAGCGTTTCCTGAACCAGATCCCCGGAGGCTGTTTCTATGCGGGACACTATTGATATCCTTTATCTCGAAGACGATAGCAGTGATTTGCAACTGGTTTGTTCCTACCTGGCCGCCGAGGGAATGGATTGTCGTTTGGTTCCGGTATCCGCCCGATCCGACTTCGAGGCGGCTTTGGACCATCAATCCTGGAGCCTTATTGTGGCCGATTTTCACCTGCCGACCCACAAGGCCCTGGAAGCCATGCAAATCGCACGCCATAAATGCCCCTCGGTGCCCTTGTTGATGATTTCAGGAGTGCGGGAATTCAAGGGGCTTCTGGAGTCCTTTGGATTGGAGACGGTGGATTGCATAGGCAAAGATCAGTTGTCCCGCTTGGGATCCGCGATTCGCGCCGCCTTGAGTGGACAGCAGGATTATCGCGGGGGGGGAGAACGCCGGACCCAGACGACGTCGACGATGGACGCTCGTTTTCAGAGCCTGCTGCAGCACACCTCCGACATCGTTTTTGTGCTGGGTCTGGATTTGAAGGTTTTAAGCTGGAATCTCCGCGCCGAACAGGCGACAGGCTGGAAACGACCCGAAGTCCTGCATCGCGAACTTCAGGAGTTCCTCCCCACTTCCCAGGAGAACACCCTGCAAATCTGCCGGCAAAAAACGCTCGAGCAGGGACAATGGCAGGAGGAACTCCATATTCAGGATCGGAACCGTCGGATGCAGCGGTGGACCAGCAAGTGGATTCTGGTGAATAATCCGCCCGGCCATCCGGACGCCTTTCTGGTGATCAACAGCGAAACAGGACTTGCGCAGCGGATCGAAGAGCAATTGCTCCGGGCCCAGCGCATGGACAGTATTGGCGCCCTGGCCGGTGGAGTCGCTCATGATCTTAACAACGTCCTTTCGCCGATTCTGATGTCCCTGAACCTCCTGAACGACCAGTGCGTCTCCGAGGAAGGACGTCAATTGCTGAGGACCCTCGAGTCCAGCGCCCAACGGGGCGCCGAGATCGTCCAGCAGATGCTGTCCTTTGCGCGGGGATCGTCCACGAATCGGGCGGCGGTCGATGTCGGATTGCTGATCAGGAAATCTGTCAATATTTTTCGGGAAACCTTTCCCAAGAACATTCGGATTGCCGTCGAGGTTCCGGAGTCGCTGGGCAGCGTCTGGGGCAACATGACCCAGCTCCATCAGGTGCTCATGAATCTTTGTGTCAACGCCCGGGACGCCATGCCGGAAGGAGGGACGCTGATGATTTCGGCCGATCGGACCGAGGTGGATGAATGTTATGCGCGGTCGGTCGAGGGGGCGCGTGTGGGGACGCACATCCGGCTGACGGTAAACGACACCGGTATGGGCATGCCGCCCGAGGTGCTGTCGCGGATTTTCGAACCCTTTTTCACAACCAAAGGCCCCGATCAAGGCACCGGCCTGGGCTTGTCCACAGTGCTGGGGATCGTGAGGGATCACCAGGGATTCTTGAAAGTGGAAAGTCATCCGGGATCCGGCACGCGTTTTGAAATCTGTTTTCCCCTGCATGATCCTGAGGGAAAGGCTCTGGAAGAATCGTGCGATGATGAGGTGCCCTTTGGCCAGGGCGAACTGGTCCTGGTCATCGACGACGAAGAATCGATTCGGCAGGTGGTGGCCAATGCGTTGCGCAAGCATGGCTATCGGGTTCTTGTGGCTGAAGAAGGGGCGCGCGCCGTGGATCTTTACGCCCGGCACGCGGGGGAGATCCAGTGCGTGATCACCGACATCGCCATGCCCGGCATGGACGGCGAAATGTCCATTCGCGCCATTCGCCGGCTGAATCCGGATACCCGGTTTATCGTATCAAGCGGGCAAGGACCCCGGCGGGATGCCCAGACAATGGCCAATTTGGGGGTCAACGATCTTCTGCCCAAGCCGTATAGGGCTGAAGAATTGCTTCGAACGCTGCATCGCGTTCTTCACGCCTGAGCGAATGGGGCCGAGGATTCAGCGGAGGTCTTCGCCCAATTCCACGTTCCAATACGCCAGGTCGACGAAGTGTTTCCAGCTGTCGTGGTAGTTCAGGGAAAGATTGATTTGTACGAAGGGCCGCCATTTAGGCCGTTTGGGTTTTCGAACCAATTTCATCCCGGCTTCCTGGGGAGTGCGATTGGCTTTCTGCGTATTGCAGGCGATGCAGGAGCAGACAATGTTCTCCCAGCTGGTCGGCCCGCCTTGATCGCGAGGGATCACATGATCCAGGTTCAGCTCGGAACGATCGAAGATCCGGCCGCAGTATTGGCAGGTGTTTTGATCGCGTTCAAAGATGTTGTGACGGGTGAACTTGACCTCTTTCTTGGGCTGGCGATCGAAAACCAGCACCATGATGACCCGGGGAATGCGGATGCGGAATGAGACGGTCCGGATCGCCTCGGGATCGTATTCCCGCCGGGAAAAGTCCTGCCATTCGTGGAAGGAATAGGTCTGAAAGGTGCCGTCGCTTGCGCTGAAGACCACCTGGGCATGGCCCTGGAACAGGAGTGTCAACGCCCGTCGGGCAGAACACACGTTGACCGCCTGCCATAGGCGGTTGAGCACAAGCACTTGCTGATTCAAGAGCGAGCTCATAACCCCACTCATCGGCGCGCACGCTACCATTGTCGCCCCCGGGTGTCAATGCCTTGCCCCCCGCCTGGCGTTGGCGTTGTCAAAGGAAGTCAATGGGTTTATTCTGCATCGCATGCGCTCCAATTCCGCTCTCATCTCGTTTCTCAAGGCCGCCGGGGCGGCCGGATGCATCACGGTCGCCGCCAGCTTGGACGTCTGCGGCGCTTCGGCCGCGGAAGGGAGCCCGGCTTGGGCCAATCCGACGAAGACCCTTCTACCCTTTTGGCTCTCCCGGACAATGGAAGGGGAAAGCGTCTTGTTTATCCGGCCGGACGACAGCAGTCCGCCTCGGGCGTCTCTCCTGTTCGAACCCACTCGAATCCTGTCGGTGCGGGATTCCGCCGGCGAAAAGACCTATGAAGAAGGCCGCGACTACATCTGGAAACGGGGCGCACGGGAAATTTTGCTGCCCCCCGGATCCCGGATCACCTTCAAGTTGCCGCGGGATCTTCGTCGGCCCGCGGGAACTCAGCGCTACGCGTTAACCCATCGAGACGGCCAGGGGGAAATCCTGTTCGGGGCGGGACACGAATACCACGACATGCAAATCCTGGTCACTTATCTCCATCGCCGGGACTCCTGGCCGGGGCCGGTGCCATCGTATGCCGACGACCGGCTGCCGCGCACGGTCCGAATGCTCCAACGCAGGCAACCCCTCAGGATCGCCTTGTTAGGCGACAGCATTTCCACCGGCTGCAATGCGTCCGGTTGGGCGAACGTGGCCCCGTTTCAACCGGCCTACCAGGATCTTTTCACGCTCAACCTCCGGCGGGCATACGGGGTTTCCGTTGCTTTGACAAACTTCGCGGTGGGCGGCACCGACACGGCCTGGGGTTTAACCACGATTAACCAGGTGGCCGATACCAGACCGGATCTGGTGCTCCTCGCCTTCGGCATGAACGACGCCTCAGGCCGGCCTGCGGGTGAGTATCAGGCCAACATCCGCCGGATGATCGACGCGGTCCGCAAAGCCCAACCCGACACCGAGTTCATCCTGATCGCGACCATGCTCGGCAACAGGGATTGGACCCTCCTGCGGCACGAGCTGTTTGGACCTTATCGGGACGCGCTGGGGGCTCTCTGCCAGCCCGGCATCGTCCTGGCCGATATGACGTCCCTCTGGGACGTCCTGCTCCAACGCAAAAAGGACTGGGATCTCACCGGCAACGGCGTTAATCATCCCAATGACTTCGGTCACCGGATTTACGCTCAGGTCTTGTCGGCATTGTTGATTCCGCCCTCCCGGCTGAAATGAGCAACTGAACAGCACATGCAAACCCAGAGAGAATTTCTGGCGGGTGTCATCGAAGGATTCTATGGACAGCCCTGGTCACCCCGCGAACGCCTGGAGTTGTTCGATTGGATGACCGAGTCCGGCCTGAACACGTATCTCTATGCCCCCAAGGATGACCTGAAGCAGCGCGCGATCTGGCGAGAGCCGTATTCGATGTCCGAAGCGGAGTCACTTGGAGAGCTCATCCGAGCCTGCCGGCGGCTTCGGCTTCATTTTGTCTACGCGCTGAGCCCGGGATTGGACATCGAATATGGGAATCCATCCGAGTTCGAGTGTCTAAAGAGACGCTTGGAACAGATGCTGGGGCTGGGGTGCGGGAATATTGCCCTGCTCTTTGATGACATTCCAGACGGTTTGGCTTTGGAGAACGGCGGCCGTGGCGAATCCCTGGCCTCAGCCCAGTGCCGCGTCGCCAACGCGCTGTTGCTCTGGTTCCGTGATCGCTGCCCCGAGGCGCGGTTTCTTTTTTGTCCCACGCCCTACTGCGGAAGAATGGCCGAACGTAAATTGGGCGGGGAAGAGTATCTGTCCACGCTGGGTCGGGAGTTATCGCCGGAGATTGACGTGTTCTGGACGGGGCCCGAAATTGTCTCGGAGCAAATCACCGCGGCTCATGTCCGATCGATTCAGGCGGTTTTGCGCCGGAAACCATTGATCTGGGACAACCTTCACGCCAATGACTACGACGGGCGCCGCTTTTTCTGCGGGCCCTACGCCGGAAGACCGCCCGAATTGCGCGACGAGGTCAGCGGATTGTTGATCAATCCCAACAGCGAGTTTGTCTTGAACTATGTGCCGATTCAAACCCTGGGCGAGTTCCTCCGTTGCGAAGGCTCCTGGGATTCTCGCAAGGCCTATCTGAGTGCCATGCGGAAATGGTGGCCCTGTTTTGCGACCGTCGGGCAACCCGTCAAGCTGGAGGATTTGGTCCTTTTGGGTGATTGTTTCTACTTGCCGCATGCGGAGGGCTCGGAGGCCAAGGCGCTTTATGAGCACATTCGGTATCTGCTCGACCGGAATCCGGCGGAATGGGGTGTCCAGGCCGGGCTTGTTCGACAACAGATGGTTCGGCTGCGGGATTTCTGTGTCCAACTGACAGGACTGTGTCATCGCCCGCTGTTTTATGCCCTGAGCCGCCGCGTCTGGGAGCTGCGCGAAGAGTTGGACTTGCTGGAGGGTTTTCTGAGGCGCGCGTCTCAGGGAGGCATGCCGAACGGCGGTTATCATTCTGATTTTCATCTTTCGGGCACGTATCGCGGAGGGCTGGTGGCGCGATTGCAGCAGCTGCTGGTTCAGGAACCGGACGGCGCCCTGAACCTGGCGCGCGCCCGTCCGGATCCGCGGGCCTCGTGACTTTGATTGAACATGAATGAATGCATCATCCGCGGCTCGCGGCCTGGCGACAAGCCGGCCGCGTACTATGTTTGTCTCAAGACCGGTGATTCCGGCAGGGATGGGGAGCCGTTTTACCGGGAGGATCCGGACGCGTTGGGGCGGATCTACGTTGGACCCTACCTCGTTTTCGAGCCGGGACTCAGCCTGATCCTGGAGGACGATCAAGGCGTCTGCGGCTATGCGCTGGGGGCCTTCGACTCGCGCTCCTTTTACGCGCGCTACGAGGCGGAATGGCGGCCGGCCCTGTGCGCCCGATTTCCGGCGCCGCAAGGCGATCCAAGCCAATGGACCCGCGCGCAGCAGGTTTACCATGGGTATCACCACCCCGACTACTACTGTCCTGAACCTTACCAGGACTACCCCTCCCACATGCATATCGATCTGCTCGAGCGCGCTCAGGGCCGGGGCTACGGACGGCGCATGATGGAACAGATCATGAGCGAATTGCGACAACGCGGTTCTCCGGGAGTTCACCTGGGAGTGAGCGTGGTCAACACACCGGCACTGGGATTTTACCAAAGGCTCGGTTTCCGGGAACTCATCCGCGTCGGCTCCGAGGTTGACGGGTGCGTTTACATGGGCAAAAGCCTGATCTGAAAAAACGACTTGCCTTGTCCTCGCCTTTGCCTAAAAAATTGGAGGACATTGGAAAGATCCGCAGATGAGCACCAAACTCAAGACCATTGCCCGAAGCCATGGGACTTCCTTGCGTTGCGGCGTGCTGGCTGGGGGCAACTGGATCGTTGATCGCGTCATCACCATCGATGCCTATCCTCCCCCCGAGCAGGTGGGTTATGTCCTGGATCAATCGACCGGCACCGGTGGCGCCCCGTACAACGTTCTCGTGAACTTGGCCCGCCTGGGAGTCGATTTTCCGCTGACCGGCGCCGGTCTCCTCGGCCAGGACCGTGAGGGAGAGGCTATCCTCCAGGATTGCCGCCAACACAAAATCGACACGCGTTGTCTCCGAACCCATGCGCATGCCCTGACCGCTTTCACCAAGGTGATGTCCGTTCAAAAGACCGGGCAGCGTACGTTTTTTCATTTCCGCGGCGCCAACGCCCTGTGGAAGGCGCAGGATTTGGATTTCGAAAAAACCAAAGCCCGGATATTTCACCTGGGCTACTTGCTGCTCCTGGACGCCCTGGATCAACCGGATCCGCGTTGCGGCACCCGCGCCGCCGCCTTGCTTCATCAAGCCCAGGAAGCCGGCCTGAAGACCAGCGTCGATGTCATCAGTGAAAACAGCGAACGGTTTGCCCGGGTTGTTGTCCCGGCCTTGAAATTCACCGATTTCTGTATCTTAAACGAGTTCGAAGCCGGCTGGGCAACCGGTTTTAAGATTCGCCAGCCAGACGGCCACCTGGACCCGGTCGCTCTTCGCCATGCCGCGGGAGCTTTGCTCCAAATGGGCGTGCGAGAATTGGTGGTCATCCATTATCCCGAAGGCGGCTTCGCCCGCACTCGGAAAGGCGACGATGCCTGGCAACCCGCCCTCAAGGTGCCAGCGAAGGCGCTCGCGGGGACCGTGGGAGCGGGAGATGCCTTTGCCGCCGGAGTTCTGCTGGGTCTGCATGAAAACTGGGATTTATCCCGTTGCCTCCTCACGGGGGCGTGCGTTGCGGCCTCTTCCCTCGGCCACCCGACCGCCACCGCCGGCGTCAAACCGCTGCCGGCCTGTCAAGCCCTGGCCCGCAAGTACGGTTTTCAGCCCGCCCTCGAACCCCGGGATTGAGGCGGATCCTCCGACTCGAAGCCGAAGGCCGACAAAAACTCGTTCGCCGGGGCGCGCACGCAGACCGGTTTCCGCTGAAAAGGATCCCGATACTCGAGGCTCACGGCCCGTAATCCCAGCGGAAATGGATCCAGCTGACGAGATCGTCCGGGCTTTGGATGGCGCGCTTGGGTTCCATAAAGACTGTCGCCAACAATTGGGCATCCGGCCTCCAGCAGATGGAGCCGGATCTGATGGGTCCGGCCGGTCAAAGGCCGGGCTTCGATCAAGGACATCGATCCGCGGACCTGCAACACCTGGAACTCCGTTTCAGCCTCTTTCCCTTGGCGGGGGTCCACCATCATGCGTCCGGGCTGTCCAGGGACCGGTCCCAGTCTGGCCCGGCAACTCCAGGCCTGGCGCGCCGGCACGCTGTCCACAACCGCCAGGTATCTCTTGGACATCTGGCGTGATTCGAACAAGTCGCCGTAGGCGTCCACCGCTCCCAGGCTCTTCGCCAGCAGCAGAATTCCCGTGGTGTCGGCGTCCAACCGGTGGGCGGCCCTCAAAAATTTCAAGTTGCGGGATCGGGCCCAATAATCCCCCGCGGCAATCGAGGACGTGATCGCGGCCTGCAGGTTGCGTTGTGTGGCCTGCCAGGAAAAGGGGATCAACATCCAGCCCGCCGGCTTATCGACGACGATCGCCGACCGGTCCTCGAAAAGGATCGGAATGCGGGTCGCATGGCGTTTTCCACCCAGTTCAATAAAGGCCGGCGCTGCCACGCCCCCAGAATACCCGCGGCTCCAAAGGAACAAAAGAGAGATCAGCGGCTATGCATGAAAGTGCCCTGAAGCAGGAACAACAGGGCTAACGCAGATTTGTCGGGACATTTGCCGGTGAACTTTTTAAGCTCAGCGGCATGAAACAAAAGAAAGGGCCGTCGGG
>Ga0116154_10000338_pt1 | contig 61796 bp, 47 predicted proteins | sample AD_UKC030_MetaG_FD_89898 | JGI IMG/M metagenome (GOLD analysis project Ga0116154, IMG submission 89898) | Active sludge microbial communities of municipal wastewater-treating anaerobic digesters from USA - AD_UKC030_MetaG | ecosystem: Engineered > Bioreactor > Anaerobic > Digestate | place: USA... | reverse complement strand
CAGGCGTTACTCAGGCAGCGGGTCGCGGCAGCGGTGGAGCATGACCCCCTGCTAAAAAAGATCGGCAGAGAATTGAAGACGGTGGTAGATATCGGTGCCAATCGTGGGCAGTTTGCGCTCGCTGCCAGGCACCACGCGCAGACGGCCTACATCATTGCCTTCGAACCTCTCGAGGAAGCGGCAGAAGTCTTCGCGCGTGTGTTTTTGGCTGATCTGGGCGTAGAACTCCACCGCTGCGCGATTGACTCGCGGCAGGGTAAGGTGGAGATGCACGTTTCAAGCGCGGATGATTCCTCCTCGCTGTTGCCGATTTCAAATCTGCAGCAGCAGCTCTTTCCCGGCACACAAGAGTCAGGCACCCGTAAAGTGACTGTAACACCGCTTGATGCGGCGCTGTACCCGGAACAAATTCAAGCCCCCGCCTTGTTGAAGATCGATGTGCAGGGGTACGAACTAGAGATCTTAAAGGGCGGCTCCTTGTTGCTCGGGTGTTTTGATTTCCTCCTGGTCGAATGTTCCTACATTGAGTTGTACAAAGGGCAGGCGTTGGCCGACGAGGTGGTGAGCTATGTGGAAAAAGCGGGTTTCGTACTGGTGGAGCGCAACAACCTCGTTAATGATAAAAAAGGGCAACCAATCCAGGCGGATTTCTTCTTCAGACGCAAGTAAGATACAATATTCGGTAGTAAGAGATCGCAGTTGGTTGGTCAGCCAGTAATTGGGGAGTACTCATTTGCGCATATTCCTGCATGATTACGGTGGTTATGCCTTTACGGCGCAGCTGGGGCGTGCGCTGGCAAAAAAGGGACACCAGGTCTTATATTCGTATAGCTTAACAACCCAATTAATACAGCGCTTCAATTTGCAACCTGAACTTGATAATTTCACCATTGAGGGAGTTAGCTTACCCAGGCCATTTACACGGTACAACTATCTGCGCCGCTGGAGGGATGAACGCGTGCATGGTCGCAAGGTCGCGCAACAGGTACGGGATTTCCGGCCTGATGTTGTCCTCTCCGCGAACACTCCTCTCGACGCGCAAAAGTTGATCCTTAACGGCAGCCGGGAAGTCGGAGCGAAATTTATCTTCTGGATGCAGGATGCGATCGGCCTCGCGACTAAAAATGCGCTTTCCTACAGATACCCGTTATTTGGCCGTCTAATTGGGGACCTTTTTATCCGCCTGGAAAGGTCGTTGGTGAGTGCAAGCGATAAGGTAGTCGTCATCTCAGACGGTTTCCTCGACTACTTGCAAGGGTGGAGGATCGATGAAGCTCGTACGCGGGTCATTCCCAACTGGGCACCGCTGGACGAGATCCCCACCATGGCCAAGGATAATCGATGGACGCAATCACATGACCTTACAGACAAATTTGTCTTTTTGTTCTCCGGTGTGCTGGGGTTGAAGCATGATGCGCGATTGTTTATCGAACTGGCGCAGGCTTTTAACCAGTATCCTGACGTGAGAATCGTGGTGGTTGCCGAGGGGCCGTTTGCTGAGAGTTTGAAATCGGAAAGCGAAGTTAAAAATCTCACCAATCTGGTCATATTACCGTACCAGCCTGCCGATGATTATCCCCAAATGTTGGCCTGCGCGGATGTGCTCATGATCATTCTGAGGACTGAGTCCAGTGTTTATTCGGTTCCCTCTAAAGTTTACACCCACATGTGCGCGTCGCGTCCTCAGCTGCTTTCGATCCCGGCGGGAAACCCAGTAGCGAAATTGGTTACAGAACAAAAGATGGGACTGGTTTCAGAACCGGATGACATGCATGCCTGGTTGGAAAACGCATTTGCGCTTTATCAAAACCGGTACAATAATCAACAGATGGGTATGAACGCGCGTGCTTACGCTGAAGAGCATTTTGACATTGACATCATCGTGAATGAATTTGAAGCGTTGATGGTTAGGGGGCATAAATGAGTGCATCCGGCAGCGAACAGGTACCGGCGGAGAGTGTGCGGGTGGTTTCCGCGCAGAACCGCTTTGTCAATCGTCACAAACGCGCGATCATGTCGGTGTACATGCTCCTGAACGATGCGATCTCATTACTACTGGCAGCCTGGCTCGCGGTGTTGATCCGCTCGTTCTTCTCACCACGGTTGACTGATCCCGCCTTATACTATGGACTCATTCCCTATCTGCTCATCTTCCTGCTCGCCAATTTCTTCGCACGTCTGTACCCCGGCAACGGCATCTCACCTGATGAGGAACTGCGCGCCACAACGTACGCCATCAGCGCGGTGATGATCCTGTTGGTGGTATTTCTCTTCCTTACCCAGCGTGGACTGCAATTTTCGCGTTTTGTCTTCCTGGCTTTCTGGCTCCTCGCAGCGATTCTTGTGCCCCTGTTGCGCGCATTGGCCAAACAGATCGGACATCGCCTTGGCTTATGGGGAGAGCCGATCGCCATCATCGGTTTCGGCGAGAAGGGCAGAAGAGCTTACCACTTTCTGAAGGATAATCACCCATTCGGTCTGACCCCGGTGATCATTGTCAAAGGTACCAATACAGAGAGTCCACAACTGCCAGATGATGTGAGTGTCTCTGTGATCGATGCCGGGTCGTTTACTGCCAGCCGAGACCTGCTGCGCTCGTTGGGGATACGCATGGCGATCTTGGTGCCGGACGAGACCTCTGCGGACCTCAACACCCTGCTGGTGGATGAACAGTCTTTTGGTCTCAAGCGACTGTTATTGATCTCGGAGTTGAACTGGCTGGGCGGCACGGCGGTCACTGCGCACAACCTGGATGGTCTGCTGGGGCTGGAGGTCGAATCAAACCTGCTCAAACCCCTCCAGCGTGGTATCAAACGAGTTATCGATCTTGTTTTGGGCGTCGTCGGACTGATACTCTCGCTGCCGGTTTTTTCTATCATCGCTTTGCTCGTCAAGTTGGACTCACCTGGTCCAGTGCTTTACCGTCACGAGCGCATTGGCAGGGGAGGGAGATCAATCCGCATCTGGAAGTTCCGTACAATGGTGCACAATGCCGAGGCTTTGTTGGATGATCTTGTCTTACGGGATGGCCAACTGCGCGCGGAGTGGGAGTCCAATCACAAACTGAAACAGGATCCACGCGTGACCCGTATTGGCCGCTTATTGCGCCGCTCCAGCGTGGACGAATTGCCGCAGATTCTCAACATCCTCAAGGGGGAAATGAGCTTTGTCGGTCCGCGGCCGATCGTGCAGGACGAAGTGAAGTTCTACGAAGGCGGGTTTGAGCTATACAAGAAGGTACGCCCGGGGTTATCAGGTCTGTGGCAGGTTTCCGGCCGATCAGATACGAATTACGCCTACCGCGTCTCGCTGGACAAATACTATATCCGCCATTGGACGATTTGGCTGGATCTGTATATTTTGATCAAAACAGCATGGGTGGTGATCAGCCGCAGTAGCGCGTATTGAAGTGTTGTGTTGGTAAACGAAAACGCGACCCCAAAGGGTCGCGTTAAATATCTGAATGTTATGACCAAAATTAAGCTGGGATTCTCAACCGGTTTTTCAACTGCAAAAAGGCGCTCCTGATCCCATGCATCATACGGCTCTGGTTTACCTCTGCCCGTTTGAGATGAAGTATGTATGCGCCAAGACCGATCGCAGCGCCTAGTCCGTCCAGCAGCAGGTCAACCATCTGGAACGCGCGTCCCGGGACATACAGCTGGTGAAATTCATCGGTGTAGGCATAGAACAGGATCAGGTAAAAGACCGTCAGGACCTGCCCGCGCGTAAAATCCCCACGCCATAATAACGCCCGTGCCAATAGAAAAGCCAGGATGGCGTACTCGAAGATATGGGCCAGCCCGCCGAGGTAGAAGAATAAGGATTGACCGAAAAGCTTGGTCCACCACAACCAGTGATAGATGCCCCTGGGGATGTACCCGTAGGGATCCGGGTTGCTGGACAGGATAAAAATGACGGCTGCCCAGAGGAAAACGGGCAGCCAGCGGGAGAGGAGAAGTTTTAATGGAGAGGGGGTTCGAGAGCTGTGACTCACAATTGCGGGACTTTTCCTGTTTTATCTCCCCAACGATTCCAGAATTTGAAGAGACCCGCGAGGAAGCCGGAACCATAGTAGAAGACTAGGCATTCGTAGATATGACCCGTGAAGGGATCGCGACAACCACCTTGTCGTTTTCAACATCATTAGTCACAACTGCTCCAGGACTGATTTGTACATTATTACCAATTTTGATCGGACCTAATACCACAGAGTTAATTCCCATCGTGGGATTGTCGCCAATTGAAATATCTCCAGTGGATAATTTTTTTCTTCCACCGATGCAATTCCCCCCGGTTAATGTCAAATTTTCACCGATAACAGAAGCTGGGCTAATTACAGCGCCTAGAGTTGGGTGAAGAAGTATGAATCCTTTTCCAATATCCGCTCTGTAATGTATTTCTACCCGTCCCAACCAGGGACTGAGCATAAAAAATAAAGGTGACAGGAAAACACGTATAACGGAATATCCCTTTCCGAGTAAGAGATACAATGATCGTTCAATTCGATATGAAGCAATGGACCAAAAACCAACCGTAAACCAGCAACTGAACCATCTCCACCAGTGAATGTTATTCATCCGGTTTAGCTCATACATTAGATATAGATATTGTTGCAGAGATTTACGAATTCTCATTTTCACCCTCACAAATGTGTGCGTTGCTTATGATTGGTACTCGACCTAGTCGATCTTGCCATCTATTCCAAAATTTGAACAAGCCCGCGAGAAAGCCGGAACCATAACTGATATGAATGATGGCGAAAACAACCGGTAAGAGCCATAAATTACTCCAACCTTTTTTCGCAGATGTGATGATCGACACAGTGAGATTCGCAAGGATGTAGCTACCTGCGATTGCAGTAAATATGATCCATCCCCTATTTGTAATGATTGCCAGGACCAAAGCTGTCAGTTGACAAAGGACGAACAATGGCGGAACGAATTGTCTAAGGCTCATCTGTCTTGGATGTTTCTGGAGGACGCGTACTTTGTAGAATCCATATTGAAAGTATTGCTTCCATAGCTTTCTAAATGATCCGCGACTGTAATACTTTGAGCGCACATCCTTAGCGAGGAGGAGTTTTCCGTCCAGCTCACGGATGCGGTAGTTATATTCATCGTCCTGGTTGCGTACAAGTTCCTCATCGTACAGGCCAGCTTTTTGGATAATTGACCTTGTATAAGCAGGGAAAGGAACTGTATCAGCCAGCATGGTTTTTCCGGAAGTAGTACGGAATGCTGAGTTGCCCACACCAAATGGCGAACTCATTGCTATGGCTATGGTCTCGGATAGCTTATCCTCTCCAATCGTTTCCATTGGCCCGCCCACACCATCAACTGCATCATTTTCAAGGTGTTCCACGCATTTCCTCACGTAATCCGGTGCGATGATGCAATGTCCGTCCACGCGGATGATAATATCACCTTGGGTTTTCCTTAATGCGATATTCATTCCGGTAGGAACGATCCTGCCGGGGTTGTCCAGCAAAATGATGTTTGTGTGTTTTAGTTGATAGTCATTGATGATTTTACGAGTGTTATCAGTGGACATACCATCTGCGATGAGGATTTTCATTTGTTCAACTGGATAATCCTGAGCAAGGACACCATCCAATGTAGCCCGAATGTAATTACCTTCGTTGCGGACCGGGAGAATGATTGTGACTTTTGGATATTTTTGTTTCGAGTTATTCAAACTACGTTTCCCAGTAAGGTTTTGTAAACATCAAGGATCTCTAAAACATTAAAGCTCTCATCTAGCTGCCTTGTTGCTGATTCAGGTAAATCAATCAGTGGACCGTGCTCGAGAGCAACTTCTAACCCCTTTATGAGACAGTCAAAAGTCCGCTCCTCACATAAATAACAACCATCAATACCATTGATTCTCTCAGCAACGTCACCAACATCAAAGCTCACGATGGGAACTTTACAGGCCAATGCCTCTTTCACCACAGTGGGGCTGCCTTCATGTGTGGAAGTAAGGAGTAGAACATCTCCTGAGTTAATATAGTAAGGGATTGTCGAATAATCTACCCCGCTGACCACCAGAAGTCTTATCCGCAATTCTGGATGTTGTATCTGAAACTTCTCAATTGCTTTCTGGGCGAATGCAAAACGTTTTTCGGTACGATTCGGATCACTCATGAACAGGACGATCTTATCGTTCTGATCCAGATCCAGGGTTTCCCGGCTCGTTTTCTTGTCCATTGGGTGGAATTCTTGAGTATCAATTCCGATCGGAATGATCCGTACATTCCTGCATTTATTTGGAAGAATTGGAATCAGTTTTGCGGATACAACAATACAATAATCCGCTAAGGTTGCCATCCACTTGCTAAGGGCTATCAGAATCCTGCCTTTAATGGTTATCCTACCAATTCGATCCACGATTCCCTGCAAATCACTGCCGTGGAAAGTGATCACACGTTTCTTGTTTGAAAAGAGTGTAAGAAACGCGCTCTGTCCCCAGTGCGCATGCAGAATATCCGCTTTTTTCCAAAATGGAGTTTTCCTGATTCGTTGCCAGGATAACAAGTAATTGATTGGATTCTGAGTACCGTGAAAATGAAATACTTCCACTTCAATACCTGATTCACGCAGTATATTCACATGTTGGGTGAGGAATGGGACTGCATGTGGATTTTTTTCAGTAGGCCACTCAGTGGTGATGATGAATACTCGCATTTTCAATTATCGGTAATTTTCGAAATTCTACAAGGAGGAGCTAAATATTGGTTGCATAATAATCCAGGATTTACCGGTGTTGATGTTTCTTTTGTTGGATATACTCGACAATGTAACTTACTTGTTCCAGGGATCTCTTTTCTATCGTATTATTCTTTGGGACTTCGAATCCGTTACGTATGATTTTTCTACGTAATTCTCCATCATGAATCAAGCGTAGTATGGCTTGTGCAAGCTGGTGGCTAGAATTGGGGTCAACCAAAAGTGCATTCCTGTTGTTGGTAAGAAAATCGGGGATCGATCCAACTTTGGTAGCGATGACTGGTAGACTGTGAGCTAAAGCCTCCCAGATGGTGCGCGGAAAGCCTTCAAATGAGGATTGTGAGGCGAGTAAATAAATATCTGAATTTTTATAAAACGAGAACAACTCGGGTCCAACAGGTTTATAACCATGGAAAATCACCCGCTCTGACAAGCTCAGATGAGTAGCCTTTTTCTGTAATTCTTGTAATACGGTATCGCCTTTTTCTTCCATCCCGACAAGGTGAAGTTCAACATTTTCTCCAATTTCAACGAGCTCATACAAAGCATCTAACATATCAAGAATGCCTTTTGCATGATCCATCCTTCCCGTGTATAGTAATCGAATTCTTTCCCCCTGGCAGGTGTCCTCACGCCATACAGAATCTTTATCGGAGAGGGTTGTAGTCTGTGTTTCAACAAGATCTGTTAGGTAGGGCTTCATTTCTGAATAAAGTTTATGGCTGTTAACCATCGTTAAACACTTTTTGGCAACCTGTAATTGTTGAAAATTGTAGATCCATGACCACAACCAAACCAGGCTCTTGCGTAAGAAAGGTTGACGTGAACTTGGCATACCGGCAAGGTAATCTCCACCGATCAATAATGCTGTAGGTATCAATCTGTTTATTTTGGCTAATGGTGGTAGCAAGGGTGTTGGACCCCGAATCAGCATTGCATCGATTTGTGATAAATGATCTTTGATGATCTGCCTGTACTTTCCGCCGAATAATGTGTAATGAGGCGCAGATTTGCGCGAACCCATATTGATCCATGTGATGTTTGTGTTTCGCAAGCAATAATCTGCCGTGTTATCGCTCTCAGTTGCTTCATTCATAAATAGAACCAAATGACTGCATTCTGAAGCAAGGCCATCTAAAAATCTACCCATGTGACCGATTATGAATAACTGGTTTCCTTTTACAGTGATGGGGATGTGATGATAGAAACCCAGCCGGATTTTTTGACCAGGGTAATTCTTCACTACTTGAATTCCTTAATGATTTTTGCCGGGACTCCACCAATCAATGCGGACTTCTCGAATACTCCATGTACAACGGCGCCAGCCCCAACACAAGTTCCAGCAGGGAGTAAAGATCCTGCTGTTACAGTGACGTGAGCACCTAGCCAACAATTTTCCTGGATAGTAATTTTTTTTGCGATCAGTTTTTCATTCAAGTAAGAGCCGTCATTGCGGACATGATCAGAAGAGACAAGTACGCAATAAGGTGCGATTAATACCGAATCACCAATTTCAATTTCATCGTTGGCAAGTAAACAGGTTCCATGTCCTAAGTAAACATCTCTTCCTAATAACACTTTGCTAGGATTCTGAATTACAACATTTCTTGCCACTTTTAATTTCCCGCGGCATGAGCCGAAAAATGGGGTTACAAGCCAACCACGGAAGCGTAAAAAAGCAATGTTGTCAGGCAGACCGTTGGTGAGCCATAAAAGAAAAAAAATTGGCCAATCGTAACGAAGATACCCAAATACTCTGTTCATCCTTATTCCTGACTTGCTTTTTTGCCCAAAGTCCAAGTGATATTTTGTTCTGTTGATTTTTGTCTGATCGCTTTGGCTTGTTGCTTTTGTTTGACCATTGCCAGGACCAGCCCATAAATAAACCAGGTTACAGTCCCTGTAAGGGCAGCGATCACCCACATATGCACCGACATCTGGATAAAACCTATGTAGATCGCGAGTGGAACCAGGTTGTTTTTCCGTAGCGATTGCTGAGCGGTTTTATAACCACGCATCAGTAAGATCAACAGCATAACCGCCATCGGTATGGAACCGACCAGACCAAACTCTGCTAAAAATTGAACATATGAATTGTGTGAGGTTTTCTTCTCAAATTCCTCAATAGTGCGATAGCTTAGAATTTTCGGCAGGGAGATATCTGTCCAGGTTTGTGTAAAACGATTGGCGCCAACCCCAAGCAGTGGTGAATCCTTGAAAAGCTTTAGGCCTTTCTGGATCATCACCTGCCGGATCACGAAGGATTTATCCTCATCCAGCGCTTGAAAGGTGTTCAATCTTTTTTCGACTGCTTCCGCCGCTTTGGGCATATAATTCCAGGCCAGAATCCCTGCGCCGGCAACAACGAGCAAGACCAATAAACCCCCGATAAATTTCCGAGGTTTGGAATAGAAAAAGATCAAAAAACTTACCGCTATTCCAATCGTTATTGCTACCCATGAACCGCGTGAGGCGTTGACGGCAGCCGCGCCCCAAACCACCAGTAAAGCCAGGATCCAAAAGAGCTTTTTTGTACCCTTTTCCTGTAAAACTTTTATCAAAATAAACGGTGAAAAGGTGGAAAATTGAAACCCGTATGAGTTTTGTGTCATTAAGTGGGTACCGGTCCAGGCACCCGCGTTGCCGTAAAGGATTACTTCCACCCATCTCAACACTGCCAGTAGAAGGACACTCCACGCCAGGACGGAAGCTATTTTTTCAGGCAACCCGGCCTGGTTGCCGAAGTATGCGGTGATGACAAAAACCAAAATCCAGTATAAGTATCTGACCAGGTAAACGAACGCATCGTTATTGATATTGACCCCCAGGCTTAGCAGCCCATTAGCGGTCGTACTGAGAAAGATCCCAAACCAGATCAGAACCGCGAGGAGGATCCAGGCTGAATACTTTCTGAACCAGGGGCGCGGAGGACGAAGGATGCAAGCCATGGCGATGAAAAAGAAGATCGGCGCGGAGAGCGATAGCCCGAGCAGCGGTACATCAATGACCGGGATGACCAGGTACAAGGCAAAGACATAGAAAAGGAGATACGTCCATTTAGGGAACGGAGATCTTTTTCCCCTGGAATAGATGGATCTGGTGCGGTTTAAGAGAATTTGCTCAGTACTCATCTGTACCTTTAACAAAGGTGTTGTTCAAATAAATCATATTAACACATTCATTTGTATATGACTGGTCTGAAATGGTAATAATTTTGCTGTTCATTTTTGCAATGAAGCATACAGCGCTTCCCAATCATTAATATGTTTATTCCAACCGAACTGTTCCACCACCCTTTGGCGGGCGGCTTGGCCCATTTTTTGTCTCAGTTCAGGATCATTGCCCAATTCGGTCATGGCGGTTCTTAGCGCTTCCGCGTTATTCACATCAACATAATGTCCAGTGATTCCCTCCACGCCTATCTGATCAGTGACCCCGGGAATGCGGCTGATGATTAACGGCAAACCGGAGGCCATTGCTTCCATTGGGGCGAGTGGCATACCTTCCTTTCGGCTTGGAAAAACAAAAACGTCGGAGGAAGCCAGGATGTGAGCCATTTCTACACGATCATCAATTCTTCCCCAGTATTTTACCGCCTTAGGGTAGAGATCCAATGGTGATGTGAGTTCTGCCACTGCGTTCTCGTCAACATTTTGATTCTCATTCCTGGATTTTGGACCGATTACCCATAAACGTAGCGAGGGATTCTGTTTGATGATTTCAATGAACGCTTCGGAAAGCAGGTCAAAACCCTTGCGTTGACTTATAGTGCCCATAAAAGAGAAGACCACCTGGTTGTCCTCGATTCCATGTTCATGACGGAAAGAATTTTTTTCTTCATTTGGCATTGGAGCGAATACATCGTTTCGGATTCCGTTGAGGATCAATCTGGCCTTATTCGGAAAGAACGTTTGAACACCCTCGTGCAAGGCCGGGCTTACTGAAACGATCGCGTCAATGTTTTGTAATGCTTTGTTGCGCATAATTCCTTCATAGCCGGTCCCGCCAAATGGGACCTCTTCGCTATCCGCCAGGCAGTGAACCCATACCGATTGCGCGCCCTTCCTATGAGTGAGATTGTTCAACAGTTCCATACCAAACCGGTTTGTGAGTGGATCGATTCCACCCATCCCGCCAAAATGCAGAATGTCATATTCCATCCGACGCATTTGCAGCCACGCCCAAATGGGAAACGCCAGTCGTCGCAATCCGCGGCCGAAGCGTGAGTCATGCAGGATTGGTGAGCGTTTGACCTGTATCCCATTGATCACTTCCTCGCCCGGCAGACCCGGTACGCCTGAGGTGAGTACGGTCACACTGTGACCGCGCCGAACCAGCGACTCAAAGCGCTCGATCGAGACTTTCAGTTCCCCCCCAAAATGTGGAGGCCAGTAATGATAGGTAACGAAGACAATTCTCATACTACAGAGTTTTTGATCAAAGAAGAGATCTCCTTTTGAAATTCCTCGACCATTTTCTTTTCGTCCATTTCAGGACGATCCCGGGATAGAATGTGATTTTTCATCGCGGCCAGTTCAGTCTCCCCGGTGTTGATCACTTTTAATAAGACATTCTGGATGGTTTGTTGGGATACCGGGTCGTAGATCTTCCAGCCGTTCTTCCCCTCGGTCAGTAATTCCCACGTTCCCCCGCGGTCGCTGGCGATCACCGGCACACCCATTGCCAAAGCTTCTGTGACTACCTTCGGCAGTCCTTCGTTACCGATGGAGGGGATGATTACTATATCAGAGGCTGAATAGATAACCGGCATCTCTTCCTGGTTGACGTTTTCCTGGTATCGAATGCTGTAGCCTTCTCCTTCCAATTTCTTTTTCATCTCCTCAAACTGTACCTGATACTCAGGGTCAATCAATCCATCCCGTCCGCAGACCAACAGCAGACCCAGGTCTTTCCTGCCCAGCTGGTGATACCCCTCCAATAACTCAAGCAAACCTTTCGCAGGGGTAAATCTTCCGACAAAAGTAATGACTAGTTGCGTTTCGTGAAAAGAAAGCTGGTCTCGAAGGATCCTGCCTTCTTCTGCCCACCTTTGCGGGTCGTATCGATCGAGGTTCACTCCGTTGTAGATGACGGAATTGTTCGCTTTTAAAGCTCCGTGCTTTTTCTGTGTCATTTTGCTTGTTTTATTGGCCACAAAGATCACTTTATCAAGGTTGCGCTCTATGCGTTTCCACAAGTAGGTTCTGTAATTGCGTTGAGTAAATGCGTGCTGATGCAGCAGTACTTTTATCCCGTGTATTCTGACTTTTCTGACTGCCCATCCGAAATCCGCCACGTCTTCGACCACCAGGCATTTCACGCCCAGTTTGATACAGGCTGACGCGGCGTCCCTGGCATATTTCCTCCAGCCATAGCTGATTGGCGTGATCAGAAAATGACGCATGATCGGGAGGATTTTGCCTTTGTCCCAAAAGCTCTGCTCAATGTTATTAATATAGTAAGCGAGGGCGGCATTTCTCAGTGAAGATTCCCAGCTTTTTTTATCTGTGGATCCGGTGCAAAAAATGATGGATCTGAATTTCATCTCCTCAGCCAGGGTGGTCACCAGGGTCGCAATCGCATTCCCACTTATGCCTGGCAGGGGAATATTAGGTGCCAGGAGAAACGCGACGTCGTACTCCCGGTCATCCGGACTGAAAAAAGGTGGAACAATTTCCCATCCGAATTCTCTGACCGCTTGATTTTCCACAAGTTTATTCTGCATGGCTGGAATATATGGTTTCCCAATGGTCGATATGTTTTTCCCACGAAAACGCATCCAAGACCCTGGCGCGTCCCTGCTCCCCCATTTTTTTCCGTAATTCGGCATCACCCGCCAGTTTGATCATTGCGGCTTCCATTTCCAGCTGGTTACCGGGTTGAATGTAAATGCCAGTGACATTGTCAATATTGCCCATATCTGTAATACCGGGAATGCGGGAAACGATTACTGGCACTCCGCATGACATCGCTTCGAGCGGCGCGATCCCGAAACCTTCGCGGCGGGTTGGGAAGACGAAAATGTCGGACGAAGCGATGAGTTGCGCCAGGAATTTGCGGTCGTCGACCCGCCCCCATAATTTCACGCTGTTCTCCAACCCTGCGAGCGGTTCGATCAACTCCTGTACTTCATCCGCGTGGATGTACTGGCTTTCTTCTCTGCGGTGTGGGCCGATCAGCCACATTTTCCAGTCGCTATTAGCCTTATGTCTGACGAATGAGGTCACGAGCAGATCAAGTCCTTTGCGCTTTTCAAAGGAACCGAGAAAAGTGAAGATGATATCCGAAGATTTAATGTTGTTTTCGCTGCGGATCATTTGTTTTACTACTGGTGGGATGGGTGCAAAGATTTCCTCGTGAATACCGCAGGGTTCAAGCCAGGCAGCCTCAGGATGCACCTTTTTTACCGCCTGGAAGAGTGCCTCGCTGACACAAACAATGTGGTCCATGCTGGCATAATATTTTCCTTCCCACCGGTTGCGGATTTTAAAATACTCATTTTCATCGGATGCCAGGGAATGAACGCACACAGTCTTTGCGCGTTTTAATTTGGCGATCCGCAACAGGATGAGTGCGTAGAAATGTGCCGGGATGTAACCTAGTACGCTTATTATGGTTTCAATGTGAACTACCTTAACACCGTTTTCGAATAACAACTTCCAATAAACCCACAACCAGAAGATCAACCGGTTGATTCGGCGGGCAACGCGGTTGTTGCCGATACAAGGAGAACGGAAAATTTTCAACCCATCCCGCTGCTCTTTAGGCGCGAAGCCTGGAACACCGGAGGTGAACACGATCACCTCGTGCCCTCTTTGACTTAGGCTGATAAACCGCTCAATGGCGATCTTAAGTTCTCCGCCGAAATGCGGCGGCCAAAAGAAAAATGAAATAAAAACGATCTTCGGTCTATGCTGCATAATCAAGCACCGTCTCAACAACCTGTATGAATTCCTGGGCCACCCTTTGATAATTGAAACGTTCCCTGGCCGCTGCTGCGATCTCAGTTTTTTTGGTCTGCCATGCTTTACGCTCGTTGATCATTCTTAGCATGCTGGTAGTCAGGTCGGCAGCCAGATCATCCTCTTCGATCAGGTATCCGTCCAGACCTTCCCTCACCACCTCGGGCACCCCGCCTTTTCTCGTCGCGATCACCGGTACGCCCGCACACAGGCATTCCATCAGGAAGAGCGAATTGCCCTCCAGCAGGTGTGTTGGCAGCACTCCGCAATCACTGATCGAGTAGTAATCCGCGAGCTGGTCATTTGGCACAAAGCCGGTAAAAATGACCTTGCCTGGGGAGATTTCGTTCGCCCTGGCTCTCAATTTTTGCTCAAAATCTACACTGCCATCTTCATCCATGCTGGAGGATCCAACCATGACCAGTTTAACCGGGACTTTTGTTTCAGCAACTACCTCTGAAAACGACTCGACAAGAAGATCGAGACCTTTTATGGAGTTGATCCTTCCCACGTAGAGGAAAACAAATTCTGTTGGTGTTATGCCTATTTTCTGTTGAAAATCGGTTTTATTTTCTTGGGATACTTCTTCAGTAAGTGATGAATCAACCCCATTGAGAATCACCCATCTATTTATTGGCTTTGCTTGAAAAAAATAATCTGTGAGCTCAAATGCATTTTTGCAGATGGCAATTATTCCGGCGTTTGATGCTTTTATCATGCGATTCCATCCGGTTTTGGATAGATCTTCATGTAATTTGCTATTGTGATGATAAAGAATTATTTTCTTATTTGGAAATATCAGATGACAATAATGGGTTAGAGAATATGAATCATGCACGATGATCAGATCAGGATCTAATCTTTTAAGCCTTTTAACCAGCGCCAGGTTTAACAAAAGGTGATCCGGCCTTACAACCCCGAAGACGGATTTGATCAACCGATATGGGAGAAATCTTGTGAATGTTACAAATTTCCTCTCCATCTCTGTTGGCCGGACCTGTAAGAAACGATCCCGATCGAAATCGCAATGGTCGATTTGTTCATCCCAGAGGGTGAGAACCCTCCAATCAAAGGCAGTGTTTCCGAGTTCCCGGCAGGTGTTCCAGATGACGATCTGTGGACCCCCTCCTTTAACTGGCGGGATCGGGTTTACCAGCCCATTCACGATGGCGACCATGGGGCGTTTTCTGGGTCTTACCATAACCGCGCATTCCTCTTTTTCTCAGTCAGAAGTTTATAATTGAGAATCTCTTTCCTGAATTCCGAGGTGAGCCATATCCTACTGCGCAGGTAAGAAATCCTGCCCTTAATATAGAAATTGATCGGATTCAGGTATATGTAGTGACTCAGCCTTTGTGTTATTTCACGTTTGATGTAATCCCATTCCTCAACTCCCGGATCGAAGCATTCCATAAACCTTTCGTATATTTTTATCCAGGTTTGCATCAGTTTCCCGAGGTCAGGATAATCCTGTCCGGTATTACGGTAAGCCAGTATGACGTTCTCGGTAATTGGCTCCCCCAGGAGTTTCTCGATCGTGCTCCTGCGGGTGCTCACGGCCACCGCTTCCTGGGTTGCGCGTAGTTTTTCTGTATTGGTTTGGGAATGCTGGCGGTAATATAGGATCTTTTCGTTAAGATTGGCAATCGGAAGCGGCTGCATATTAAAAGTTCTTGACCACAGATCGAAGTCCTGACCTGCGCGGCTAGATCCATAACCCCCCAATTGTTTAAGAAAGCTCTTGCGGATCATTACAGTGGGGTGGGAGGTAATGATCCCGTTACCCAGCAGCATATTCCAGCGCAATATGCCTGGCAATTTCGGCGTGATCAGTTCTCCGGTGGTGGTTCCGATCTCATTTATGATCCACTCATCACCACCGAGTATGTCAACGTCAGGGTGAGTGTCCATAAACCTGATTTGTTTCTCAAACCGGTCCGGCAGGCTGATGTCGTCCGCGTCCATGCGGGCAATGAATTCTCCCCCGGCGATTTCCACCGCCTTTTGTAAACAGACTCCCAATCCTGCGTTTTTTTGGTTGCGTATGATGATTATGCGCTGATCTCGTTGTTGAAAGTCTTGTGTGATCTTCAATGAGTTATCGTCAGAGGCGTCATCTATGATGATAAATTCATAATCACGATAAGTCTGGTTCAGGATGCTTTCAATCGCCTCCGTGACGTAAGCTTCTGTGTTATATACAGGCAAAATAACACTAACTTTGGGCAAGGATCCGCCTGTAATAATTCAATAAAGCGTGCGCCGCCACGGCTGGACTGTGGTTTTCTTCCACATACCGTTTGCTTTCCTCACCGTACTTGTTGAGCTGTTCCAGAGGTAAGTTCCACAACCACAGGATCTTTTCCGCCAGCGCACCGGCATCACCGCGTGGTACCAGCAGGTCAGCGCAGGCGGGCGGGTAGAATTCGTTCAGGCTCGATCCAATCGTCCCCAGCACTGCTTTACCCAGCGCCATCGCTTCCAGCATCGAGTTGGGGGAGTTATCTTCTATCGATGGCTGTACAACGAAATGAGACTGCCTGATCACCGGGACAAGCCGATTCTGCTGCAGGTTATTCGTGTAGATTACTCGATCTTTGTCCTCACCGATGATCTCCATGAAGTGTTCTAGGTTTGATCTACCGTCTACCACCAAGTCCGGTCCTGCTAGCACCAGCAGTGCGTCGGGAAACTCCTGCCACACTTGTTTCATTGCCTCCGCCAAAACGAAAAGCCCTTTGCGTTCGAGCATGGTACCGAAGTAAAGCATGAATTTTTTGCCGGAAAGGTGCGCTTTATACCAGCTGGGGTCTTCTGATACCGCGGGTTCAGGTATGGGAGTAGGGATCACATCGACCGCTCTGCCCAGTGCAGTTTCAAGCATTTCCGCCAGGTGTTTTGAAGGTGCGAAGACCAAGTCAGCGCGTTTGAACAATCTCTGTTCGAGCCATGTGGTAAATCGGGTGTCAGTCGAGGGCTTCTTTTCTTCTGTCCACGCGGAGCGATAACTGGAGGCCCTGACCACCAGTTTTGAACCTCGTTTCTGAGCGAACAGACCGGGGAATTTATAATTCGGTGATTGGATGATATCGATACCATGGATTTTGCGGCATTCCCGCCGCGCTGCCCAGGCGTCCTGCAACTGCACCAGTGAATAGTCGATCCTGTGGAAGGTGATCGATTGCAGGAATTGAAGTAGCTTTTTCTCCTTGTACGAAATATTGACAGTCTTAACGTTGAATGAAAAATCACGAGAGTCGGTTTTTGTCCGTGTGATCACAAAAACCTCTTCACCAAGCGATGTTAACGCTTCAGCAATACGGGTAACGTAATTCTGCAGCCCTCCACCAGGTGAATTTTGATCAGGCAGGTAATCTATGAGGATCAGTATTCTCATTATATTACTAGGGGACTATTATTCTAAATGCGATAAATTATCGCTTCATGAAAAAAGAATCATTGATGGGCAAAAGGGCAGATGCGCCAAGATCCATCAAGAAAATTTATGTCAAATCAATTCATCCTTCAATTTTCCAATCGAATCTAGGTGCGATAAGGCCTTTTCGATTATTAATTACAAAATTGGAAAACGATTTCTGACTTCCAACTGTGAATGATATCTTTTGCCTGTCAAATCTTGTAATAGGGGGTACATAAAGGTTTGCACGTAGTGCATAATTACCAGGAAGAAGAAAAATGTTGTGGAAGCTAACATAAAAGATAGATAACGACCTCGAATCAGGTACCTCTAGTAAGCAATCTCGCGGAGAAGTGACAAAAATGAGATTACCGTAATTATCTAATAGATCCAGGCTCAATTGTAAATTCTTCTCGCCTTTCCCGTTATTTACTGCGATGATGACATTTACTCTGTCCGCATTGGATATCGTTTTTCTACAATTATTTTTTTCATCCACCAGCATAAGTTGGGTGATGAGTGTCTCGTCCTTATTGTAAGGTTGTCTGTTCCAGGAGAGCTCATTGCTCTGAAGCTCATCGTTGACATAGTCTTGGACAACTTTGTCGACCTCATCATCCCGACATAAACGGCCTTCCCTAAGAAGAAGACCTCTGCTGCATAACCTTTGCACAGCCCCCATATTGTGGCTCACAAACAGCACAGTCCTGCCTTCGCCTGCTACATCCCCCATTTTTCCCAGGCACTTCTTCTGGAACTCGGCGTCGCCCACGGCAAGCACCTCATCCACGATCAGGATCTCCGGGTCCAGGTGCGCTGCCACCGCGAAAGCCAGGCGCACATACATACCGCTGGAATAGCGCTTGACCGGTGTGTCGATGAATTGTTCCACGCCTGAAAAGTCGACGATCTCGTCGAATTTGCGCGCCACTTCGGCTTTCTTCATTCCCAGGATGGCGCCGTTGAGGTATACGTTCTCCCGCCCGGTCAGTTCGGGGTGAAAGCCCGTTCCCACCTCCAGCAGACTGCCAATGCGCCCCTTCACCTTTACCACCCCGCTGGTCGGCGCGGTCACGCGTGAAAGGATCTTGAGCAGCGTGCTCTTGCCCGCCCCGTTCTTACCGATGATGCCCAGCGCCTCACCCTGCTCCACGGTGAATGACACATCATCCAACGCCAGGATCGATTCGCCAATCTTCTCAAAAGCGTCCTTCTGCCCAATGCGGGTATAGGGGTCGGGTCGTTTGCGCAGGCGTGCCCACCAGCGCTCCAGGTCGCGCGTGAGCGTGCCGGTGCTGATGACCCCCAGGTCGTATTGTTTGGTGAGGTGTTCAACGGAGATAACTGGTTTAGACATGATTCACAACTTTTTCCACCACTTCAAAAAACTCCTTACCGATCTGCTCGCATAGGTCAGGCACGATCGTTGGAATTTCGCTGGATTTTAAAGTTCCGTACTTTTTATAATATTTACTCTGAATCGAGGTATCGCGGCAGGTTTCTAACGCCCTTCTCCAAAAATATGTGCCTCTTACGTTCCAGATGGAATTAAGCCTATCAGTTTTGTTACCAGCGCCAACGTGAAATACTTTGCGAAAATCTTTGGTCAAGGTGTATTGGCGTTCAAAAAAATTAATCTTGTACCCTTCAGCCAGATCTAATGAGATCCATAATTTAGCTGTATCAATGTAATTCTTAAAGTCTTCAGGCTGATGTGATTCATCAATTCCAATCGTTGACAATTTCTGTTTAATGCTAATTGGAAGCGAATCATAATAAGTCAGGCTGCTATTGATCCGATACTTCCTTCGTATTCCGTTAATGACCTTTGTATTAAAGAACATGGCAAAGGTTTCCGGAAAATCAAGATCTAATTTCCGGTTCTTCTGACCAAACACTGCATTCAACAGTGTAGTATCGGTCAATTGATGCAATCTGGTGAAAATCGATGGGTCGAAAATGAAACAGTCATAATCTATGATCCCGAAGGGTTGATCAATCACGTCCAACAGCAAATCAATAATGTATCCATGCGGTAACGTTCGAAGAACTGGAATAATTCCATCGCATTTCAAGTTTTTCTTAATCCATGCAAATTCCCACCTTGCCAGACCATTGGCGATGAGATATACAGGCTGCTCATCAGGGATGTATTGCAAGCATAGTGCAACTTCACATAATGACCCGGGGATGGCGACAATGAAAAATGGATTGTTTTCAAATCTGAGTCGCGCAACCTTATTGCTGGCATGAATTATTGCCAGTTTATTAAGAATTGTCCGAAGTGGATTTAAAGCACCAGATATTTTCAAAAGAATAATATTGTAGGTATTGGGTCTTGAAATATTAAGATTTCTTTCTAAACCGTATCAATGAACGTCTTTTCCACACGGTTGAAGATCATCACCCCGATGAACAGCACCACCAGCACAAAACCGCCGCTGTACGCCAACCCGGCGAGAGACACATCGCCCGCTCCCATAAAGCCCGCGCGGAAGGTCTCCACGATCGGCGTGATCGGGTTGATATCCGCCACCCAGCGCAATTTCTCCGGGATCGATGAGACCGGGTAGATCACCGGCGTAAAATACATCAGCAGCGATACCCCGAACGCCACCAAGTTCTGCAGGTCGCGGTACTTGGTCGTCAGTGAAGAAATAATGATGCCAAAGCCCAGCCCTAGGCCGGCCATCAGCACGATCAATAACGGCAGCGTAAATGCCCAGATTGTAAGGTGCACTTCCGCTCCCCTCAATAGGAAAAAGACCAGGAAGCAGATGAAGAATACAAATTGTATGGCGAATGTGATCAGGCTGGAAATGATGATGGAAATAGGCGTCACCAACCTTGGAAAATACACCTTGCCAAACAGATGCGCGTTGGAGGTGAACGTTGTGGAGGTCCCGGTAAGGCAGCTCGAAAAATAACTCCACATCACCGTTCCCGACATATAGAAGAGCAGCTGCGGCAAACCGTCCGTCGGCAGCTGGGCAATATTGCCAAAGACCACCGTGAAGGTGAGGGTGGTGAGCAGCGGTTGAATGATGAACCACAACGGTCCGAGGATGGTCTGCTTGTAGCGCGAGACGAAGTCGCGCCGCACGAACATACCGATCAGGTCGCGGTAATGCCACACATCGCGCAGTTGCAGGTCATACCACTTCTTGCGCGGGGTAATGATCAGATCCCAGTCAGAATCTGTCGTATTAGTCATGTTTACACGTGATATATGAGTTTGTTGAAATCATCAAGATTCCAGTACCAGAGATTGTGATCGTTCTGCTTGAAATTGGGTCTCAAAGCGCGTGGTGGATATCAGTCCGAGAAGTATGCCACCCGTCACCGTAATACCCAGGCTGATGAACGGGTTGACATTGATGAAAGAGATTCCAGCAAGCGAAATTGCCAGCCAGAGTGTCAAGCTCCAAAGCAGGTTTTTAGTTCGCGGCCATATTTTCTTGCGGAATGCCAGTTTTGTGGGATTGACGCGCGGTTCAGGTGAAGCGTTGTAATAGTGGATGAGGTTATCTCTGTGTAAATATACCGCGGCGCAAATCCCGAAAAAAATCCAAACAGACACGCCTAGTTTTTCGCCAAGCATATAATTATCCATCAGGCCGTAAACCATGTGGGCTGCCATCCCGCAGATCAATCCCCGCAGCAGGGTTTTGACGATGGAGCGGGATTGCCTCATTGCGTAAAAAACCATACAGAAAAGGCCGCTGAATAGGGCGAGATACAACACCAGGGCGGGAAGCCCCATATCGGCGGCTACTGCCAGGTACATATTGTGTGCATAAAAAAGTGGTCTTACCGTAGCCAAAGGGGTGGCAAACGGGTAGATATCATGAAAGACCTTTCCATAAGTACCGATCCCTGCGCCGGTGATCGGGAAATCCTGGGTCAAATAGATCGTATACTTCCAGTACTCGATCCTTGTTTGCATCGTATCGCCTGAAGGATTTGAGTAGGTGTCCAACTTGAGAAGGAACCTGGCAGGGTCACCATCCGCAAAAACCAGCATCGCAATAAAAAAAGCCAAGAAAACCAGCGGGATAATATAAAGGAAACGTTTGTCTTTCCAGACCATCAGAAGATAAACGCCGACCACGCTGCCAAGCATTGCCCCACGCGATTGAGTCATGACGAGAATGAACAGGACAAGGATCATACCGATAGAAATAACGATCTTGTAGATCAATTCCAAGGTTCTGGCGCGATGGTTTTTCCTGAGAAACGCCCTTTTGAAAGCCCCTTTATCGAACAATAAACTGGCCAGGAGGGGTACAAATAAGGCGAGCGTACCACCTATGGTATTCACATGAATCCCGCCGCTTGAGGTGAGTTTTTGAATGACCGCGATAGGCAAGGGCAGGGTGGCAAGAATCCTGGATGCCAGAGAAGAATCGCCGGCGGGCCAATCAGCTCCAAAGAACCCGATCAGAGATAGAGAAAAGGCGAAAGCGACGAGAGTAAGTATTGCCCATTTGACCTGTTTAAGATTTTTTATAAGGTTGAGTATGATAAAAAAGAATGTAACAGATATCAAGACCCCATGAATTTTTACAAGGGACAGCGCTGAGCTGTGAGATATTGCCAAACCAACGGGGAGAAGTAAAAGTAATCCGAAAATGCTGACTTCTATTGGGGTGGAAAAGGATAATTGCCCAATCCATAGCGATATGCCAATCAAGAGCACAAAAAGCAGAATGTAACCGATAGTCGGTACCCGATCTGTTACCAGGAGAATGCCAAATAGAATGATTGTCAGGAATAATGTGCCTACTAAGGCCACGTTGTACCATTTATTTTTGCCTGGTATCCCGGGTGAAAAGAATCGGTTACTCCTTATTAAGGTTGGATTCATTCTGTTGGATATCAATCAGACAACCGTGCTTTTGCCTGTAAAGCCTCAGGATTACCGGGGTCTAATGTCAAGGCGTTTTCGTAGACTTTGAGAGCATCTTTGTTGTTGCCAACACTCTCATACAACGATCCTGCCAATAGGTAGTATTTCAACTGTGGCGGGTTAACGAGTTGTAGTGCTTTTTCTATAGATTGGATGGCTTTTTCCGGTTCTTGATTTTGTGAATATGCTATTGAGGCTTCAAAATAAGCATCCGAGTAATCAGGAAATTTGAGTAACATTTGATCATAAATCTCAATCGCCTTCGATAATTCCTGAGAATTTCTAAGGAAATTTGCATAAGTCAATTGAAAACCTTTGTTATCCGGTTTGATCTCAATCGCTTCCTCAAACCAATAAATAGCAGATTCCATTTCTTTTTGGGTTGCATACATCCTGGCTAAGTCAAATTGCCCCTCACCAATCTCGGGATTGGCATTTACTTCTCTTTCGAAGCACATGATCGCTGAGTTGATGTCGTTGAGGGAATTGTAATAAAACCACCCGAAGTTTTTCCAGGCGACCCAGTTGTATGGATCAACTGTAACAGATTGTTGATAAGCCAATTCGGCTTCTTTAATCAGACCTTGCCTGGCATAAGAATTTGCCTCAGTAAGTCTGATGCTACTTTTCATCCCCACCCATCGTTGAAAGTTTGATGAATCTGGAAAATTTTCCATAGCTTGATCGAGCAATTCAATGGCTATGGAGTTATCATTTCGTTGCGCGTATAGGCTTGCCAACATGGCCGTAGTAGTTTCTTTGTCGAGAGAGTACCGACATTGACTGGCATATAGAGCTACATCGAGCAATCCCTTATCCCGTAATTCCATAGTAATTTGATGTAGAACTTCTATATTGCCTGTCATCTTCCAGGCATTAATTGCCTCGGTATGGTTACCTTGCCGATACTCGATCTCGGCATATGTGTTCGTCACCATTGGGTTGTCAGGTCCCACCAGGGGAGTAATGTACTTTAATGCCAGATTATCATCGCCGCTGTCAATTGCCTTCCGCGCCAGCAGGAGTTTTGCGTGTGGATGGGAGGTTGGTGGATCTGGTAACGCTTGCCATGTTGAATCTTCTTCATAATAATTTTCTACAAAGCTTAAAGACCATTTGTTGTTTGCCACTGCCGCACGATTACCATCAGGATTAATGAACCCCCAGACGATGAGTCCGATCAATAGAAAATAAAATAATATTTGGATTTTTTTCATGAATAGTAGTGGTTTGAAAAATCCGTGCTCCGCCCATTCGACATCGTGTAATCTCGAAGTGGTTTATGGATTAACCTCCAACCCCCTGCGAACTTTTCCTTGTCTTTGGGAGGCGGATTTTTTCACAAAATCAGTCAGATATGTCGACTGGAATCATCATTAGACAAGGGTCAATCCCAGTAAAGATTTGATCCTCGAGGTGTCAAGGATAAACAGGTGTAGAAGGTGTGTAAATGATTGGAAACCTGTAATTTGACTATGACCAAGCATATATAAACAATCGATTATCATGTTGCATAATTAAAAACAAGAACAAAACAACTATTGAGAAATTTCTATTGTAGTGTTTATAATTTTACCATCAAGAAATGGAAAAGGGATTTTATGCCAGTGATGGTTTAGGATCAATCGGTGTATTGGACACTAGAAAATGTTTGATTAGGTTTGAGTGGATCATAAGATACTGGTATCAACAATATTTCATTTGCCATAACTCATTCTTGGTTGTAACAATTTGATGGTGAGCGGTTGGATTAAGACAAAGCAAATTTATTAATAATTGTAATGGGTAATCACTTGGGTATTGACCAGATCAGGGGTTCAACTTGAAAATGAATACATTTGACCAGGGACCTTTTCCGCCAGAGGCGTCAATTGCGCGCACCCTCCAGTAGTATTTGCCATCAGGGAGTGCGTGAACTGCTGATAATTCGCTAGTCGTTTTCGTTATTACAATGTTTTTAAATTCGGAATCGTTCGCGACCACAATTTTGTACTGGGCACCATTATTAACAGGCGACCAGGAGAAATTAACCTCTCCTATTGGTAAATTTTCTTTGTGCAACGGAGAAATCAGATCAGGTGGGTTCAACGGGTCCATGGAATAAAACCAAAAAACCTGGGACCATGCGCCTTTCACATCACCAAATACTGGGCGTATTTGCCAGTAATATTTCTGATTGAATTTCAGCGGGTTGGTATAACCAAAACTGGTATCAGCAGTTTTGGACTTAAAGATCAGTGTGCTGAAATTCGGTTCCTTGGAGAGTCGGATAATATACTCAGTGGCTTCTGGAACTTCATTCCAGGTGAAGGTAACTTTGCTAGTGGTCAGTTTTTCATTATCATCCGGTGAGTGTGTACCTATTGGCATGTTCTCGAAATTTGATTCATACGCGCCGATATCACACCGCAATCCCTGAGGGCGCGTTGTCCCACGTTGATCAGTCGAGTGACATTTGCTGTCATTACCAGTGTCAATTGCTGGTGACCCTTCCAGTATGGGGATTGTCTGGGTGAAGCCGCCATGATCCCCGAGCATTCCTAGTTCCGGATCGGTAGAAACAACGTTGCTGCAAACAGCTGAGTCTGGACAACCACTTTCAACAATGCTGTACGAAATTGTAGGCTCTCCCGGATCGAAGCCATGGATCTGATCTCCGTCCAGACCTGCACTGTTCTGCCAAAATATGGAGTTAACGATTTGGGAGCCTGTTTCATCCATGGCGACACCACCGCCGTATTCATAGGCGTTATTGGTAGAAAAAGTTCCGCTTTTGATGGTCAGGTTGCCTGTCGAGTTGAATATCCCGCCACCATAAGTTTGGGCGGAGTTGCCTGAAAAAGTGACATTGGTCAATTTGGTGTCACCAAGATAACTGAAGAAACCACCGCCACGGCCGATTGCTGTATTATTTGTAAAAGTAACATTGACCAAAGTTGCATCGCCACCACTTTTGTTCATACCTCCACCGTCTATCGATGAATTTCCGGAGAAACTGACATCCTGAAGAGCAAGGGCGCTGCCTGAACTGTAAATTCCACCACCTCTTTTTTGGGCATTATTATCGATGAAGCGCACTCTGGTCAGGCTTGGCGTACTGCCATCCGTAAAAATTCCACCACCATAATCTTGAGCAGTGTTACCGGTAAATGTGACATCGACCAGCGTGAAATTGGAGGAGGTCACGCCGAACATGCCACCGCCCCGTAGCGTAGCCTGGTTGTTGGTAAAGGTGACATTGGTTAGTACCGGGCTACTGTAATCAAAGTTATAAATACCACCCCCATATTTGGCGGTATTCCCAGTAAAAGTTACATTGGTAAAGAATGGGTTACTTGCGTTATTTGTTATTGCGCCACCTTTATCTTCAGTTGAGTTGCCTGTGAAAATAACATTGTCCAAGATCGGGCTACTGTCACCGATGAACATTCCTCCACCGTACTGATTGGCAGTGTTGTTTGTGAATGTTACCCCATCCAATTTGGATGCGCTCAAATAGTTATACATTCCTCCACCGCGCTCAAGGGCGGAGTTGTTCTTGAATTGGACATTTTTAAGAACGCCGTTACTATACCAGGTGTTATACAACCCGCCTCCACCTTTGGCTGAATTTCCTTCAAATGTCGCATTGGTCAACTGAAAAGATCCACCAAATGCGAACATCCCTCCGCCGCTGTTTCCTGCGTTATTGTTTGTGAATGTAATATTTGATAAGGATATATTGCTATCGTAACTGTTTATTCCACCACCGAGTTCTTTGGCATGGTTTCCGATAAAAATAATGTTCTCAAGTGATGGATCACTTGAATAGTTATAGATCCCACCACCGCGATTTTGAGACTCATTGTGGAAAAACTGGACGCTTTGTAGTTCAGGGGAACCACCATAATTATAAATTCCGCCACCCAAGTCAATTGCTGAGTTTTCTTCGATCTTCAAATTCATCAAATTGATGCTACTTTGGTAATTGAAGAATCCACCCCCTCTGCTGTAAGGGTACGTTCCGTTTGCGTTGCCATCCTTGATTGTGAAGCCATCTATTGTTGTTGTATTAGTCAATTGACTGGTGTAAACAACATGATAGCTATTATCACTTTTATCATTTGCGATTCCAATATCACCACTTAAAATCGTTGGATTTTTTACTATGTCCCGTTGATCAAGCGATGTTTCATTTCCTGTGAATCCACCATATATTTGAACACCATCCTTTAGCGCAAAACTAACAGATCGATCCGTTCCACTGGTCGGTTTGTAAGTACCATTTGCAACCCAAATCTGATCACCGCTTGTTGATAGATTGAGGGCAAATTGGAGGGAGCAGGCCTCTGCCCATGTTGTTCCACACTGTCCGGTATTCACTCCGTCAGTTTTTACGCGATAAGTTGTAGCTGTAGCTTGAACTTGATCAACAGGGAGAAGCGTCACGATCAAAACCGTGATCAAGTAGAGGTAAATTAACTTAGAAAAACTTGACTTTTGCATTACAACCTCTAGTACCAATAATCCGAATTAACTTAATATAACCCATGGTCTGTTATCTTTGAACTTACAGCTAACTAACGAACAGAATTGTTAAGTAGTCAAAAATGGGCTTAAAGATCAGTTCAAACCATTGGAATGAAAGGCAATTGCTAATGGAATAGGATTTAAAGAGACCTCAATACTCATGATAAATAGCAGTATTGTTGAAATGGGGAAGTATTAACGTTCTCAAAGACCCTAAAATTATTAGATGTATACTGATACTTACCTCTCTAATAATCGAGGTCCATAATGCTGACGATCAAGGTGGGTGAAGCAACTCTGCAAAATCTTCGGTCACACAAAAGAAATGTTGATAAACAAAAAGGAAATGCAGGGCAGCACTGGATCGATATGGATCTGGTGTTCCCCAACTCACTGGGCAAGCCGCGAAACGCGAGTAACATTCGCCTTGAGTTCAATCAGGTTCTCGATCGGGCAGGTATCCCCAGGATCCGGTTCCATGATCTGCGCCACACAGCAGCATCGATCCTGCTGAACCACAAAATTCCCGTCATTGTTGTCTCCCGCATCCTTGGTCACTCAAGACCCAGCGTAACGCTTGATCTATATGGCCACGTGCTGTGTGATATGCAGGATGAAGCGGCTAATGTAATGGAAAGTGCACTGAACGCTTTTATGTAAAGTGTCATATATATGACAACATGTTAGGAATCATTGTCATTATCTGACAATGAGGTAAAAAAGTTGGTCATAATTGTCACGAAATTTCTTCACCAGAAAAATGCTCATAACCATCTCAAAAAACCTGCCAAAACCTGCCATTTTTCCTCGTCAGGTCCAGGATGTGGTCATAGGTAGGGAATTACTGTGATAAACCTTTTGATATGAAGCGATCAAGGGTAGGTTAGTGACAATTTGCTGGCTTCAAAAATTAATTGTCTTAAGGCTGTACTTTTCCGTACTAAATCGTACTTTATTGCTACAAATGTTTTAAGATTAGGTAATTTCAATCTTGCACCAAATTACCCTAAAGTGATTTACCTAACAAGTTGTTGAGCGTCTATCGAGGGCGGGGAAGAGACTTTTAGATCCCCTCGAATAGCATCCTGTAAGGACGTGCGCGGCTCGAATAGTATACCCTTCGGGTACGCGCAACCTACTGATACCATCCCTCGATGGGGCTCGAAGTCAAAGTGGAAATTGGCGCCCCTTGCGAAGCATCCTGTAAGGACGTGCGCGGCTCGAACGCGCAACCTACTGATATCATCCCTCGATGGGGTTCGAAGTCAAAATGGAAATTTGCGCCCCTCGCGAAGCATCCTGTAAGGACGTGCGCGGCGAGATTAAATAAATAGCGCCCCCGGCGCGGCTCGAACGCGCAACCTACTGATTCGAAGAACCATCCTGTGGAGTCCATGCCGTATATGTGGGGGAATAGAGTATGCGAGGTAGCATATATGGGGGTAAAAAGCGTCCAGGAAGTCCATTTTTGGCACTAAATCTATACGTTTTGCACGTTTTTTGCACGTTTTTTTGGTAACTCACAAAAATTTTGCAGCATTCCCGTTTTTCTCGAATTCGCACAGGTGCGGCCAAACCTTATGAAGGAGGTCGCAAATGTCGATCCAATCAAAAAGAGCAAGAGAAAAGCTCGTACTCTCCATCCATTTCACTCTCTATCCAGGAGTGGATAACAATTTCATACGTTTCATTCAAACGACACCCCGGCGTAATTTAGCTAGGCGGGTGTGCGAAGCCATGGATGCGTATCTCAGTATAGCTCACCAAAACGATCTAGAAAAGCGGTCGGTGGAGGTGAACCATGAGTGAGCCTATCTTTTTCGGCGAGGATCTTGGCGCCGGCGCGAATAAGCTCTATGGCGAGCACGGTGGAATACAGCTTCAGGCTGTCGTGGCTACTGATACCGGCCAGCAGGTCAGCCAGTTACTGGGGTTCCGCAATCGCAAACCGCCATTGAAAGTCGGGGTCGGTGGCATGAATTTCTATGTCGGCCCGGGCGCACATGACTGGGGACGTCCGATTGAAAACCTCGATTATGAACGCATGACCGGTGTTCCTGAAACCCGTGCCATTGTGTACGGCATTCGCAGCCGCTACATGAACCAGTTCGGAATGATCGATACTCCCATCAATTTGATCGTTGGTCTTCCCCTGGAAGTTTTATCTGGAGATCAGGCAGCCGCCAATGCCGAAAACGTAAAGCGGTGGTTGGTGGGGGAACACGAATGGGAGGCTGAGGGACAGCATTGCTCGATCCAGATCGCTGAAGTTAAAGTGACCAGTCAACCTTCAGGCGCTCTCTTTGATTATCTGCTGGATGATGAAGGACAGTTTGTCCCGCAAAGGCGGGCTCATTTCAACCAGGAAATGGGGATCATCTCGATTGGTTTCAATACTCTGGAACTCCTGACGGTCAACGACCGGACGGTGGTGCAAGCCATGACCGCCGGTCGAACGCTGGGTGTACGCCGTTTGTTGGAATTACTCAATGGAGACAACCTGCATACCCTTGGTGAGCTCGATACAAAACTGCGATCATCGAAGCTGGAAGTGCGGCAGGCAATTCCTGTCTGGGCACGTGAAGTCACCGGTCAGATAGAAAAGACATGGGGACCGCGCTGGCGTCGTTTCTCGCAGCTCATCATTGTGGGTGGGGGAGCAATACTCCTGCGTGAGCTTCTTGTCGAACGGTTCAGCGGCAGAGTGCATATTCCTGATGATCCGGTGATCTCGATCAGCCGGGGATTGTATAAGCTGGCCAAGCAACAGGCAAATCGGAGGAAAGTATGAGTCCAAAGAATAATCGTAATGAGGGAATATCTGTGCATATCCACCTCCGTTTGCGACCTGGCGAAGATGACGACCTGATCAAATTCTTCAATCGGGCAGGGTATATGTGCAAAGCACGTGCCGTCAAAGCTGCCTTGCGAATGGGCGGACTTCCGTCTGATGACTCCTTCTTCATCACTGAAGAGGGTGGCGCGGAAGACGCGCTCAATGATCTGTTAATCTAGGGCTCAAGGAACCGAATGTAGAATTTCCACATTCGGTTCCGGACCTCTCCAAAAAAGGAAGTAAAGAATGAATGAATTTCTGGAAAGTATTAATAAGAATCCTGATCTTGAAAAACTGAAAGCATTACTCGAATTTCATTTCGGTAAATTTTTCGATGAGATCGGTATTTCGCTTGAGGATCATTTGATCCTCACTGCCTGTGCTGCCAATGACTATTTAATCTTTTCCTACGGGGATATCAACTATATGAAGCAGCAATTTCGCGATAGGTATCCTGAAATGATCCTTGAAATTGTAAATAAGAAATATCATACGGAGCTAACGTACGTCAAAGAAGTAGAGAAACAGATAGCTGACCGTGAAATTGAAATAAAACAATACATACGTTTGAGATATGAGATGGAACAAAAAAACTTTGCCTTGACCATTGAAAATGAACGACTGGAAAAGATGATCCAGAAACAGAACCAGGTATTACGCAACCTGCAGGATCGATTAGACAGCGTCAATAATTCGGGTCAATAATTCGGTTAAAGTCCACATTAATCAGCCCTTTAAATTACGGAGTGAATTTTTGACATGAAAGAAAATCAGAAATCTATCAATCGCTGGATTGACACACACGATCAATCCGACCGTTTAAACCAAATAATGTATTGTTTCTCACACCGCGGAATTGCCACAGGAGAGCAGGTTGAAATCATGACCGGTCTGGGACAGCATCCGGTTCGGGATGCCTTGAAGATCCTGACCGAACCGCCAGGTGGATTAGCGCCCGCACTGAGGACAATCAATGTGACAATGCCAGGCCAGCGGGGCAGACCTTACGCAGCCTTTGTCCTCACTGAAGAAGGTGCTGCATTACTCGCAGATGAATCGCGTAAAGCACCGAAACTCGACGACCCTGTCGAGGCGGCACATGCCTTGATGGAAATGCAGGTTTTCATCGCTGCATATCAACAGGGAAGAAAAACTGAGCTGGAGAAAGTTCTTCCCTTTAGCGGATTACGCAATATCCGTGCGGATGTCTTATATGAGGATAAGATCCTCTTTGAGATGGAGCAACAAGCCCGGCTCAATGATGTGCCCAGGATTTCAGACAAGCTGGAACGCCTGTGTCTCTTCTTCAATTCTCCGGCCGGCAGCGAGGTTGACCACAAGGTGAGGATCCTTTTTGCGCTGGCGGGGAATGACGGCAAAACAATCGCTGTCTGGCAGCAGGTGCTTGGTGCTCTGAAGAAGAAAAATGGTTCCATCCCGTTTGAGCTCTACTGGAAAGAGATCGGAGCTTTTATGCAGAATCCCGAATGGAAAAGTGTTGACTCTTTTCAACGTCTGGAGCCAGCAGCCATGTTCCAGCCAGAACTGCCACCCGCAAAGGAAAGCTCGACAACCCAGGAGACTATATTCTCGAGTTTTACCCGACACGTACCGGCAGAGTTGAGCGAATTGAACATGGTGATGGGCATCATGGAATCCGAAATCGGTAAGCTGGAGGGAGAGGCAAAGGGAAATCGTTACCAGTTCTTCCAAATGATGGAAGTGATCTACGACGGATCACATTACAAAGGAGGTCCTGTTGATCGTGAATCTGCTTATCCGGCGACTTCTATAATGCTGCTGTACCGATTCTTACACATGCATCAAAACAAAGTCTTGCTTGAGCAGCTCCAGGCGGGATACAAGAAAGTGCTCTTCAGCCAAAGACAGGCATTGCCCTTCTTTAGGGATAACCTGACTCGGTTCTACTGGGATGTCTTTCTACGATATTTCAATTTTGGACGGGGTGGTTCACTCAAAATAAAGGTTGAAGTACCTTCGTTTGGAGACAGCCGTTCAGAAATCTATCCCGTAGTCACCATTTCTGATTGGGAGATGTTACGTGGTGACGAAGGTTTTGTGCCAGTCGGCGAACCCGATCATGCCGAAAAGGCGCTGACCTGGGTATTGGAGGCGATGCATCTTTATGCGTATGATCTCGGATTGGAAGGAGAAAAGGTAATTAGAAAACGAAAATAATTATTAAATAGAAAAAATCATATACATTGTCTACAAGAAAAAAATATTCAGAAATGTAATCCACAAGAATTGCTCCTCTACTTGGAGCAATTCTCTTATTTTAATTTTTCAACGAATTAATACCAGATCCATTAATAATTCTTCCTAATATTAATTTGATTCAAGGAGTTCGTTAATTCTCCATTATTATTACACCAACTACATTTAACATGACGTTTTTCACCATCCCAACAATTTAATTTTCCACAACTACATAGATAAAAACCCTTGGCCTTACAGTATGGACAACCCGGATACTCTGGATCTTCTATAAAAACACCTTTGATTATCGTGTTGTCATAACCTTCGTGTTTGGCTCTTTCTTGTTTTATCGGAAATGCCCAGGTATAGTTCCATTGAGTATTATTTTCAGATTGAAACCTAATCCCAAAAGTATCGTTCTTTTTATTACATTTACATAATCCTATGACGGCTTTCATACTGTACCTACTTTACAATCAGCACAACAATAAGTAGTGAAATAATTGATACTAATGTAATGATTGATAAAACAATGTTTGTATTAATTGAGTTTTGTGATGCTGAAACTTTTTGTGTAATTTGGTTCAAATTGGTTGAATTCATTTGAGTAACGAACAATTCATATTGCTCAGTTAATTGTTTTTTACTGTTTTCAAATTCTTGCTTCATTTGACTAAGAGATTCCAACATTTCATTCTTTTTATCATCCATTAATTTAATGGATGAATTAAGAGCTTCAAAGCTCTTTTGCCCAACCTCATCAGGAATTTGATTTAGTTTCGTTTGAAGGATGGCTTCTAGTCTTTCACGCTCTTCATTGTTTTGTTTAAAAAGATTCGCAAGAGTGGCAAGTTGTTTAACAATTTCCCCAGAAGAGGCGATATTTTTCTGAAACTCTTGAATTTCAATTTCTAATTCCTCAATAGAACTCAACATAATAGCTCCTTAGAAAAATCATTGTTTAATCTTTTAGCTAGTATTCCATAAAAAATCCGATCGCGTTTTAAGCGGAGATATATTTGATCGACAAGTTTTATGAATTTATCGTTTTCTTTGTAATATTCCCCCATTTCAACTAGAATCTTGTAGCGATCCTCAACAGACACTCTTTCATATACCTGGGGAAATATTTCATAGAACTCATTAAGATTCCCGGCAGATAAATTATTTATTATTCTTATTAACCTGGTTGTATCGCATTTATTCTCTTCAAAAACTTCAAAAATAAATAAGGCGAAATCTATTTTTACCGAATAATTATTTGAAATTAGTTGTTCTAAATTTGACACTCTGGTTGTTTCAAAATTTTGACGGAATAGATCTAATATAGTAGATAAGGTGAGTTCATTCAATCGTTTTTCGTCTTCAGAAATATCCAAAATTGATAAAGAAAAATAACCGCGTAATCGATCGATAATTTCTTTGTTAATAGCCTCCTGATTATCCAATTTTTGGAAATCAGTAGTTGTACAAAGTGATACCATATCGAAAAACTGTTCTTTATGATGGTACAAAAAGTGTTGATAATACCAATTAATATAGACGGCTAATAGTTGAGGTAAATCAGACGCCGATTGAACAGCATGTATGCTTCGGCGATTCTCTCCCATTAAATAGAAATAATCCTTTGCCTTTGCCTTCATTTTCGAAATTTCTTGTTCATCAGGATGAATAATAAGGTGAATATCAACTGTATTTGAATTGTGTTTTACTATTGCCCAATCATGGATGTAGCCAATAACGAATAGCACATATAGACATCTTTTAATGATTTCCAGATCCTGAGAAGGTATTGTTATTTCTTGAGATTCTTTAAAATTCGCAATTCTTTTTATTACTTCAGAAATTTTTTCTTGAAACACAGTCTGTAAAGGGATTCCACTCATTATTTTTATAAATGAAAGCAAATAATCATTATTCTCATGATCATGGGTCATTATTGATAATAGTTGATTAATAGACGAATCTCTATATAAAAGTTCAGGATATTTGTTATTAATTGAAATAGGTTCATATAGCAGATAAGCAATTACTTTTTCCCCATTTCTGCCGGCACGACCAATCTGTTGAACATATTCACTCTTTGAAATCGGTACTCCAAAATGGATTATTGTTGAAATATTTGGCAGATTAATTCCAATACCAATTTCATCACTTGTTATTAGAACCATAGATTTATTATCAGCAAAGAAATGATAAGTTGTTGGTTCTTGAGGATCAAAAATTTCAACATCATCATTCAGTTCATCAAAATTCTGAAATATTAATTTTGTTATTGATTGATTCTTAGTGAAAACTATCGATCTTCGTCCTTTGGAAATTTCACCTTTTAGAATTATTTTTAGCTGATTTACCATTTCTGTAAACGACGAACATTCATGATACTTAAAAGTAAGGTCGTTATTACTATTGTTAATTGGAGAAAAGACGTTACTTTTAAGAATCTCTAGTTGATTACATATGTCTTTAACAACGGTGTAATTTGCGGTCGCAGTAAACCCAAGATAACAAGTTTTATCCAAATATGTCTTCAAATAAGTAGATAACATAAGATATTCAGGCCTAAAATCATGACTCCAATTGGAAATGCAATGGATTTCATCTAAAACAACTGCAGTAATCAATTTGTCATGAATAAGCGTTATGAATCTTTTGATAAGTGTACTATTCTGAAATGTTTCTGGAGTTAGGAAAATCAATTTGTTACTTGGTTTAAAACTCGAAAGGTCATATCCATTTCCTAAATTTAAATGGCATACATCATCAAATCGATGATATTTGAGTAAGCATCTAATTTGATCTTTTATTAGCAGATCAGTAGGACACACAATAACCATAAAACTTGGTTGGAGTATACCGACCAAATAAAAAACAAGCGATTTTCCAGATCCCGTTGGCATGATAGAAACACAATGCTCTGACGAGGTTAATATTTTTTCTAATAATTCAAGTTGTCCTGGTCTAAAAGTATTAAAATCTGATATCTCATGGAGGATTTTTAGTAAAGCAGATTGTTTATCTTCAATATCCTTATAAATTATCTTTGGAGCGCACCAAATATTTCTATTTGTAACAGATTTACGCGGGATATTACTAATAAAAATATCTGCTTTCTGGTTTAAACTTACCTCAGTTCCAGAACCATTTCCGTTTACTAATATTTTTTCGTAATCGATGCCTGCAATTTCACAGAAGAGACTAGCATAATAATTAATTAATCCAGCTGCTAATTTTAGATATTCCTGTTTACCATCAAATTGAATTGGCATCAAATTATTATTTGCATAACCATTGCGGATCATTTCTAAAAGAATAATTGCCAATCGTAAAACAACAGCATAATCAATTTCAAAAAATGTCGATTGATTTTTTATAAATTGGGGAATTTCTTTTTTTTCGTCAATATGGCAATTTCTTAGAATGAAATTGTAAGTAATTGCAAAAATACTTTCATATTTATGTGGTCTATTTTTTTTTGTTAATCCATGGATTACAAAACCAAAATCCTGCTTTCCGACACCACATCCAATAACAACATCATCTGGATTGTCTTTAAATTGAAGAATATTATTATCTGGTTGAAATGTATTTTCCAAAGAAGGTTTATTATCTAATTGATTTGGATCTGGAGCTTTATCAATTTCTTCTAGTTGATTCAGAATCGTTAAGTCGATCGAATTAAACCAAGTTTCTACAGCCCATTCAGCATTTTCTTTCTTTGTTGAATAATTGTCAATAATTTTGAAAACCATTCTATTTTTTGCAAACGAGTCATTATGCAAAATACTTCTACTAATTTCATTCAAAATATCAGAATCATAAACTGCTAGCAATGAGTTTATTTTTGGTAAATCATTTTTAAATAAATCATTCAGATACCCTTTTAGAGTTTGGTAGTGTCAAGTTTTTTTCGCACATTTGATTTAACTTGGTAAGCAATCCTCCAATAATTGCATGTTCAAATATGTTTTGCTGCCCCACTCAGACTGCTCCATGTGTCTGAGCCTGGCACATACCAGCATCAAAGCCGATTGCCCTTCCGGAAAGGCACCTATGCTTTTAGTCCGTCTTCTGATCTCGCGGTTTAACCTTTCCATGGCATTGTTTGAACGGATCCGCCGCCAATGCTCCCTTGGAAAGTCCATATAGACCAAGGTTTCAGGGGCTGCACTTTCAACTTTTCTGGCTGCTTCAAAAAGTTTCATCTCTTTTAGTTTTTCAACCACGTCTCCTATCTTCTTCATAGCGGCGGGTTTATCTTCTTGAGCATGAATGGCCTTGAGCATAGCGGCCACTTCCTTGACTTTTCCTCTGGGAACCACAGAGAATATGTTGCGGTAGAAGTGCACCATGCAGCGTTGGTAGCAGGCTTGTGGGTAGACTTCAGCTAAACTCTCGATTAGCCCCAGACATTTATCACCAACAAACAACTGGGTGCCTTTCAAGCCACGTTCTTTCAAATGTCTCAGAAACGCGAGCCAGCTGGACTTGTCTTCCTTCATCCCTTCTGCAGCGCCAATCACTTCACGTTCTCCTCGCTCATTGACCGCCATGGCGACTAAAATGGCCACATTCCCGTATTCTCCGCCCCAGTTGCGCTTTAGATAGATGCCATCCAGATAAACGTAGGGATAACTGCCATCCAGAGGTCTTTGACGCCAAGCTTCGATCTGCTCATAGACTTTTCCGTTCAACCTGCTCATTGTCCCGGCACTCAGCCTGGCGTTCCACAGGATTTCAGTGATATCTTCAACCCGCCGCGTGGACACCCCTGCAAGATACATCTCAACTAAGGCTTCTTCTATGCTCGCTTCACGTCGTTTGTAACGTTCTATGATTGCTGTTTCAAATGTTAAGGTGCGTAGCTTTGGCATTTCCAGTTCAATTTCTCCGGCTCCGGTCAGAAGCTTGCGAGAATAATGTCCTGCCCGAGTGTCGCGGCGTCCCTCTGTTCGCTCGTACTTGCTGGCGTTGGTCAGCCGGTCTGCTTCTGCGTCCAAAAACCCGTTGAGGACCTCTTGAACGCTTTGGCGTACTAGTTCCTTCAGTTCGGTCTTTATTACTTGCTCGTTTAGTTGTACAATTTGTTTTGACATGGTTCGTTCTCCTTGGTTTGTTATATTTGTCAAATTAAGTTTACCAAGTGATTAAGGACCATGTCCTTTTATTAATGTGCGAAACTTATGTTACCTTATCGGCAATCCTCCCGCAATATAGTTGTATTCAATATGTGGGTAATAATGGATGCTGACATTTCCATCATCGTCGGTTGACCGGCTTTGCCGGACTTCTGATACAGTGATGGTCCCCGGGGCGGCAGGCCAGTTAACACTTTCACCCGCCTTTTTTTTGCTGTTAATGCTGTACAGAAGAAGTCCGAGTCCTAACGCGAACACAAGAATGAAAAAGAATCCACCACAGATCAACCCAAAAGCGAATGGCAAGTTGGACATTTTACACTCCTTTTCCAGTGCCGGGTAATTCGCCTTACTCAATTAAGGAAAAAAACAGATCAACACGATATCTGAGTGAACCGTGTCAGATCATCAATATTATTGCATAAGTTGTTGTGAATTTACCGGTCTTTTTTCGCCAGTTTGTCTTCGATGCTCGCCATCAATTCGCCTACGTTGGCAAAGTTTTGAATTTCGCTCTGGTCAAACTCGATCCCGAATTCCAATTCGATCGCGATCATCAGGTTAATATGCGAAAGAGAATCCCATTCATCCACATCATCCGCGGTGAGTTCCGGGCTGATCTCGATGGACATATTGTCAAATACAGTTGTGAAAACCTTGGTTAATCTTTCTTCAATACTCATTTCTACTCCATGGTGGAGGTGTCACCGGGGTCTTTGCCCTCATAGATCGCTTTCAATACCCTGCGTAGTATTTTACCACTCTGGTTCTTGGGTACGCTGTCAATTACGTGGAACTCAGCCGGAATGGCAGTGGTGGATACTTTATTACTTACGTAGATGCGGCATTTTAGTTCCAATTCTTTGCTCCAGGTCTGGTCATTGCGTAATTTTACAAAGGCGATGATGCGTTTGTGTAACAACGGATCATCAGCGCCGATCACGGCCACATCAACGATCTCTTCGATTTCCAGCAGCGCGCTTTCCACCTCAAATGGTCCTACCAGGTGCCCTGCGGTGTTGATCACATCATCTGCGCGGCTGACGTACCAGAAGTAACCTTCCTCATCCCGATACGCCAGGTCGCCGGTTATATAGATTGAATTTTTGAACTTATCAGAATAAGCTGCTTCATTATGGAAGTAAGTGCGGAACATCGAACCCCAACCCTTGCGCAGGCACAACAGCCCCTGCTTGCCGTCCGGCTGAAGCTGCATGTCATCATTACAAATGAAGGCTTCGACCCCGGCACGCGGCTTTCCCATCGAACCCGGTTTCACGGTCATGGGCGGATGGTTGCCGATCATCATCGAGCCGGTTTCAGACTGCCACCAGGTATCATAGATCTCCACCTTGAAGACCTTTCTACCCCAGTGATAGATCTCAGGGTTCAGAGGTTCTCCCACGCTGTACATTCTTTTGAGAGAGGAGAAATCATGTTGGGTGAACTTGTTTTCATCCTCCTGCATCAGCATGCGCAGCGCTGTGGGCGCGGTGTACCAGATGTTGACCTTGAGGGTCTCCAGTGTTTTTAGCCAGTTATCCGCGTTGTAGGTACCGCTGTATTGCACCTGGCGCGCACCTGTACCAAAAGGAGCAAGGATACCGTACACAATTCCGGTGATCCACGCCGGGTCAGCGGTGCACCAGTACAGGTCATCTGCTTCGAGCTGCATGATATCCCGGAATGATTGGCGCATATCCCCCAGAGCGCCATGCACGTGCAGCGCGCCTTTTGGTTTGCCGGTTGAGCCTGAAGTGTATTGCAGGAACGCTGGTGTCTCGGCATCGACCCATCGGGGATAATCGAAAATTGGGTCGGTTTCTGTCATAAGCTTTCTTAAACTCAGCACGCTGTCGCTCTGGTGATCGTCATGGTCGATCGTCAGTATCTGCTGCAACGCCGGCAGTTTATCCTTGATGGCCGTTATCTTACGCAGCAGGCTTTTTCGTGTGATCACGATCTTTGCGTTGCTATTGGATAAACGATCCAACAGTCCTTCTTCTCCTAAGGTTCCGAATAATATGCATGAAATGCCCATCGCTTTTTGCACACCGAAGAACGCGCTGATCAGGATCGGGCTGCGGGGAATAAAAATGCTCACCGTATCGCCGGGGACGATACCCAATTGCTTTAGAATGGCTGCCACACGACTTGATTCCCGGTCAAAATATTCAAACGAGTAAATCTGTTCTGACAGGTCTGTATCGACCCAGTGTAGAGCCTCACGGCTACCCTCACCGTTTTCCACAAAACGGGTCAGGCAGGCGTAAGCGATGTTTTCGACATTCATGTTTTTACCTCCATTACGGGTTGATCGTCCAGCGCCATTGATGCATGACCACTGAAGGTCCGCCCAGCACGAGCACATCATCCACATCGTGCGCTGCCAGGAATTCTGATAAGGAGAAATAGTAATCGGGATAATGCCGGATATCCACAGCGTAGGTGTGATGATAGTGCGAGGCTAGTAACGGCTCGATCGCGTTCGTAAATGAGTCGCCAATGATCAACAGGTTGCGGTCGGTGCCATTTTCAAACACGTATTCCAGGTAGTCCACATCCTTGCCATTGTATTCAATGTAATGGTCGGCAAAAGGTGCGCGCGAATAATTGCCCGCCAGGTATTCATCCTTGTGGTTATAATCGATCTCGTTGCCTTCGATATCATAGATCTTATATGGTGGCAGGTCTAACAAGGGTACTTCAAACACATCTCCCGGTTTGATCTTATAAAACACTGATCTCGCCCACCTGCCGTGAAATTCAATATCCGGGAAGGTGTAGATCGTATCATGCGATTGCATGGGGGTGATATCCGGGTAGTTCTCCCTAAGCATGTTGTATATCTTTTCATAACCCAGCAGCATACCGTGAACGTTCCAGTGGTGATCGGTGCGGTAGAAATACTTTTGTTGATCCTGATATTTTTCAAGTAACAACTCTTCCACACGCAATTCTTGCGGTTTGTGCTCCAAAAAATAGGAAAAACTGCGCCCGGCATCCGCGTTAATGAAATACTGGTTCAACGGGTTGAACGCAGAATCCTCGAGCACCTCTATATAAAAAGCGTAGAAGTTTTGATTCTGGTGAAGCTTGATAATGGTGTCGTAATAATCGATCTTTACATCAATATCAGCCTGCTCTTTATTCCTGAAGAACTCGGGTTCGGGCAGGAGCAGGGTGTTCTCCCGGTCCTCGTAAACATTATTGCGGTTGTCTGCCGGGATGATTTTGTCGTCCGTGAATAAATAAGCAATCCTGATGCCCTGCCGGGTCAGATTCTTGGAAAGCCGGATGCCCTGCGACCGCAGTGGGAATTGCTCATTAACGGCTTTTTCAAAAATGTTTTGGAATTTCATCTGCCGAAACTGGTTGAAGAAAAGTTGACCCGCCTCCTCAAATTTTCTCTGGGAAATGCGCTTGATCGACATTCTGAAGTCTGTAAAACTAAGCGGTGGAAATACCGTCAAAACACGGTATTCCATAAGTGACCGTTGCGGCTCGACCTTACCCCGCGCCACCCAGAAAACAGGTACCGCCAGGATCAGCGCGAAAAAGAGGATAAGGATTCGATTTGCGAGGTTCATACTTTTCATTCGCGGCTCACTTAAAATTGCGCGTAAATGAACGCGCTGTACCCGTTGGCAAGGATGGAGGCGATGGATAACACGAACAGCACCAGGTAAACGAGGTCCAATATGATCCTGACAGCGCCGCCTTTTTCGTTTACTTTGTGTTCGAGGCGGTTGGCAAACGGCAGGCTGAAGAACACACCCAGGACAATAATGGGCAGGAATTGCAGCACATTAAAGTAACGCATGGAGAACTCGGTGGTCCATCCGTTGAACCCGAGCAGCGATTTGAGGAAGGGTCCCCATACTTTAATATCCGTGATACGAAAGAACACCCAGCCGAGCATGACCAGTACAAAGGAATAGACGTGCTGAACCGGCAAGGGCGTTTTCTTCAGCAGCTTGCCCCATTTGCCTGATTCGACCGCCATGATCACGCCAAAATAGGTTCCCCAGATGATGAAATTCCAGTCCGCGCCGTGCCATAAACCAGTTAACAGGAACACGATCACCAGGTTGGATTGCTGGCGCAGGAATTTTTCTTTTTTCCGGGCAAATTCAAGCGGGATGAATAAATATGTGCGGAACCAGCTGGTCAGGCTCATGTGCCAGCGCCGCCAGAAATCGCTCACGCTGCGGCTGATGTAGGGGAAGTTAAAGTTTTCCGGCAGCTTGAATCCCAGCATCCGGCCCAGCCCGATCGCCATGTCGGTGTAACCGGAAAAATCCAGGTAGATCTGTAATGCGTAACCGATCAACGCGAACCAGGCGACGCCTGCGCCAAGTTCGCCCACTTTGGATCCAAAAACCTTATCGATCGCCAGACCCAGCTGGTCTGCCAGCAGTATCTTCTTGGCGAGACCGCCGATGAAGCGCCTGGCGCCGTCCATCACTTCGTCCATCGTCGGGCGTGGGTTGATCAGTTCCTTTTTTACCTGGCCAAAGCGCGTGATAGGTCCTTGCAGTAATTTTGGGAACATGGCGAAGTAAGACCCAAAACGCAGGATATTCTCCTCTGCCTTTTCCGTGGAATTATATAGATCAAGGATGTAGGAAATTCCAGTAAAGGTGAAGAACGATACCCCCAGCGGCAGTGCTCTGCTTGTGAACTTAATGGGTTGGTTGATCAGATCAGCCAGGTTTTCCAATAAGAAACCGGTGTATTTATAGAAGACCAGCATCAGCAGGTTGACGATGACCGCTATCCACATGTACGGTCGTGCCGCGGGTCTGCCCTTAGCTTCCAATTGCCGGGTGATCACACGTCCGAAGATGTAATTAAAGAGCAGCGAGAAAAGCAAAACCGGAAGATTGCCGGGGTCAGACCAGCTGAAGAACACCAGCGAACCGAACACCAGCAGCGCGTTCCGCCAACCGCTTTTAGGTATTACGTAGTAAAGCAGCAGGAATAGCGGTAAAAAGATGAAGATGAAATGCAGGCTTGATAATGGCATCGTAATCTCAGATCATCCTTATTTTTGAGTATACCCGATTCTGGTACGCTTTTTGACGGGTCGGTCAAATTGAGCAGCGACCATGTGAGTTGTTGATTATGCATAATTTCGCAAACATTTATCCTGCGTATAGGAGCCGACGGTGGTTCTCCTTGCTGGAATTCATCTGGTATACTGAAAAAACTGTGCCAACATCGACCGGACTAGATTGGTTGCAGCGAATATTACTGAATAAAAAAATAATTACAACAGGACTGAGAATTGACAATGAAAAACCGTGTAAGCAATGCAAAATCAGGGTCAAACCTGCTGGTGATCACCCTGCTGCTTTTATTTCTAAACTCCTTCCTGCCATCTGCGTATGGCAAGACCAGGGGGGGGGCTTCAACCATATTATCTACAATGCCGGACGTTCGCGAAAGCGGCAAGCTCATGCTGAAGGACGAATTTGACCGGCTCGAGCAATTTGAGATCACCGCTCCGCAGCTACGCATCCCCACGCGCACCATCCAGGTGTATCTGCCTCCCGATTATTACACCAGTGATAAAAAATACCCTGTTATCTATTTGCACGATGGCGGGCTATTATTCAATCCCGCGCAGCGGGATTGCCTTTATGATGAAACACTCGATCGACTTTTCGCAGAAGGGGAAACGGAGGGCATCATCGCGGTCGGCATTTTCAGCTCACAGAACCGCTGGGATGAATACAGTCCGTGGATCAATGACAATATGCATGATTGGATCGTGCCCGCCAAAGCCGGCTCCACCGAAGGCGGCGAAGGCGAAGCCTATCTCAATTTCATCATCGACACGCTGAAACCGGAGATTGACGCGCGCTACCGCACAAAACCCGGGCGCAAGAATACCGCCATCGGCGGGTTCAGCATGGGTGGGTTGATCTCGCTCTACGCCGGGTTGGAACGGCCGGATGTGTTCTCCCGCGTGATGGCCGTCTCACCGGCGATCTGGTTCGCCGAATCCGGTGAGTACTGGCTGCAGGATAACCAGTTCATCAACTACGTCAACAGCCTTGAGGTTCCGCAGAATGTGGCTTTCTACATTGATATCGGTACCGATGAATGGTCGGGTGTTCCCATCAACGCGGTCGACCAGCAAGGCAAGTGGCTCGGGTACCCCTTTGTGTGGGTGGACGGCGCGGATGCCGCCTTCAACGCGCTTTCCGCCGCCGGTGTGCCGGAGCATAATCTCATCCTTGTTGAAGATCCCGGCGGGATCCATGATCCGCTGTCCTGGTCCCAGCGTTTCGATGACGCGATCACGTGGTTGTGGGATGAGCGCGAAGTGCTGCCTGACCCGGGGCTGATCACCGTGATCCCGCCCACACTGGCGGTGGTAGATCCCACGTTGCTGCCAACCCAGTCGACCCCGCTGGTGATTACCCCGCAGGAAAGCACTGGCACGCCTGCTCCAGAGCCGGTGATCGAGGATGAACCTGATCAGTCTGTCACCCAGGCTATACAGCCGGCATCCGCCGGTAAACCTGAATCGTCAGAAATTGTGATCTACGTGGTCATGGCGCTTCTGGTGATCGGGATTTTGGCGATCGGTTGGTTGATCTGGCGCTTACTCCGATCAAAGTAGCCATTTGCAAAAAAATCTTCTACATGCGGGTTATATAATGAAAGAGGTAATTTTCTTTACACGACTTGCATGAAAGGTCTGATCACGGATGACCCTTAACTGGCACGTCATACGCAGTAAACCCAACCGGGAGGAGTTCCTCGCGCGCGAACTTGAATCGCGGGATGTTGAGGTTTATTACCCGCGTTTGATCGCCAACCCGGTCAATCCCCGCGCGCGCCGATTCAAATCTTACTTTCCCGGTTACCTCTTTATCCATACTGACCTTGAACGGATCAACGCTTCTGCCTTTGAGCGTGTGCCCGGCGCGGCCAACCTGGTCTCCTTCGGTGGAGAGATCTCCGCGGTGCCGGAAGCCATTGTTCACGCCATTCGCCGCAAGGTGGACGCGATCAACGCCGCCGGCGGTGAAAAAAAGGCCTCCCTTCATCCCGGTGACCAGGTTGAGATCGAGCAGGGGCCGTTTGCAGGGTACTCCGCCATCCTGGATGCCAGCCTGCCAGGAAGCGAACGGGTGCGTGTGCTGTTGCGCATGCTGGCATCGCGCGACCTGCCCGTGGAAATGCCCGCGGATTATGTGCGCTTGCGTAAGTCCTCCGGAAAAAAATGAACCTTTTCTTACACGATATGCTGCGAGGCACAGTGGAGTGGGAGCATGCGCGGTTATTTTTCTGTTATACTTCACTAGCAAGGCATTTTTCACGCAATTATCTCGTTATAAGGATCAGGGGCACCATTGAGCCGCGCCGTCGATTTTATCGATAAGCAGGTATACAGGCAAACCAACTCAACAGCGGTGTACTACAAAAAGGGGCGTACGCTGCGCTTCTTAAAACGCGCCATGGATATACTGGGCGCGTTTTTCGGTCTATTGTTCGCCTCACCACTTTTTCTTTACTGCGCCATTCGCATCCGGCGTGAATCGCCCGGGCCGGTCTTTTACCGCGGCGACCGGGTAGGTAAGGACGGCAAACCCTTCAAGATCCTCAAATTCCGGACAATGTATGAGAAACCAGAGAATCAAAACGGATCCCGTTTAACCGTCAAGAACGATGCGCGTATCACACCTTTCGGGGGCTGGCTTCGCGAAACCAAGATCAACGAGCTCCCGCAATTCTGGAATGTGCTGGTCGGTGAAATGAGCCTGGTTGGTCCGCGCCCCGAGGATCCTGTGTTTGTGGAATCCTGGCCGGAGGACGTCAGGACTGAAGTCCTTTCAATTCGTCCGGGCATGACCAGCCCCTCCTCAGTGACCTTCAGGGATGAGGAGAACCTGCTCGGTGGCAGCAGTGTGCTGGATGACTATCTGCGCACCATCCTGCCCGAAAAACTCCGCCTTGACCAGCTTTATGTGCGTCATTACAACTTCCTGGGTGACGTGGACGTGGTATTTATGACCCTGTTGATGCTCCTGCCCGGTCTGCGCAAGAAACAGCTTAAGGAAGATCTGCTTTTCCAGGGACCGCTGGTCAGTTTTACCCGCACGTACATCTCCTGGTTTGTCGTGGATTCACTGGTCGCCTTCGCATCGATCTCTATCGTGGCGCTGCTGTGGCGACTTTCTGGACCATTCGACGTCGGCTTTCTGCGCATGGTTCTTATTGCAATTCTCCTCGCTTTCATCATGGCGTTCACCAACACACTTTTCGGATTGAAGAAGATTTCATGGCGCTACGCCAGCCCCACGCATGTGTTCGACCTGGCGGTCTCCACCGTGTTGGCCATGCTTGTTTTTGGCTTTCTCGGAATGCCGCTGTTAAAGGTGCAATTGCCGGTCAACATCCTCGTCCTTTTCGGCCTGATCACATTCGGCGGTTTTGTCACCGCGCGCTACCGCGAACGCCTCATTACCGGCCTGGCCTCGCGCTGGATCCGCTGGCGCAGCCAGAACAGCATGCTCGGGGAACGCGTACTGATCATCGGCGCGGGTGACGCCGCGCAGCTGGCGATCTGGCTGCTTGAGAAGAGCAACCTTTCCCCCGCTTTCTCCGTGATCGGTATGGTCGATGATGATTACCGCAAGGTCGGGCAGCGCGTCAACGGCTACGAGGTGCTGGGTACCACCCGCGACATCCCTGATATTGTGGTAAAAAAGAGTATCGGGTTGATCATGTTCGCTATCACCCGGGTCGATAAGAAGGACCGCGAGCGCATCCTGAATATGTGTAAGGACCTCAACGTGCGCATGATCATGGTCCCTGACCTGTTGAAGGTGGTGAGCGATTACATAACCAAACAGACCCGTGAGGTGGCGCAGACAGATGGATAATTATTGGCAGGGTCGTAAAGTGCTGGTCACCGGCGCTGGCGGTTTCATCGGCAGCCGCCTGGTGGAAGTATTGATGAGGTCCGGCGCGCAGGTGCGCGCCTTTGTGCGCTATAACTCGCGCGGTGATGCCGGGCTGCTGCGCACCCTTTCGCCTTTCGTGCTCGGTGGTATCGAGATCATCCCCGGCGACCTGCGTGATGAAGACGCGCTGCGTAAAGCGGTGATAGGCCGTGAAATTGTCTTTCATCTCGGCGCGCTCATTTCCATCCCTTATTCCTATCTCCATCCGGCTGAAGTCGCCGCCACCAACATCATGGGCACGCTCAACATGCTCCTCGCCTGCCGCGACCTGGGTGTGGCGCGCCTGGTGCACACCTCCACCAGTGAAGTGTACGGCACAGCCCGCGTGGCTCCCATAAATGAAGCGCATCCGCTGCAGGGTCAGTCGCCTTACTCCGCCAGCAAGATCGGCGCGGATAAGCTCGCAGAAAGTTTTTACTGCGCCTATGACCTGCCGGTCATCACCGTGCGCCCGTTCAACACCTACGGTCCCGCGCAGTCCGCGCGAGCGGTCATTCCCACCATCATCACCCAGGCGCTCACCCGTGAGGTGATCCACCTGGGCAACCTCGAATCTACGCGTGATTTCACCTATGTGGATGACACGGTGGATGGTTTCCTGCGCGCCGCGCGCTCTGAAACCGGCCTGGGAGAGGTCTTCAATCTCGGCACCGGGCAGGAGATCCGCATCGGTGACCTGGCGGAGAAGATCATTGCCATGGTCGGGCGCGAGGTGAAGATCGAAACCGAACAACAGCGCCTGCGCCCGGAAAAATCCGAGGTGATGCGCCTGATCTCCGACAATTCCCGCGCGCGCGAGGTATTGGGCTGGGCGCCGCAAGTTTCTTTGGAAGAAGGTCTGAAACGCACCATCCACTGGATCAATGAGAATCTGGCTCAATACAGGGTGGGAAAATATGAGTTCTAAAGAAAACAGGATCCGCGCTGTGGTACTGGCCGGCGGCAAGGGCACGCGACTGGCGCCCTATACCCGTCTCTTCCCCAAGCCGCTCATGCCTATCGGCGATATGCCCATCCTCGAGATCATGCTGCGCCAGATGAAACGCGCCGGTGTACGCCACGTGACCCTCACTGTGGGATATCTCGGCAAGATGATGCGCCTTTTCTTCCAGGACGGCGCTGCCCTGGGCATGCACATTGATTACGCCGAAGAATCCCGCCCGCTCGGCACCTCCGGACCGCTCGCCAACGTGGAGGGGCTTGACGACACCTTCCTGGTCACCAACGGCGACGTGCTCACCGACCTCGACCTGACTGAGCTGATCGCCTACCACCGTGAGCAGGGTGCCATTGCCACCATCGCCACGCATAAGCGCAAGGTCAACATCAACCTCGGCGTGGTTGAACTGGATAAACAGAACACCGTGGTGGATTACCTCGAAAAACCCAGCATCGATTATCTGGTGAGCATGGGCCTCTACGTGTTCGAGCCGCGCGTGGTGGACTACATCCCGAAGGACGAGTATCTCGATTTCCCTGACTTGGTCAAAAAGCTGGTCGCTGCCGGTGAAAAGGTGAGCGGTTACGTCTTCAAAGGCTACTGGGAAGACCTGGGCAACCCCGAGGATTACGCCCGCGCCACCGCTGATTTTGAAAAAGACCGTTCCCGCTTTTTACCGGAGTAATGCATGAACTGGATCGTCCCGCTGTCTGACGTGCAATTTGGCTCTGAAGAGATCAACGCCGTTACTGCAGTACTCAAGAGCGGCTGGCTCACCATGGGGGAGGTGACTGGTGAATTTGAAAAGGAGTTCGCCGCCTACACCGGCGCGAAGCACGCCCTGGCGGTCTCCAACGCCACCGTCGCGCTGCACATGGCCTGCCTGGCGCTGGGCATCGGCCCCGGCGACGAGGTGATCGTGCCTTCGCTGACCTTCGTGGCCACCGCCAACGCGGTGCGCTACACCGGGGCTACCCCGGTATTCGCCGACATTACCAGCGAAAATGACCTGACCATTTCGCTCGCTTCATTAGAAGGCGCTCTCACCCCGCGCACCAAAGCTGTGATGGTGATGCACTACGCCGGGTACGCCTGTGACTTGCCGCGCATCCTCGCCTGGGCGGACGCGCACGGGCTGCCGGTGATCGAGGACGCCGCCCACGCGGCGGGATCCTTCCTGGATGGCAGGCACCTGGGCACCTTCGGAAAAGCGGGCTGCTTCAGTTTCTTTTCCAACAAGAACCTCTCCACCGGTGAGGGCGGCATAATCGTTACGGAGGATGACGCGCTGGCGGAGCAGTTCCACCTGCTGCGCTCGCATGGTATGACCTCGCTCACCTGGGACCGCCACCAGGGGCACGCCTGGAGCTATGATGTGGTCGCCACCGGTTACAACTACCGAATCGACGAGATCCGTTCCGCGCTGGGGCGCGAGCAGCTGCGCAAACTGCCCGCCAACAACGCCCGCCGCCGCGAGCTGACCGCGCTCTACCGCGACCTGCTGGCCGAGCTGTGCCCTGCGCTCAGCGTTCCTTTTACAGATCACCCCGGCATCTCCGCCGGACACATTATGCCCGCGCTCCTGCCGCGCGGAACGGACCGGCTGCGCTTCATGGAGGGCATGAAAGCGCGCGGCATCCAGACCAGCATCCATTACCCGCCCGTGCATAGCTTCACCTCCTTTAAAGGCAGCGCCATTGGCGCTGACCGCTTGCCCGTGACCGATGAGGTCGCCGCGCGCGAGGTGACCCTGCCACTTTACCCCACGCTCACCGACGCGCAGCTGCGCCTGGTGGTGGAATCCGCCCGTGATGCGCTGCGGGACTGAGATGATCCTCTCAGGTTCGTGACCATTTCATCATTCATGGATACAGACCCCCGATCCGAGCTTGATCAACTGTTCAACCTGCTCTCTCCGCGTACCGCGCTGGAGCAGGTGCTGCCCGCCTTCACCGCGCCGGATTGGCAGCAGCTGGAGCGCAGCGCCGCGCAGCAGGGGCTGACCCTGGTCCTTTACCAGCGCCTGTCAGGGGCGCAGGAGCTTGTCCCCGCCGCCGTGTGGGAGCGCCTGCGCTCGGCATACCTGCAGGCTACCGCCCGCAACATGGTCATGCTGCACCACGCGCAATCGATCCTGGGCGCGCTGCGTGCCCTTGGGCTGGACGTGATCGTGCTCAAGGGGCTGTACCTTGCCGAGGCGGTCTACCCTTCCGTCGGTCTGCGCACCTTTGATGACCTCGACCTGCTCTGCCGCCGCGCTGACCTGCCCGCCGGGCTCGCCGTGATGCAAGGGCTGGGTTACACGCTCAGCACCTGGTACGACCCCGCCGACCCCAACCGCGACCTAAAGCACCTCCCCCCTCTAATGAAGGAAGGCGCGCCTGTCGTCGAGATCCACTGGACCATTCTCGAAGAGGAGGAGCCTTTCACCATCGATGTGGAGGGGTTGTGGGAGCGCCGGGTACCCGCCACTATCGCCGGTGTGGAGGTTGCGGGTCTGTGCGCGGAGGACCTGGTGCTGCACCTCGCGCTACACACCACCTACCAGCACCGCCTGGCCGCGGGGGCGCGCGGGCTGTGCGACATCGCCGCGGTGCTGAAGCACAGCGCCGGGCAGTTGGATTGGCAGCGTCTGCTGGCCACCGCGCAGGGGTGGGGAGCGCAGCGCACCGCCTGGCTCACCTTTCAGCTTTTACAGCGCGTGACCGGTGTGGAGGTGCCCGCGCAGGTGCTTGACCGACTCATGCCCCAAGCGCCGGGGGAGGAGATCGTGGCAGGCGCGCTGCGCCAGCTGGTCCGTCCACAAAGCGTGCTACCCGCCGTCACACCCGATCTCGCTGCACTGGGGCAGACAAGAGGTTTATTTGGCAAGTTAGCCCTCGTGTGGCGCCGCGTGTTCATCCCGCGTCGCGTACTGGCGCGTGAATACAACGTGGACCCGCGCTCGCTAAAGCTCTACATCTATTACCCGATGCGCCTGGCGCGCCTGCTGCGCGAGTACCGCGGCTCAGCCGCCGGCCTGCTGCGCGGAGAAGGCGCCGCGCTGGATGCCGCCCGCCGTGAGAGCGCCCGCGGCGACCTGCGCGAGTGGCTGGGGGGGAAGTGAGCCTGTTGCGTCAGTTTGCATTTTTGTAAAGCCCTTTGACCAAATTTTTGAGGGATTTATTGAGTCAAATGACAAATTTCCTGAATTGCTATGACTTTTTAGGTTGATATAACCTGGCATCGGGTATATACTTTTTTTTATCATCGCTGCTTGGCAATTATCAGTGGTTTCCTATTTCTTTCCGGTTTCGGGCAGCATGCATTAAGGTTGTACAGGCATTACTGAAAGGGGAGCAGTATATTGGTGCAACAGGGAATAAGCGGGGAATTACGCAGGCTGCGTGAGCGCGGCTTGGTTCGAGTTTTATTCCATTATTTGATCACAACAGAAAAGGAGGGCAGCGCGATTAACGTTCGATCATCGTTCAATCAAGGTTGTTTCCATTCCACATCATTAAAAGGGAGAAAAGCATGAAAACGTTTTATAAGTTACTGGCAATTTTTATGATTTTTGGACTTGTGTTTGCCGTGCTGCCCGTGGGGCAGGCACAGGCGGCAAATACACTGTGTGTAAATCCCGGTGGTACTGACTCATGTTATGCCACCATCCAGGGTGCGATAAATGCTGCTGCACCGGGTGATACCATTGAAATCTGGGATGGAACTTACAATTATGACACTGAAGGCCATCCCGTTGATAAGGGTTTGATCAAGGTAACCAAACCATTAACCATTAAAGCTTTGGAGGATGGTAATGGGATCAGACCTGTGATCAATGCCGCTGGTGCTGGTGGTTTGACCAATGATGGTGTCTTTAAAATATATGCAACCCAATTCACGGGTGGTACCGTTATTATTGAAGGATTAGATATAACTGGTATACCCCAATCAAGCGTCGCCATTACTGCACCCATGTACCAGGATCCTTCTAATCCGAATACGATCATCATTCGGAACAACAATATCCACGGAATGAATGCTGCGATTGACTTCTGGGGTAACACGTCATTTGTAACAGATCCTGTTCCAGCCAATGCTGTTACTTCGCATATCGTCATCACCGGCAATGAAATATATGACTTATATGGTGATAATGATAATCCTCCGTTTGGTGTGATGGTCGAAGATCCTGCCAGTTGGGCTGTGACTGGAAATGATTATGCGTGGACAATCACAAATAATGTTTTTTCCAATTTCGTGAATGTTGATTCAGGAAATGAAGCTGCGATTATTCTTTATCGCGCAGATTCTGCCACAGAAGCATTAAACGTTCTGATCCAGGATAATACCATCAATAGCACCATATCTGGACCTGGAATCGCAATTACAGGTGGTTCAGGTGTTGACCACTTGGAAATCATTGAGAATTCACTGCTGAACACCGGCGTAGCTGTACTTAACGCCATAGCTGAAACCGTAGATGCCTCGCTCAACTGGTGGGGTGCTGCTACCGGTCCTGTTATTAGTCAGGTTGTGGGCACAGTTGATGTGTCTCCTGCCTGTGCCAATGCAGCTTGCACTGAGTTGTTTGTTGGAGCCGGTGGTTCTATTCAGGAAGCGATTGATGCCGCCTCACCTGGTGACACGATTAATATATCCGGAACACTGAATATAGCGAGCGTTGTTAATGTAAACAAAAGTGTGAAACTCAGCTGTGCTCCAGACGCGCTCCTTCAGGTCTCCGGTACTGGAGATCGGTTTGACATCTCCGCAGCCGCAACGATTGAAGGTTGTAAGATTCAAAAAACAGATAAGACAGGCGAACAAAACATCATTCGCTTACGTTCGAGCGGGATCACGATTAAGAATAACGAAATTTGGGGACAATTCGTGATTGGTGATGGCGAGGTCAGCCGCGCGATGGTGATCAATGCTGGTAATTTCAGCGATCTACTGATCACTGGTAATAAGATTCATGATCTGCGCCAACCAGCCTATATCAGTGGAACCCACACGGGTACAATTTCAAACAATGATGTTTACAACACCAAAGGCTGGGTTGTTGAAGGCGGAAATCTAACCTTCACTGGCAATACCTGGGGAACTGGTTCCACTTATAACGTCGTGGATATTGCGATCCTTTCCACCGTGGGACCTGCTTACTACACAGACTTAATTGCGATGTCTGCGGCCAATAACAACGCAGTAATTGAAGATCAGCGCACTACCTCAAAAACACTGACACCAGTGTTTGTCGATGCCAATGCGCCTGCATGTACCTCTGATTGTGGTACTCCTGAGCGTCCGTACCAGAAAATTCAGGACGGCATCGATCGCGCCATTCCGGGAAGCACTGTGTACGTCGCGGAAGGTACATACCTTGGGTCTATCTTGATCAACAAACCCCTCACCGTGGTGAGCACCGGTGATACGGCTGATACCATCATTAATGGCAATGGGGCCATCTATGTGGTGGTTATTAGATCCAGCAACGTCACATTTGATGGATTTACAGTCACAAATCCTACCTACAAGAGTGATTGGGGGGGCGACCCTATTGGTATAGCGGTTGGTTACTATGGCGACAATTCACTATCCAACATCAGGGTCACAGGTAATGTAGTAACCCAGATCTCGGATCCGACGTGGAGCATCCCAGCCCCAAATGGTGAAAGTTATCCTCCAGTCGGGATCTGCGTGAACGGTGTGGTGAATGGTCTTGAAATTGATCATAACGTCGTGCATGACATGAATTTGACTGCTACTGCAGCCGGATATGGCGGTACAACTGGTATAGCCTTATATGGTTTCGGTACTACTCCATTATCGACCAATGTTTCAATCCATGATAACCAGGTATATGATCTTCGCCTGACGAATCTGAACGATGCCAATGGCGCTGCCCGAGGGATTCGAATCGGTTATGGAGCAGGCTCGGCATTGGTCGAAGATAATGTGATTCATGACATTCAAGGTGTTGGCATCCAGGTCACAAGCATTGCTAACGCGCCATCAACCATCGAAGGGAATACAATATCCCTCACGTTAACTGGTATTTCCTTGGAAAACCCAACAGGCGGCTCGATCACAAATAACAATGTGAGCGGAACGGGATTGGGGATCCAGGTTGGCGCATCAGTCACCACGGTTCCCACGGTCACCGGTAATGACGTGAATATGGCGGTTCGTCAGTTCACAGATCTTTCGCACAGCGTCAGCATGAGCGGCGTTTTTTCCGCAAATACCTGGGCTGTGGGAAGCACCATTGTGGGGTGGGATATCCTGATTCCACCTCCGGTGCATAACATCACCAAAGACACCTACTTTGCCACGATCCAGGCTGCCATTGACGCCGCGGGTACGACAAACGGTGACGTGATCGTCGTTGGGGCGGGCACTTACCCTGAGGCAGTGAATGTTACCAAGGAAGTGACCCTGCTCGGCTCCAGCGGCTTTGAAGGTTTTACAAACCCGGTCTTGCTGAGCGCTACCCAGGCTCCGGGAAAATGGTATACAGATCGCTTCGCTCCTGGTGTGTTCGAGGTCGTGAACTTTAGCGGTGGGAAGGTGCTCCAGCAGGGAATTCGAGCTGTAGATTTCCAACCTAGCGCTTTCTATAATACCCAGGGTCGAAAATATGACATCAACCTGGCAGGTGCCAGGCAGTCAGTCTCCATTGACATGTTCGTGGGGTCGGATTGGAACACGAGAACCACGTATTCAGGTCTGTGGTTAACAGGTTTTGACGCCACTAACGCTGTGTCAAGCTATCCTATTGTTGCCTGGCGCAACGCAGAAGGTAGCGGTCCCGGATTCTACGCCTGGGATTCCAACTCAGGTTGGGTGAAAATGCGGGACGCAGTCCCTGCGGATCTAGGTGCATGGCACACCCTGGAAATGACGCTCACAACGGGTGAGGGAATTGGGTATTTCTTGGATGGTGAGTTCTTGTACTTTGCACCTGATACTGAAACACTCAAGTTAGGCAACGTCATCCTGAATGCCAAGAACTACAACGCTGACTACGATGTGTACTGGGATAACCTGAGGGTGAACACCTTCGGCGCCACAGTCGTCGGTCAAATGACCATCCTTGCCAATAATGTCACGGTGGATGGCTTCAAATTGACCAATCCGAACGGCACATATGGGATGTACGTGAATCCGTCTGTTGTCAATCTCGATGTGACCAACAACATCTTTGAGAACATCGGTGGTACTGCGGTAGCAGCCCATGTCAAGGGCATCTACCTGAACAGTGGACCGGATGATATCCTCATCAGCGGCAACACCTTCCGCAACATGCAGTCCTCGACCCAAAGTGTCAACGGGGTGTACTCCGGTGATTCTAACGCACCCAATCCAGTGATCGGTCTCACCATCACGGGGAATACCTTTGCCAACCTCACGGCTGCAAGGGGCGGGTACGGCGTCCTGCTTAACAACGGCAGCGGCAACGAGGACGTACTAATCGCGGGTAACACTTTCAGTGGAATTAGCGGCGCATGGACCCACGCGGTTGGACTGGAAGGACCCACACCCGGGGCGGTGGTTACTGGCAATACCTTCAGCAGCCTCACTGCCGTAAGTGTGGATAACACCGCGGTCTTCTTTGAAAAGAATCCCGTGGGATCATCCGTTACTGTTGAGGGCAACTTCTTCAATAATGTGGGTTACGGCGTAGCCATCCACCCCAACGATCTGCCAGGCGGGAGTAACGGCCTCAACTATATAGTTGACGCTTCTCAAAACTGGTGGGGCTCTTCCTGCGGCCCGACCGCGGCATTAGCTGATGTCGGTAAGAACGTCACCTTCGTACCCTGGTACACCACAACAGAGGGTGTGCTCTCAGGTGCTGCAACCACCACCACCTTCGCAGCTGGAACTTCAACTGCTGATATGAACACCGCCATCGCCTGCGCGGTGCCCGGCTCCACCTTCAAGTTTGATGCAGGCAGTCACAATGGCGGCCTTGTTGTACCAGCCAGCCGCACCAACCTGACCTTCACACTGTTGGATGGCGCGGTTCTCAATGCCAGCGGACCCTGTTTCAACGTCAACGCTGACTTTACCACCATCGAAGCTGACAACATCGCCATGGGTGTTTGTATCCCGGGCGGTAGCGCCAACGGCATCAACATCGCGCCATTCCTGCGCAACATCGTGGTCGACGGGTTGGAGATCAGGGGCACGGATATGGCTGGTGTGGACCTCGCTACTGCCAATGGTATCCACTTCGCCGGAGTCGTGTTCGATACCGTCCTGGTGGATAACCTCATCCATGATCTTGACGGAAACGGCATCTTCTTTGGTGCACAGCCTGTCGCCCTCACCACTGGTGCGATCGACATTCACGGCAACATGTTCCGCGACAATGCCGGCAATGGCATTGAAGCGGGCAGCGCTCTGGTTCCAGCCGAATTCAACTCGTGGGGTGACCTTGAGGGTCCACTGGCTGCGACCGGTGGTGATGGTATCAGCGCGGGTGTGGATGCGGACCCCTTCACACACGTCGACCTCTACCTGGTTTCTTCCGTAACACCGTGGGCGAATCAGGTTGCCAAAACCCAACAGATCACCTACGCGGTAAAAGCGCACATGGTCAACGTGAACGCGGCTGATTTCGTGCTGACATACGACCCGGCTTTGTTGTCCTTCGCGGAAATCACCGCGGGAACTGACTTTGCTGGTCTCATCGTTGGTGATCCGCTTGCGTCACAGAATCTGGTCGACACATCGGTCGCCGGCCTGCTCCACCTCAGCGGCTTCAAAATGACCGGCGTCGTTACCGGTGATGTGACGCTCTTCAGCGTGACCTTCAACGCGCTGTCTGCCGGAACAAGCCCCTTGAACTTTGTAGAGGCTACTGACGGCTTTGGTATGCCCGGAGCGGGTTCATCCAGTAATATTTATGCGTATGAGCTGGTTGATGGTTCTGTAAAGGTGATCGAATTACCTGTGATGACCATCGTCCCGACCGCTCCATACGTTACTGGTCTGCCGATCCCCTTCACCCTCAATGTCGTCAACCCGACTACCGGCGGCGCCTTCACCGCGCTGAACCTCGACTTTACCCTGCCCGCTGGTGCCACGCTTGAGTACCTTGATGGTTCGACCTGGGTCACAGTCGTTGAGCCGTTCTCACTGGGTGCCCTCGCAACTGGTGGATCGACTTCTCCTCAGTTCCGCGTGACCTTTAACACTCCGGGTGCGAACTTGATCAGTGTGGCTTTGCTGGACAGCACAACCGATCCGGATTACCAGCTGGCGACTGCTTCACAGTCGTTCACACTGCTGGGCAACTTCTCCGTCACCGGCACCTTCTCCATGCAGGGCCGCACTTCCCGCGCCGGCATCCCGGTGACCTTCACCTGGGGCGGCACGCTGGCTCCCTACACCCTCACAGGATCCTCCATCGAGCAGATCAGCAATAACCTCGTGGTCTCCCTGCTGTACGGCGGTGAATACACCATCACCACCAACCAGCCGCGCTACCTCAACCTGGTAACAACCAACGGGAAGAAGATCACTGCTCCGCTCGCGGCCGGTAAAACCCTGAACTCCCTCGAGCTCAAGGGCGGCAACGCGGTCTGGTCGGATAACATCATCAACATCCAGGACGCTGGTGTGGTTGGTTTCGACTTCAACAAAACAGGGAATCGGGATGCAGATGTCAACTTTGACGGCGTCGTCAACATCCAGGATCTCTCCCTGGTCGGAGGTAACTTCGACCTGACCTCCAGCTCCGCTTACGGCAGCTGGGTTCCGGTAACGTTACCGTAATCTTTGATCCAAACCGGTGCAGGGCGGGTTGACCCGCCCTGCACCGGGGCAACTGAACAAGAAGGTTATTCGTTAGTTTTGCTATTATTCTGCCAATTATTTGGCGAAAAAAATTTTTGGTTTTAGAAGGGATGATCATGAAAAAACTCACCAGGCTTCTCTCACTGCTGCTCATCTTCGGCTTACTCTCTGCTGCCCTGCCAATGCCTGTTGCGAGAGCGGCGACCCTCACGGTTTGCGCCTCTGGCTGCGATCACACCAGCATCAACGCGGCTCTCGCGGTCGCGTCATCGGGCGACACGATCACGGTTGGTCCGGGCTTATACTCGGAACACGTAGTCATTGACAAAAGCCTGGCGTTGATCGGCACAAATGCCACTATCGACGGTGGGAACTCCGGCGTGGTCGTCCTCATCAAAGCCTCCAACGTCACCTTCCAGGGATTCCTGGTGCAGCAGTCCGGTATGACCTCCAGCGACGCAGGGATTGCCCTGCTGGCAGCCGATAACTGTACTCTCGCCAATAACACCGTGGTCAACAACTTCGTCGGTATCGCGGTGATGAGCTCGAAGAACAACACGCTCAGCAACAACCAGGTGGCGGATAACCTATACTACGGCGTCGTCCTCGAAGCCTACCCGCTCACCCCCACCGTTTATACCACCGGCAACATCCTCTCCGGCAACACCATCACCCGCAGCGGACGCGACGGCGTCTATGTGGGTGAACTGAATAACAACAACCAAATCCTCAACAACACCATCACGGATACCATTGGTCTTGATCACCCGGTTTATGGTTGGGAAGCCAACGGCATCTACTTCTGGAAATCCCACGGTAACACGGTCAGCGGCAACACCATCAACGGCAACATCAACTCGGCAAATAAGGTCGGTTACGGCATCGAGATGTTTGGTGCCGCCAACAATACCATCACCGCCAACACCATCAGCGGCAATTATGCCGGCATGGTTGTTCGCAATTCCGCCACCAGCCCGATCACCGGCAATACCATCAGTACCAACCGCATCAACGATAACGTGGTGGTGAATTTATACGCTGATCCGAACTTCATCCTCAGCATCGAAAATAACTGGTGGGGAACCACCGTTGAAAGTGAGATCGTGGCGAAACTGGCCAGCTGGGTCTCAGACGACAAACCGGATCCCTGGCTGGTTCCGGGCACCACGGTCAACCTGGATTACAACCCCTGGTGCGCCAACCCCGAGTGCACCGCGCAGGTGGTTGAGGTCAGCAATGCCGCCGGTTTGCAGGCCGCGCTGGATAGCGCGCCTTCCGGCAGCACCATCCGCGTCAACGCCGGCACCTACAGCCAGGCGGGGGCCTTCACCATCAACACCGATCGTCTCACCCTCATCCTCGAGGACGGTGTGGTGATCTACAACGAACTGGCTTCCTGCTTTGTGGTCAACGCTGATTACACCTACATCCTGGGTGCCTCCAAAGCCGGTGCCAAATGCCGCCCCGGTTGGAGCGGCTCCCTGCTTTCCGGTGCGCATCCGGGTATTTATGCACTTGAAGCGATCCACAATTTCGTCCTGGATGGGATCGAGATCGATGGCAGCGGCTTACAGAGCAGTTCGGGGGTTTACCTGAACTCTGGCGGCTCCGATATTCAGATCCTCAATAATTACATCCATGATCTTTCCTTCGACGGAGTAATGTCGCCCGCTATCAGCAATTATGGCGACATCACAGGTGTGGCGGATGTCCAGGGCAACCTTTTCCTGCGCACTTCCGGTGTTGAAGAAATCAGCGACTCAATTATAAATGCCGCTTACAACAGCTGGGGCGCTTACGCTGTGACGAACGCGATGGTCGATCCGGCTGTTTTAGAAAAAGTGACCTTCGCCCCCTGGACCCACGTCGAGCTCTTCCTTGCCTCCTCCGGCACCCCCTGGGCTGACCAGGTGGTCAACGGGAACAACATCACCTACACCGTCTCCGCCGATCTGCAGAACATCACCGGAGCTCAGTTCACCCTCAAGTACGATGCCGCCAAACTGGAGTTCGTCTCCGCGACCCCCACGGCCCTGTTCGACCCCATGCCGACTGACGGATCAGGCGGCATCCGCCCGCTCCTCGCCCAGACCAGCGGCGAGATCAAGTACGCCGGCTGGAAGTTAGCACCCGTTTCCGGGCTGAACCAGGAACTCTTCCGCGTCACCTTTAAAGCGCTCGCTGCCGGCACCAGCAACGTCTTCATCGACCCTGCCAGCGATGTCTTCGGCATGTCGCCCGATTCCGGCCCCTCGAACAATGTCTACGCTGCAGCGCTTGATACCGCATCGGTGAAAGCCATCGACCTGCCCGCCATCAGCTCCACCAATATCCAGGGTTACTACCTGGTGGGCGAAGAGCAGCCATTCTCCGTTTCCCTCACCAACCCTGCCACTGGCGGCACCTATGCCGGCGTGCTGGTAGACCTGCAGGTCACCGGCGCGGACCTGGCGGACATCACCTCGCTCTACTATTGGGAGACCGCGCTGGAACCGGACGCGTTCGCGCCCTGGGTGTTAACCCCCGTCGCCGGAAACCTGGTAGGCAGTTTTGGCCCTCCCACAACCGGTTTTCCGATGATCGCGCCTTACAATGCCACGACGCCCTTCCTGGTGACCTTTGCCAACGCGGGTTCGTACCCCGTGGTGCTCAACCTGCGTGATGTGGCGACCGGCACTATCCTCGCCACTTACACCAACACCGCCGTCGTCTATGAAAAACCGGTCATCACCTCGCCTGACCTCGCCGGACCCTATGTGGTGGACACACCCGAGCCGGTCACCCTCACCATCACCAACCCCGGCCTGATCCCGGCTCCCTTCTCGCTGGTGTTCGACCTGCCCGCAGGTACCACGATCGTGTATAACAGCGTGACCTACACCTGCACAACTACCTGCCCGCCCATCCCCGTGTTACTTCCGGCAGCCTCGAATGACCTGCCATTTACTTTCACCTTCCCCGCCCCATTCAGTGGAGACATCACCGCCACCCTGTTTGACAGCGATTGGACCCCCGCTCCCCGCGAGCTGGCTTCTCTCACCGTAGCGGCGAATGCGACTGTCATCCACACTGTCACCGGGTCGTTCACCGTGCAGGAATCGTTCGCTTTGGATGGCTTCTTCAATGCCTATTACACTGGTATCCCGGTCGTATTGACCAAACAGGAAACCCCGGTCGGGTACGTGTATAATGGAATTACTTCATACCCTGAGGGGCAGAACCTGTCCATCACGAACGTTATGCCGGGCAATTACAAGATCACGACCAACCAGCCGCGGGTGTTAAACGTAACCGCCGGTCAGAATAAGCTGGTAAATATTACCGGCGATCGCGACCTGGCGCCACTGATGCTCATACGTGGCAACGCCTTCTGGCGTGACCCGTTCACCTTTGTTCCTGACACGATCATTAACGTTCAGGATGCAGGGTTGGTTGGTTATTTCTTCAATGCCACTGGTGATCTGGATGCAGATGTGAATTTTGACGGTATCGTCAACGTCTTTGACCTCTCCATCGTTGGTGGAAATTTTGACATGCGCTCCGCGGTTGTTTATGGCGGCACCAACTGGACTCCCTGATCCGGCGTTCCACCCGGGAAAGGTTTATTCTTATCGGATGACTGGATTTCATGGATTGATATTACTGGTGAATGATCGGTTTCAGCACATTATGAACCTGACTGGATGAAAGTGTACCGCAGCTCTTTAATAACTCAATTCCTGATCACGGTGCTGCTGGTGATGGTGTTGATCACCCTGCCCGCCGCCGGCGGTGTAAAGGCCCAGAATCAGACCCTGCTGATGCTTGAACCAACCAGTGCAAGCACGGGAGTGGATGGGCTGGTCCCGCTTACGGTAAAAATAATTGGCGGGCAGGATTTGATCGCTTATGACCTGACCATCCAGTATGATGCACAGGTTGTAGCGCTCGAATCCTGGGCGCATGGATCTTACTTCAAACAACTCGCCGTGATCAGGAACGACAACCAGCCGGGCAGCTTGCGGCTTGCTGCAACGCAGGTGGGTGCCCCCGCGGTTTCAGGTGATGGCACGATCCTTACCCTCGTTTTCCGCGGTATGAACCCGGGCGCATCCGCAGTAAAATTAATGAGGGCTGACCTCGTTACAACATCCGGGCAACTGGCGAATGTGGTTACAAGCGACGGGGAGATAGTGGTCTCATCCAATGTGAGCCCCTCACTTGAGCCGACTTTTACATCGACCGCAACCGCGACTGCAACCCGCACCTTAACACCGACGCTCACCCGTACGATCAGGGTCCCCACTGCAACGCGCACCGCAACGATCTCGCTGGTGGTCAACCAGACCCAGGCGGATGCTGCCCAAAAGACTGCCATCATGCGCAGCGCCACTGTGGCGGGTGTCATCAAAACAAAGACCCCGGCTGCTGGGGCTTCTCAAAAAACTGCCACCCGGCCCGGCTCTCCATCACTCACCGACGCGCGGCCTGCGGTAGGGCTTACCACTATGCAATCGGGCAACGCACAGTCTCCAGCCGCCACAACGCAGCCCGCCGCAATCGAGGGAGAAAGTTCGGGGCAAGGCGTATTAAACTCCATCTTGTGGGTTGCAGCCCTGTTCCTTTTAGCGCTGTTGATCGGAATTGTTGGATATTATTTGAAGAACCGAAAATAGTTTCAATGATTAAGAAAGGAAAGTATGCGTAAGGTATATTACCGGTTAATTTTTGCAGTAATTTTGATGGCAATTCTCGCTTTCCCGTCGCTTAAGACGGTGCAAGCGCAAAGCACACCTGCCGAAGTGGGGGTGATCGAGTCCTATGAGGTTGCGCCTGGTGCAACGATCCAGGTGCCTGTCTACATCCGGGGAGTGCAGGAGCTTTATGGGGTGGATCTCACCCTTGAGTTTGATCCGGATGTGGTTCAGGTGATCGATCAGGATCCTGCCATGGAGGGCATCCAGGTAAGTTTGGGTAAATTCCTCGATCCCGGTTTGCTCCTATTCAATATTGCGGATAATGAGGAGGGTACGATCCGCTTCACCATGTCGCAATACAACCCCAGTGAACCGAAATCAGGCGAGGGGATCCTCCTGCTCATCTCGTTCGAAGGGCTCACGGAAGGCGAAACCAACCTGGAGGTCACCAGCGTTTCATTAGCAACCCGTGAAGGCGCTGAGATCGCATCCCGGGGGTTGGAGAACTCCCTGGCGGTTGTTTCCGGTGCGCCCGGGCAGCAGGTCACCTTCGCAGTGGCAGAAGCCACCGGAATGATCCTCATTCAAACTGCCACCCCCACGCCGCTCCCGACTGCCACTGCAACAGCCACGGCAAAACCGCTTCCGACGGCAACCCCGCAGCCTGCCGCTCCAGTGTCAGGTTCT
>Ga0116154_10000336_pt1 | contig 61964 bp, 45 predicted proteins | sample AD_UKC030_MetaG_FD_89898 | JGI IMG/M metagenome (GOLD analysis project Ga0116154, IMG submission 89898) | Active sludge microbial communities of municipal wastewater-treating anaerobic digesters from USA - AD_UKC030_MetaG | ecosystem: Engineered > Bioreactor > Anaerobic > Digestate | place: USA... | reverse complement strand
GGCCCGCTGACTTCGTTACGCGTCGGTTACAGCCCCACGAAGGGGATGCGTCCTCCGCGTGCCTCGTCATCGGGCCATTTTGGGCGCAACAGAATGCATCGTATTTCGCAAACACCACACTAGGATTCAGTCGTGATCTGTGGTGATTCGAGGACAGCCTCGACGACAATGGGGCTGGCTTGCAGTGGAAACACCGGCACGAGGTTGCCGGAGACGGATTGGCCGTTGACCTGGAGTCGTCGAATTCCGGACTGTTTGGACCTGGGATTGCTGATCTTGATGAGGTAAGTGTTGCCTCGAAAACGGCGGGTGACGGTGAAGCCTTTCCATTTCGACGGGATGACGGGATCGATGCGGAGGCCGTCGTAATCGGTTCGAACACCGAGAATCCATTGGGTGGCAGCGAAGTAAGTCCAGGCGGCGGTGCCGGTGAGCCAGGAATTCTTGGCTTCGCCGTGTGTGGGAGCGTCCTTGCCGGCGATCATCTGAGCGAAGACATAGGGTTCGCAACGATGCAGGCGGCCGAGTTTTTCGCGGGCGGACGGATTGATGCGGAGGTAATAATCGAAGGCCTGGTCACCATGGCCGATCCGGGTTTCGGCAATCATGATCCAAGGATTATTGTGGCAGAAGATGCCGGCGTTTTCCTTGTAACCGGGAGGATAGGAGGATATTTCGCCCAGGTGCAGGTAATACTTCGAGTAGGCGGGTTGTTGGAGGACAATACCGTGGGAAGTGGCCAGGTGTTTATTGACAGACGCCAGGGCGCGTTTGGCTTTGCCGTCGTTCAATCCCACCCCGGCCATGATGCAGATCCCTTGCGATTCAATGAAGATCTTGCCTTCCTTGCAGGCCTTGGATCCAACGGGATTGCCGAAGTCATCGTAAGCGCGGATGAACCAGGCGCCATCCCAGCCGTGTTGGCAAAGGGTGGTTTCCATTTGCGCCGCCTCGGCGAGGAAGGATTGGGATTCCTTGGCGCGGCCGAGACGGGAGGCGATCGCGGCGAGTTCGCGGGTGGCGAGGATGAAAAGGCCGGCGATGAAAACCGACTCGGCCACCCGCCCGTCCTTGTGGGTGGTGGTCTGGAAGGATTGTCCGGGGGTGTTGGAGAAGCAATTGAGATTCAGGCAATCATTCCAGTCGGCCCGGCCGATGAGCGGCAAACCATGGGGACCGAGGCGGTCGAGTGTATAGTGGAACGAGCGTCGCAGGTGTTCGTAGAGAGGTTGCTCGGATCCCGGCTCGTTTTCGAACGGGACGGGCTCATGGAGGATGCTCCAGTCGCCGGTTTCCTTGAGGTACGCGGCAACGCCGAGGATTAACCAGTGGGGATCGTCGTTGAAACCGCCGCCGATATCATTATTTCCCCGTTTGGTGAGGGGTTGATACTGGTGAAACGCCCCGCCGGTCTTGAGTTGGGTTGCGGCGATATCGAGGATGCGCTCGCGGGCGCGTTCGGGGACCATGTGAACGATGCCGAGCAGATCCTGATTGGAATCGCGGAAACCGAGCCCGCGCCCGATACCCGATTCGTAGAACGACGCCGAGCGCGAGAGATTGAACGTGGCCATGCACTGGTAGGCGTTCCAGATGTTGACCATCCGATTGGCATGCGGATTCGGGGACTGGACCTGGAAAACGGCCAGGAGGCGATCCCAGTAATGGCGCAGGGCGTCGAAGGCGGCGGCGGCGTTCCGGCTCTCGAGATGCTTGGCAATGACCGGCCGAACGGTTTTCTTGTTGATGATCTGGGAGCCAGGCGGGTCGAACTTCCTGTCGGCCGGATTTTCGTGGTAACCGAGCAGGAAGAGGATTTCCTTGGTTTCACCCGGCTTGAGACGGAGCTTGACATGATGCGAACCCAGAGGCGCCCAGCCGTGGGCGACGGAGTTGGATGACCGGCCGCGTTCGACGGCGAGGGGATTGTCCCAGCCCCGGTAGGGACCAAGGAACGCTTCGCGTTGCGTGTCGAAACCGGCGAGGGTTTCCGAACAGGCGAAATAGGCGAAATGATGGCGGCGCTCGCGGTATTCCGTCTTATGATAAATGATGCCGTTGTCGATCTCGACCTGGCCGGTGCTGAAGTTGCGCTGGAAATTGGTGGCATCGTCCTGGGCATCCCAGAGGCAGAACTCGATGCTGGAAAAGATGGAGAGCCGGGCGGATTGAGGCCGGTGATTTGTCACCTGTAACCGCCAGATTTCGAGGGATTCACCCAGGGGAACGAAGTAGCAAGTTCGGGTCTCGATCTGGTGGCAAAGGGAACTGATATGGGTGTAGCCCATGCCATGGCGGCATTCATAGCGATCGAGGGGTGTGCGGGTGGGCTGCCACGATGGGGACCAGAATTGTCCGATTTCGTTATCTCGGATAAAGAGGTAACGTCCGCCGACATCAAAGGGGGCGTTGTTATAGCGATAGCGCGTCAACCGGCGCAGGCGGGCGTCGCGGTAAAAGGAATAACCTCCAGCCGTATTGGAGATGATGCCGAAGTAATCTTCGCAACCGAGGTAATTGATCCAAGGCAGCGGCGTGTCGGGCCGGGTGATGACGTATTCGCGTTGAGCATCGTCGAAGTGTCCGTAGCGCATAGGCGTGTTTGATCGCGCGTTGAATGCCCGGGGGCGGTCAACGTTTGGCCGCCACTTCGGGGCAGGGCTCGGCGTCGAGCTTGTCGAGCCAGTTATATTTGAGAACGGTCGAGGTGATCAGCAGCACTCCGATCGAGATCCAGAGCGCTTTCCAGCTGCGGAAAATGACATAGATCGGGATCACCCACAGGGGGATCTGCCAGATGATGGCCACGGCGCAATTGAACATGTCGCGGCCAAAACCGGTGTTGCGTTTGAAGGAAGGATCTTCCTTGACAACGGCGTCGTGGATGGGGCCCCAGCAACCCCAAGGCCGGACCTGGCGGTAGAATTTTTTCAGCACTTCAGGATCCTCCGGTTTGGTGCGGAGGCTGCCCCACACACAGCCCAGCGTGGAGATCGCCAGGATGATCCCGAATCCTCCGAATTGACCGAGACCCGAAGTGGGGATGAACGGCAGCTTGGGGACGATCATGGCGGCGACGATGCCGGTCAACATGCCCCAGAAATAGCCGAAGCCATTGAGCCGATGCCAATGCCATTTGAGAACATTGGCGGCCGTGTAGCCGCCCCATAAACCGTTGACGATCCATTGGGTCATTTGGTTCACCGATTCGGCCATCATGCCGAAGATAAACCCAATGGCCAGAATCAGGACTTGGGCGACATAGCTGACCGCCACGTAGTGTTTATGGGAGGCATCCGGCTTGAAATAGCGCCGGTAGAGGTCGTTGACTAGATACGCGCCGCCGGCATTCAAGGTGGCGGAAAAAGTGGACATGAAGGCGGCCAGCAAGCCGGCCATGAGAAACCCGATCAAACCGACTGGAATAAATTCCTTGATCACAAACGGCAGCACCATTTCGAAGTCAATCTTGCCGGTCTGCGCGGCAAAGGTGGGGCCGAGATACTTGAGCCCCAGAAGCGTGATCGCCGCAATCAGGATCCAGCGCGGCAGCAGGCAGGCGGATACAATCCCGCTCATGAGACTGGCCTCGCACGGTGTTTTGGCGGCCAGGATGCGTTGCATGTCGTAGTTAGGCGCCGGTCCGGCGATGCTGACAAGCATGCCCTTGAACAGCATGGCGATGAAAAAACATCCGAAAAATCCGTACCCATCGCTGACAAGGTTCTGCTGCAGCGACGGAATCAACCGGGACCAATCCAAGTCGAGTTTCCAGCCAAAGAAAAGGTTGTCCCAGCCGGCGGGGACCAGGGCGGCGATTTCGGCCGCTGGCACGCGCGACATGGCGATGCCGGCGATGATTACCGCGCAAATGGCCATAATGAAAAACTGCGCCAGATCGGTAATCACCACGCTGATCATGCCGCCGAGCAATACATAAATTGCCGTTATGCCCATGACGATGGCCGCGTAAGTATTGGCGGAGAGATCCCAGGGCAGAAAGGTCTTTGAGAACTTGCCCATGCCCTGAAAATCATAGGCAATAAATCCCACCACACTGACCAGGGCGAAGATCACGATGATGATCCGGGATAATTCGCCTCCTCGGCCTGCGCCAAACCGGGTGGTGATCCACTCGGCGCCCGTGAGCACGCCGGAGCGCCGCACCCAACTGGCTAGATATACCATGAGAATGACTTGGTTGAAAGTCGGCCAGAGCCAGGGCAGCCAGGTGCCTTTCATGCCGTAAACAAAAAGGTTGTAGACGAGCCACATGGTGCCGGTGATGTCCCACATTGCCGAGGCGTTGGATACGCCGAGGACCCACCAGGGCAGAGCGTTGCCGGCCAGGAAGTATGCATCCATGTTCTTGGACGCCCGTTTCATGACGGCGACGCCGATCAGGATCATTGCGGCGAAATAAACAAGGATGATCGTCAGGTCGATCCAGTTAAAGTTGAACATAAGTCCGTTTTGCTGGTATGGACACCCTCCGCTTGGCCAAAGGCCGGATCACCACAAACCAGGGGCCTGGCGACGGAGACTCGGGTGTGCGTATTGGGATGCCAATATGGGTTGTGGAAGCCCCGAGTTCAAGCGCGAACATCGCCCGCGGGACTCGGTTATTTCTTGGCTGACGCCCGTTCCTGCATCCAGACCACGTCGGGATTATTGGGCGAACTGACATTCAGGGACATGGTGCCCGTATATTGGACTTTGGCTTTGGTACGGCTGTCCAGCCATTTTTTAATTTCGGAGTGGCCATCGGCAAATCCGAATCCGCAAGCGCCGTTATGGAAGCTGGCCGGAAAATCAATGATGCGCAAGGAGGCGCCCTGGCCGCTCATCTGAACGGCAAAGGCCGCGTCATTGATGCTGTCCGGGTGCTCGTCCACCAGAACGAACAGCCGAGTGGGGGGTGGATCGCTCATATCGGCGGTCTTCTTGTAGGTGCGGTACTGGGAGGCGGGAAGCCACGTGCCGACGGAGGCGCTGTACCCAAACGATTGGCTCATGGAAATGCTGCGCACCCGCGGATGCGTCCGGCCGCCGATCTTGACCGTGCTCCGGTCGGCCGGGCATTTGAAGACATTCGGATCCTGCAGCGTCGAGCCCAGTTGCCCCCGGAGCAGGCGCTGAGTATTTGTGTTGTCGGTATTCCCCGCTGTAAAATTCAATGAGCCTTCCACCCAGAGGAATGCGTCCGGGACATTATCGTGGTTATCCTCAGCATACATGAGCCAGGCCAGGGTGATCTGCTTGGTGTTGTTCATGCAGAAAATGCCCTGGGCTTTGGTTTTTGCCTTGGCCAAGGCCGGCAATAGCATGCCGGCCAGAATCGCAATAATGGCAATCACGACCAATAACTCGATCAGAGTAAAGGCGGCTCGGCGAGTCTCTGGATAGATTTTGGGGTAGACAAAGGATTTCATAGCATGACCTATGGCTGTGAATGTGAATGCACAAAGATATCCTCATTACTGGCTTGAATAAAGCCCTTTTTAAGCTCCCCAATCCGCGCACGGGATCCCAAAGGCGGGGAAGTGTGGTTGTCGAGACGGTGCGAATGCGGCGAAGACAGGGCCAGCTTTAGAGCCATCATCCCAGGCAATCGCGGGGGCCACCGGGGCACACGTGACGGCATGGAATGAGGGGACTGGGTGTCAATTCGCGGTTCAGGCGACTGCAAAACCTCTTGCCCCGCCACGGTCATCTCTTTATGTTATGTCTGTTGCGGTCATAGACCGCTCGGGTGCGTCCGTAGCTCAATTGGATAGAGCTTCTGACTTCGGATCAGAAGGTTGTAGGTTCGAGTCCTACCGGGCGTACCATTATCAGTCAATGGCTTACAAGGATTTACCCAACTCAAAGATATTTTGCTGTCCGGTTTCTGTTCGGTTTTTCGCGTTCTCGTTCGTTGCCGGGACTGAACCACCGGCAACCGATGTTTTTGGATGTAGGTTTCCACGCGCCGCACAAGAATGGCCTGGAGGGCCACTCTTTAGGGTGCCACAGACTAACCTTGGGACGTGGGCTGGAGGGTTCAATCCTGTCGGGATTCAAGGAGCAACGCATGGTGCTCGCGCCTTGTGGTGACAAACTCGTGGTAAGCACAAATCAACGCTTGACCTTCGAGCCATTCCGAGTTTGTGGAATTGTAATAAAACCGCCCAATCTGGTTTTCATCAGGGCTTTTGAATCTCAAATCATATATGGTCGATCTTCCGACAGGTTTCAGGAGCGCGGAACAATCCGGCGCGTCAGGAATGACCGCGTCGACTTTTCCGACGATCTCAACCCAGTGCTTCGGCGGCCGCTCCGCCTCGGGCTCCGCGTACTTGACGAAGCGAAACTCGCGGGCGATATCACTTCCCGCCACATGAGTGAAATCGTTCCAAAGGAACACGGCGTTGGTATACCCGCTTAAGAACTCCAACCGCGCCATCTGACCGAGTGAGTTGGTTGCCAGATGGTACTTCATCGGCCTCGCAGAATCGGAGGATTCGTTGCCAGGCCATACGGGACTGATTGTATCATGGGTCTTCAGATAAGCTTGCGAGGCAAAGGCAAGCCATAATTGGGGCATGAGCCCCGATCCCGCCCCGGGCACTTCGTTGGTTTCCACGATCGACACCGAGCACAGGGATGAAGAGACCTTCATCGCATCGGGATCGTTTGGGAGAGCCCCCTGGGTCACAGTTTTGGAGAGAATGCTGTCAAAGCATCGTTCCGCTATGAAACCTTGAGGCCCGAAAATTCGTATCGAGTAACGATCGCCAGAGATATTCACCACAAAAGACCATTGATTGGACAATCGCCTGACCTCGTTTTGAATAAGGGACTGCTCCATGGTTCCACGGATCTCGTATCCGGATACCAGCGGCGTTTGGACGAGAACAAGGCCGATTATGACACCGAAAGATCTTAAGAACAGAAAACGCTTGCGGCAGTGAGTTTTCATAATCTAAAGCATGCTATTTACTCTTCTACAAGATGTCAATGGTTAGAACGGGTTGGTTCTGGCGGTGGAGTTCCCATGAAGCCGGTTGCGGTTTTCAAGGCTGCTAATAAAACCTTGACGGCGGTCGGATGTTCCCGTACGGTTTCTCGGTTTGTCGAGAATATGAGAGGCAAATACGCGAGTATTCTATTGTTTTTGGTGCTGGTCGTGGGCGGATTATCCGGGGTGAAGACGCTGCAAATCCGGAAGCTAATGGCGCAAACGATGACCAATCCGCCTGAGACGGTGTCTTCGGTGGTTGTCCACGAAGACCGGTGGCAGGGCGCGCTGACCGCGATTGGCTCGATCACGGCCGTTCAAGGGGTGACGATCACGCCCGAGATCCCGGGCACCGTAAAGAAGATCGCCTTCGAGTCGGGGGCGGCCGTGGCGCAGGGGGATTTGCTGGTGTTGCTGGACGTGTCCAACGAGGAGGCGCAGCTCCGGTCGATCGAGGCGCAGTCCGAGCTGGCGAAGATCAACCTTGCCCGGGCAAAGGCCCTCCGGGCGGAGAACACGGTGTCGCAATCTGAGCTGGACACGGCGGAAGCGACATTGAAACAGGCCCAGGCCAGTGCCGACGCCATCAAGGCCACCATCGAAAAGAAGACCATCCGCGCGCCGTTTGCCGGCCGCCTCGGAATACGGCAGATCAACCTCGGGCAGTATCTGGAGACGGGCAAGCCGATCGTTTCCCTGCAATCGCTGGCGCCGGTGCATGTGGACTTTTCGCTGCCGCAGCAGGATCTGGCGCGTCTAAAAAAAGACATGCGGGTGCGCTTGACGACAGATGCCTATCCTGGCCGCTCGTTTGAGGGAGTGTTGACGGCGATGAATCCGGACTTGGACGCCGACACGCGGAGTGTCGGCTTGCAGGCCACCCTCGAGAACGCCGATCAGGCGCTCCGGCCCGGAATGTATGCCCGGGTCGAGCTGCTCCTGTCCGAGGAACAGCAGGTCCTCGTGATTCCGGCGACGTCCATCTTGAGCGCGCCCTATGGCGATTCGGTCTATGTGATCGAGCCGAAGGCGGGCACGAACGGCGCCACATCGGAGCTGGTGGTGCGGCAGCAATTTGTTCGCACGGATCGCGCGCGTGGCGATTTCGTGGCGGTGGAATCAGGGCTCAAGGCGGGCGAACGCATTGTAAGTTCGGGTCTGTTCAAGCTGCGCAACGGAATGGCGGTTATCGAGAACAATAGCTTGTCTCCCAAGAACGAACAGGCGCCCACTCCTCCCGACCGTTAGAATCAGGACGACTCTGTGAAATCGCTAACCGACCTATTCATTCGGCGACCGGTTCTTGCCCTGGTGGTCAACCTGGTGATTGTGATCGCCGGCTTTCAGTCGATCAAGACCCTCACCGTCCGCCAATACCCGAGAAACGAAAACGCCACCGTCACCATCCGGACGGTCTATATCGGGGCAAGCCCCGAGTTGGTGCGCGGATTCATCACGATGCCGCTCGAACGGGCGATCGCCGCCGCCGATGGCATCGAGTATATGGAGTCGAGCAGCGCCCTGAATCTGTCGACCATCACCGCGCGCCTGAAACTCAATTACGACGCCACCAAGGCGCTGGCGGAAATCAGCTCGAAGGTGGACCAGGTGCGGGGCGATCTCCCTCCCGAAGCCGAAGTGCCCATCATTAATATTGAGACCGCGGATTCCCAATTTGCGTCGGCTTACCTGAGTTTCAGCTCGGACATCCTCGAGGCGAACCAAATCACCGACTACTTGGTGCGAGTTGTGCAGCCGCGCCTCACCGCCCTGGACGGCGTGCAGCGGGCCGACATTCTGGGCGGACGCACCTTTGCCATGCGGATCTGGCTCAAACCGGACCGCATGGCGGCACTGAACATCAATCCGGCCCAGGTTCGGGAGGCGCTGGCCGCGAATAACTTCCTGTCCGCGATCGGCCGGACCAAAGGTGCGCTGGTGCAGGTCAACCTGACCGCCAACACCGACCTGCGATCCGTCGAGGAATTTCGGGAACTCGTGATTCGCCAATCGGGAGACCGGCTGATTCGGCTGCGCGACATCGCCGACGTGGTATTGGGGGCTGAAGATTACGAGGCTGAAGTTCGGTTTTCGGGCGAGAAAGCGGTCTTCATGGGCATTTGGTCGTTGCCGAACGCCAATACGCTGGATGTCATCAAGCGCGTGCGCAAGGAAATGGCCCTGATTCAGGAGGAATTGCCGACCGGTCTGACCGGCCGGATTGCCTACGACGCCACCAAATATATTGAAGATGCCATCCAGGAAGTGTTGAAGACCCTGACGGAAACCTTGTTCATCGTGGCGATCGTGATCTTTTTGTTTCTGGGTTCGGTGCGGTCGGTGCTGGTCCCCCTGGTGGCCATTCCGGTGTCGTTGATTGGCGCCATCTTTCTCATGCAGGTTTTTGGGTTTACCATCAATCTGCTGACCTTGCTCGCGATTGTGTTGTCTGTCGGGCTGGTGGTCGATGACGCCATCGTGATTGTGGAGAATGTCGAGCGCCACATCCGCGAGGGCCAATCGCCGCGTCAGGCGGCTTTGCTGGGCGCGCGCGAACTGGTGGGCCCGGTCATCGCCATGACCATCACCTTGGCGGCGGTCTACGCGCCGATTGGCATTCAAGGCGGGCTCACGGGATCCTTGTTCCGCGAGTTTGCGTTCACCCTGGCCGGCGCGGTGTTCATCTCGGGCATCGTGGCCTTGACCCTGTCACCCTACATGTCTTCGAAACTGCTGGATGCGGGCCGCGAGGAGCATGGATTGACCGGCCGAATCAATCGCGGCTTCGACAGATTGCGCCAGGCCTACGGGCGGGTGTTGGATTACACGCTCTCGGTCCGCCCGGCGGTCTACGTGGTCTGGATCGTTCTGAGCCTCTCGGCCATTCCGATGTTCATGTTGTCCCCCAAGGAACTGGCTCCCACCGAGGACGAGGGTTTCATCATGGGCATTATCGAAGCGTCGGCCGACTCGACCATCGACCAGACGGTTCATTACACGGAAGCGGTGAATCGCGAACTGATGAGCGTGCCGGAAACCGATACGACTTTTCAAATCTCATTTCCCGACAACGCCTTTGCCGGGGTCGTGCTCAAGCCGTGGGGAGAACGCAAGCGAACGGTGTTCGAGGTGATGCCGGAGGTCCAACAGAAAGTCAACACCGTCCCGGGGATCCGAACCATGGCCGCCACACCGCCCGCGTTGCCCGGCGGCGGCCAATTCCCCGTGGAATTTGTCATCGGCGCAACCGCCGAGTCTGGGGAGATTTTAAAGCATGTCGAGAAACTCCAACAGGCGGCAGTTGCCAGCGGCAAATTCGCTTTTCCTCCCATTATCGATACCAAGATGGACCAGCCGGAATACGAATTGGTAATGGATCGCGACAAGGTGTCGAACCTGGGGCTCAGCATGGCTCAGGTCGGTCAGGACTTGGGCACGCTTTTGGGGGGCAACTATGTGAACCGATTCAATCTCGATGGCCGCAGTTACAAGGTGATTCCCCAGGTGAAACGGGTGGAACGTCTGACCCCCGGCCAGCTCGAACGGACCTATGTCAAAGGCCCCAACGGCCGGCTCGTGCCTCTGAGCACATTTGCCACCTTGCGGAAAAAGACCGGTCCCCGCACCCTGAATCGATTCCAGCAATTCAACACGGTCAAGCTCAGCGGCGTCGCCATCCGCCCGCTCGACGAGGCGCTGCGATTTCTCGAGGACACCGCCAAACAAATTCTGCCCGAAGGCTACAAGATCGATTACACCGGCGAATCCCGGCAGCTTCGGGTCGAAGGCAGCAAGTTCCTGCCGGCCTTTTCTCTGGCGCTGGTGCTGATCTTTCTTGTGCTGGCGGCCCAGTTCAACAGCTTTCGTGATCCGCTGATCATCCTGCTCGGTTCAGTGCCCCTCGCGATGTTTGGGGCCTTGGTGTTCAGCTTTCTAAAAATGCCGGATCCCAACACGCCTTTCTGGACCCATGGCTGGACGACCACCTTGAATATCTACTCACAGGTCGGTCTTGTGACATTAGTCGGATTAGTGTCAAAAAACGGCATCCTGATCGTCGAGTTTGCCAATGAACTCCAGAGAAGTGGACTGGGCAAGGTCGAGGCGGTGCGCCAGGCGGCCCTGGTTCGTCTCCGGCCCGTCCTGATGACCAGTGTGGCGACGGTCTGCGGCCATTTCCCGCTGACGCTCGTCAGCGGCGCCGGCGCCGCCGCCCGCAATTCCATCGGGATCACCATTGTCGCCGGCATGGCGATTGGCACCGTCTTCACCCTCCTGGTTATTCCTTCGATCTATGTCTTGATCGCCAAGAAACACGCAGGCGAAGAACCTGGCGCCATCGCCCGGGATTTCGACCACGCGAAGCCGCCCCAAGCCGCCCCCTGCGAAGCCTTGACTCCAGTCGAGGCCCATGGATCCTGAACATCCAGAAATATCCACTACCCATTATAGCTCAGAGATTTGACCTCAGATGCTGACCGGGACAAAATTCTGTTGCAGGTGCAACAAAAATTTGTCCCAAGGGCGCGGGATCTGGCTGGATATCGGTGGCAAACTGGGGGGGGAACCAATCTAAGCCGGGGTGGGGCGGGAAGACTTTTTTGCGAATGAGCTGTTTATGTTCTTGACCTTAAGCTATTTGCCTGAATAAGTTATGGATGGTTTAAGGCACATTCATGTTTGCGCAACTTAAGAGCCTGTTTTCCAACGACATCGGAATCGATCTCGGGACGGCGAACTCTCTTGTTTACGTACGCGATCAAGGTGTTGTTTTGCGCGAGCCTTCGGTCGTGGCGATTCAAGCGGGCACGACCAATGTGTTGGCTGTTGGCGAGGAAGCCAAGCGCATGTTGGGCCGCACCCCCGGCAACATTGTGGCGATTCGTCCGATGAAAGACGGCGTGATTGCCGATTTCGAGGTGACGGAGTCGATGCTGCGATATTTCATTCAGAAGGTGCATCATCGCAAACTCATTGCGCCGCGGGTAGTCGTGGCGGTGCCTTCGGGGATTACCGAGGTGGAGAAACGGGCAGTGAAAGACTCGGCGACGCACGCCGGCGCTCGGGAGGTTTATCTCATTGAGCAACCGATGGCGTCGGCGATTGGCGTGGGGTTGCCGGTGCACGAACCGGCGGGCAATATGATTGTGGATATTGGCGGGGGGACTTGTGAGATTGCGATCATTTCCCTGGCCGGAATTGTATTTAGCCGCAGTTTGCGGGTGGGAGGCGACGAGTTTGACGAGACGATCGTCGCGCACATGAAACGAGCCCATAACCTGATGATAGGTGAACGTACGGCGGAAGAGATCAAGATTCGGGTTGGTTCAGCCTATCCCTTGGAGCAAGAGTTGACCATGGAAGTGAAAGGCCGCGATCTGAGCGCGGGATTGCCTAAAACAATCACGGTACGCTCGGAAGAGATTCGCGAGGCCTTGAAAGAACCGCTTTCGAGCATTTTGGAGTCGATACGCATCACTCTGGAGCGTTGTCCTCCCGAGTTGGCCGCGGATTTGGTGGATCGTGGGATTATCATGGCGGGCGGGGGCGCCTTGCTGAGGGGCATTGACCGGCTGGTCGCCGAGGAGACCGGTTTGCCGGTGCACATTGCCGACGATCCCTTGAGCGCGGTTGCGGAAGGCACTGGCCGGGTGTTGCAGGAGCTTCAATTTCTTAAACGTGTCGCTTTTTCAACCAAGACTTGAAGACCGCTGTGTTCACCCCGGGCGAAAGCCAGGGTGACCGATGCTTAAAAGGCCGCGATTAGTAATCATTCTGATCTTGGTATTGGGAGTGCTGGCGTTGCTGGCCCTTCCGGCGCGTACGGCTTCGAACCTCAAGCTGGTGATCGGCAGTCTTTTTCTTCCCTTGTTTGGATTATCCTCGGCGGTTCAAAACGGGATGGAACATGCCGGCAACCTGGTGGTGCCCCGGCATGTTTTGCTTCAACAGGTGCATCAACTCCAGGAAGAGAACAAGTCGTTGCGCCTTCAATTGGCCCATTTCGAAGAGAGCCAACAGGAAAACCAGCGTTTTCGTCAGTATTACAGCTTTCAACAATCCGCGCCATGGAAACTGAAGCTGGCTCGGGTGATTGGCCGGGATCCGGGAAACTGGTGGCGTTCGATCCTGATCGACGTGGGCAGCACCGATGGAGTGAGGACCAATCTGGCGGTGATCACGCCCGAAGGTTTGGTGGGCCGCGTGGATCGGACAGGCCTCAAGCAATCCCAGGTGTTATTGGTTGGCGATCCGAGCTGCCTGGCGGCCGCGCTGGTCCAGGAAACGAGAGATCACGGGATTATCACTCCGGCGGAGCCGCCCTCGTTGGATGCCAGTCTGGTCCATCTGACGCATCTGATCCGGAGCAGCGGGGTGCAGGCCGGACACAAAGTGATCACCAGCGGTTTGGGAGGCATTTTTCCCAAGGGAATTCCGGTGGGTAGCGTGCAGGAAGTCCGGAGCGTGGATTTTGGACTCTACATCGAGGCTCGGGTTCGTTTGTCGGCCCGATTGAGTGCCTTGGAGGAAGTGTGGGTGATCCTGCCATGAATCGCTTGCGTTTGAGCTTCATATTGGGTTTTGCGGTCCTCCTGGTTTTTTGCCAGACGAACCTCTCCTGGCTGAGATACGGGCTGGGGTTCCAGCTGAATCTGCTTCCCTCCTTAATGGTCTACAGTGCTTTGGTGGCGGACTGGCCGACCTGGTGCGCTTTGGGGCTGATCGGCGGTCTCTGTCTGGACAGCTTATCGGCCAATCCGCTCGGCATCAGCGCGCTTGGCTTGCTGAGTGTGGGCGCCGCTTTGCATCGCCAGCGGGAATTAATTGTCCACCAGGACGCCTCTGTCCAATGCCTCCTCGGCATGGCGGCGACGGGGGCGGCGTTCATGGTGGAGCTGGCGGCGCAAGTGATCCTGGGGTATCAGCCGCTGATGGGCTGGATCACCTGGTGGCAAGGCGTGGGGGTTGCCGTAGGGGGCGGGCTAGCAACGCCGTTTTGGTTTCGCCTGATTCCATTCCTGGATACGTCGTTTGGCTACAGCCGGATGAGCCAAACCAGTTTTCGTCCCGATCGGGAAATCAAGCGGGGACGTTTCTGACCATGTTGTTGATTGACCAGCTGAAGAAGAACGATCCGACCCTCCAGTGGATGGCGGTCGCGGTCCTGACCGGCATGCTGGTGCTGTTGAGCGGGGTGTTGGTGCTGCAGGTGTTTTCGTCCCGCGCTTATGTGGAAAGTCAAAAAAACCAGTCTCTGAGATCCGTCCGGGTGCCGGCGCTGCGCGGCAAAATCCTGGACCGAAACGGGGTGGTGCTGGCCGAGAATCGTCCCAGCTACCGGGTGGTGCTTTACCTGGAGGAACTGCGCGAACAGTTCCAGGCGCAATACCGGCTGGCCAAAGGCCCGCGTAAGCTGACGCGGGCGCAGATGGATGAATTGGGGCGGGAGACACGGTTTTTTGTGGTCAGCAATCTTGTGGCGCGCGTGGGGACGCTATTGGAGCAGCCGCTGACGATGACAGCGAAGGATTTCACCCGGCATTTCAGCGAAAGCTTGCTGTTGCCCCTGCCGATCCTCGAGGACTTGGACGCGCGACGGATTGCGCTCTTTCAGGAGACACCGGAAAAACCGAACGGGATGAACCTGGAGGTTCAACCGTTGCGGCATTATCCGTTTGGCTCGACGGCCAGCCACGTGCTCGGTTATGTGGGGCGGGCAAGGTCAGTGGCTGCGGATGAGCCCATGAGCTTCAATTACCCCTTACTGGCGGCGACCTATGAGGGCCTGGTGGGAGTGGAAGGCGCGTTTGACACCGAGCTGCGCGGCCGGGCGGGCGGCAAATTTGTCATCGTCAACAACCTGGGTTACCGGCAATCCGAGAATGTCTGGGCGCCGGCTGAACCGGGTCGCAACCTGACATTGACCCTCGATCACCGGGTGCAACAAACGGCGGAAAGGGCGTTGCGATCGGTGGGCTCGGGAGTGAAGGGGGCTGTAGTGGTGTTGAACTGTCAAAACGGGGACGTCCTCGCTTTAGTGTCGGCGCCCGACTATGATCCGAACCTTTTTGTGCCGCGGTTGCGTCAGGATGATTGGGAACGACTCAATGATCCGGAGGCCCTGCCGATTCTGAATCGCGCCACGTATGGCACCTACCAGCCCGGGTCCATCTTCAAGATTATCGTGAGCCTGGCCTGCCTCGAAGCCGGTCTGAATCCCGCCGAGATTCTCCATAATCCCGGGCATTACCAGCTGGGACGGCGCACGATTGATGACGAAGCCCCGGCGGGTGATTACGATTTCAAGCGGGCCTTCAAGTTGTCGAGCAATTCCTATTTCATCCACTTTGGCCTTCAAGCGGGGCTGGCCTCGCTGCTGGAGATGGGGGCCCAGTTCCATTTCGGCCAGCGCGCGGACATTCCCCTGCGCCAGGACAGCCGCGGTTACTTTCCCAACGAAGAATACACCCGCAAACGCAAAGCTCAGGGGAATCCCTGGATGGATGGAGACACCGCCAATCTGTGCATGGGCCAAGGGGAGATCACGGTGACGCCCTTGCAGATTGCCCTCATGACAGCGGGGGTGGCCAACGGGGGCAAGATGTTCTGGCCGCGGCTGGTCCAGCGGATTGAATCGCAAGATCCCGAGGCGGCCCAACCGGGCGTGGAATTCCCGGCGGGCCGATTGCGCAGCACGCTGAAGATCTCGGAACGTTCCCTGGAGACAGTGCGGCAGGCGATGCTGGCTGATGTCGAGGATTCGGATGGCACCGGACGCAGGGCCGCGGTGCCGGGATTTCGGGTCTGCGGCAAGACCGGAACGGCGCAGGTCAAGCAGGGCGGACGGTTGAGGCGGCATGACACGTGGTTTGCCTCGTATGCCCCTTTTGAGCATCCGCGGTATGTGGTGGTCGTCATGGTGGAAGGGGGCGATTACGGGGGCACCACCTGCGCGCCGGTGGCTCGGCAAATTTACCAGTTGTTGCATCGGCTCGAAAGCGAGCCGGCGAAGACACCCGAATGGATTGCCAGGAACTGAATGTACGAATCGGTTCTTAACGAGCGCCAGCCCCGGGCGGACTGGCTGATGTTGGCGGCGGTGTTCGCCCTGATGCTGATGAGCGTCCTGTTCGTGGCGAGCGCGAAATGGCCCGAGGAAATGGCGAGCGGCACGCCCTGGTATGGGCGGTGCTTTTTCAAGCAACTCGTCTGGTGCGCCATGGGATGCGCCGCCGCGGGCGCGGTCTGTCTGCTGGATTACCGGGTGCTTTCCCGGTGGTCGATGGTGATCTATTGGGGGACTGTTTTGCTGCTGATCCTGGTCCTGATACCCGGGATCGGATCCAAGCGTTTTGGAGCGCAGCGCTGGATTGATCTGGGGCCGCTTCAATTCCAGCCCTCCGAATTCGCGAAGCTGACCTTTGTTTTCGCCCAGGCCCATTTCTTGAGCCGTCCGAGGGAGGAGCTGCGCCAAGTCCGGCTTTTCTGGAAGTCGTTGGGCATGATTGCCCTGCCATTCTCCCTGATTTTGATCGAACCCGATCTGGGTTCGGCCCTGGTTTTGTTTCCGGTGGGGCTGGGGATGATGTTGGTGGCGGGAGTGCCGGCGGTGTATTTGAGGAATTTTGTTATTGGGGTGTCGGCGGTGGTGGCTTTGATGTTGGCGGACGTTTTATTTGCCCCGTCGGGGTGGCGTCTTCCGCTGGAAGATTATCAGCGCCGCCGATTGTTGGTGTTTTTTGGAAGGGACTATGCTTCGGCCAATGCGACCAAGGAGGAACGGTTGCGGTTGCGGCGCCAGCAGATCGATGACTCGCTCAATATCCGGCAGGCCCTGATCTCCGTGGGTTCGGGCGGTTGGGGGGGGGTGGGATGGCGCCAGAGTTCCCAGATCAAGGGAGGCTTTCTGCCGCGCAATGTGGCGCATAATGACTTCATTTTCTCCGTAATTGCCGAGGAGAAAGGTTTCCTGGGTAGCGTGACAGTGCTCACGCTTTATACCGTGGTCCTGTTTACAGGACTGCGAGCTGCCGGCCAGGCCCGCGATCGCCTGGGCAAATTGCTGGCGGTAGGAATCGTGGCTCTGATTTTCAGCCACGTATTCATCAATATCGGCATGAACATACGCTTGATGCCGGTGACGGGCATTCCGTTGCCGTTCTTGAGTTACGGCGGTTCTTCCGTGCTCTGCTCGTGGATCGCCATCGGCATTTTGCAGAACGTATATCTATACCGTAAATCCTGAGACTTGTTATGACTGAACGTAGTTTTTCACGACGACGTCGCCCCACGATGCGCTTCCGGCCCAATGGAGGCCTGGGAAGCGCCCAGCGGGAGCGCCCCCAACATGCCACCCGGTCCGAAGGCCCTCAGGCCAAGAACCTGGACGAGCCGGTGTTTGACCGTTCCCGCCACGAGCAGGAAATCATGCGAGCCGAAAACAAGGCCGCCGGCGTGCCTCCCGCCCCTGAGGTCATCAGCGAGGTCGCACCGGTCGAGGCCCAGGAACCCCAACCGCCCGTCCCCAAGCCGTCGTCGGACGAGGAATCCTATCGCCCAATACCCGTCGGCGAGCCTCCTCCCCAAGGCCTGGTCGATACCCTGCGCGTGGCCGCCAACCGCGTGATCGAAAAGGTCCAGCGGCTCATGAAACCCAGCAAGCGCATCCGCAAGGAAATTGTTGTCAATACCGAGTCGCTCGAGATCCGGGTTGCGGTCCTTGAGGAAGGCAAGCTCGAGGAATTCACAATCGAACGCACCACCGAGGAGCGCCTGGTGGGCAGCATCTACAAAGGCCGCGTCAGAAACCTCGAGGACGGCCTGAAGGCGGCCTTTGTCGACATTGGTTTCGAGAAGAACGCGTTTCTGCATTACTGGGACATTGTGCCGACCTCGTTTGACAGCTCGGTCGAAATCGTGGAGCGGGAGACCAAGAAACGCGACAAGCCCCGCATCACTCACAAGGACATTCCCCGCTTGTATCCCCCGGGCAGCGAAATCATTGTTCAGGTCACCAAAGGCCCCATCGGCACCAAAGGCCCGCGTGTCACCACCAATTTATCGATTCCCGGGCGGTTTCTGGTTCTGCTTCCCAATTCGGATCAGTGCGGCATTTCCCGGAAGATCGAGAAGATCGAGGAACGCCAGCGTCTGAAAAAAATCCTGCGGCGCCTCACGATTCCCGACGGCATGGGTGTTATCATCCGCACCGCCGGCGAAGATCAGCAGGCACGATATTTTGTCCGCGACCTGGCCTTCCTGATCGAGGAATGGAAACGGATCCAGGACAAAATCAACCACCAGGCGGCGCCCTGCTGCGCCTTCCAGGAACCCGATCTGATCGAGCGCACCGTGCGGGATTTTCTGACGGACGATGTGGATCGCATCGTAGTGGATCATCCCGATCAGTATGAGCGGATTCGCAACATGATTGGTCGAATCTCGAAGCGCTCCGCTCAGAAGGTCAAGCTCTACGGCGATTCCCAGGCGCTCTTCGATCGCTTCAATATTTCGCGTCAGCTTGAGACCGCCTTCTCGCGCCAGGTCCATCTCAAGAGCGGCGGCTACATTGTGATCGACGAAACCGAGGCCCTGGTATCGATCGACGTCAACACGGGCAGCCACAAGGGCGGCAAAGACCAGGAATCGACCATTCTCAAGGTCAATCTCGAGGCGGCCGAGGAGATCTGCCGGCAGCTGCGGTTGCGAAACATCGGCGGCCTCATCGTTCTGGATTTCATCGACATGAAATCGAGACGGGATCAGCACACCGTTTACCAGCGGGTCAAAGACGGCCTGCGCCGCGACCGGGCCAAGACTCACATCCTGCCCATCTCCCCGCTGGGTCTTATGGAAATGACCCGCCAGCGCCATTCGGAAAGCGTGCGCGCGGCGGTCTACGACGATTGTTCCTACTGCAAAGGCCGCGGCAAGGTGAAAAGCACCGTTACCATGAGCGTGGAAATCCAACGGAAACTCCAGGAGATCCTCAAGCGCCGCGAGCGCGATGAAACCGATTTCCAGCTCCGCATCGTGGTGAACCCGACGGTTCTCGAACGGTTGCGCACCCAGGATGAACGGCTGCTGATTGACATGGAAAAGCGCTATTACGGCAAGCTGTCGTTCCGGGCCGATCCCGCCTTCCATGCCGAACAGTTCAAAATCCTGAACGCGGTGACCAACGAGGAATTGGTCCGCGTCGGCTGCTAACGGAGGGCAGACCTATGAAATCGCATCTACTGACCCGCCGTCAGGTCTTACGGAAGACCGGCCTCGTTTTGGGAGCCGCATCCCTGGGGCTGGCCGCCGGCGACTCACGGGCGGCCTCCACCCCCCAACCCGAATCCTCCTCGGGCGGCTTCACCTATTGCTTCAATACCGGGACCATCCTGGGGCAGAAGCTTGGCCTCCTGAAGGAGATCGAACTTGCGGCACAGGCGGGTTATGACGCCATCGAACCGTGGGTCGATAGCATCGAGAAATACCGGCAATCGGGCGGTGCGTTGGCGGATGTTCCAAAGCGCCTGAAAGACATGCGACTTACGGTCGCCGGCGCCATCGGTTTTGCCGAATGGATTGTGGATGACGATGACCAGCGGGCCAAAGGACTCGAGCGGGCCAAACACGATATGGACTTGGTCGCCCAGATCGGGGGGCGACGAATCGCGGCCCCTCCCGCCGGGGCTACCAACATCTCGGGCTTGGATCTGAAAAAGGCCGCCGACCGTTACCGGGCCTTGCTCGAACTGGGCGAACAATCGGGGGTGATGCCGATGCTCGAAATCTGGGGATTTTCCCGAAATGTGTCCCGGCTGAGCGAAGCCTTGTTCATTGCCGCCGAAACGGGCCATCCCCAGGCCAGCGTTCTGGCAGACGTCTTTCACTTGTACAAAGGTGGATCGGATTACCGGGGCCTTGGATTGGTTCACGGCAAGGCCCTGCCCGTTTTCCATCTCAACGATTATCCCGCCGATCCACCCCGCGATAAGGTCAACGACAGCTTTCGCCTGATGCCGGGCGACGGGATCGCGCCTTTGACTCAAATCCTGCGCCTGTTAAAGGCTGCCGGAGGCCGGCCGGTCATTTCCCTGGAGTTGTTCAGCCGTAAGTATTGGGAAATGGATGCTCTGGCCGTTGCCAAGGAAGGTCTGGAGAAAATGAAGGCGGCTGTTGCCCGCGCCCTCGCTCCGGATTAGCGCTGGAGTGTTGGGATTATTGGCCGGATGCCGGAGGGGGGCCTTGGGTTTGGCGAACCAGGGCGCGATCGTGCTGGCTTAAGATCCGCCACTGGCCCGGCGGCAGATTGCCCAGGTCAAAACACCCAATCCGCACCCGCACCAATCGCAGCGTGGGATGCCCGACGGCGGCCGTCATTCGTCTGACTTGCCGGTTCTTGCCCTCGGTCAATTCCATCGAAAGCCAGCAGGTGGGGACGGTCTTGCGAAATCGGATCGGGGGAATCCGGTCGGGCAATTCGGGCGCGGGATCCAGAATCCGCGCCTGGCACGGAGCGGCCAGCCAATCGCGGATTTTGATTCCGAGGCTTAACCGCCGCAAAGACTCCGGATCCGGGATCCGCTCCACTTGCACCCAATACAGCCGGGGATGTTGAGCCCTGGGATTCAGGAGTTCGTGGTTCCATCTCCTCTCGTCGGTGAGCAGTAGCAATCCTTCCGAATCGGCATCCAAACGCCCCAGGGGATAGATCCGTGGCGGAAGACCGAATTCGGATAGCGGGCGATAACCCGATCCATCTGAAGTGAACCGGGAAAGGACACCGTAAGGTTTGTGGAAGGCCACCAGCATGCCGCTGGAATTGATCCCCGCCATCAGCCTGGCGGCCATCCCATCGGCCGCCCGCCGAGGATGTGACAATGTAAATGAGGCACGGCTTCTCCCGCATCGCGGCCATTATTGATCACCAGCCGAAATCCGGTTTCGCTCAAGCCCATTTTTTTGGCTACCGTCGGCGCTTTCAGCAGGAGATGACCCAATACCGCCTCGTCTCCGGACTTCGCCTCGGCAATCCGGACGATCGGTTTCTTGGGAATCAGCAAAACATGGACCGGCGCCTGCGGCTTGATGTCTTTGAAGGCAAGGACCTGTTCATCCTCGTACACGATGTCGGCCGGGATCTGCCGGGCGATGATTTTTTCAAACAACGTCTGACTCATAAATCAGCGCACCACCATCGGGCATGAGGAACTCCCGCTCTCGGCGGCCAGGCATTCGTGCATGTAATGAATCAGGCGATCGCTCAGTCGCTGGCAACCGGCGCTCCAGCGGCGGGTACCCACGACCCGCCGAACCAGCTTGCGCAAACCTCGAACGCACAGCACCTCCGGCTTGCCCCGAAGCCGGCTGCGCAGCCCCTCCCGCAACATGGGATACAACGCCAGCTCGATCGGCTCGCTGCCGGGCTCGATCAGTTCATCCAAATTATACTCCGCCCTCGACGGCGTCTTCAACGGCGGCGCGCCATACTTGATCTCGAATCCAATCCCCCGGAAAACCGTCTGCAGGGTATCCAGGAATTCCTCCAGCGTGATCGCCTCGCGCTTCAAGTCCTGCTTGTAATAATGAACGACCGCCGCCACCACCGAACGCAAGGTGTCCACATCCATCGGCGATTCACCCCGCGACTGCAACTCGATCGCAATCGACTCCACCGAGCAAGGAATCATACTCCCCGCCACGCTGGCAAACAACAGGATGTCATGCCCCATTTGTATCACGATTTTGTTCCCAGGTTCTTCACCGCTTGCACGAATTCCGTGGCTTCCTCAAACCGCCGATAAACACTCGCAAATCGCACGTAGGCTACTTCGTCCACCTCGCGCAATCCATCCATCACCCGCTCGCCAATTTCCGCGCACGGTATCTCGCGCTCAAACCGATCCGAAAGATTCGAAACAATCCCCTCCGCCATTTCCTCGATCATCTGAGGACTCACCGGCCTTTTCTGGCAGGCCTTCTTGATGCCCGAAATCAGTTTTTCCCGCGAGAACTCCTCGCGTCGCCCGTCCCGCTTGATCACCATCATTCCTTCACGCTCAATCTCCTCGTAGGTCGTATACCGAAACCCGCACCCCAAACATTCCCGCCGCCGCCGGATTGTCGCTCCTCCCCGTGAAGCCCGTGAATCGACGACTTTGTCATCTTGAAAACCGCACTTCGGACATCGCATAAATGCAGACCTATACCTTCGGAAGTAGCCTTCTTCCAACTACCACACAAAATGTTGGGGTGTCAAACGCTGATTTATGCGACGATCGGATTTCTCACCGTCCAAACCCACTTCGGGTTCGCGAGAAGGAATCTCGAGCCGGAGGTTTATTCCGTCGCCGAATAGAATCCACAGTCCCAGGCGGTGTCGAACAGGGCGATGATGTTTTCGGGGGGCACTTCGCCCTGGATGTTATGGACATTATTAAACACGTAACCGCCGCCTGGCATTAGGGCGCGGACGTTATGCCGGACATTGGCGGCGACTTCATCGGGGGTGCCGCAGGGGAGAATGTGTTGGGCGTCGCAGCCGCCCCCCCAGAAACTGAGTTCGCGACCATAAGCGCGTTTGAGGTCGGACGGATCCATGTTACGGGCGCTGATTTGGACGGGGTTCAGAATATGGATGCCATTGTCGATAAGATCGGGGATGAAATCGCGGCACGAACCGCAGGTATGGTACCAGATGCGGGCGGGGGTTCGGGAGCGGATGTATTGGACGAGGCGCATATGGCGAGGTTTGACGAGGCGCTGGTAGAGCTCGGGTCTGAACAGGGGCCCGTTTTGGCCGGCGATGTCATCGCCAATCATGATCACGTCGACGACATCCCCGACTTCATCGAGGAACAGGCGGAACCAATCGAGCCAGAATTTCAGGGTCTGATCGAGCATGGCTTCGCAGAACTGGGGCTGGGTCATGAGATCGCAGAACCACTGTTCGAGGCCGCGCAGGTACCAGCACGTTTCGTAGACGACCCCTGAAATGCCGCTGACGACGGCGTAAGGGGTGTTCTGTTTGAGTTGGAGTGCCCGCTCGCGGAGACCCTTGAAGCGTGTGGGATCGTCGCCCTTGGGCCAGGGGTAATTGCGGAGGTCGGACAGAGAGGCGTTGGCGAGCGGATGCAGGGTGATATCCATGTAGTTGGGCGAGTCATCGGGCATCGACCAGCGGACTCCGAATTCATCGACCAGATCATGCCAAACACGGCCATTGCGCTCGGTCTTCACAATGGCGCCGCGCCAGGAGGATGCCGCGCCGGCCCGGACATAGCGCGTATCGACCCGCAGTCGTTCGAGCACCGATTCACAAGGAGCCGCCAATTGTTGGACGGGATCCATGATGGTGATTTCGTCCGGGATGCCGAGATAGGCGATTAACTTGCGATAGGCATTCCTGTGTATGCCGGATTGGTTCCCGCCCAGATCGATCGGCACGCGGTCGGGGATTTCATGATTCAGCGCCTTGAGCACGCGCTCGCGCGGGGTCAGGGTTTCACGTTTTGCCATAAGGCCAATCGATTCAGGGGCGCTTTTTGAAACTGGCATCCTTGATCCCGGGCGGGCTTTCCATCTGGACCGAGGCCGCTCGCAATAGACGGGAGTCGGTTTCCGGTTTCATGAGGGAAAAACGATCAGGATTGGGATTGGATGCCCACAGCTTCGCTGATCTTGTTCAACCCCGCCGAGGCCAATTGCCGTCGGAGACCATTCACAATCGATCGGGCGAGCCCGGGACCTTCGTAAACCAAACCGGTATAGATCTGCACCAGAGAGGCTCCCGCGGTGATTTTTTCCCAGGCGTCGTCCGCCGAAAAGATGCCGCCTACTCCGATAATTGGGATTTGCGCTCGAGTTTGCCGATACAGATGGCGGATGATTTCGGTGCTATGCTGGCGGAGGGGACGGCCGCTCAGTCCGCCGGTTTCGGCATAAGTCTTTTGGCAGGCGGGCAGGGGAGATGCGGGTCGGGCAATGGTGGTGTTAGTGGCCACTAGACCGCTGATCCGCCGCGGTTGAATCAACTCGACGATCTGATCCAGCGCCTCCCAGGAAAGGTCAGGGGCGACCTTGACGAGGATCGGCTTCTGGCCATTGACCTTCGACGCGGATCCCGAAATCTCCTCGCCGCCCGATTTGGAGTTGGCGGACTCCTTCGCCTGCTCGGCGTTGGCCTCCTGCAAGGCCGCCAGGATTTCATTCAAGGCCTGTTTGTCCTGCAACTCTCTTAAATTGGGGGTATTGGGCGAGCTCACGTTGACAACAAAGAAATCGGCGCAAGACCATAAGACCTGGAACGAGCGGACATAATCATGCACGGCTTCGCGCAACGGAGTGACTTTGGATTTGCCGAGATTGATCCCGATAGGATGGGTTGGCCAGCGTCCGGACTGCCGGCATCGGTGAAGCTCCCGGGCGAGGGCCTCAGCACCCGCGTTGTTGAATCCCATCCGATTGATAATGGCTTCGTCCGGGATCACGCGAAAAACTCTGGGGGCGGGATTGCCGGCTTGCGGGTACCATGTCACAGCCCCGATCTCGTTGAACCCAAATCCCATAGCCTCCCAGGCGCACAAGGCTTGTCCGTTCTTGTCCATGCCGGCCGCCAGGCCAACCGGATTCGGAAATCGCAGCCCAAAGAGCTCGATCGGAACCTCCCTGGGTTGCAGGACGGAAGCCATGGCCTGGCATAGAATCCGGCTCCTGCTGACCTCGCGCAGCCGGCGCAAGGTAAAATCATGGATGGCTTCGGGATTACAGGTGAAAAGGCAGGGACGAATCAGTTGACGATAGAACCAGCTCACAGGAGTAGACAAAAACCTACCATTGGTTGAAATGCACACGCTCGAGATTAAAACGATCTTCCGCCATCGCGGCCTCCGTCGGATATCCTATCGGAACGAGTGAAAATGGAATCACCGTTTCCGGTAACCGAAAAAGCTCGCGCAGGGGGAGGATCCGCTCCTCTCTGGGATATACTCCAACCCAGACAGCGCCCAATCCCTGGTCATGCGCGGCCAGCAGCAGGTTCTCTGTGGCGGCCGAGCAGTCTTGAACCCAATAGCCCCGGTGTTCTTCCCGTTGCAAGTCTCCGCAGACCAGAAGGGCGGCTTGCGCCTCTGTCAGCATTTGCGCGTGCGGATGGATGGCTGGAATCCGATCCAGGAGAGCGCGTTGGGTGACGACGACAAATTGCCAGGCTTGCTCGTTTCCGGCTGAAGGAGCACTCATGGCAGCCCGAAGCAGGTTCTGCATGATCTCATCCGGAATCGGATCCGGACGATATCGGCGCACGCTTCGTCGGGTGAAGATAGCTTTGAGCGTTTCCATAGGCTTCAAACCATCCGATGCTTTTCCGCGAGACAAGTGATGCAGGAAAACCGGCGGAAATGCAGTCAGCTTCCATGCCGGAAATCCTAGCCAGGCCGTATCGGGAAGTCCAGCAGCTTAAAATGGTATTGAGCGGGACAATATTCGTCCAGGTTCGCAGTTGCCAAAAAACGGCTTCAGGTTAATTTGGATGAACTTCGGACGGTGAACGTCTGAGGCTGAATTGCTTAAAAAAGTGCAGAATTTGGCAGGCCATTCTTTGATACGGTGGCTGGGATCGCTGAAGCTTGCGGTCGTGGTTTTGTCCGTGCTCTCCGTGGTGCTGATCGCCGCGACAATATACGAGTCCAAGACCACAACGGCCGAGGTTCAGCGCCTGGTTTACCAGAGCTGGTGGTTCATCACCTTGCTGGGGTTGTTGGGTTTGAATGTCTTTTGTGCCGCCTTGGCGCGCTATCCTTGGAAGAAGCACCAGGCAGGCTTTGTCTTGACCCACGCTGGCATCATCGTCCTGTTGGTGGGATCCATTGTCGGGTTGTTGTTCGGAGTGGAAGGCAGCGTCACGCTGGTCGAAGGAGGTCCGCCACAGCGTTTCTTCAGGCAGGACTACGAAGTGCTCAACATCACCGAGGTGGGAGGCCAGGAGTTTGTTTCAGCCCCGCTCAAGGGCCGTGCCAACGGATCACCGCCCGCGACTGGATATCGGCTCTCGACCGCTCCGCTGCTCTTGGAGGTTACCGTCAGAGCCCATCACCTGCATACCCAGGAGGAATTGGTCGTCAAGGATGGCGGCCAGGAATTCAATCCGGCCCTGCGGTTTGTATTCACGGCCCGCATGGGCGACACCAATCATCCAGAGATGTCGATCCAGGAATGGTTGATTGCGGGAGATCCCCAAAGGCGCTCGCTGAACCTGGGCCCGGCGGCAGTGAGATTGGAGAAGGTGTCCAGCCTCGAGACCTTGAGGCAAAGGCTGGAACCACCCTCGGAGGCGGCGCAATCGGGCAAAGGACTGCTGGAACTGACCATCAATCGCCAGAACCTGGCTGTGCCAGTGGAGGAAAATATTGGCCGCGAATTCAAGACGGCCTCGGGCGATGCTGCGGTGAAAATCCGGGATTATTATGCCGACTTCCGCATGGACGAACAGAACCGCCGGCCCATGACGGTATCCGACCAGCCGAACAACCCCGCCGTGCTCTTTGAAGCCACGACTGCCCAGGGCCGGACCATCGGTTTTGTCTTCGCGAACTTTCCGGATATGTCATTGTTCCGACACGAGGAAGGAACCAACCAGATCGATGCGGTCTATCGTTTCGAACGCGCGAACCAGGGTCAAATGAACCTGCTGACTCTATTGGCGGGACCCTCCAACCAAGTGCATTACACGCTTACCTCGTCGCGGGCGGACCGCCGAACCGGCGAGGTCCAACTCGGCCAACCCATTCCTCTGGCCTGGATGGCCAACGCCGCTTTCACCGTCCAGGAGTACTTCCCGCAGCCTCAAATTTCCACCCGGCATGTTCCCGCTCCGCAACCCGGCTCCGAAATGGCCGCTACATCTCCTGCCCTCGAACTGGAATTGCAGCAAGGAGATGGACCTAAGGCAGTCACCGCCCGCTGGGGTGAGCCGCTGCGTGTTGATCTCGGTGGCAAAACCTATGAGTTGCTCTATGGGTTTGCGATGCGGCCCCTGGGATTCTCGATTGAACTCAAGAAATTTGCCGCTCCATCTTACGAGGGCACCACCATGCCTGCCAGCTATGAAAGCTATGTCAAAGTGCAGGACCCAGAAACGGGCGATGCCTTGGAGAAGAAAATCTGGATGAACCACCCCCTGACCTATGGGGGATACCGCATCTCCCAGGCGAGTTACAACGAAAGCGCCGATGGCACGCGCATGCTGTCCGTCCTTCAAGTCATGCGTGATCCCGGCTATCCCTTGAAAGGCATCGGGTCCATCCTGCTGACCCTGGGAACGATCCTCATATTCTGTGTGCGGCGCCCCAATCCGGCTGGCTCCGAAGAAACAATCGTCTATCCTGCACCGAAAAACACGATCCTGGAATCCTCCGGCGTTCGCATCGGACGACCGTCCGCTCGCGGGCCAGTGGAATAACACGACCGACCTCAATCACGATTGAACATGAACCTGAGATGGCTGTTCTGTTTTGTCTTGCTGGGAATAACCCCCGCATGGGCTTTGGACCTCAGCCCGTTGGAATCCCTGGCTGTCCAGGATGGCGGCCGGCGGAAGCCTTTGGACACCTTTGCCCGGGAAAGCCTCCAGAAGCTCGCGGGACGCGCCACATGGAAAGACGACACCGGTCGACGCTGGACCGGCCTCGAGGTGCTGGCCTCGTTGCAGTGGGGCCAGAAGGACTGGCAAAAAGAGTTATTGCTCCGCTGCAATTACCTCCCGCTGAAACAAACGCTTCAACTGCCGGCCGATCGCCAGTTTTTCAGCTTCCAGGAACTCAGCAACAATCTGGCCCTGAGCCGGATCATTGATGATATCGCCCAGCGCCGCGCTCACACCGAGGCAAAAGTCGAACTCAACCGCCTCGAGAATGAGGCCGAAACGCTCTATGGCAAACTCGAGTTCTTTTCCGCTCTCGAGAAAGGTACGGCTCTCCGCCTAATTCCGCCCCCTCCCCAGTCCGGCAGTACTTGGTTCTCAGTCTCCCACGCCGGACGGGCGCATCCCGATCAAGCCCAGACCATCACCAACCTTTACCAGGCTATAGGAACCGCGTATCGGGCGGGTGATGACACCGCGCTCTCCCAAGCGGCGCAACAATTTCAAACCCAGATCCGCGCCCTTTCCCCGTCTCTTTATCCGCCGGCAAAGAGCCTCCACCTGGAATTGCTCTATAACCATTCCCATCCCTTTCGCTGGGCCTGGATTTTCTACGCCCTTTCTTTCCTGGTCATGCTGTTTGCCATGCGCGAGAGCGGGGTCGGAAGACGTTTCTACTGGCCCGCCATGGGCCTGTTTTTAATTGGATTCGCCCTCCAGGTGTATGGGTTTACGCTTCGCTCCCTGATCAGTGGGCGGCCCCCGGTGACGAACATGTACGAGGTCGTGCTCTGGACAGGTTTCGGGGCGGTCTTTTTCGCCTTCATCTTCGAACTGATCCATCGGTCGCGCTTTCTTGTCCTGGCCGCCTCAGCCGTCGGCGTCGTCAGCCTGGTTCTGGCCGATAACTTGCCCAATGTGCTGAATCCCAGCATCCAACCCTTGGTGCCGGTCTTACGTTCGAATTACTGGCTGACGATCCACGTGTTGACCATCACCCTGGGTTACGCCGCCTTCTTCCTGGCCCTGGGCATCGGACATATTGTCATGGGATATTATGTGTTCAAACCTGCCGAACGCCGAAAAACAAAGGAACTGACCCACTTCAATTATCGGACGATGCAGATTGGGGTGATCTTTCTCACTGCGGGAACCATCCTGGGCGGTGTCTGGGCCAACTATTCCTGGGGACGCTTTTGGGGATGGGACCCCAAGGAAACCTGGGCGCTGATCGCATTGCTCTGTTACTTGATCGTGCTGCACGGACGTTACTCCGGTTGGATGGGAGACTTTGCGCTCAACGTGGCGTCGGTCCTCTGTTTCCAGGCGATTGTCATGGCGGCCTACGGCGTCAATTACGTCCTCGGCAAAGGCCTGCACAGCTATGGCTTTGGCACCGGTGGCGAATGGGCCGTCGCATGTTACGTGGGGGCTGAACTCGTCCTGGTCGGTTTAGCGGTCTGGCGCTACAAAGGATTGCAGGCAAGCCTAACGTCGGCTCCGCCGTCAGGCGATGCGACTCCCGCCTAGGTCTTCAGCCTTTTTTCATGCCGCCAAACCCGGATTCTTCCTCTCCCCGGCCGCCTCTTCAAGTGGCGTTGATTTCATTGGGTTGTGCCAAGAACCTGGTGGATGCCGAAATCATGCTAGGCGCTCTGGCCCGGGAGGGCATATTGATCACGCCCGAGCCCGCCCTTGCCGATGTCCTGATCGTGAACACCTGCTCGTTCATTGATGCCGCCAAGGAAGAAAGCATCGACACCATTCTCGAGCATTCCGAAGTCCGCCAAGCGCAACATCGCGGCCAAGCCCTCGTCGTCGCCGGCTGTCTTCCGCAACGGTTCCAGAAGGAACTCCCCGCGCTGATGCCTGAAATTGATGCGTTCATGGGGCTTGACCAGGTGACCCAAGTCCCGGCCATCGTCCGGAAAGCCTTCGATCACCGCAATCAACGCCCAACCCACTCCCGGCAGACCCGCCGCTCCGGCTCGCCCGCCGCCGGCCGCCTGGCCACAAAACCTGATCGCGCGCCACTCCTGATTACTCATCCGCGCTCGACTTTCATCCCGGACTACGCCACCCCCCGGTTCAGACTGACCCCAGCCCATTTCGCGTATGTCAAAGTCGCCGAAGGATGCAATCACCCGTGCAGCTTCTGCATCATCCCCCGGATCCGAGGCGCCCATCGAAGCCGCACCCGATCCGACGTCGTCGCCGAATGCCGCCGTCTGCTGACCGAAGGCGTGCGCGAGCTGAATCTGATCTCGCAGGACACAACCTACTTCGGATTGGATCGGCGCCAGCAACGGATGGGTCCTGCGGCATCTCCAACCCAGTTCCAGAAGGCCCGGCAACTCCTGCCAGCCAGCGCTGATACCCTGGAGGGCCTGTTGGGCGAACTCAATGCCCTGCCCGGCGAGTTCTGGATCCGAATCCTCTACACGCACCCCGCGCACTGGACAGATTCCCTCATCGACACCCTCGCCCGCTGCCCGCACGTGGCCCGGTACATCGATATTCCCTTGCAGCACATCCATCCTGTCATGCTGGAACGTATGCGCCGGGAGACAACCCGTGAATACCTCGAGGACCTCCTGTTGCGCCTCCGGCAGCGCATTCCAGGGATTGCGCTCCGCACGACTTTTATCGTTGGTTTTCCGGGAGAAACCGACGAGCACTTCGAGGCCCTGCTCGACTTCATGAAACGCCTGCGCTTCGAGCGGCTCGGGGTCTTCACCTTCTCGGCCGAGGAAGGAACCCGCGCGGCGCGCATGGGAGGGCAGGTCCCGGAGAAGATTAAAAAACAACGCCGCGATTGCGCGATGCAACTCCAGCGTGAAATCGCCCGGCAAATCGGCGCCGCGATGGTGGGTAAATCCCTCCGTGTCCTGCTGGAAACACCGGTCAGGAATTCAGCCCAGCTTGCCGCCGAAGTCCGATCCTGGGAACATGGCTTGGTCCGCGATGTCGATCAACACCATCTCCCCGGCCGAGGCCAATGGTGGGTGGCTCGATCAGAGGCCGATGCGCCCGACATCGATGGACGCGTCTATGTCCGGGGCGGGCATACGCTCGAGCCCGGTCAATTTGCCGATGTCCGTGTCATCGGACACACCGATTACGATCTGATCGCCGAATTCCGCGGAACTGACGTTGGCAAGCAACGTTAACGATCCGCCGAACAGAACTTCCGTTTGGATTCACCGTGTATTGCACGATCCAAGGTCCGCATACATGGACTTAAGTTTGCCCCTCTCCATCCGATATAACTCCCATGGTATCAATTGAATCATTCGAGTCGTTCATCTGCGCCATGCCTCATCGAGCATCGAAACGGAAATGATGACCTCGATCCTAACCAGAAAACCTTTTACTGCCCTCGCACTCCGCCTGGTTGTGGCGCAGGATGCCTGTGTCAAGGTCGTGCCGAATCGCCTGACAAGTTTGTGATGCAAGAGGCCAAACTCCCATTGCATCCAGCCCCGGCTTGCTTTCCTGGAGCTCAAGCCCATCCAATGCCTTGTGTCCGCAGCGAAGCCTCCGCCATCGGTCGGCCTGAAATCCGGTATGATGCCCTGGCCAAAGTCACCGGCAAAGAAACCTATGCCTCGGACTATTTTCCAGACAACTGCCTGTGGCTCGGCGTTAAAAGATCCGGTCAACAACATGCCCGGATTCGACACATCGATATCGCCTCGGCCGCTCAAACGCCGGGCATCTTCAAGATCCTCACCTTCCAAGATGTCAAAGGATCGAACCGGGTTGGGATCCCCGAATTTGACATGCCAGTTTTGTGTGATGACAAAGTCCGCCATCCCGGTGACGCGGTAGCCCTCGTTTTGGGCGAGTCCCCTGATGCCATCGGCAATGCCCTGGCCTTGATACAGGCTGACTACGATGCGTTGCCGCCGATCGAGGATCCTGAGCTGGCCATGCGCCCAGAGGCCCCTCTTGTTCATGAAAAGGCGCCTCACGGAAATGTGTTGTTGAGCGGCCAGATCGTGAATGGCCAAGGGGCGAGCGCGCTGCGGGAATGCGATTTCGTTGCCGACGGCGAATTCGAGTTTCCCTGCCAGGAACATGCATACCTCGAGACCGAATGTGGAGTAGCCTGGTCTGAGGCGGGCGGAAGCTTGGTCGTGGTCGCGTCCACGCAAACCCCTTTTCGTGACCGATTTGAGATCGCCTCGAGCCTGGGTTTGAAGCCGGATCAAGTCCGAGTCATCGCCCCGCAACTGGGCGGCGGTTTCGGAGGCAAAGACGGCATCACTGTCCAAGCGCTGTTGGGCCTGGCCGCCCTGCATTCCGAAGGCCGCCCCGTCAAGCTGGTCAACAGCCGCGAAGAGAGTTTTATCTCCTCGACCAAGAGACACGCCGTCCGGATCCATTATGAAATCGGCTGCCAGAAGGACGGCACTCTTCAAGGTCTGTCGTGCCGTCTCTTATTCGATACCGGTCCCTATAGTTGCCTGGGAACCGCCGTTCTGGCGCTCGCCATGGAACATGCCGGTGGCATCTACCGCATCCCCAACGCCCTGATCGAGGGATTTCTCGTTTATACCAATAATCCCATCGGCGGCGCCTTTCGGGGTTTCGGAGTGCCTCAAGTCACCGCAGCCCTCGAACAGCTGATTGATGAATTGGCCCGCCAAACCGGTCTGGATCCGCTGGAATTTCGACTGCGGAATGCCCTCACCCAGGGTGATCAGAATGCCTGCGGCGTGCGCCTGACGGAATCCGTCGCGGTCACGTCCTGCCTCGAGTCCCTCCGGCGGCACGCATTCTGGAAAGACCGAAAACGTTGGATCGCCGAAGCGCCAAGATTCAAACGCCGAGGGGTTGGCCTGGCCTCTGCCTCACATGGCATGGGATACGGCCCAGTAGTCCCAGATCATGCCACCGCCAAAATCGAGTTAATGCCGGACGGCCGGATCACGGTCTATGTCGGCGTTGCCGACATGGGCCAAGGGAACATCGCCACATTTCTGCAAATCGCAGGGGCCACTCTGAACCAGCGACCGGATGCCCTCCAGGTGGTTCTGCCCGATACCGCTCGCACCCTTCCCTCCGGCTCCTCCTCGGCTAGCCGCACGACCTTCACTTTTGGAAACGCCTTGATTCCAGCGGCACAAATGCTGGCAGACCGAATCCTCCAGCGGGCCCTGTTGCTGGCAAAAATGACTTTGTTCAGGGAAATCGCCTCCACCGATCTCGCGCTGTTGCCGGATGGCGTCTGTCATTTGACATCGGGCCGATTGTTTTCTCTGGCGATGATCGCGCAGGCCATGGATCCAGCCGAGCGCTGTTGCACGTTCAGTTATACCGCACCGACTGCCAGCCAAAAAGCAGGCTCAACGGAAGAGCTCCGGAAATGGGGATTGCCGCACCGCATCTTTTCCTTTGCGGCACAACTGGCCTTGGTCGAGGTGGACGAACTCACCGGCGAAACCACGGTCTGCCATTTCCTTTCCAGCACCGATGCCGGTCGCGTCCTCAATCCCCAAACCTATGAACAACAAGTGCAGGGTGGCATCGTCCAGGGATTGGGTTACGCGCTGATGGAGGAATTCAAGCAGGAAAAAGGGGTGATCTTGACCCGAAATTTCACGACTTACCTCATCCCTACGTCGCTCGATTCGCCCAGCATGATCTCCATTCCGGTGGAAGAACAGGAAACACAGGGGCCATTCGGCATGAAAGGCCTGGGCGAAATCGTGATCGATCCGGTCTGCGCCGCCGTCGCAAACGCCATCGCCGAAGCTATCCAAGCCCGAATCCCAAAAGGACCGCTGACTCCCGAGCGCGTTCTGTCGGCCCTGACATCCCGGAACCGCGCATGAAAATCGAGTTTACCCTCAACGGCAATCTCCAGACACTCGATGTGCCGCCCGACCGGCGCGTGATCGATCTCGTGCGCCATAACCTCGGGCTGACCGGATCCAAGGAAGGCTGCGGCTCCGGCGAATGCGGCGCCTGCAGCATCCTGGTGGACGGAGAAAGCAGGCTTTCCTGCCTGATGCTCGCCGCGCAGTTGCATGGCCGGACGGTGACCACGATTGAGGGAATCGCAGCCGATCCCGCGCAGACCAAGCTGGTGCGTTCCTTCGTGCGCCACGGGGCCGCCCAATGCGGTTACTGTTCGCCCGGCATGATCGTCTCGGCGGCGGACTTGCTCCGACGCAATCCGCATCCCCGGCGAACGGACATTTCCACCGCGATCAGCGGGAATCTCTGCCGGTGCACAGGCTATCAAAAAATCGTGGATGCCGTGGCCATCGCGGCCGACGAAGACAGCCAGGAATTCTCTCCTCCTCCCTGGGTTTCAGCCGAAGACCACACAGCCGATCCAAAGCCGTTGTTTTCCAAGCCGTCTTTCGATCCACGAACGTTCGGAACCAATCAAACCGAGGTGTTGTTCCCCGAGTCCGGCGATGCCCTGCTCAAATTGGCCGGCAAACAGACCGACTATCGGTTGATGGCCGGCGGCACAGACCTGCTGGTCTGGCGCCGTGAAAACCGATCCGCGCCCCGCGTTCTGATCGGAATCGAACGGGTTCCCCAGCTTCAACGGATCTCGATGGAAGGAAATGATATCGTCATCGGTGCTGCGGCCACCTTTCAACAGATTGATGATGCCCCGCTGGTTCGCGAGCATCTGGATCTGTTGCGACAAGCCATCCGCGTCCTCGGTTCGCCCCCGATCCTCCACATGGCCACCCTGGGCGGAAACCTCTGCACCGCTTCGCCCGCCGCCGATTCTCTCCCTCCGCTCTATGCGCTTCAGGCCAAAGTCGAGATCCGATCGCTGGACGGTCGTCGAATCGTGCCCATTTCTCAATTCATCCTCGGACCGCGACAGACCGATCTGCGGTCCGGCGAGATCTTGTGGTCCGTTCACGTTCCCATCCCGGAAACCGGTATGCGCCACCGCTATTTCAAGGTGGGACGACGCAAGGCCCTGGCCATAGCCGTCGTCAGCCTGGCCGCAACCTGGAGCTGCCAGCCTGACGGAGCACTCCAGGATATCCATCTGGCTTGGGGAAGCGTCGGGCCGACCGTGATGGTTTTTCCGGAGATCGAAAAAATGTTGCTCGGAAAACCCCTGACGGTCGAGAACCTGAAATCGGCCGCCGCACTCGTCCAGGAACGCGTCCTGCCCATCGATGACGTGCGGGCCAGCGCCCATTACCGGCGCCTGGTCTCCGGCAACCTGCTCCTCAAGTTACTCGAGGCCTGACCTTCACGACATTCCATGCACAAAACACTACCCTCAGAAATCTCTTTGTCTCTCTCGGGCGACCTGGCTTTCCTGCCTCTGGCGGTTTCCTTCGCGGAAAATGCCGGGCAGGCCTATGGTTTTGGCGAGACCGAGCTCTACAGCCTGCGATTGTGCGCCGAGGAAGTATTCACGTTTCTGTGCCGCGTGCTGGGCACCGCCGAACCGGTCGAGATCCGCGCCCGTAACGGCGTGTACCGACTGACCCTTCGATTTCTCTTCAAGCCCCGTTCCCTGGATCTGCGGGTGCTCAACATCACCGCCAAAGCCCCGCTGGATAAGGGGCAGGACCTGGATGAGTTGGGTTTGTTCGTGGCCGCACGCATGGTCGATCAACTCAAGCTCTCCAGCGAAGCCGATGGCCGCACCTGCCTTTCGTTGGCGATCGACCGCGTTTACTGCGAGAAAACGAAGCCTTGCCCCGACTTGATCTCCATTGCGGCAAACTGGCAGATCCACCCGGCAAATGCGGGTGAGATTCAGTCGTTTGCAGCCTTGGTGAAGGCCCATTATTCAGTCGTCCACTATCCCGGGTTCCTGAACTTTCCAGGTAAAGCGGCCGACCTGGTCGCCTCGGGCGATATCAAGGCCGCCATGGCGGTGACGGATAGCGGGGCAATTTGCGGAGGTATCCTCTGGACATGGCTGAGTGATAAAATGATTGAGCTCTTCGGCCCCTTCCAGTTTCCCAACACCCAGCCACCGGCCCTGGCCGGCGCCTTGATCGACCACCTCGTGGAAGCCTCCGCCAAAACAGCCGCCGTTGGCATTATCTGCCGAAAAGAGGCCGATCAGGAGATCCCCGCCGGATTCGATCTGCTGGGGCACACCCTCTGCCATGCTCACAGGCGAACATCCGCCACCCAATCATTGGCCATCCGGCTGTTGCGCGAAGACGAGGGAACGGCGGTTTGTTGCCACCCCAGCCTCGAAACCTTCCTCCGCAAGGAATATGACCGGCTCGTGCTACCGCGTGTCCTGCGAATGATTCCCTGCCCGGGATCCGGATCGCCCGAGCATTCGGTGTTGGCCTGCGAAATCCAAAAGGATCGCCATGTGGTCATGCTGACCGGACTCTGTTACGGACGCGATGCCACCATTAACCTGCGCGAACATGTCTCGCTGTTTGCCGACCAAAACCTGCAGACTATCCTCTTCGGCCTGGACCTGGGCGTCTCATGGCAATCCGCGTTCGTGCCGGACTTGATCGAAACGGGATTCGTCCCACGGATGGTGATTCCATACGCCGGACGATCGGATATGGTGATGTTTCAAAAGCAGTAAGGGGAATCCCTCCCATGGATCTTAAACATCTCGTCCCCGACTATATCCAGCACTACCAGAGCTACGTTCCCAGCAAGCCGGACCAGGAACTCAAGCAACTTTACGGCTGCCCCGTTTTGCATCGGCTGAATAACAACGAGAATCCACTGGGGCCCCCCCCGGCCGCCCAGGCCATCGTCCGGCAGTTTCCCCCGGCCAAATCCGCCATCTATCCCAGCGGCGATTCCTATTTCCTCCGCGTCGCCTTGGCCGAGCAATTCGGCAAACACCCCGAGCAATTCCTGGTCGGCAACGGATCGTGCGAGGTCATCAGCTCCGTCCTCAAAGCTTTCTGCGAGAGAGGCGATAACATCGTCACCGCGGACAAGACCTTTGCCGTCTACGAATGGGTGGCCGAGTTCTCCGGCTTTGACCGGCGTCTGGTGCCGCTCAAAGACTTTGCCTTCGATGACGAGGGCCTGCTGAGCCAGATTGACGTGCGCACGAAAATCATTTTCATCTGCAATCCGAACAATCCGACCGGAACTTACTGGGACCGCGATCGATTGATCCGATTTTTAAACCAAGTCGCCGGCCGGTGCATCGTCGTGCTGGACGAGGCCTACTTTGAGTATGTCGAGTCGAATGACGTCCCGGACGGGCTTTCCCTGATCGATCAATATCCCAACCTGATTGTGTTCCGGACTTTTTCCAAGATGTATGGACTGGCCGGCCTGCGGATCGGTTACCTGGCGGGCTCCCGGGAAGTCGTCGACCTCGTCCGCCGGGCTTATGTCGTTTATTCGGTCAATACCATCGCCCAAGCTGCCGCCAGCGCCGCAGTCCGCCAGGGCGAGGACCACGTCCTAGCCACCCGCGCGCTGATGCGTGAGGGCAAGGCGTTCCTACAACAGGCACTGAACTCGCTTGGTCTGACTTATTTGTGCAACGCGGGCAGCTATGTCATGATCCAGGTGCCTCTCAGTGATACTCTGTTGTATCGGAAACTCATGAAGCGGGGCTTAATGATTCGAACGATGACCGGCTTCCGGTTTCCCAACTGGATCCGGGTGACGGTGGTCGGCGTGGATATTCTGCAGCAACTGGTGGACGCATTGGCGGAAGAGCTCAAACCCTATTCTGGACTATGAAAATTGATCATGAACTGCTGGTGGAACCGGGACAGAATTTTGTTGTGGATTCATTCAAGCCTGAGGATGCCCTGGGCGTCGCAAGCTTGTTCTATTCAATCTACGGCAGCGAATATCCTTTCGAAACCTACTACATCCCGGAGAAGATCATCGAGGAGAATTCCAACGGCAACGTTTACACCGTCGTCGCCAGGACAGCCAAAGGCGACATTATTGGCCATGGCGCGCTTTACCGCAGTTCCCCTCCCAACAAAGCCCTCTACGAAGTCGGCCAATACCTCGTGCTCAAGTCCTATCGCCACACCTTCGCCGCCTTCAAAATCAACAAGTATATCGCGGAAGTCCTTGTCCCAAAGGTTCCGCTCTGCGGCTACTTTGGCGAGGCCGTGACGCATCATGTCGCCACCCAAAAAACCAGTCTCCTGGTCGGCGCAAAAGAGGCGGCCATTGAGCTGGAGCTCATGCCCGCGGCGTCCTACGAGAAGGAGGCTGGCACGAAAAATCGCATCACATGCATCAACTATTACCAGTCGGTCAGGGATCGCCCGCAGCGCTTCTTTGTGCCGGGAGTTTATCGCAATGCCATCGAGTACCTCTTGTCGGGGATGGCTTTGGATCGCGAGTTGGCGCCAGCCAACGGGACGCCTCCCGCAGGCTCATGCAGTCGAATTGACAGTCGTTTTTTCCGTTTTGCGGGGGTGGGCCGCCTCAATGTCGAGTCATGCGGCGCGGATTTCGACACGGTCATGAGTCCCCTTGAAGCCCAAGCCAAGTCGGAACAAATTGTCGTGCTTCAGTGCTTCCTCAATCTCGATCAACCGTGGGTCGGAGCCGCCGTCGAATGCCTGCGCTCCAAGGGCTTTTGCCTCGGAGGTTACTTGCCGCGCTGGTTTGAAACGGATGGACTTTTGATGCAAAAAATCAACCATCGCCCCGCGTTCGATTCCATCATGCTGCACTCGGAAAGGGCGCGTGCCCTGATGCAATTCGTTCGGCAGGACTGGGATTTAATCCACCTGTGACCGACAGGCGGAAGTCCTTCGATCCTACTCGAGTTTGCGGTTCAGAAAACGCACATAATCGTTCACGGTCATCAGTTCGCGCGCATCGGCATCGGACAGATCGATGTGGAATCGCCTCTCCGTGGCGGCGGCGACCGCCGGCAGATCGATCGAGTCCAATCCCTGGTTCAACAACGGGACATCCGGCTTGAGCTGATTCAACAACGACTGCTGTATGCCCGCTTCTTTCATGACGCTGAGAATATCGGCAGATGTAACTTGCATAAGCTTTCCTTTGGATGTTGCCGAATGGATGGTAGTCGTTGAGGCACCCGGTTCAATGACATTCTTCGGAGCATCTCCCAAACCCGTTTGGCGAAGACGGAATCGCTGGATCTTCCCCGTATCGGTCCTGGGCAGCGTTTCTCGGAATTGGATTTGAACCGGGCACATGTGTTCGGGCAGTTTCTCCCGCGCGAACAGTCGAAGCCCCTTTTCCAGGTTTGAGTCCGCGGCAAAGCCTTCATTCACGATCACAAACGCCATGGGCCTGACTAATCCTTCGAGCTTGCGCCAGGTGACGGCGCAGTCACGCACGGCCTGATGTCGACGCAAGACTTCCTCCACCTGAAGGGGAGAAACCCAGCGAGCATCGACTTTAAACATATCGTCCTCACGGCCTTGATAGGCATAATAACCGTCTTCTTCGACATAGATGTCCCCGGTCTTGAGCCAGCCATCTTGCAGCATTGTCTGAGCAGTCTTCGTTGGCTGGTTCCAATAATACGCGGCGGTGCTGCCGCCTCGTATCAGCAGGCTCCCCAATTGACCGGGCGCCACGGGGGAACCCCCTTCGCTCGCAAGGGTCGCTTCGTACGGCGGAACCACACTGCCCGAGGATCCAGGCCGGATCCTGCCGGGGAAATTGGAAATGAAAATGTGCAAGGCTTCCGTCGATCCAATCCCATCGAGCACCTCCACACCCGTCAGCCGTTGCCAATCGCGGACAATCGCAGCCGGCAACGCCTCACCTGCTGAGACACAGAGCCGCAATGAATCCAACTCGGCGGAGTCGTCAAGTGTTTTGACCAGCATGCTGTAGAGAGCGGGCACTCCAAAGAAGATCGTGGGTCGATGACGTGCGATGATCCGAAGAATATCCCCGGGAGCTGGCTTGTCAGAAAACAGCACCGTTGAGGCGCCAAATCGGAAGGGCAGAAACAGGCTGTTTCCCAGCCCATAGGCAAAAAAAAGTTTGCTGGCCGAAAAATGGCGGTCCCGCTCGGTGATCTTCAAAACATTCGCCCCATAGGAATCAGCGCAGAAGAGCATGTCTTTATGCCGATGCGGAACGCCTTTCGGGTGGCCCGTACTGCCCGAACTGTAAAGAAAGAATGCGATGTCATCCGGATGCGCAAGATGGGGATCCAATTCTGGCGATGCGGCCCGCACACCATGCCGAAATTGATCGTCGTCGATGTTCAGTCGCAGCCTCAGGGAAGTCGTGCAGGCCTCCGCATCCGCCTGGGCTCTGTCTGTCACCAACGCGGTTGCCCCTGAATCGCTCACAATATGATTCCGGGCCTCATGACTCAGCTCCGGATTGACCAGGATCGGCCATAGGCCCGCCTGGATGCCGCCAAGAAAGGCGTAAATGCACTCGGGCCGGTCGGGCAGTTGAATGACGATGCGATCGCGCCGACGCAGCCCCAGGTCGAGGAAAAAACGCCCAAACTGACGGGTGTTTGCAGCCAGTTCCAGAAAGGTGATCCTTGATTGGCCATGGTAGATGGCGGATTGGGCCCCTCTCCTCACGAGGTTTTCACGCAAAAGCTCATCTGCAATATTGATCCGCTCAGTCATAGGTCGGTGCCCGGACACTAGCTCAGACGAGAAAAGACCGTCCAGCTTCATTCTACGCCGCACACGGGGACGCTCCACAGTCCTCGGTGGTTCCTCATAGGCCGCTGATCAGGCTCGATGGGAAACCTCGACGGCTTTTTAGCTGCGCCATGGGACCATGAACCAACCGGGGGTCCGTCTCGGGCGCAACGCGATGGAGCCAGAAAAAACAGGATAGTAAACGCCACAGCATTGGGCCAGCCTGAAAGTCCTGCGGCCGAGGACCATTGCACCTCGAGTCGGCTTGTGGGGCTGTTTAAGGAAGCCGCTCCAGAATATGGGCCGCCCGCTGGTCGACAGGCATTTCAGGCACTTCGATGACCTCATGCCCATGCTCCAAGTAAGCCCGGCGCACCGCCGTCGCGATCGCATACGAGTACTCCAGCGTATCCGGCCGGCCCGACTCCGAGCGCGGATTAAATCCCGAGAGCGTCTGCAAAAGGAACACCCGATCGTATCGCGCCTTCTTGCAGGCTTCCACCAGCTCGGCCGGCGGCGCAATCCCCGCCTCCCCCAAGTAACCCAGGCCATCCATCAGGCCCCGGTCAAAAAAAACCGGCCCCCGAACATCGCCCGGCACCGCCTGCTCCCTTTCGAGCTGAAGCGCCATAATCATCCGTTGGAATTCCAGCAAATGCGCGTTGCGCCAGTCCCGTTGCTGCTCGACACCCAGGGCGCGATTCAAACGCTCAATCACCGCTAACGCCGCCTCGGGAACCGTGTGAAATCCCGCCCGCGCAAAATGTCGGATCATTGTCGTCTTCCCCGAGAACGCGCCCCCGGTCAATACCACCTTCAACATAGGTTCAACGCCATTCATGCAGTGATCTGTAAGCGAAACATGGGTTTCGGACAAATCTTTGTTGCAGGTGCGACATAAAACTGTCCAAACTGAAACACGATGCCCCATGTATCTCATCCCGATCCAAGTCGAATGTCACGCCGGTTACAGGGCCGACGAAATGCCTCGGAGGTTCGTCTGGAATGACCAGAGCATCGAGGTGGCCGACATCATCGATCGCTGGTACCAGATCGAATCCAAACCCGAATGGCCCCGCGCCGACTACTTCAAAGTCCGCGGCCACGACGGACATGATTACCTCCTCAAACACGATCTCGAGGACGATCAGTGGTACCTCGGCAAACAATGGCGATGATACCGAGCGTCATGGGTCTACGAGACCAGAACTGGAGTTCTGGCCCAAAGCAGCATTTAAACCGCACGCCATTCGAGTCCGCTCAAGAGCGAACACCCAAAACTATGGCCCCTACACGGTTTGGTGTCCGGCTTTAGGCGGTCGGTACGTTCCTGACCGCCTGTAGGTGGGACCCCGAACAGAGGGTGAGCCGTGCCCTGACTTAGCCTGTGGACTTTTCGCGGTTGGCATAGACCGAAAGACCGAAGCCCCACTGAGTCCCCCGATTGACAAGGGGCACGGATACTGCTCTTGTGAGTGTTGTTGTGATTACCAATTCTCCATGGTCAGGGATAACGGTCTCGAACCGGGCTCCATCGAACTCGTTTCTGCCAGAAGCAGCACAGTTTTTACGGTTCGGTCTGCTTGCGTTCGGGATGTTGCTCGGTTGTTTTTCTGGGATTCGGCTTGTGGCGCAGGAGTTACTAATCACGGAGTTCATGGCGATCAATGATGGCGGTTTGAAGGATGAAGATGGGCAGGCGATGGATTGGATTGAAATTTGTAATCCCGGCGGACAAGCGGCCGACTTGACCGGATGGTATTTGTCGGATGAACCATCGAGACTGACAAAGTGGCAGTTCCCAGCCCGGCAGATAGCCGCGGGGCAGTTCCTGGTTGTGTTTGCATCGGGCAAAGACCGGCGTCCGGCACAGGGCAACCTCCACGCCAACTTCCGCCTCGCGGGCGAGGGAGGTTACCTGGCTCTGACCATGCCCGACGGCCGAACTATTCGCCATGAATACAGGGCTTATCCTGCTCAACGCCCCAATATCTCGTATGGCGATCGATCCGAGGACCGCCGAATCCCCCTGGTCGCGGAAGACGCGCCAGTGAAAGTCCTGGTCCCATCGAATAGCAGCCTCGGGATAAGCTGGACGGGCGGACAGGAGCCGTTTGCGGATGATGCCTGGGTGAAGGGCACTAATGGGGTGGGTTATATCACCTGGACTCCGGGTTTCGTCGTCCGAAATTTCAAATCCCGGGCGATGGTGGAGGATTTGGGCGCCGCGGAAGAAGTGATTCAGATTTCCGCCCTCCACGAGAGTGTGGCGGCTGAAAACGCGCCCTCCATCGACTACCTGGGCACCACAGATACAGGTCATTATGGCGTGGATCGCCCTTTTCCCGGCACAGAGGCCGGGGAGGATGTGGAAGATTTTGTCATTCTCGCCACCGGACGGATCACGATTCCATCGGCGGGAAGCTGGACCTTTGGCGTCATGAGCGACGACGGTTTCGGCCTCGAGATCACGCGGGGAACGGAACGATTCGAGATGTCTTATCCCGATCCCCGAAGTCCGGCGGATACGATTCAAACCTTTAATTTTGGGGAGGCCGGCGAATACGATCTGCGCCTGGTTTATTTCGAACGCGGGGGCGGGTCGGGGCTCGAGCTTTTTGCCGCAAAAGGATCGTATGGGACCTGGGATGCCACGCATTTTCGCTTGATCGGCGATGGGGCCTCGGGCGGACTTGAGGTAAACTCGCCTGCGGTGTCAGGGGAGGGCGGCGACCTGCAGAACCTGATCAAGACGGATCTCAAATCCCTCATGGACTCGGAACAGACCGCGGCTTACTTGCGCTTTCCCTTTGCCTCAAACCCATCCGCGGATGCCTTTAATCTCCTTTTGAAGATGCAGTATGACGATGGTTATGTGGCTTACCTGAATGGACACGAAATCGCCCGTCGGAATGCGCCCGAAATCTTGTCTGATCAGGCTGTGGCACTGACCAACCGCCCGGTCAGCCTCGCGCTTGAGCCTGAGACGATCCCGATCGATGGATCATTCCTGCTGCCCGGCCCCAATATCCTCGCCATCCACGGCCTCAACGATCGCAAAGACAGCCCGGATTTCCTCATTCGCGCCGTCCTGGAACAAGTGCTAGCAAGCGACAGGATCGAGGGATTTTTTGATCCCCCGACGCCGGGCGCGCCCAATGGCGGGGCCTTTGCGGGATTTGTGGATTCACCGGTGTTCAGCGTCTCCCGGGGATTCAAGGAGCAAACGTTCGATCTTGCTCTTTTCTGTGCCACGGAAGGCGCGGAAATTCGCTACACCACCAATGGTTCAGTTCCCGCCCTCACCAACGGCTTGGTTTACTCGGTCCCGATCCGGATCAGCGGCACCCGTGTGATCCGCGCGGCGGGCTTTCGGACCGGTTACCGGCCCTCCCGTGTCGAAACTCACAGCTACCTGTTCCTGGACGATATTATCAGTCAGGACGCCGCAGCCACCCTGGCAGCGGGGTTTCCCAGCAGTTGGAAGGGAACCGCTCCCGATTACGGCCTCGATCGCCGGGTCATCGGGCAGAATGGCACCGATAAATACGGCGGAAAATATGCGCGCAGCATCCAGGACGATCTGAAGAGCATTCCGACGCTTTCCCTCGTTATGCCTCTGCCGGATCTGTTCGGTAACAACGGCATTTATGCCAATCCTCAGAACCGCGGTCCGTTGTGGGAACGCGCGGTTTCGGCCGAGCTCATTCATCCCGATGGCCGAGAGGGATTCCAGGAAAACGCGGGTCTGAGCATTCAAGGAGGCGCCTTCCGAGGATTCAATCTGACCAAGAAAAAATCATTTCGGCTTTTGTTCAAGTCCATCTATGGCGCCGCCAAGTTACGCTATCCGTTCTTCGGCCCTGATGCCGCCGACGAGTTCAACAGCCTGACGCTTCGCGCCAACAACAACGATGGATACCAATGGAACTCGGCGGGCGGCACCGCCCTCTACATTCGCGACGCCTTTGCCCTCGAATCGGCCCGCCACATGGGGATGATCGTTCCTCGCACTAGTTTCGTGCATCTCTACATCAACGGTTTTTATTGGGGCCTCTATAATCCTGTGGAACGCCCCGACGCCGCCTTCACCTCGACTTACTTTGGCGGGAATCGCGAGGATTGGGACGCCATCAATTACGATTCCGCCCCCGATGGCAATTACCAGGCATGGAACCGGATGCTGGCCCAGGCGCGAGCCGGCCTCGCCAATAACGCCAATTACGAGCGCATCCAAGGCAATAATCCCGACGGATCGCGCAATCCAGAATACGAGGATCTCCTGGACGTGGATAACCTGATCGATTACATGATCGTCAATCTCTACGGTGGCAACGAAGACTGGCCGCACCGCAACTGGTACGCCGGACGAAACCGTGTCAATGGAGACGGCTTCAAGTTTTTCCCCTGGGATACCGAAGCCGCCCTGGGTCTCTGGGCGACCCTCAACTCGGACCGCACCAGTGTCAACAGCGCCGTGGCCACCCCTTATGCCGCCGCCCGGGCTAATCCGGAATTCCGCATCAGATTCGCCGACCACGTTTACCGGCACTTTTTCAACGACGGTATTTTCCATGTGGACACGAACCGTCCCGCCTGGGATCCCGCCCATCCGGAACGTAACCGACCGGCCGCGCTCTTCGTCGCCCTGGCAAACCAGGTGGAAAAAGCCATGGTCGCCGAATCCGCCCGTTGGGGCGATCAACACGCCAGCAATCCCTACACCCGGGATGAACACTGGGCCAAGGAAAAGACCAATCTCCTCAGCAATTACTTCCCCCGACGATCCGCCATTGTCCTCGAACAACTCCGTCGCGTGGGATTGTATCCGCGGACCGATCCTCCGGCCCTCAACCAGCAGGGCGGCCGCGTCCCCGTTGGATTCCCCCTGACCCTGACGTCGCTGCCGGGCGCCACCATCTATTACACCACCAATGGCAGCGATCCGCGCACACCCGTGACGACCGAGGATCTGTTCGGTATCACCCTGGTAAACTACAATGCGCCCAAGAAAGCCCTGGTTCCCTCCCCTGACAACAACGGTAACAATCTGGGTGCCACCTGGAGGGGCGGCAACGAGCCGTTCGATGATTCCAGTTGGACCGCCGGCACCGGCGGTGTCGGTTATGACCGTGAGACCACTTATTCGAGTTACTTCGGGATTAATCTCCGCACGGCCATGGACGGTAAGAACGGATCCGCCTTCATTCGTATTCCCTTCCAATACGATGGCACCCACCAATCGCAACTGAACTACCTGACCTTGCGCGTGCGGTACGACGACGGATTCGCGGTCTTTTTAAACGGCATCCAAATTGCCGCCGCCAATGCCCCTTCCAGCCTCAGCTGGAATGCCGTCGCCAGCGCCCAAAATTCCGACACCGCCGCCATCAATTTCGAGGATTTCAAGGCCGACGCCTTTCTATCGGCCCTGAGAAAAGGCAACAACATCCTCGCTATCCATGGCCTGAATAACTCCGTCTCGAGCTCGGACTTTCTGATTGGGGTCGAACTCCTGGCGGGCGAGCGGCGGCTGGTGAGCGCCCCCACCACGGCCATGACTTACACCGGTCCCATCGTGCTCCGGGACCTCACCACCCTCAAGGCGCGAGTGCTTAACGGCACGGAGTGGAGCGCCCTTCAGGAGGTCAGGTTTGTTGTGGGCGACCCGATGCTCAAGCTCAGCGAACTCCATTATCATCCCGCGGATCCCACCCCGGCTGAAACGGCCGCGGGCTTTGGCGACGCCGATGAATTCGAGTTCGTCGAATTGGTGAACGCGGGCGAGGTCACCTGCGACCTCGATGGCCTGCGGTTTGTCACCGGCATTGAGTTTGATTTCTCGGGTTCGGCCTTCACCCGTCTCGCGCCAGGCCAATACGTGGTCATCGTCAGAAACCACCGCGCCTTCGAGTTTCGTTACGGCATAGGACTGCCCGTCGCCGGCGAATACTCGGGACGCCTCGATAACGCCGGCGAACGGGTCACCGCTCTGAACGCCGAGAACGAGGTTGTTCTCGATTTTACTTATGCCACCCGCTCGCCATGGCCGTCCTCGGCCGACGGCGACGGATTCTCCCTGGAAACAAACAGCCCGGACGGTGACTTGAACTCCGCCGAACAATGGAAGGCCAGCGCCGCCTGGGGCGGTTCGCCGGGACGACCCAATCCTCCGCCGGTCCTGATCCGGCAAGTGACGCTTGAGGATGCGCAATTGCGTTTCCAGTTCGATGTCCCCGCGGGTTCCGGCTATACGATCTACACCCGCGACACACTGGCGACAGGCGACTGGACGGTCTGGCGCAAAACCCACCCTGTCCCCGAGAACACCACGGTCCAAGTCCAGCTGGATATCCCCGATCATGCCCCCAATCAATTCTATCGGGTCTCAATCCCGTAAACTTCCTCCTATGGCCCATCAACATCCCTCTCTCGATGAAACCGGAACGAGCACTTTTCGTGAAGCGATATCGCCGACCCCGGGCGGCTTCACGCTCATTGAATTGCTGGTCGTAATCGCGATCATCGCTGTGCTGGCGGGAATGTTGTTGCCCGCGCTCTCCGTCGCCAAGGCGAAGGCCCACTCGATTCAGTGCGTCAGCAACATCAAACAACTGAGCCTGGCTTTGCGCCTCTACGCCGATGACCACTCCGATGCGTTGGTCAACAACCACGGCGTGGATGAAACCCGTGAGAAACGCCAGAACTGGGTCAACCACGTGCTCGACTGGAACGCGAGCGACGATAATACCAACCGGATCTATCTCACCTCCGGCCTGCTCTCCTCCTATCTCAACCACGGCACCGCCGTCTTCAAGTGCCCTTCGGATCGTTCCCGGGCCGCCAATGGACCCCGGACTCGAAGCGTGTCCATGAACTCGCTCGTGGGGAATCCCGGTGTCCTCACCAACCAGTTCAATCCCGCTTACGTCCAGTTCTTCAAAGAATCAGACTTTTCCCATCCTTCCCAGGTTTACGTCTTCCTGGACGAGCACCCGGATACCATCAATGACGGTTTCTTCATGAACCGCTGGGATGAACCCACCTGGGGGAATCTGCCCGGCTCCTACCATCGCGGTGGGGCCAACCTCTCCTTCGCCGATGGCCATCTTGAAAGCCATCGATGGATCCTCCCGGATACCATCCGGCCCGCCCGCCAAGGCGGTGTCGGCGGTTCATTCCCCGCTGTTCCACCCACCGATTACGAATGGCTGCGCCAACGTTCCAGCGAACGACGTAATTAGTGGGGTATCAGCCGACCGCCAGTCGTTCCTTCAGACTGGTCAGTTGCTGCCTGAGCGCAGCTGGCAGCCGCTCACCGAATTTTGCGTAATATTCGGCGATATTATCGGCTTCCTTATTCCAGCCTTCGCGATCAACAGCGAGCAATTCCTGGAGATCCGCCGTGGGGATGTTAATTCCTGAAAGATCCAGACCCTCAGGAGTAGGCAACCAACCGATGGGGGTTCGAACAGCCTTGCCCGTGCCATCCACGCGTTCACAGATCCACTTAAGAATCCGGCTGTTTTCACCGTAACCAGGCCAAAGCCATTTCCCGTGGGCGTTTTTGCGGAACCAATTCACGAAGAAAACTTTGGGCAGTTTATTGCGGTCGGTTTTCTGGCCAAAGGACAACCAATGCGCAAAGTAATCGGCCATGTTATAGCCGCAGAACGGCAGCATGGCGAAGGGATCCCGGCGCAGCACGCCGGCTTGGCCCAGGGCTGCTGCGGTTGTTTCCGATCCGGTGGAAGAGCCCATGAACACACCGTGTTCCCAATCAAAGGCCTCGTTGACCAACGGGATGGTCGAGGGACGACGTCCGCCAAACAGGAAAGCTGAGATGGGAACGCCTTCGGGGTTTTCCCAGTCGGGATCGATGACGGGGCACTGGCTTGCAGGCGCGGTGAATCGGGCATTGGGATGAGCGCCCTTGCGTCCGCTGGCTTGCGTCCACTCTTGGCCTTCCCAATCGATGCCTTTGGCCGGGGCCGCAACTCCCATGTCTTCCCACCACACGTCGCCGTCCGGAGTCAGAACCACATTGGTGAAGATGGAGTTCTTGGTAATCGTGGCCATGGCATTCGGATTCGAGCTCTGTGAGGTGCCAGGCGCCACTCCGAAGAAACCGTATTCGGGATTCATGGCATAGAGGCGCCCGTCGGCTCCCAGGCGGATCCAGGCGATATCATCGCCCAGGCACCGCACGGTCCATCCGGGTATGGACGGCTGCATCATGGCCAGGTTGGTCTTGCCGCAAGCGCTTGGAAAGGCGGCGGCGACATAATACTTTTTGCCGGCGGGCGACGTCAGGGCCAGGATCAGCATGTGCTCGGCCATCCAGCCTTCTTTGCGAGCGAGCACTGACGCGATGCGCAGGGCCAAGCATTTCTTGCCCAACAAGGCGTTTCCACCGTAGCCCGATCCATAGGACCAAATGGCGGGATCCTGCGGGAAATGCACAATGTATTTTTTTGCGGGGTCCGGTTCGCAAGGCCATGGGACATCCGCCTGGCCTGGTTTCAGCGGCGCTCCCACGGAATGAACGCATGGAATAAAATCGCCGTCCCCGAGGGCGTCCAAGGCGGCCTTGCCCATGCGGGTCATGATTCGCATGTTGGCGACGACGTAGGCGGAGTCGGTGATTTCAATCCCCACTTTGGCAATAGGAGATCCAATCGGTCCCATGGAAAATGGGATGACATACAGGGTGCGCCCGGCCATGCACCCATCAAAAAGCTTGTTCAGCGTCTGGCGCATGGCGGCTGGATCGGACCAATTGTTGGTCAATCCGGCGTCCTGTTTATTTTCAGCGCAGATATAGGTGCGGTCCTCGACGCGGGCCACATCGCTGGCATGGGATCGGGCCAGGAAACTGCCAGGGCGAGTCTTCGGATTGAGCCGGGTGAAGGTCCCGTGCTTGACCATTTCCTCGCACAAACGGTCGTATTCAGCCTGTGAGCCGTCACACCAATGCACGGAGGCCGGTTTGCATAGTTTGGTGATCTCCTCAATCCATTGGAGGAGTTTCTGATTCTTCGTTAGAGACGTTGACATGAATCTATCCCTTTCTTTCCGGTTTCCTGGTTGTGGTGTGGTCCGTTTGAATCTCGCCGCCCAGCCAAAGCCGGTATAAAATTGCGCATAAGCTAATGATTCCGCCCGTCGTGTCAATGGCGGAATCAGGGAAAATTGTGATTCTCGGTCCCATACGCTTGTCTTCCCTGCCGGGTATACTCCATGAAGCGGCGCATTCTGGCAACTGAGGAAACGGGCCCAAAACCGCACATAAGATGCTCCGAAAAAACAGAACCGCGAATGAACGCCAATTGACGCGAATAAAACCGGAGCTTTCCTGCTGGCAGAAACGCTCTGCGGAATGAATTCCGCGCGCCGATCGTTGCCGGCTCCAGAGCGAGAGTGACTCAAAAGGTTGGACTGCGGGATTTATCCCGCCGTGCCGGTTGACGCAGGATCTCAGACATTCCATCGATGTTCCCAACACTTCAGGGCCTCCATGTTTAGTTTGCTATGATTCGCGTGGACTGGCGTCTATTCGCGGTTCAAGGCAGGGGGGCATTTTCGGAGAGGGCGCTCCGGTCAAAAACCCGCGTCACTTCTGGATGGATTCCAATGCCTGGTGTGTCATGCGGGCCAGGGTTTCCATGGTGTACGGCTTCATCATCAGATGATGGATCCCCAATGCGGCGAGTTTCTCGGAAGTCACACCCGCATGAAATCCTGTCATCAACACCACGGGTGTATGAGGCTCGATTTCCCGGATTTTTCCGATGAGCTCGCACCCGGTCAACCGGGGCATGGTTTGGTCGGTAATGATCAGGTCAAAGGATTGGGGCCGAGTACGAAACAAGTCCAGGGCCTCGATGCTGCTGGTGCATGACGTGACGCGGTATCCAAGCCGCAGGAGCATTTTGCGTCCCATCAAAACCAGGGAAGCCTCATCGTCGATGACGAGCACGTGCTGGCCGGAGCCGCGAACAATCTGGGGGGAATCGGGGGGCTCGAGGATGGTATTTTTGCGATAGACGGGAAAGAAGAGCGTAAACGTGGTGCCGACGCCGACGACACTTGACAATTGGATGGCGCCCTGATGGCTCTTGACAATCCCGTGCACCAAGGCCAGCCCGAGGCCGGTGCCTTCGCCCTTGGGTTTGGTGGTGAAGAAGGGATCAAAGATTCTTTCCTGAACGGCGGGTTCCATGCCGATGCCGGTATCGCTGACCGCCAGCCGCAAATAGGGGCCTTCTTTGAGATCTGGAAACCGACGGGCGGTGTCTGCATCGATAAATTCGGTGGTCAGAGACACAGACAGGATTCCGGCCTGGTCTCTCATGGCCTGAGCGGCATTGGTGGCCAGGTTGAGCAGGACTTGGTGTATTTGGGAAGGATCGCCAAAAACAAGAGCCTTGTCCGCCTGAAGATCGAGTCGCATCTCGATCGTGCTGGGGATCGAGGCCCGAAGCAATTTGGCGGCTTCCTGAATGACCGGCTGAATCTTGAATGGACTGAAGCTCTGCTCCTGTTGGCGGCTGAAGGTGAGGATTTGTTGAATCAAGTCCTTGGCCCGCTGACCGGCCTTGAGGATTTCGCTGAGGCATTGGTGGCCTTCAGTCTCGATGGAAAGGTCTTCCCGTGCGAGGCTGGCATAGCCCATCACCGCCCCGAGGATGTTGTTGAAATCATGGGCGATGCCCCCGGCCAAGGTGCCAATAGCCTCGAGTTTCTGCGCTTGGCGCAACTGGGCTTCGAGTTGGATCTTGGTTTCCTGGGCCTTTCGACGTTCCGAACAATCCCGGGTGTTGACAATGATACCGCCCATCCGGGTGTGCGCGATCTGGTTGGAAGCGATGGATTCCAGCCATACCCAGGAGCCATTGGCGTGTCGCCCCCGATATTCCACGGGTGTGCCAATGTGTTTGCCCTGTTTGATCGCGGTGAACATCGCCTCGACATGCCTTCGATCGTCCGGGTGGATAACTGAAAAAACGTATTTCCCCGTGATCGCACTGGCCTCGTATCCGAGGGATTGTGCGATCGTGGGACTCTGGTATTTCAGCCGGCCTTCCTCGTCGAGGACGGTGATCATGTCCTGGGAATGCTGGATCAGGAGTCTAAATCGCTCCTCGCTTTCAAGCAGGGCGTCAACGGCTTTTCTCCGTTCGTCGGCCACGCGGCGGTGTCGAAGAAGCTGCCACATCCCCGACATAAGCAACGTAATTTGTTGAACATCGGTGTCGTCATAGGGTTCCGCCTTGTTACCCACTCCGGCCACAGCCACCAGCCGGTCCCGTTCAAATACCGGCACATTCATATGCCGATGGAGGGCAACATGGCCGAGGGGAAGCCCCTTCTTCAAGGGATTGGCTTCCGAGTAATCATTGGTAATGACAGGACGCCGCTGGCGCACGGCTTCCCCCCAGAGACCGGTCTTTTCCACAGGGTACTGAAACGGAACATTGGCAACCTGGCACTCGGCCATGGCTTCCTTTGACCAGGCATGCATCGTGAGAACAGTTTCGTCCTCGTTCAGAAAGGCCAGATACCCAATGCGGCTGCGGGTCAGGCGCACGGCGGCATTCAGGGCAAAATCGGTGATTTCCCGCAAAGAACCGGCCTCCATCTGGGTCAGTTGCAGCATGACCTCCAGGCGTTGTTGATCGAGTTGAAGGCGATCCAAGGCCTGCATCCGCTCGGTCATGTCCTGGCCGATACCCAAGACCGACCGGATCGCGCCTTTTTCATCCTGCAACGGGATCAGACGGGTGGCCAAGCACCGCCGGCCTGTCGGAAACTCGTACCACTCATCCATCTCGGGCACGAGTTGACCCTGAAAAACCAGGGCAAGGGCCTCCCGGTTGCGCCGCGCGCGTTCCGGCGCAAACAACTCCTCCTGGCTTTTTCCGATCAGATCCTCCTGAGGCAGGCCAAAAATCCGCGCAGCCGTCTCATTCACGTATTGGTACCGGCCTTGCGGATCCATCATAAAGATCAAGTGCGGCGTTGTTTGGATCAGGTTTCGATAAAGCGCCTCTCCCCGGCGCACCCGAGCCGCAACCGCCATGTGCTCCTCTTTACTGCGCTTCAGACGTTCCAATCGCCTCATGAGCGGCCCCAGCCGCCAGAGCTGGTCCCGACTCATAAAGTCTCCTATCCCCGATTCCAGAAGTCCCGGCGGTATCCCTGCGGAGAGTGGGTTTGCCAGAGCCAAGATCAGAGGATCCGCAGCCAATGATCGAATCTCGGACAGCAATCGGCCTATCTCCTCTTCTCCTATCTCGATATCCAACAGGACGAGATCCACCTCTCCGATTCCCGGCAGGTTCTTAAGATCGGTCGAGGTCAGCAAAGGTCGAATGGTCTCGGAGCTTCGTTCAGCTAATGCCGCACGAACCTCATCCACACGACTGGCGCTTGTCGTCCGATAAAAAATGACCAAGCTCACGGATAACGTCTTGTTGTGGAGAGACATGACACGGTCTCTCATCCTTCCATTCCCTGCCAGGCCGACTCAGGCCCGATGACAAAATGCAATCCTGACTCCGTCTCATCGAGGCGGAGATCGGCCCAGTTACTTGTTTATCGGCGAGAGGGCCCGCGACTTGAGGGCTGATCGATTTTTGCCCAGGAATCTCGAAGGGTAACGGTGCGATTGAAGACCGGCCGCCCAGGCTGGGAGTCGATTGGATCGACATGGAAATAACCTAGTCGCTCGAATTGGTAACCCTCCCCTGGAGCCGCCTTTTCCAGTGCGGGTTCGAGTCGGCAGTCCCGCAAGGTTTCCAGCGATTGAGGATTGAGGAAGGACTTAAAATCACGTCCTTCGGCATCCGCATCGGGCTGTTCAACAGTAAAGAGCCGGTCATAAAGCCTGACTTCGGCCCGAACGGCATGCGGCGCCGACACCCAGTGGATCGTGCCCTTGACTTTGCGATTCGATGTGGCCCCTCCGCTCTTGGAATCCAGATCGGCTGTGCAATGGAGCTCGGTGACTTCGCCCTGCGCGTTCTTGATGACCTCGACGCATTTGATGATGTATGCGTATCGCAGACGAACCTCGCCGCCTGGGGTCAGCCGGAAATACTTCGGGGGCGGAATCTCCCGAAAATCGTCCTGCTCGATGAAAATCTCCCTCGAGAAAGGCACCTGGCGGATGCCGGCTGCGGGATCTTCCGGATTATTGACGGCCTCGAGGGGCTCGACTTGGTCCTCAGGATAGTTTAAAAGGATGACTTTCAAGGGCTTGAGCACACCCATCATTCGCCTTGAAGTCCGATTCAGTTCTTCCCGCACACAAAACTCGAGCAGGGCCATATCAATAATGTTTTCGCGCTTGGCCACGCCGACTTTTTCGCAAAAGGCGCGAATGGCCGCCGCAGGATATCCCCGCCTGCGCATACCCGAGAGGGTGGGCATGCGCGGATCGTTCCATCCTACCACTCGTCCTTCATTCACGAGCTGAAGCAGCTTGCGCTTGCTCATGACGGTGTAGGCAAGGTTCAAACGGGCAAATTCATGTTGGTGCGGCAGCGCCCGTGGCAGTTCCAAAGCCTCTAATATCCAGTCGTATAGCGGACGATGCACCTCGAATTCCAGGGTGCAAATGGAATGGGTGACGCCTTCCAGGTAGTCACTCAGGCAATGGGCAAAATCATACATTGGATAGATGCACCATTGGCTGCCGGTATGGTGATGATCGGCATGCCGGATCCGGTAAAGCACCGGGTCCCGCAACCAAATGTTTGGCGAGCCCATCTCGATCTTGGCCCGCAACGTGCGGGCGCCATCCGGAAACTCTCCGGCCTTCATCCGTTGAAATAAATCGAGGTTTTCCTCGATCGACCGATTCCTGAAGGGACTCTCCCGACCGGGACGATCCGGCGATCCGCGGTAAGCGTCGGTGTCCTCCGGAGACAAATCGCATACGTAGGCCCTGCCTTTGCGGATCAGCTCCAGCGCAAATTCATAGATCTGGGGAAAGTAATCCGAGGCATAGAACGGCTCCAGCTTTTGCCCGTCGGCCTGGTTCAGTAAAACCCCGGTGCCCGTCGGGTCCCCGGCCCTTTTGAACGCCAGAACCTGATCCGCCCATCCCTGAATCAACCACTGGACGTCCGCCGTAATCGAGTCGACGTATTCCACGTCTTCCTTGGTGGGATTGGTGTCGTCCATCCGCAAATTGCACACGCCGTTGAAATCCCGGGCAATCCCGAAGTTCAGGCAGATCGATTTGGCATGCCCAATGTGGAGATAGCCGTTGGGCTCGGGTGGAAACCGGGTGATCACCCGCCCTCCATGTTTCTGAGACTGCACGTCTTCGGCGACAATCTGACGGATGAAATCCAATGGCGCTTCCGCGTCCGGTTCAATATGATGGCTTGGTTCCATGCTGGTTCGCTTTCCCTCAAAAAATGTCCCCTAACTTTTCGATGCCGGCCTTGACTGTCAAACGTTAAATTGCAGCCAGCCGCCCCAAATCGGCACGGCAGATACCTTCTATGAGACGCTCCTTTCGGAGGGCCGAGTTATACGAAGCCCTCATGTCGAACCAGGAGAACTCGCAGAACTCGTCCCTCCGAGGTTCACGGTCCCAATGGGCGGTTCAGTAACCTTCCCTTGCGCGATCCGCCCAACTACGGTAATCGTTGCAAGATGAAAATGTTCCTGTTTGCCTGTGGTCTGGGCCTCCTGGTCGGAATCGGGACGGCCTGCAACAAAAAACCAACGACTGAAGAAAGTGCGCCTGTGAGCTCGAATACTGTTCCCGCAACGACCGTTGCCACTAACATCAACGAAGTCGCCGTCATCAAAACGTCCGCCGGTGAGATGGTGATTGAATTCTGGCCGGACGTGGCCCCCAAGACGGTGGATAACTTTAAAAAGCTGGCCCGAAAGGGATTCTACGATGGCACCGCCTTTCACCGCATCTTCAAGGGATTCATGATCCAGGGCGGCGATCCGCTGACCAAAGATCCCGCCGCTGAAGATCAATACGGCACCGGCGGACCGGGCTATACCATTGACGCCGAGTTCAACAAACGCCCCCATGTCCGCGGGGTCATCTCCATGGCGCGTTCCTCCGATCCCAACTCCGCCGGCAGCCAGTTCTTCATCTGCCTCGCCGACGCCAAGTTCCTGGATAACAGCTACACCGCCTTCGGGCGATTGATCAAGGGCGACGACGTCCTGGGCAAAATTGGCGAAACACCCACCACGATAAATCCGATGAATCGAGACGAAGTCACCAAACCCACTACCCGCGTCGGGGTGGAATCGATCAAGATTGTCCCAGCCAGTTCGGTCAATTAGTCCGGGATTCCCTGCGACTGATCCGTTTTTACACGGGGCATCGCGGCGTGTTTTGCGATGCCTCGTGGGGAACGGCCCGCCATCATGATCAAACCCTGGCCTGTCCTCAGCTCGCGCTTCGTGGCTGACCACCGGATTTTCCGGCTGCGCTCGGATCAGAAGCTGTCGCCGCGCACCGGCCAACCGCATGATTTTCTGGTGCTCGAGGGTGTCAACTGGGTCAATGTCATCGCCCTGACGACGGATCGGCAGTTGGTGATGATCGAGCAGTATCGCCATGGGACCAACACTGTGGAATTGGAAATCCCCGGCGGCATGATGGATCCCCACGATGCTTCACCGGTGGAGGCCGGTTTGCGCGAACTGCGCGAAGAGACGGGGTATGTGGGGCTTCGTCCCAGGATCCTCGGCGATATTTACCCCAACCCGGCCATCATGAGCAACACGTGTTATACGGTGCAGGTCGAGGACTGCCAGGTCGCGCACGCCGTGGAATGGGACCAGGGCGAAGATCTTGTGACCCGGCTCGTCCCGGTCGCCGATATCCCGCGCCTCGTTGCCGCCGGGCGCATCAAGCATTCCCTGGTGGTGGTGGCGCTTTATTTTTTTGAGCTGTCGCGTCGCTCCGGTTCCACACCGTGAGCCCCGCCCAGCCGGGATCCACCCCGCCGTGTCTCTTCTCGAAATCCAAAACCTGAGCGTTGAGTTTGATACGGACCAGGGGCCGGTTCGGGCGGTTTCCGGTGTCTCCCTGTCCATCGAATCCGGAGAAGGGCTTGCGCTGGTGGGAGAAAGCGGTTGTGGCAAGAGCGTCACCGCCCTTTCGATCGCGCGCCTCCTGCCATCGCCTCCCTCAAGGATTGCCGATGGCGAAATCCGGATCGACGGACGCAATGTATTGGCCATGGACGCCGCTGATCTGCGGCGCATCCGAGGCGCAGTGGTGGCTTACGTCTTTCAGGAACCTGGCGCGGCGCTCAATCCCGTCATGCGAGTCGGCCATCAGATCCTGGAAGCGCTGCGCCTGCATCGTCCCCAGTCCGCCACGACGGAGGAAGTGATTCATTTGGTTCGACAAGTGGGTATCCCGGCCCCGGAAGATCGACAACGCGATTTTCCCCATGAGCTGTCCGGCGGCATGCAACAGAGGATCATGATCGCCATGGCCCTGGCGGCGCAACCGCGGCTCCTGGTGGCCGATGAGCCCACCACGGCCCTGGATGTCACCATCCAGGCGCAAATCCTGGATCTCTTAAGCCGGCTGAAACGCGAGCTCAACATGAGCGTCCTGCTGATCACCCATAACCTGGGGATCGTTCAGGATCTGGCTGACCGCGTCGCGGTGATGTATGCCGGCCAAATTGTCGAGACCGCGCCCGCCGCGGACTTGCTGCGGCAACCGCTGCATCCTTACACCCAGTCGTTGATCCACTCCATTCCGCAGCCCGGAAAAACCGGGGGCCGATTGCGAGCCATCCCCGGTCATGTCCCTCGCCTCTCCGCGCTGCCTTCCGGTTGCAGATTCCATCCCCGATGCGCCCGGATCCAGCTTTCCTGTTCCCAAGCCTGCCCGGATCTCGTCGAGGTCCAGCCCGGTCGCTGGGTGCGTTGTCCCTTCTGGAAAACTGCGGGATGAAAACAGCGCCTTCCATTCCTTCGCCCTTGCTCGAAGTCCAGGACCTGAAGGTCCACTTTCCCGTCCGAAAGGGCCTCTTCACCAAACATCAAGCCTATGTCCATGCCGTCGATGGCGTGAGCTTGTCCCTTCAGGCGGGTGAGACCCTCGGTTTGGTCGGCGAAAGCGGCTGCGGAAAATCCACCCTGGGACGCGCGATCGCGCGACTGGTGGACGCCACCTCCGGCGTCATCCGGTTTTCCGGGGATGACATCACCTCGCTCGGCGCGTCCGGAATGCGGCCCTATCGACGGCATCTCCAAATGATCTTTCAGGATCCCTATGGATCCTTAAATCCGCGCATGACGGTGGCCCAAATCATTGGGGAGGCCCTGGATATCCACCGGCTGGCGAGGCAATCGGCTGCGCGCCAGCGGCGGATTCGGGAATTGCTCCTCGCGGTGGGTCTGGATGCCGACTGCCAAAACCGATATCCCCACGAGTTCAGCGGCGGCCAGCGACAGCGCATCGGCATCGCCCGAGCGCTGGCTGTCCATCCCAAATTGCTGATCTGCGATGAACCGATCAGCGCCCTCGATGTCTCGGTCCAGGCCCAGATCATCAACCTGCTGGCCGATCTTCAGACCGAACACGGCATCGCCTACCTGTTCATCGCTCACGATCTGGCGGTCGTCGAACATCTCAGCCGCCGCATCGCCGTCATGTATCTCGGACGCATCATGGAGTTGTCGGATGCCCGCAAAATCCTCCATGCTCCCCGGCATCCTTATACGCAAGCCCTGATCTCCGCCTTGCCCACCCTCGATCCGGCCTCGCGCCGTCAGCGCATCCTTTTGCCCGGCGAGATTCCCTCCCCCATTCATCCACCCACCGGTTGTCCTTTTCACCCCCGCTGTCCTCGGGCCGAAGATCGCTGCCGCACCGAGACTCCGCTCCTGCGCGAACTCGATCCGAACCATTGGTGCGCCTGCCATCTGCCTCTCGAAAGCAGCCTCAGGCCAGATGAACCTCCCCAAACTAATCCAGCCCCCGGCTCTCTCCATGGGTGATTTGGATCGAGACAGGAGGATGAAAACGAGACGCCCGTGTCATCCACGCGCCCGATGTGCCATCGTCTTTATGCTGGCGTTGGCCATGATCAGTTTGATCCCGCAGTTTTTGACAGCGGCAAGCAATCGGTTTGAGTCGACCGTTATTCGGGGTCCACTGCCTCGCGGCCCGTGGGTTCTCGAAGGCCCGGCTCGTCCCGATCATCACGTCGAAGCCCTGGGCGAACAAGCCGGTGTCTGGGGAAGCCTGGCCGAGGGTTTCGAAGGTTGGGTTTCAGAGGGACGACGGCAAGACCGTCCATGAAATCGTCCAAAGCCTTCCTTACTGGAAAAACTATTTTCAGGAGTTCCTCTATGCCTATCTTCACAGCGATGGGCCGGTGTATTATCTCTTCGCGTACGGAGACTACTATCGCGCCACAGGCGATCTCGATTTTATTCGCGCCGAATGGCCGCGGATTCGGCGAACCTTGGATTGGTGTTTCTCGGCCATGGACCCGGCCGACGGTCTGATGTGGATCGAGCCCGGGGATTGGGGATCATCCGAAAGTTCGCGTGATGTATGGAAGGACACGCAGCTGCAAGGCATGTGGGTGAGGATCTTGCACGATCTGGAAAGGATTGCCCGGGACATGGGTGAACTCCTGGTGGCCGAACGTTGTCAACAAAGAGCCCGGCAAGCCGAGGCCTCAATCGACAGCCAGCTGTGGGACTCCGAGGCGGGCGCCTATCTGTGGGGATTGGATCGTCAAGGACGTCCGCTCAAGTCCCTGGTGCCCCATCACGCTGTGAGTTTCTGGCTGGGATCCCTCCCCACCCCGCGGATTGAACCATCTCTTGAACGGATGGCCTCCGCCGATTTTCGCACCGATTGGGGGGTGCGCAGCCTCGCATGGTCGGATCCAAAATATGATCCGCAAAACTACCAGGCTGGATCCGTCTGGCCGGTCTGGAATGCGGGCGTCATCGTCAGTGATTATCGGCATCATCGCAGCGCGGAGGCGTTTCGCACCTGGCAGGCCATGGTCCGCGCCCGCACCCTCGGCGGCCTGGGCCCCATGCCCGAAGTCCTGAGCGGCCATCGTTTTGAACGCCTGACAGAAGGCGTGCCGCACCAGATGTTCTCCGAGCTGGCGGTCGTCAATGGTTTCTTCGACGGTTTGTTGGGTTTGCGCATCGATGTGCCATCCCGCCGTATCGATCTCTCTCCCCATTTGCCGCCCACGTGGGGGACCCTGAGGGTCGATCGAATCCCGTGTGGCCCCGGATCCTTGAGTGTAAGAATCGAGCGGGACCGCGACAACTACAAGCTCGCCTTTGATCTGAATTGGCCGGGCGGCGCCTGCGTCAACCTGGCGCCCGAACTGCCTGCCGGTGCGCAAGTGCGCTCGGTCTTTCTTAACGGTAAGATCGTGGCGTGTGAGCGCGACGAATTGCCCGCCGCCACTCGCCTGCGGCTCAACATTCAAGAGTGTTCCGGCCGGCATATCTTGCGCCTCCGGCATGCCGATGGCGTCGATTGGCTCCCCGTCGATGAGCCATTAGTCCGCGCCGCAACAAGTCGGAACCTGCGCGTCGTTCGCGCTCGTTGGGAAGAGCCCTGCTGGCGATTCCGTCTGGAAGGATTGCCCGGACGGCAGTATCCGATCGATTTCTTCACCGATCGCCCTGTGGTCGCTTCCACCACCGGCGAGCTCCTCGAACAACGCAAAGGCCGTTCGCGGCTCGTCTTTCGAGCGCCTCCCACAGGGACGACGAATGCCGCCGGTTTCGTGGGATGGGATGCTGAAATCTGTTTCCGCCCGATACCGTGAGGCAGAACACCTTCCGTCCACCGCCTGGATGACAGGATTCTGATCTCTCCGGTTTTGGGGAGCCTCGTTAGCATTGACGAGAAAGACGACTTAACCTATAGCGATTTATCGATGCGTGTTTCCAGGAAAACAGACTACGCGCTGCGGGCCTTGTTTACTTTAGCCGAGCATTATGGCGGAGCGCCGATTCCGATTCGTGAACTGGCCCGCCGAAACGATGTGCCCAAGAAGTTCCTCGAACAAATCATGCTTGCGCTCAAAGAACAAGGATGGGTCGAGAGCCTTCCTGGAATGCGCGGGGGTTATCGTCTGGCCAAATCACCGGACAAAATCACGATGGGCGAAGTCGTGCGACACTTTGATGGGATCCTGGCCCCGATTGGCTGCGTTTCCACCAGCGGGTATGAGCGTTGCACACAGGAGCCGTTGTGCCGGTTTCGCCGGGTTTTCCTGAATGCTCGAAACTACATGACCCACTTGATGGACCATGCTAGTCTGGCCGAAGTCGCCAAGGGCGCGCCTGTAACCGGCCAGGAAGTCCTGGAACCCGAGTTGATGGGGGGAGAGGGCATTTAACCCTTCTTACCATGAACTGGAACGGTGCACTTGATTGCGGATTGTGGATTGCGGATTGCGGATTGAACGGGAGAAAAACTGGCGCATGGATCGGTCTCAGAGCCCGTTTAAAAATTGCGAGGGATGCTGCGGCGAGGGATTTGGGTGATGCTAAATGTTCTTGAACAGGCGGCGGTAACGGTGAGCGCGATTTCGGGCGTGCTCGCAGCCGGCGGAAAACGCGTGGACCTCTTTGGCGTGATTGTGCTGGCATTGGTGACGGCGCTGGGGGGAGGAACGTTGCGCGACGTGCTGCTGGACGCGACGCCGATTGTCTGGGTGGAGAATCCGTCGCTGGTTGTGAACGCATCAGGGACTGCCTTTATTGTCTTTTTTATCACGCGCTGGTGCGCGGTTCCTGTTCGATTTTTGCTGATCGCGGACGCTTTTGGTCTGGCGCTGTTCACGATTGTGGGGGCGGCCAAGGCCCTCACGTTCAAGGTCGGTCCGGTCAATGCGGTTGTCTTTGGCATCATCACAGGCGTGGCTGGGGGCATGCTTCGGGACGTGCTGCTCGGTGAAATCCCTCTCGTTTTCCGGAAACAGATCTACCTGTATGCCACAGCCGCGTTTTGCGGCGCCACAGTGTTTGTCCTGCTTATGGTTTGGCGTCCGGATCATTCGCAGGAGAACCGGGTGATTGGGATCGGCCTCACCCTGCTTTTGCGTCTGGCGTCGCTGCGCTGGAAGTTGACCTTGCCCGTCTACGGCCAGCAGTCAGATCACGACTCCGATCCGGAGCCGGAGTGAGATTGGTTATCGCAGCGATTGCTGGACGATTCTTGACAAGAGCTTTATCGGGAATAGTGCGCCCGAACGGTTGCGTCTCCCACGTTTCCAGGCAAGTTCACCCATTCTTCCCGGGACTTTTTCCATGGGCGGCCATCGACGGTAATTCTGACGGGCAGGCGGCCCTGGGGATCGCGGAAGCGCAATCGGATTTCCTTCGGTGGATTTCGGCGCGGCCCGCCAAGCTGGCAGGTGATTTCGTCGGTTCCGCCGGTGTAAACAACACTCACCGGTCCAAACCAGGTTGCGGTCTTTTCAATCCCACAACGGCGGCCTGTGGCGAGCCATTCGCGCGGGATCGCCTGGCCAATCAGGAGGGTCTGCTCGTTGTCTTCGCGGACAAAGAGATATCGGAGCCAGCCGGCGCAATTGGACTCGTCACTGCTCTTGAAGTGGTCGCCGCGCCAATCGCCCATCTCGGGCAGGGCGTGTTCGGTGTTCAGCCGGACATCGGGAAAGTAACTGACGGCTTGGCCGTTAAAGAGGGCGCGCAAGGCGTGTTTGACATCGTCCCGGTAGAGGTAAGGCTC